>Ga0265293_10013967_pt1 | contig 10294 bp, 9 predicted proteins | sample Munlanlewell138R_FD_192505 | JGI IMG/M metagenome (GOLD analysis project Ga0265293, IMG submission 192505) | Leachate microbial communities from a municipal landfill in Southern Ontario, Canada - Leachate well 138R | ecosystem: Engineered > Solid waste > Landfill > Unclassified | place: Canada...
CCCGCTGCACGCCTTCCACCAGAAAGACGGCCCGCATCAATTCCTGCCGCTCGCGCGGCTCGAGATCGCTCATCTCGGCATGGTGCCGCCGGCGGATGACCCGCGTATAGCCGGGCAGTTCGGGGTCGTCGACCGCCACGACGCGCAGGGTGCCGTTGCGCCACAGCAGCCTGCCGCCATCTTCGGCGCACAGCACGCAGGGCTCGGCCGCCCGCATCACGACAGCCTCGCGTCGATGGCGGTGACGATGCGCTCGAGCACGGCAATGCGGGCATGGCGCTTGTCGTTGGATGAAATCACATGCCAGGGCGAGCGCGAGGTATCGGTGAGGTCGAACATATCGTTGGCGGCGTTGGTGTAGGCCCCCCATTTTTCGCGGTTGCGCCAGTCTTCGGGGGTGATCTTGAACGACTTGAACGGCGATTGCTCGCGGTCGCGGAAGCGCTGCAGTTGCATATCCTTGGTGATGGCCAGCCAGAACTTCAGGAGCAGGATGCCGCTGTCGGTGAGCTGCTGCTCGAACTGGTTGATTTCTTCGTAGGCGCGGCGCCATTCCGCCGGCTTGGCGAATTTCTCGACGCGTTCGACCAGCACGCGCCCGTACCAGGAGCGGTCGAAAATGGTGATGTGCCCGGGTGGCGGCAGTTCGCGCCAGAAGCGCCACAGGTAGGGCCGGGCCTGTTCGTCGGGGGAGGGCGAGGCAATCGGCACGGCGCGGAACTGCCGCGCGTCGAGGGCGTGGGTGATGCGGCGTATCGTGCTGCCCTTGCCGGCGGCGTCGTTGCCTTCGAACAGCAGCACCACCGGCAGCCTGCCGAATGCCTTGCCGCGCACCTGGTGCGCCAGGCGGCTGCGCCAGTGGGCCAGCAGGTCGTCGTATTCGTTCTCGCTCAGGCGCACGGAATGATCGACCTGCGACAGACGGCGTTTGCGGCCGCCGCCGGCGCCCCGGCGTGTGACCTGGGCCAGCGGGGCCGGCTGCGTGCCGGCGGCATGGGGAGGCGAGTGCAGGGCGCCGAGGATGGCCTGGCCCGTTGTGATGGCCCGGACGCGTTCATCGGCGCTGGGGATGACGTGCCAGGGCGCCAGCTCGGAATCGGTGAGCATCAGCATGGTGCCCGCCGCCTCGCGCACACGCTTGAAATTGCGGGACACCAGGAGATCTTCCGGGCGCACCATCCATGAGGTTTCAGGATCGGCCAGCAGCTTGGCTGTGCGTTTCTTCTGGGCCGTGCGCGACAGGTGGTACCAGAGCTTGAGGATCTGGACCCCGTCGCGCGCCAGCAGCGCTTCGAAATCCCGTATCGACGCGGCCAGCTGCTCGATGCGCCCGCGCTTGGCGTTGCCGCCGGCGAGCTGGTCGAACAGCGGGCCGTACCACGAACCGAAGACGATGCCGCTGCGCCCCTTGGCGGGCAGTTGCCGCCAGTAGCGCCACAGGAAGGGATAGCGCCGCTCTTCGTCGGTGGGCGGGCCGAAGGCCAGCGTGCGGATGTGGCGGGCGTCCATCCATTCATTGATGAGATTGACGGTGCCGCCCTTGCCGGCGCCGTCGATGCCGGCCACGACGATGAGCAGGCTGCGGTCGGCTTTGGCCAGCCGGGCATACTGAGCCTTGAGCAGCTCGCTGCGCAGTTCGGCCACGATGGGCTTGGCGGCGTCCTTGCTGATTTCCGGGTCGCTTTCAGCTTCGGAGAAGCGCGTTGCGCCGGATGCCGCCGCGTTCATGGGGCCTGGAACAGGTCGCGCAGCGCGGCCCCGGGGTCGGGGGCGCGCATGAAGGCTTCGCCGATCAGAAAGGCTTCGACACCGTTGTCGCGCATCAGCTTGACGTCTTCAGGGGCGAGTATGCCGCTTTCAGTCACCACGCGCTTGCCTTCGGGGATGAGCGGCAGCAGGTCGAGCGTGCTGTTCAGCGAGGTCTCGAAGGTGCGCAGGTTGCGGTTGTTGATGCCTACGAGCGTGGTGCTCAGCTGCAGCGCGATTTCGAGTTCGGCCTGGTCGTGGACTTCGACCAGCACGTCCATGCCGAGTTCCTGCGCCAGGGCTTCGAATTCCTTGAGCTGAGACGGGCCGAGGGCGGCCACGATGAGCAGGATGCAGTCGGCGCCGATCGCCCGCGCATGGATGATCTGGTAGGGGTCGATCATGAAATCCTTGCGCAGCACCGGCAGCGAGCACGCCGCCCGGGCCTGGCGCAGGTAATCGTAGGAGCCCTGGAAATACTGCACGTCGGTCAGGACGGACAGGCAGGCCGCCCCGTGCGCCGCATAGGCGTTGGCGATTTCGGCGGGATTGAAGTTCTCGCGGATGACGCCCTTGGAGGGCGAGGCCTTCTTGATCTCGGCAATGACGCCGGGTTTGCCTTTCGCGATGCGGTCTTCGATGGCGCGGGCGAAGCCGCGCACGTCCTTGCGGCTCTTGGCCTCGCGCAGCAGGTCGGATTCGCTGCGCATCTGGCGCCCTGTGGCGACCTCGACCTTTTTGGTTTCCAGTATCTTGGCGAGAATGTCGTTCATGCGGACAGCTTCTCCGTATAGCTGCGGAATGCTTCGAGCTTGGCGCGGGCGGCGCCGCTGCGCAAGCATTCCTGGGCAATCTTGAGGCCTTCGTGGATCGAGGCCGCCTTGTTGCCGGTATAGATGGCCAGACCGGCGTTGAGGGCAACGATATCACGCGCCGGGCCTTCAACGTCATCCAGTGCTTCCCTGACCAGTTGGGCGGATTCCTCGCGGCTGGCCACCTTGATTCCACGGTTCGACACCATGGACATCCCGAAATCCTCGGGATGGATTTCGTACTCGCTGACGACACCGTCTTTCAGTTCGCCCACCATCGTGGCGGCGCCCAGCGAGCCCTCGTCCATGCCGTCCTTGCCGTGCACGATGAGCACGTGCCGGGCGCCCAGGCGTTCGAGCACGCGCACCTGTATGCCGACCAGGTCGGGGTGGAAGACGCCCATCAGCTGATTGGCGGCATTGGCGGGGTTGGTGAGCGGCCCCAGGATATTGAAGAGGGTGCGGACACCGAGTTCTCTGCGTATGGCCGCGACGTTCTTCATGGCGCCGTGGTGGGCGGGCGCGAACATGAAGCCGATGCCGGTGCGTTCGATGCATTCGGCGACCTGTTCAGGCGACAGATCGATGTTGACGCCCAGGGCCTCGAGCACGTCGGCGCTGCCCGACGACGAGGAGGCGCTGCGCCCGCCGTGCTTGGCGATCTTCACGCCGGCGGCGGCGGCCACGAACATGGCCGAGGTGGAAATGTTGAATGTGTTGGAACCGTCTCCGCCGGTGCCGCACATGTCGAGCAGGTTTTCGCGGTCGGCCACGGGCACGGGCAGCGCGAACTCGCGCATGGCCTGGGCGGCGGCCGTGATCTCGCCGATGGTTTCCTTTTTGACGCGCAGCCCCATGATGAGGGCCGAGGCGGTGGCGACCGGAATTTCGCCGCGCATCAGCTGCCGCATCAGATGCAGCATTTCGTCATGAAAGATTTCGCGGTGCTCGATGCAGCGCGTCAGGGCTTCTGTGTGGGAGATGGTCATGGGCGTCTTCAGGCTTTGATGTTCAGGAAATTCCGCAGCAGGGCGTGTCCGTGCTCACTGAGAACGGATTCGGGGTGGAACTGCACGCCATAGATGGGCAGCGTCGTGTGTCGCAGCCCCATGATCTCGCCGTCGGCGGTCTCGGCGGTGACTTCGAGGCAGTCGGGCAGGGTGTCGCGGGCGACGGCCAGCGAATGGTAGCGCGTGACCGTGAAGGGCGAAGGCAGGCCGGCGAAGACATCGGTGCCCCGGTGGGTGATTTCCGACACCTTGCCGTGCATGAGCTCACGGGCGCGAACGACATCGCCGCCGAAGGCCGCGCCGATGGCCTGGTGGCCCAGGCAGACGCCCAGTATCGGCAGCTTGCCGGCAAAGTGGCGGATCAGGTCGACCGAGATGCCGGCTTCGGCGGGCGTGCACGGGCCCGGCGACACGCAGATGCGTTCGGGCGCCAGGGTTTCGATCTCTTCGAGCGTGATCTGGTCGTTGCGATGGGTACGCACGTCTTCGCCGAGTTCGCCGAAATACTGCACGAGGTTGTAGGTGAAGGAATCGTAGTTGTCGAGCATCAGTAGCATGGTGTTCTCCGTGGAACGCGGGGGCGCGCCGTTTCAGATGGGTTCGTCGAGGCCGTGCTGGACCTGCTCGGCCGCGCGCAGTACGGCGCGCGCCTTGGCTTCGGTTTCCTGCCATTCCTTCTCGGGGTCGGAGTCGGCCACGATGCCGGCGGCCGCCTGCACGTAGAGCATGCCGTCCTTGATGAGCCCGGTGCGGATCGCGATGGCGACGTCCATTTCGCCGCCGTAGCTCAGGTAGCCCGCGGCGCCGCCGTAGATGCCGCGCCGCACGGGTTCGAGTTCATCGATGATTTCCATGGCCCGCACCTTGGGCGCGCCGGTCAGCGTGCCGGCGGGGAAGCTGGCACGCAGTACGTCCATGTTGCTCATGCCTTCATTCAGCTCGCCCGAGACGTTCGAGACCAGGTGCATGACGTGCGAATAGCGCTCGATGGTCATGGTGTCGGTCACTTCGACGCTGCCCGTCCTGGCCACGCGGCCGACGTCGTTGCGGGCCAGGTCGATCAGCATCACATGTTCGGCGCGTTCCTTGGGGTCGGCCAGCAGTTCCTCGGCCATCTGCCGGTCTTCCTCGGGCGTGGCGCCGCGCTTGCGGGTGCCCGCCAGGGGGCGGATGGTGACGAGGGTCTTCTTTTCGTGGTTTTTTTCGACGATTTCCTGGCGCACCAGGATCTCCGGCGAGGAGCCCACCACGTGGAAGTCGTCGAAGTGCCAGTAATAGAGGTAGGGGGAAGGATTCAGCGAACGCAGCGAGCGGTACAGCGACAAGGGCGAGTCGCGATAGGGCTTGGCGATCACCTGCCCCACCTGGACCTGCATCAGGTCGCCGTCGGCGATGTACTCCTTGGCCTTGAGCACGGCGGCGATGTAGTCGTCCTTCGCGAAGTCGCGGCGTTCCTGCGTCTGCATGCTGGCGTAGGCGTAGGGGATGGTGACCGGTGTGCGCAGCTTCTCGCGCAGATGTTTCTGCCGCCGCTTGGCCAGTGCGTATGCCTCGGGTTCGGCGGGGTCGGCATACACGAGGATATAGGTGCGGCCCGCCAGGTTGTCGACGATGACCAGTTCGTCGATCTGCAGCAGCATGATGTCGGGGGTGCCGTCTTCCTGCCCGGCCGGAAAGGGCTTGGTGGGCTGGCCCAGGCGCGGTTCGATGTGGCGCACGGTGTCGTAGCCGAAATAGCCCGCGAAACCGCCGGCGAAGCGGGGCATGCCGGGGCGCAGCGCAACCTTGAAGCGGCGCTGGTAATCTTCGATGAAGGCCAGCGGGTCGCCTTCGTGGGTTTCGACCACCCGGTCCTTGTGCACGACCTCGGTTTTCGTGCCCCGCGAGCGGATCACTGTCTTGGCGGGCAGGCCGATGAAGGAATAACGCCCGAAACGCTCGCCGCCCACCACCGATTCCAGCAGGCAGCTGTTGCGGCCGCCTTCGGGGCCGCCATGGGCGAGCTTCAGGTAGATGGCCAGCGGCGTGTCGAGATCCGCATAGGTTTCGGTGATGAGCGGTATGCGGTTGTAGCCTTGGGCGGCCAGGGCGTTGAATTCGATTTCTGTCATGGGGGCCTCTTGTCTTGGATCGGGCGGCCGGGACAGAAAAAAAGAAAGCCCGGCCATTTCTGGTTACCGGGCTGCCGTGCTGCTGGCATGGCGCGCACGACCGTGTCGTGGACGCCAGTGTGGATTCACCGCGACCCGGAATACAGACGCCACCAGCGCCAATAGGCGCCGGGAACGATGTACGGGTTGCGAGATGTGTTCATTGTGCGTTTAACAGCCATTCAGCCGCTTCGTCGATGCCGAAAACTATACCATCAATATCCAGGCTGTGTATATCGTGACCTTCGTTGTAGCCGTAGGGCACGGCGAGAACGGGAATGCCCGCGGCGCGCGCGGCCAGCGCGTCGTTGACCGAATCTCCGATGGCCAGGGCCCGCCCAGGTGCGCAACCCAGCAAGGCGCAGGCATGCAGCAGGGGCTCGGGGTCGGGTTTCTTGCGCGGGCAGGTATCGCCGCAGACGACCACCCCGAACCAGGGCGCCAGGCCGCTGTGTTCCAGCAGGGGGAGGGTGAACTCGGTGGGCTTGTTGGTGACGACGGCCAGCCGCAGGCCCTGCGCGCGCAAGGCGGCGAGCCCTTCGAGCACGCCGGGGTAGAGCCGCGCTTCGCGCCCGTTGACGGCATGGTAATGCCGGTTGAAGATCGCCAGGGCCCGCGCCACGGTGTCGTCGTCGACCGGCAGTCCTGTGCGCGCGTCGGCCAGGCAGCGCCGCACGAGATTCTCGGTTCCCTTGCCGACGAAGGTGGCGATGTCGGCCTGCGGCAGCACGCGGGCGCCCAGCTCGGCCAGCATGCCGTTGGTTGCGGCGGTCAGATCGGGAATCGTGTCGAGCAGGGTGCCGTCGAGGTCGAGCAGCACCGCCTGGAACCCGGTGGATGAAGAAGGCGGATCGGAGGTCATGGGAATCCGGATCGGTCGGAGGCGGGCCTGCGCGCCGGCCGGTCAGGCCGAACGGCTGCCCGCCTTGAGGATTTCACCGCGCATGGCTTCGATGACCGAACGATAGTCGGGCGCGCCGAAGATGGCGGAACCCGCCACGAAGGTGTCGGCGCCGGCGGCGTGGATCGCGCCGATGTTGTCGACTTTTACGCCGCCGTCGATTTCCAGGCGGATCGGCTGGCCGCCGGCCTGGGTCCAGGCGTCGATGCGCCGGCGCGCCTCGCGCAGCTTTTGCAGGGTGCCCGGAATGAACTGCTGGCCACCGAAGCCGGGGTTCACCGACATCAGCAGCACGATGTCGAGCTTGTCCATCACGTGGTCCATCCAGGCCAGCGAGGTGGCGGGGTTGAACACCAGGCCGGCCTTGCAGCCCTGGTCGCGTATCAGCGCCAGGCTGCGGTCGGGGTGGCGCGTGGCCTCGGGGTGGAAGGTGATGATGTCGGCGCCGGCCTTGGCGAATTGCGGGATAATGGCGTCGACCGGTTCCACCATCAGGTGCACGTCGATCGGGGCCGAGGTGTGGGGGCGGATCGCTTCGCACACCATGGGGCCCATCGTCAGGTTGGGAACATAATGGTTGTCCATGACGTCGAAGTGGATCCAGTCGGCGCCGGCGTCGACGACATTGCGGACTTCTTCGCCCAGGCGGGCGAAATCGGCTGAAAGGAGGCTGGGCGCAATGCGGGTGTCTGGCAGGGTCATGGCAAAGGAACGATGAGAGAATGACGGCAACGATGAGTGTATTGCAGTTTGACGAAGCGCCGGGCGAATCGCCGCGCCGGCTCCCGCCGAATGTGCCGGCCGGCCGCGCCGCGCCGGCCCGGAAGGCCGGGCTCCTGGCCGTGGCCGCCCTGGCTGTGCTGCTGGCTTCCTGCGCCTCGGTCGAGGTGGGCGAGGCCCCCGGCGAAACGCCCGCCGAGGTCGACATCACCCGGCAACCGCTTTCCGTGCCGCCCCTCGAGGCCTTGCGCGACACGGCCGAACGCCCGCTTGCGGGGCGTTTCGTGCCGGTGGGCTGGGGGGCGCTGCCCTCGTGGGCCGACGATGACCTTTCGCGGCTGTGGCCGGTTTTCATCAACAATTGCAAAGGGCTGATGCGGCCGACCGGGGGTTCGCAGGTGCAGCAGGCGCGGGCCACGCCCCGGGCCTGGCAGCCCGTCTGCGCGGCGGCGGCGCAGGCCGAACCACAGAGCGGCGCCGAGGTGCGCGCCTTCATCGAGCGGCATCTGCAGCCGTGGCGGCTGCTCGATGAACAAGGCAGGCCCGCGAAGAATATTGTCACCGGCTACTACGAGCCGCTGGTGCGCGGCGCGCGCAAACAGGGCGGCGCCTATCAGTGGCCGCTGTACGAGCCGCCCAAAGACCTGCTCACCATCGACCTGGGCGGCGTCTACCCCGAACTGGCCGGCAAGCGCATACGCGGCAAGCTCGATGGCAGGCGTGTGGTGCCCTACGACACGCGCGCCGAGATCGCCGCGTCAACCACGCGGCAGCCGCCGGCCATTGTGTGGGTCGACGATCCCGTCGAGGCCTTCTTCCTCCAGATCCAGGGGTCGGGCCGTGTCGAGCTGCCCGACGGGCAGGTCATCCGGCTCGCCTATGCCGATCACAATGGGCGGCCCTATGCCTCCATCGGCCGGTGGCTGGCCGATCAGGGCGAGCTGCCGCTGGCCCAGACATCGATGCAGAACATCAAGGCCTGGGCGCAGCGCAACCCGCGGCGGGTACAGGAAATGCTCAATGCCAATCCCGCCATGGTGTTTTTCCGCGAAGAGCGCGTGGCCGACGCCGATCTCGGCCCCAAGGGCGCCTACGGCATTCCGCTGGCCAGCGGGCGCGCCGTGGCCGTGGACACCCGCAACGTGCCGCTGGGCACGCCCGTCTATCTGGCCACCACCCTGCCTTCCAGCAACCAGCCGCTGCGGCGCCTGGTGTTCGCGCAAGACACCGGGGCCGCCATCAAGGGGGCGGCGCGCACCGACTTCTTCTGGGGTTATGGCGACGAAGCCGGTGCGCTGGCGGGCCGCATGAAGCAGAATGGTGAAATGTGGGTCTTGTGGCCCAAGCACGCAGGAGCACCCTCGGCACGATGAGCAACGAAATACTGGTATGCGGCAGTGGAATCGCGGGCCTGGCCATGGCGCTGGGCGTGGCGCGCAGGGGTTTTCGGGCCGCTTTGCTGGGCCCGCCGCCGCCCCGGCCCGTGCTGGGCGCCGACGACTATCATCCGCGTGTCTACGCGATTTCACCGGCCAGCCGCCGGTTTCTCGAAGATCTGGGGGTCTGGCAGATGCTCGACGCCCGGCGCGTGACGCCCGTCGAAACCATGGAAGTCCACGGCGACACCGGCGGGCGGGTGGTGCTGCACGCCTGGCAGGCCACTCAGCACAGTCTGGCCTGGATCATCGAGTCCGGAGAAATGGAACGTGTCCTGCAGCAGGCTGTACAGGTGTACGGCCTGCGCTGGGACCATGAAAAATTCACCCATCTCGAAGGGCGCAACGCCTGCACCGAATCGGGCCGCAGGCTGCCCTTCGATCTGCTGGTCGGCGCCGACGGCGCCCGTTCTCCGGTGCGCAAGAGCGCCGGCATCTTCCACCACTCGAGGCCCTATGGCGATACCGGCGTGGTGGCCCACTTCGATGCCGAGCTGCCCCATCAGAATGCCGCCATGCAGTGGTTCACCGGAGACTCCATCCTCGCCCTGCTGCCCATGCCCGACACGGCCGACGGCCATCAGGTATCCATGGTGTGGTCGCTGCCCGAACGGGCGGCCGCAGAACTGATGGCCCTGGAGCCGCCGGCCCGAGCCGGCTTTCTGGAAGCCCGGCTGGCCGCCACCACCGGCGGGCGGCTCGGGCGGCTCGGCCTGCGAAGCACGCCGTTCGCCTTTCCCCTGTTTCTGGAACGTAGCGGCATGGTTGCGCCCGGCGTGGCCCTCGTCAGCGATGCCGCGCATCGCGTTCACCCTCTGGCGGGCCAGGGGCTCAATCTGGGGCTGGGCGACGTGCGGACGCTTCTGCGCATTCTGGCCGACCGCGAGAGCTATCGCGGTGTCGGCGACGAGCGCGTGCTTAACCGCTACCGGCGCGCGCGCGCGCAGCCGCTGCTGGCGATGAGCGTGGCCACCGATGGCCTGCATCGCCTCTTTGCAGTCCAGGCGACGCCCGTTGTCGCGTTGCGCAATCTGGGCATGCAGGCGGTTGACCGCCTGCCCGCCATCAAACGTTTTCTCATAGGCGGCGCGGCGGGATGACGGCCCCGCCCACCCCGGTCCGCGCCTCGCGGGCGCGCCGCCTTATTCCAGGAGTCATCATGTCTTTTCGCAACATGCTTCGCCGCAGCGTTCTCGTCGGGCTGACGGCCTGCCTGTCGGCTGTATCCATCGCCGCGTCGGCGCAGGACAAAGTGCTGTCGACCGCCGGCAACGACCCGCAAGGAGCGGTGGTCGTTTCCACGGAACAGGTCAGAAAGGGTTTCGAGCAGCGTTTTCCGGGCCTGGGCATCACCGAAGTGTCGCCCACGCCCTTCGAGGGGCTGTTCGAGATCCGTATCGGCACCGACCTGCTGTATGTCGACGGCGAGGTGAACTACGTGCTGCAGGGCTCGCTGATCGATGCGCGCACCCGCAGCGATCTGACGGCCCAGCGTATCGCCAAGCTGTCGGAGGTCGAT
>Ga0265293_10013970_pt1 | contig 10293 bp, 9 predicted proteins | sample Munlanlewell138R_FD_192505 | JGI IMG/M metagenome (GOLD analysis project Ga0265293, IMG submission 192505) | Leachate microbial communities from a municipal landfill in Southern Ontario, Canada - Leachate well 138R | ecosystem: Engineered > Solid waste > Landfill > Unclassified | place: Canada...
CTTCCGAAGTGCCGATCGGGGTGATCATGGGGTCGCTGGGCGGGCCGTTCTTCCTGTGGATGATCTACCGCAGCCGCAGGTTCGGGATCGCGCCGACATGATCGACATCTTCGACATCACCGTTACGGTCGGCACCCGCAATCTGCTGGAAGACGTGTCTGCCCGCTGCGAACCCGGCACGCTGACAGCGCTTGTCGGGCCCAACGGCGCCGGCAAGTCCACCCTGCTCTCCGTCATCGCCGGCGATCGCAAGCCGGACAAGGGATCGGTCGAGCTGGCGGGCAAGGCGGTTCACGCCCATTCGGTGCGTGAGCTGGCGCAGGTCCGTTCCGTCTTTCCGCAGGGGTCGGTGATCCGCTTCGGCTACACCGTCGAGGAGGTGGTCGCCATGGGCCGCGCCTTTCGCGACCTGCCGCCCGATGAGGACGAGCGCGCCGTGCTTGCCGCCATGAACGGCTCCGAGGTCCGGGACATGGCGTTCCGCAACGCCCAGACGCTGTCCGGCGGCGAACAGGCGCGCACCACCTTCGCACGCGTCATGGCGCAGGCGACACCGGTCGTGCTGCTGGATGAGCCGACCGCCGCACTCGACCTGCGCCATCAGGAGCGGGTTCTGGCCATGGCGCGAGAGATGGCAGCCGGTGGCGCGACCATCGTGGCCGTTCTCCATGACCTCAATCTGGCCGCCGCCCATGCCGACAAGATCGTGCTCCTGTCGCAGGGCCGCGTCGCAGCGGATGGTCCGCCATGGGAGGTGCTGCGTCAGGACCTGATCGAAAACGTCTACCGGCAGGCGGTGCGGATACTGGAACATCCGGTGCGCGGCTGCCCGGTCGTGCTCACCACCTGAAACCAAGGAGCTTCCCATGACCTGCACTCTGCACCGGGCCGACGTCGCCGCGATCCTCGCGCGCGAACACGCCGCTGCCCGCTCCATGCGCGAGGCACAGGCGGCCGCACCGCGCGACGACAGTGCGCCTCCCGTCCACACGCTGGATTTCCGCACCTCCGAACGCCACAAGACGAACTACCTGTCGATCGGGCCGCGCATGGGGCGTTTTCTCTATGCCTCGGCGCGGGCGATCAATGCCCGCAACATCGTCGAGTTTGGCACCTCCTTCGGCATTTCCACCCTGTATCTCGCGGCGGCCGCGGTTGACACGGGCGGCCATGTAACCGGTTCGGAATTCCATGAAAACAAGGTGGAAAAGGCACGCGCCAATCTTGCCGATGCGGGACTCTCTCCGCTCGTCGAAATCCGCGCCGGGGATGCGCTGCAGACGCTGGCCGATGTGCAAGGTCCCATCGACCTGCTCTTCCTTGACGGGGCAAAGGATCTCTACATCGAAATCCTGAAAATGCTGGAAGACAGGCTTCGTCCCGGCGCGCTGGTGATTGCCGACAATGCCGATCATCTGCCGCCGGATGAAGGCTTCCTCGCCTATGTCGGTGACTCCAGCCCCCGCTATCTCACCACGCTGCTCGGCTTCCACAAGGGGCTGGCCAGCCAGTCGCTCGTGCTTTCCTGAAACCTGGATAAGGCAGATATCATGGATCAACAGACCGAACAGGCTCCACGCAAGCGGCCTCCTTTGCCCGAATGGACGCTGAGCGTGGTCGAAGCCTTCGATGTTACGCCGCGCATGCGCCGCGTGGTGTTCACGGGCGACAATCTGGACGAGATGACTTACCGGCCGGGTCAGGCGCTGGTGCTGGCCATGCCTCTCCCAGAGGGCGGCACCGGTCGGCGCGATTACACCATCCGCAGCTTCGACAGGAAAAAACGACTGCTTGCGATGGACTTCGTGCTGCATGGCACCACGCCTTCCCCGGATTGGGCACGTCGCGCGGCAGCGGGCGACGTGCTGCAGGTGCGCGGCCCGCGTGGGCGCACGGTGATAGACGAAGCCGCCGACTGGCATCTGTTCTGCGGCGACGAAACCTGCCTGCCCGCCATCCTGCATATGCTGGAAAGCCTGCCGGAAAACGCGAAGGTGCATGTTTTTCTTGAGGTTGGCGGCCCCGACGATCGTCAGAAGGTGCCGGAGGCATTCACGGCATCCGCGACATGGGTCGATCGCGGCGGCAAGGAAGCAGGGCCGAACACGCTGCTGCTCGACCGGCTGGCCGCTTTCGAACTGCCGCAAGGCCGTGGGCATGCCTACATCATCGGCGAGACCAGCAATGTGCGGGCGCAGCGCCGCCACCTTGTCGAGCGCGGCCTGGAAAAATCACAGATCTCGTCCGAAGGCTACTGGCGCCCCGGCCGCATCGGCGGTCACGATCACGTCGACGACTGAGCGGAAGGCCGAAACCTCAAACTCGCAGCGCGGAAAGTAGCTGTCCTTCATATTGCTCGTTCAGACACGCTTGCGGATCTGGACGAGCGATCTGGTCTGGCTGCAGCGACGACCACGAAGTTGCGGCAGGAGACTCTGGCCGCAGAGCAGGGTCTATTCAGAATGAACCGCCCGTGTTCCCGCACACCGGCGTTGGCAATTCACCTCTCCCGAGGGTGAATTGCGATGACGGCTTCTCGCTGAGCCGATCTCGGTGAACAGGGTGCCGTTTGTTGAGGAAGGCGCGCTATGCCATGCGATGCCTGCGCATGGCACACCACACACACCCTCTGATGCGCGAAGGTCGGCAATCGGGTTTTCATGACGGGTTTGCGGGAGAAGATTTGAAATGCCGGTAATGCCAAGACGCTGGACAGACCTGCTGGCGGTCCTGACCCTTGCCACGCTCTGGGGGCTGAACTGGCCGGCGGTGAGAGTTTCTCTCTTTGCATTTCCGCCATGGACCTTTCGCGCCATCGGAATGGGATCAGGTGCGCTTTTTCTGTTCTTCATGGCCCGTCTGTTCGGACAGCGGCTCCTGCTGAAGAGATCAGAGATGCTTCCGGTCTTCGCCGCCGGCTTCTTCACCATAACCGCGTTCAATCTTCTGCTGGCATTCGCCCAGCTGGCCGCGCCGACTTCCCGCGCGGTCATCGTTACTTTCACGCTTCCCATATGGACCGTCATCCTTGCGCGTATATTTCTGGGCGAGCAGCTGAACAGGCAACGCCTGATCGGTCTCGGATTCGGCATTGCGGGACTGGTGTCGCTAGGGTGGCCGCTGATCGTGGAAGGCACATTCTCCTTTGGCCTGTTCCTGGCTCTGCTTGCCAGTATCTCGTGGGCGTTCGGTACGATTGTCATCAAACGATTTCCCACTTCCGCACCACCGATGAGCATCGCTGGCTGGCAGCTCGCAGCCGGTGCGCTGGCATCAGCCGCCGGGATGCTGATTTTTGAACCCTGGGTTCTGTCTCAGGGTCTGCCCGTGCAGAATTTCCAGCCACGGATATGGGTTGCTCTGACTTATCACATCGTGTTTTCGCAGGGTGTCGCGTACCTGATGTGGTACCGCATGCTGGCTCGCCTGCCGGCGGGTACGGTCAGCCTGTCAACGCTGATGGTGCCTGCGATCGGCGTTTTCAGCTCTGTTATTTTCCTTGGGGAGACGCCTTCGCTTGCCGATTTCATCGGCCTTGCGCTGATGACCGCAGCGGCCTGCGTGGTGGCGCTGCCACAGCGCAAGAGATAGGCTGGTTTTCATGGATGCTTGCGGTTCATGATTTCCGCAATCATTCACGCCGTGAAGGTGACGGCCTACAGCCTCCGGCGCGTACACCCGTAAAACCGCGTCTATGAGCGCGCCAGACGCACGAAATGGCCAGGGCTGATCTCCACCAGTTCCGAAGGTTCCGGCCCCACCGTCACATCGGGTGCGGATGAGCCGTCATCGGCGAAGATCCAGCCTGCCGGGGCCTGCGCGGGACCCTCCACGACAGATTCCCGGCTCAGGCCCAGCACCGCACCGGGATCGGGGATAGTTGCGATCAGGCGGCGCGTGTAGGGATGGACCGGATCGGAAAAGATCGCCGACCATGGACCTGTCTCCACGATCTGGCCGAAGAACATGACCGCAACCCGGTCGCTCATATGTTCCACCACGCTCAGATCGTGGCTGATCATCAGATAGGAAAGGCCGAACTCCTCCTGAAGGTCGAGCAAAAGGTTGATGATCTGGGCGCGGATCGAGACGTCGAGCGCCGACACAGGTTCGTCAAGCACGACGATTTCGGGTTGCAGGATGAGCGCGCGCGCAATGCCGATGCGCTGGCGCTGGCCGCCGGAAAATTCATGCGGATAGCGCTCTGCCTGCTCGGGCGTCAGCCCCACGCTGTGCATCACGCGCTCGATCCGATCCGACAGTTCCGAACGGGCCGTGACGTTGTGGAGCCGGAGCGGCTGAGCCAGCGAGTGCCACACCGTCTGGCGCGGATTGAGCGAGGCATAGGGATCCTGAAACACCATCTGTGCCGCCATCGCGCGCTCCATGCGCGATGGTGCCTGCGACCCTGAAAACGGCTTGCCGCGAAACAGGATCGATCCTTCCGATGGCTCCTGCAATCCCATCACGGAGAGCGCAGTCGTTGATTTTCCGCAGCCGGATTCGCCCACGATCGACAGGCATTCGCCCTTTGCCAGATCGAGGCTCAACCCGTTGACCGCGTGCAGCATCTTTCGCCCGCGTCCGAACCAGCTTCCTGAAAGCGGAAAGCGCACATGCAGGTCTTCGACAGACAGAAGCGGTGCGTCCATCATCCTGCCTCGCCGGATACCGAATTGCGGGGGGCAATGAAGCGCGTCTCTGTCAGCCGCGAGCGATCGGCGATGAAGCTGTCGATGTCGACCAGCCGCTGGCGCCCGTGCAGCCGGCGCGACCCGAGTTTCGGCAGCGCTCCCAGAAGACCGCGCGTATATTCATGCTGCGGGCTGACGAACAGGTCCCGGGTGGCGTTCTCTTCCACCAGACAGCCCGCATACATCACACCCACCCGCTGGCACATGGTGGCGATGACGCCGAGGTCGTGGCTGATGAACAGCACGGCCGTGCCCCGTTCGGCGCACAGTTCCCTGATCAGCTTCAGCACCTCCGCCTGCACGGTAACGTCGAGCGCGGTGGTTGGTTCGTCGGCGATCAGCAGGGCCGGATCGCAGGCAAGGGCCATCGCGATCATCACCCGCTGGCGCAGACCTCCCGACATCTGGTGCGGATAGTCACGCACACGGCGTTCCGGCGTCGGCACCCGCACGCTGGCCAGCGCCTCCACCGCCATCTTCTCCGCCTGCGCCCAGCTCCTGCCCTGATGCTGAACATACATTTCGGCGATCTGCCGCCCCACCGTCTGCAACGGGTTGAGCGCGCTCATCGGCTCCTGAAACACCATGGCGATGCGGTTGCCGCGCAGGCTGCGCATCTCGCGCCTCGGCAGCGCAAGAAGGTTGCGGCCTTCGAAGAAGATCTCGCCGCCCAATGTCTGAAGCGGCTTCTTCAGAAGCCCGATGATGGCCAGCGAGGTGACGGACTTTCCGGAGCCGGATTCGCCCACCAGCCCATAGGTCTCGCCGGGCATGATCTGGAACGACACGCCTTTGAGGATGCGATGGGCCTGACCGCCATGACGCAGCCCCAGCTCCAGATTCCTGACGTCGAGCAGCGGTTTCACAGCTTGCGGGTCCTCATATGCGGATCGAGCATGTCGCGAAGGCCGTCGCCCAGAAGGTTGAACCCCAGCACCGCAAAGAAGATCGCCATGCCGGGGAAGATGGCGGTCCAAGGCGCGATCTGGATCATTTGGCGCGCATCGGTGAGCATCGAGCCCCAGCTTGGGAACGGCGGCTGGATGCCGAGCCCGAGAAAGGAAAGGGCTGCCTCCGACAACACCGCCGAGCCCATGCCGAGTGTCGCCATGACCAGAACCGGGCCCATGATGTTGGGCAGGATCTGCGTGAACATGATGCGTGGGTCGCTGTAGCCGAGCGTCTGCGCGGCCTGCACATAGCCGAGCGATTTCAGCGACAGCGTGGAAGAGCGCGCGATGCGGCAGGTCCAGCTCCAGTTGGTGAGGCCAAGCGCGATCAGCAGCGACACGAGGCCGGGCCCGAGCACGGCCATCACCGCCAGCGCGAAGATCAGCGAGGGAATGGCGAGCATCACATTGGTGAGGCCGTTGACTAGGTCGTCCCACCAGCCGCCCCAATAGGCCGCCGACATGCCCAGCGCGACGCCGATGATGGTGTTGATGATCTGCGAAACGATGCCGACGGTGAGCGAAATCTGCGCCCCGTAGAGAATACGCGAATAGACGTCGCGTCCCTGCGCATCGGTTCCGAACCAGAAGGTGGAATCGGGAGGCAGTTCCGCGCTCATCAGGTCGGCGTCGAGCACCGGATCGAAATGGGCAAGCCATGGCGCCAGCAGCCCGGCCAGAATGACCAGCGCGGTGAGCGCCCCGCCGAGAATGAGGTTGAAGCCCAGCTTCATGCCGCTCACTCCTGCTTGATGCGCGGATCGACCAGCGCATAGACGATATCGACCGCCGTATTGATGACCAGAAACCATACGACGATGACGAGGATGGTGCCCTGCACCACGGGGATGTCGCGCATCGCAACGCTGTCGACGAGCAGCGAGCCGATGCCCGGCCATGCGAAGAGCTTTTCGATCACCACAGCCTGCCCGATCAGCGAGCCGAACAACAGGCCGACGGTGGTGATGATGAGAACCAGCGCGTTGCGGGCGACGTGCCGGCGCACCACCTGCGCCTCGCTCAACCCCTTGGCATGGGCCGTGCGCACGAAATCACCGTTGAGCACGTCGAGCACCCCAGCCCGCGTCGTGCGCGCCAGAAGGGCAAGAGGCGTCACACCCAGCGTGATGGCGGGCAAAATAAGATTGCGCAGCGAACCGTCGCCATAGCCGAAGGAAGGCAGCCAGTTCAGTTGCAGCGCAAACACATACATCAGCAGAAGGCCAAGCCAGAACTGGGGCAGCGACAGGCCGGAAACCGCCCCCACCATGGTGACGGTGTCGAGGATCGAGCCGGGCCGCAGCGCGGCGAGAAACCCCAGCGGCACGGCCACGACCACAGCGAAGATCATGGCCGCCACCGCAAGCTGGAGCGAGGCCCAGATGCGTTCATTGATCAGTTCCAGCACCGGCCGCCGGGTGCGGAACGATGTGCCGAGATCAAGCTGCGCAAGGTCGCCCACATAGGTGATGAAACGCTGATGCACCGGCTTGTCGAGGCCAAGCTGCTCGTTGAGCCGGGCCATGAGCTGCGGATCCGGAGTCGTCTTGCCGTCGGAAAGCAGACTGGTGGCGAAACTGCCCGGCACGACTGAAAATATGACGAAAATCAGCAGTGCCACGACGACGATGGTGGGAATGATCTGCAGCACCCTGCGGATGGTGAACCGAAGCATCGCTGGTCCCGATTGGTGTGAGGCTGATCCCGGATATGTCAGCCATATCCGGGAAAAGCTCTTTCGGCGGGCCGCAACCCGACCGGCGGATTACCTGCGATCGCTATTTGCGATTGTCGGGGGCGCTGTCGTCGATCCAGATGTCCTCATAAGGCTGAAGCGCCAGCTCGTTTGCATTCGGCGCCAGCCCATGCACCCATGGCTGGTAGGCCATCACCGCCTTGTTGTAGTTGAAGAACCACACCGGCGCGTCATCCTGCACAAGGTTGTTCGCCTGCCGCAGAAGGTCCGTCTGCTTTGCCGGGTCGCGCTCGTCGCGCGCCGCCTCATAGAGCTTGTCGAACTCAGGGTTCGAGTAGCTTGTGTAGTTGCAGGCCGACTGTGCGGTCTTCGACCAGTAGCAGCGCATGGCCGCCAGCGGGTCCGGGCCGGTCTGGTTCGACCAGATGAAGGCCTCGAAATTGTTGGTGGTCACCGCCTCGCCCAGCGCCGAGCTTTCCACCGGCTTCGGCTTGACCGTGATGCCAACCTTCTGGAGCATCGGCAGGATCGCCTCGACGATCGGCACGCCCCAGCTTTCGTTGGGGCTTGCGGTGACCTCGAACGTGAAGCCGTTTTCGTAGCCGGCTTCCTTCAGCAGTTCCTTCGCCTTGTCCGGATCGAACGCATAAGGAGCCTTGTCCTTGTCGAAGGCGGGCGAGGAGATCGGCAGCCAGCCGCTTGCCGGATAGGCCTTGTTCTTGACGAGGCGTTCAACGATCAGCGGCGTGTTGATCGCATGGTTGATGGCCTGACGCACGCGCTTGTCCCTGAGCGCTTCCACCTTTGGATTGAAGCCGATATTGCGCGTGAAGACTTCCGCCACTTCAAGCAGGTGATCCTTCAGCGCATCGTCCTGCTGATAGGCCTGATACTGCGTGGGGCCAAGAACCGAGACGTCGATCTCCTTGTTGCGGAAGGCAACGTCACGAGCGCTGTCCTCGCTCATCAGGATGATGTTGACGCGATCCAGATAGGGTTTGCCTTCTTCGTAGAAGTCCCCGAACTTCTCAACCACAAGCTGCGAGCCGGGGATGTGTTCCTTGAAAACGAACGGACCAAGGCCGACGGGCGCCGTCGCGAAGGTCGCCTCATCCTCCACGTTGGATGGATAGATCGCCGTTGTGTTCTGCATCAGGGAAAAGCCCGGATTGACCGGCGAAGCAAAGGTGATCTCCAGCGTGTTGTCGTCGACCTTCTTCAGGCCGGATATGTCTTCGCTCTTGCCGGCGGCGAAGTCGTCGACCCCCTTGATGATGGCGACATAGCTGGCGCCGGGGAAGGCGTTCTTCGGATCGGCGATGCGCTTGTAGCTGTAGATGATGTCGTCAGCCGTCAGTGCCTTGCCGTTGTGAAATTTCGCGTCCTTGCGCAGATGATAGGTGTAGACCAGACCATCCTCGGATTCATCGACGCTGGTCGCCAGTTCAGGAACAGGTGCATTGTTGTTCGAATCCCAGGCGTAGAGCGAGCGATGGATCGCCTGCGTTATGAATTCTTCCTGGATGTTGGGGCTGGCATGCGTGTCGAGCGTTGCGAAGCTCGATCCATAAGGCGCGGTGAAGTTGAAAGTGCCGCCCTGTCTGGGCTCTTCGGCCAGTGCAAGGCCCGAAACGCTGGCGCAAAGAAAGGCCGCGAGTGTGAATCTCCTGAACATGATGATTTTCCCCTTGTTGCATGCGCCGCCTTGAATGGTGGCCGCGCTTTTTATGAGTTTTCAGACCTCAGCCACTTCAGCCGCGGCTGTCGAAGACCACCTTTCCACCCAGAATTGTCAGAACGCAGTGTGTGTCGTTGAGTATGGTGTGCGGTGCGGCTTCCAGCAAGTTTTGATTGAAAACGGCGATGTCGGCCAGCTGGCCCGGCACCAGCCGGCCCTTCACATGCTCTGCCTTTTCCATGAAGGCGCCACCTTCCGTGTAGGCCTGCAGGACCTCGTCCGGGGCAAGGCACTCGGCCTCGTCCATCACCGTGCCTTTCCACGTCTGGCGGGTGATCATCGCATGGATGTTCGGGAAGGGGTTGGGCGAGCAGACCGGTGAATCCGACCCCGTCGATGCGCCCAGCCCCATGCGTTTCCATGTGGCGGAAGGATAGCAGGAGCGTGCACGCTCCTCATCCATGACGCTGATGTAGCTGTCGCCGAAATCATGCACGAAAGCGAGCTGCGGAGCCGGATAGATGCCCGCCGCCTTCATGCGCTCGTTGAGGCCGTCAGCCAGAAAGCCGCAATGCTCGACGCGGTGGCGGCGGTCCGGATCGGGCATCTGCGCCAGCGCCTTTTCATAGGCGGTGACGAGCTGGTCGATCGCCGCGTCGCCGATGGCGTGGCAGGCCAGCGAATAGCCGCAGCGGTGCCATTGCATCACCAGCCGCCCGACTTCCTGCGTGGGCAGCATCTGCACGCCGATATTGTCCGGCTCGTCCTTGTAGGGCGTGCTCATCCAGGCGGTGCGCCCGCCCGCCGAACCGTCGAGGAAAAGCTTGACGCCGCCAATGCGCATCATGTCGTCGCCCGTGCCGGTGACGAGGCCGGCGCGCCAGCAATCCTCCACGATGGAGACGCCGGGATCGCCCATCAGCGTGAGCCAGACGCGAACCGGAAGCCGCCCGGCAAGCTTTGCCAGCTGGTAGGCCTTCATCTCGTCGAAGCCGGTGACATGGCCGAGCGCGGCCTCCATGCAGCTTGTGATGCCGAAGGAAAGCAGATGGCGGCCGCCGCGTTCGATCGCCTCGATCAGTTCCTCCACCGTGGGGTGAGGTATGATTTTCGTGATCAGGTTCTGCGCGTTTTCGGCCAGAAAACCGTCGAGCCTGCCGTTCGCCTTGCCGATGACGCCGCCATCCGGCGCTTCCGTCCCGTCGCTCACGCCGGCCAGCGAAAACGCCATGGAATTCGCCACCGAGACGTGGCCGCAGGCGCGCGTGACGAGAA
>Ga0265293_10013972_pt1 | contig 10291 bp, 10 predicted proteins | sample Munlanlewell138R_FD_192505 | JGI IMG/M metagenome (GOLD analysis project Ga0265293, IMG submission 192505) | Leachate microbial communities from a municipal landfill in Southern Ontario, Canada - Leachate well 138R | ecosystem: Engineered > Solid waste > Landfill > Unclassified | place: Canada...
CGGAGGGATCCAATGCAAGTAACAGTCCTCATCATAGAAGACAACAGGGACAACTACTATCTGATGCAGTACCTTCTGGAAAACAAAGGCTACAAGGTTTTGGGGGCGGACAGTGGCTGGCTGGGCTTGGAGATGGCGATACACAACACCCCAAGTATCATATCACTGGACATCCAATTACCGGAGATGGATGGATATACGGTGTTGCGCAGATTGAGGTCCAATCCATTTCTTTCCGGGATACCTATCGTGGTGGTTAGCTCTTATGCTATGACAGGAAACAAAGAACAAGCCTTGTCAGCGGGAGCCACGGGTTACATTGAGAAACCGATCGATCCGCTGAGATTTGCCGATCAGATCGAAAGCTACCTGAAAGCCTGATACGCAAAGGAGCAGGGATGAGAATACTAAACGTTGACGATCAAAGCGAGAACCTTTACTTTTTACAGAGTTTGCTGAGTGGCAGGGGATACCAGTTTCTTGATGCCAAAAACGGTAGAGAAGCACTGGATATATTAAAAACGGAAGAGGTGGATCTTGTCATCAGTGATATCCTGATGCCCGTGATGGATGGATTTGCCTTGTGCCGGGAAATACGGAAAAATCCCAAACTCAAACACATCCCCTTCATTGTATATACGGCAACCTACACCGGAGATAAAGACGCGGTGCTGGCTCGGAAAATAGGAGCGGACGACTTCATTGTAAAGCCCTGCGAACCCGATGAACTACTGGAAAGAATTGATAATGCCCTGGCTCGAAAAGATGATCCCCATCGCTTTGAACAAGCGGAAACAGTGGATGATGAAACCGTGTTGAAACTATATAACGAACGCCTGGTACGCAAGTTGGAAGAGAAAATGCTGGAGATGGAAACTGAAGTGGCAGAGCGCAATAAAGCCATGGAAGCCCTCAGAAGAAGTGAGGGCATTCTGAAGACGGTTCAAGCTCTCGAAAAAATGGGGGGTTGGGTATACTATCCGGAAACTAAGGAGATCTATTGGACCGAAGAAATGTACAAATTGCATGATGTTGAGATAAACAGCGTGTCCGGGGAAGAGGCGATCCGGCTTAGTATGTCCGGATATGAAGAGGAGAATCAAACGAAACTGCAGAAGTATTGGGATGAGATCCTGAAAAACGGCACGACTTATGATTTGGAATCTTGGTTTACCACTTCCCAAGGCCGCAAAATATTTGTGCACACCGGGGCAGTTGCGCAAAGGGAAGGGGGCAAGATCTGCCGGATTATTGGTACCTTCCACGATATCACCGAGAAGAAAGAAGCTGAAATAAGGCAAAATGAACTGACTCAGCAGCTAAGGCAGGCTCAAAAACTTGATTCCATCGGGCAATTGGCGGGGGGTATAGCTCACGATTTCAACAATATCCTCACCGTGATCCTGGGCTATACCGAGGAAGTTTTGAACAGTTTGCACGGTAAAGATCCTATCCGCACGGAAATAGAAGAGATCAATAAAGCCGGGCTGAGAGCTGCCGGCCTCACCCGCCAGCTTCTCACTTTCAGCCGCAAACAAGTGATCAAACCGCAATTGCTGGACCTGAATGAAACTATAGAAAATCTCTCCAAAATGCTGATGCGACTGATCGGCGAAGATATCGAATTTGTGAAGGATTTGGCAGATGATCTGCCGAAGATCATGGCAGACGTAGGGCAGATCGAGCAAGTGATCATGAATCTGGTGATCAATGCCAGAGAAGCCATGCAAATGGGCGGAACCCTCAGCATCTCTACGTTTGCCTTTAGCCCGGATCCAGCCTTCAGCGCCAGACATCCCATGATCAAGGGCGATGGCTTCGTGGTGCTGAAAGTGAAAGATACCGGCTGCGGTATGGATCTGGAAACCAAAGAACACATCTTCGAACCTTTCTTTACCACCAAGGCAAAAGGGCACGGCACCGGCTTGGGCTTGCCCACAGTATATGGAATCATCCGTCAGGCAGGCGGCAGCATAAACGTGGATAGCAGTCCCGGCAAGGGATCCATGTTTGTGATCATGCTGCCCACAGCCAACGGCAAGAATGAAGTGGAGAGTGAAGCTAAAGCGCCGATGAAGGAAAGTCGGCACGATGAATTGGTACTGATCGTGGAAGACGATGCATCCATAGCTGATCTGAGCGCTAAAATGATCAGTAGAATGGGATTCAATGTGGTGCAAGCAGATAGTGCGGATAAAGCCATGGTCCTGATTGAGGATGAAGGTCTGCGCCCGCATCTGATCATCAGCGATGTGGTGATGCCCGGCTTGAGTGGAGTGGAATTGGCTGCCATAATGCAATTTAAGCACCCCGAGATTAAGCTGCTGTTGATGTCCGGCTACACCGAAAACATTATCTCTCAGCACGGAGAATTGGACCCCGGTATTCCATTTTTGCGCAAGCCCTTTACCCGTCAGGAACTGCTCGAAAAGATAGGTGAAGCCTTAAAACACGAAGGCCCCGCTCGAGCTGGATCTGGGGCATGATATAGCTTGATCGGCAATATTAGATAAATTTACTGGGAATTACTCAGTTTCAGCTTATTCTATCTGCATGGCGCCATGGATATCAGGCGCGAATTTTACACAAGGAGTAGCTTTATGAACGCAAGAGAAATTCGTAATGGGATCATGCTGCTGGGCGTACAGGATTGGTCGCGCCGCCTGTTTGATTCCCTTATTCCTCTACCTGACGGGACCAGTTACAATTCCTACTATATCCCGGGCACTATGAAGAATGCTCTCATCGATACGGTGGAACCCGAGCACCTGGATGAATATTTATCCCAATTAACTGCAATCAAGAAGATAGATTATGTGATATCTCTTCATGCCGAGCAAGACCACTCCGGTTCTCTGCCGGTCATCCTATCCAAATATCCGGAAGCCACACTGATCTGTTCGCCCAAGGCTAAGGCTTTGTTGATGGATCATCTCGGCGTCCCCGAAGATCGCATTCAGATAGTACAGGACAATGAAGAGATCTCTTTGGGAGATCGCACTTTACGCTTTATCCACACGCCTTGGGTGCATTGGCCGGAAACTATGTCTGCCTATCTCCGGGAAGATAAGATACTCTTTAGCTGCGACTTTATGGGTTCACACGTGGCGGGCAGCAAGATGTATGCCGACAGGGATCCCTCTGTACTGGAAGCAGCCAAGCGCTATTATGCCGAGATCATGATGCCATTCCGGCAAATGATCAAGACTAATATGCAAAAAGTGCGGCAATTGGATTTTGATCTGATCGCTCCCAGTCACGGCCCCATGTGGAATTACCCGGAGATAATTCTGGATGCGTATGAGGATTGGATATCAGACAAGATGGACAATAAAGTGGTGATACCATACATCTCCATGCATGGCAGCACCGCGAAAATGGTGGATTTCCTCACGGCAGAGCTGGCTGACCGCAAGGTGGAGGTAGCGCTGTTTGACCTTGCAGTTACGGATATCGGCAAGCTGGCAATGGAATTGGTGGACGCTTCCACGATTGTGATCGGAACTCCCACTGTACATGTGGGCCCTCACCCCAACGTGGCCTATGCTGCCACCCTGGCAAACGCGATCAAGCCCAAGCTGAAGTATGCGGCGGTAATAGGTTCTTACGGCTGGGCCACAAAAGCTGTGGAGCAGCTAACCGGAATGATTCCCGCACTGAAGGTCGAGGTCTTGGGAGCGGTTCTCTGTAAAGGGGATCCCGATGCCGAAAGCTATCAAAAGCTGCGGGAACTGGCAGATCTGATCTTATCCAGGCACTTAAGCTCCGGCTCGGCAGCGAATTAAACAGAGCGGGAAGCAAGAAGCTCATCCGCTCAGTCCTACTCCTGCCCGGCAGCTGAGATACATATTCAAAGGCATGGACACAGGCCATCCGGGATGTGTGCGCCGTCTTTTACCAAAGAATTTGGCCAAAGATGCGCCATTTTATGCCGGATACGGCAAAACTAAAAATAGGCTTGACAGTTTGCCGTGCTTTGATTCATTAATTCTCAGGAGAAAAAATGATTGAAGTTCTCGTTGAAAAATGCGTCGGCTGTGCTGCGTGCTTGAAAGCATGTGCCTATGATGCCATCAAGATAATCTCAAAAGTTGCCGAAATTGATATCGACAAGTGTGTGCTTTGCGGTGCCTGTGTACAGGCTTGCCCCTTTGATGCTATTCTGATTCGCAAAAAGAGCAAGGAGCATGTGGACAAGAGCCAATACTCCGGGATCTGGGTGTTTGCAGAACAACACGATGGCGTGATCGCCGGAGTGTCTCACGAACTTCTGGGCAAGGGCAGAGAGCTTGCCGATCAATTGTCATGCGAGCTGAGTGCGATTCTGCTGGGTCATCAGCTCAACGGTCTGGCAGAGGAATTGATCGCCTACGGAGCGGATCAGGTTATTTGCATAGACGATCCGGCCCTGGAGCATTTCAGGGACGAAAAATACAGTGAAGCGATGATCTACCTGGCACAGAAGTATCGTCCTGAGATCATTCTTGCAGGCGCTACGGTGACAGGCAGGAGCTTCATTCCCAGAGTCGCGATCAAATTGAACACCGGCCTCACTGCAGATTGCACGGGCCTGGCCATCGACGAAGAAAGCGGCAATCTTTTGCAGACACGCCCTGCCTTCGGAGGCAACATCATGGCTACCATAGTAACCGCGAACAATCGTCCTCAAATGGCAACAGTCCGGCATAAAGTCATGAATCCTCTGCAGCGGGACGATGCCAAGAGTGGGGTGGTGATCCGCGAGGATTATAGCTTTGATCTGGAAGAAGACAAATCTAGATATATATCATTTGAAAAAGAGAAGACAAATCTGATCAATATCACCGATGCTAACGTGATCGTGGCTGGGGGTAGAGGCATCAAGGATGCCAAAAATTTTGCCATGATAGAAGAGCTTGCTTTGGCTCTGGACGGAGCGGTTGGAGCATCGCGCGCGGCGGTTGATTCTGAGTGGATTGCCTATTCTCATCAAGTGGGGCAAACGGGTAAGACTGTAAAGCCCGGAATCTACATAGCTATCGGAATCTCAGGCGCTATCCAGCACTTGGCAGGAATGAGCTCCGCGGATTATATTGTGGCGATCAACAAAGATCCCGATGCCCCGATCTTTAAGGTTGCGGACCTGGGAATTGTGGGAGATCTGTTTGAAGTAGTGCCAAAACTGATTAAGAGGATAAAAGAAGTACGAGCATGAAAATCATACCCGGCCTCAGCGTTATCACCAGTAAAGATGTGCGCGAAGGCGTGGTGCTGAATCTGGGAACTGAAGACACCAATGAAGCAGTGTTGGAAATCCCGAAAAGCATAGCCTATATTCCACTTATCAATTCCCACGATCACCTGGTGGGAAATTGGGTACCAAAAGCAGGGGACAATCGCCCCTATCCCAATTCTCATATCTGGGTAGAAGACATGAAAAACTCCTTCAGCTTCCACGAACGCAGCAAATTCTGGGTGAACGACGGCTCCTTTCAACACCTGGATTCTGCCGCCCTTTCAATCGCGAGATTGGGAGCCTACAAAAATCTCTTTTCCGGCTGTGGAGTAGTGCACGACCACGGCCCCCTGCAGGATGGCCTCTATTACGATGCAATGCCGATTGTCGTGCCCCGGGTCTATCGCCAATGCCATTCTCTTACTTTGGGAAATTGGTGGGGAGGAGAATCCGCTTCCAAAGAAATGGAGCTAAGCAAAGGTAAAATGCCATATATTATCCACTTGGGCGAAGGAACGGATAAGATCACCAAAGCGGAATTTGCGGAATTGGAGAAGCAGAACTTGCTGCAGAAAAACACCATGATGATCCACGGTATCGCGTTTACAGAAGATGAGATCGCCCGCATTGCCAAAGTGGGAGCCACTGTGTGCTGGTGCCCCACATCAAACTTCTATCTGATCGGAAAAACCTTCAACATCGAAGCAGCCCTGAAGCACAACGTGAATGTGGTGATTGGCACTGATTCTACCATGAGCGGAGCGGTAAATCTGATCGCGGAATTGGAGATCATCAAGGAATATTTCCCGCATCTGGAGCTTAGCAAGCTGTACAAAATGATTACCGAAAACGCCGCAAAAGCCCTGTATCTGGATCCATCTTATGGCAAGCTGGATCCTGCCGATACTCGCAATCTGCTGCTTACCGATCAATTGGAAAAAGACCCCTTCCAAAACCTGATGGGATTGGATATGGCAGACATCAAGCTGCTGATAGTAGACGGGATACCCCGTTATGGAGATAGTGAGTATCTGGATGAATTGCCCTGCGCGCAAGGGGATTACACCATCTTTAGAACCGCTGGCAGAGAGAAATTTGTGCTTGGAGATCCCCTGGAGATCAATGACCAGATAGACGAAGCCTTGGGCTATCATAAAGACTTTCCCTTCTTACCTTTCTAGTGCGATGAAACACTTGGACATCTGCGAGATTTTCTACAGTCTTCAGGGAGAATCCAGCTATATGGGCATGCCTTGTGTATTTGTGCGCCTGGCAGGATGCAATCTGCGTTGCAGCTATTGTGATACCACATACTCACACTCCAGGGGCAGGATGATGAGTTTTGAGGAGATAATCTCAGAAGTGTCCCAATATCCGGCAAAATTGGTAGAACTGACCGGAGGTGAACCATTGTGGCAGGAAGAGAGTCCGGCTCTGATGCAAGCCTTGCTGGAACGTGGCTATACCGTGTTATTGGAAACAAACGGATCGTTGTATCTGGATGAGGTTCCCCGGGATGTGATCAAAATTGTGGATATCAAATGCCCGGGCAGCAGCGAGGGAGACAGCTTTCAATTTGCCAATCTGAAGCTGCTTGCCCCCCATGATGAGATCAAATTTGTCCTTACCAATTACCCGGATTATTGTTTCGCGCGTGAGATAATACAAAGGTATCAGTTGGCGGGCAGAGTCCTGCACTTCTCACCGGTCACACAGCTGTTGCCGGCGGGGCTTTTAGCAGAGTGGCTTTTGGCGGATGGACTGCCGGTGAAGCTGGGCATGCAATTACACAAGATGCTCAACCTCCGCTGATGAGGTGGATCACCATCACGTCCGCTCCCACAGGGATATGAGTGCTGTCATAATCACTTTTTGGTATCAGCTTGCCATTCACTTTGATGACCAGCATGGGGAAGGTGTAGTTCATCAGCTTTAGCGCATCGCGCACAGTCATCCTTTCCTGCCAGTCTACTTTGTTGCCATTTATTGTAATTTTGGGCTTCATGCTTTATCCTTATTATGCTTTGCCAGTATTTCCAAACACAGATTTGCCTGCATTGCGGCTACGATCATCACCCGCGGAGCCATGGGAGCTATGCCTTCAACCGGCTCTGAATGCATATCTCCGATGATGAACAGATTCCCGTCTCGAATACTCTTGATGTCCTCATTTCTGCCATATCCTGCAATGCCGGAAGCGCATATCAGCGGACGCACTTGATCAGACTTTAGCCATGTCTCGATTAGCATTTGCTTTTCTTCTGCTTTGTCCAAAGCTTCGATCATTATATCTGCATCGGCAAAGATGCTGGCAATATTGTCGGGATTCAAACGGAGTTCATGCATCTGAAGCTTTATGAAGGGATTTACCCTGCGGATATTATGCTCCAGTGCCTGGACTTTGGGCATACCTAGCTGAGAAAGATCGTAGGCCTGACGGTTCAGGTTTGATACACTCACCGTATCAAAATCCGCCACGATCAGCTTTCCAATACCGGTTCTTGCCAGCATCAGGGCTATATTGGAGCCCAATCCTCCAGCTCCGGCTATGCCGACTACTGCTTTTTGCCACAAGGGAAATGCCTGTGGATCCCGCTCGCAGAAATATTGATCTTGGGTCATGGCCGGATGTTAATCTGGATCTCCCGGTCGGGAACGATATCACGCAGATTGTTGATGACAGCCATGATGCTGTCTCTTAATATCTCCTGCACAAAGGGCACAATCAGTACCTCTTTGCCATCTACTTTCAGGCTGATCTTACTGGAGCCATCCATTACGCAATCACTGCGCTTTCGGCGTCCCTGAACGATGTCTCCCGCCATCTGAAAACAGCTTCCTCCGCATCTGGAACAGCATTCCGGATCGGCAGCGGGCAGCATCTCAAAGCTTTTTGTCAGCACCAAATCGCACAGAGCAGAAGCATCTTGCGGCATGCCATATACTCCCAGCCTGTCATGCTTGAAGCTGTTTTGGGATATTATGCCACTGATGCCGATGACGGTGTCATCAACCAATTCGGTCAATTGCGCTGCACTTTCTGCGCATACGATCTTGGGCACAGGAGCATCTTTCATGCCTTCGATCACCAAAAAGTCTGCCACAATGTGGGGCAGGATCTCGTTTAATGGCAGTGTCTTGGGGAAGATGATGGCTGTATCGTAAATGCCACGTGCTACTGTGAGTTTACTGCCGGCATCGATGTGGAGAGCGCTGTTTTTACCGGGTGTATCCGCGCGGAATTTTTCGCTGTGGATATCCTTGATTGTAGCCACAGAGTATCCCCTGGCACAGAGCTCACGCACCAGGTTCACAACCGTGGTGGTCTTTCCGGTGTGATGATAACCGATTACCGCGATGGCTTTCATGTCGCAGGCATTATCAGGATCACGACGGTAGCACTCATGCCTTCACCGCATCCGGAGATTCCCAAGCCTTCTTCAGTTGTGGCTTTGATGGAGATGCAATCGGGGTCGCAATCCAAGTCTTGGGCGAGGTTTTGCCGCATTTGATCTACATAAGGGCTCAGCTTTGGAGCAGCGGCACAGATGGTCGCGTCCATATTCGCGATTTTATAATTGCGGGCCAGAACCATGTCATAACAGCGTTTCAGCAGTATTCTGGAGTCGATATCTTTGAAAGTGGGATCGCTATCCGCAAAGTGTTGACCGATATCGCCCATGGCCAAAGCACCCAGTAAGCCGTCACATATACTGTGAACCAAGACATCGGCATCAGAGTGGCCCAGAAGTCCGGTGTGATGGGGGATGTGTACACCGCCAAGGATCAGCTTGCGCCCTTCCACGAGACGGTGAACATCATAACCAAATCCTATTCTCATTTTTCTAATCCACCGTTATAGATTTTGATACGTTTTTGGGTACATCAGGATGCACACCGTGGTCTTTCACCCCCAGCAGATCCAGCTTCTTCATCTTGCGGATGCTCATGCGCAATGCCAAAAGCTGTAAAACAATCGTGGCAGAGAAGCAGGTCATCAGGCTATCACCGGTCTTGGGCAACATTATGTAGCTCCAACCGTAATAAGCGCCTTCTTTGGGGTTTTGCGAGGCGTTCTTGAGCAGATTATCGTTTTCTTCAGCAATAACATAGGTATTGGCACCGCGGATTTTGTGGGTATTGATCTGCGAAATAGTGAGGTTCACATCTCTGGGATCCGGTCCCGTAACATAGATCAGAGGGTAATTGCGATACAGAGTCTCAAAGAAATCCTGATCCTGGACGGTTTCCTTGAATATCTTCGTGCCTTCAGCAGACAAGTTGAAGGGCATATTATGCGTAAAGACAAAGTCTGCCAAGGCTTTCAGCAGATCCTTACGCTCACTCTGCGCAATGTTCATTGTTTCAGCCTTCTCATCGATATTATCGATCATATTGCTGAATCCGCGGATGAAGCTGCGCACGTGTTTCACCCCGAATACGGTGTTTTTGCCTAAGATGGTATTGGGTCCGTGTTTAAACTCGCTGGCTTCACGGCCTTCGGCGTGATTCAGCACGGTCTCCCTTATCTTTAGCGCTCCCTCCATCGCCACGCCGCTGATCTTGGTAGCGAGTATGTGCAGCGAGGGCTCCATATAGATCTTGCCGGCCATATTATCGATCATATCGTCAGTCTTATCCACAGTCTCTTTCAGCAGAGAAGGAATGTCGTTCAGGGATTTGTATCTTTTTTGCAAATCTGCATTGCGCTTATCATATTCTTCCTTGGGTATATCTTTAGCCATTGCATTCAGCTTCATATCTGCCGCTCTTATGGCCAGATAGTAGAACAGAGTGATCTGATTCATGAAGCTCTTGGTGGCGGGAACGGCTATCTCCGGTCCACACAGAATCGGGATCGCCACATCGCTTTTTTCCTGACCCAGTGTGCTGTTCATATTGTTCACCAATACAACCTTACGGACATCCAGATCGTTCGAATCGATATCGTTGAATATATCGATCAGGTCTTTTGTCTCGCCGCTTTGCGATACGCCGATGATCAGGTCGTTGTTCTTGATGCAATTCGAATACTCACCGCGGAAATCTCCGGGCAAGATGGGAATCATCTCTATG
>Ga0265293_10013973_pt1 | contig 10291 bp, 8 predicted proteins | sample Munlanlewell138R_FD_192505 | JGI IMG/M metagenome (GOLD analysis project Ga0265293, IMG submission 192505) | Leachate microbial communities from a municipal landfill in Southern Ontario, Canada - Leachate well 138R | ecosystem: Engineered > Solid waste > Landfill > Unclassified | place: Canada...
AACCACAATCCAATCTGTTAAAACCGACTCCAAAGAAAAATTATCAACGGAAAAATCAAGAAAAGAAATTAATGAATTAACTCTCTTAGCAAGCTTAGCTTGTGCACTTAAAAAACATTCACTTACCTCCTTACTGTTAACCAAGGCGCTTAAGGTTAGACGAGGGAAGTTCGAAAAAAACATATCAAGCGATTTCCCTAATATCGGTGCAAGCACACGCTGACCTAACCAAGAATCAATCTCATTAGAGGCAGGCGGAATAAATTTTTTAGCTTTTTCCTGCGTTAGTTCCACAAACTCATCGAGCTGTCTCTCAAAAACGACATCAAGCTGTAACAATAATTGACGAATAAGTTTAGTTGAACTTCGTGCTCTCCCAAGATCTCGATCACTGTCAGAAAAACAAAAGCCATTATTCTGGTAAAATTCAAGATTCTGGCTATTAAACCCTAAGTGCTCATATCCTTTTAAATTACTTACAACTACAGGACAACCACACAACATAGCTAAAGTCAAAGTACCTGAGTACTCATACGAATAAAGAACCTTGGCTTTTTTCAGCTTCTCGGCTAGTTCCTTTAAAGGTAAAGGATTACGGTTGGATAACACTTGAACATCACTAGGAAGCAATGAAAAGTCTATAGCCTCCTCAGGAATTCTATTCAAATAAACAAGCTTTATAGATTTTTCTTTTTGAACATCCTCGTAAAAAAACTCTCGATTCCAATTAGGAAGAGTTAAAGGGTTCCCACCCTCACTGCGTGCCAATGCCTCCGAATGATAAAAAAACAAGTCATCGGCCCCTGCATTGATTTTAGTACCCGAAACCACTCCTTCTTTATTAAGCATATAGCGGACACAAACCGGAGTATTTAATGGATTTCCTGTATAAATATCAGAGTAAACGGCTATTGGTATTTTTTTTTCAAAAACATGTCGCTGAACAATTTTTTCTGTAAGTAAAGGTGTATCAAAATCCGGGTTAAATTGATTAGAATAAACCAAATAAGCCTCAAACCCACGCTTATTCAACATATCACATAACATGTGAAGTACCTTAATTCCCGCAGAGCTCTCAACGTAGCCAGGAGAGCAAATATAATAAGGATGTTTATTCATTCCCATAACCCTCAGATATAATTACAACCTAGGAATAGCATACAAGAACAATCTAGATGCCATAGATGATTGAAAGCGAAAATAAATACCATACCTAGAGTCAATATTCTTTATCAATTTAGGTATTAAAAAAAGCTCCTCTTTCGCCGCTCCCATAAAAACAATAATTTTAGGTAAATCAGCTTTAATAATAGAACTTGCGCCCTGCACTATCTCACAGAGTGCCGTAGAGATACCTATATTAATAACTGAAATCTCGTCCTCAAACTCACAAATATTATCCAAAGAGTCCACATCAATATAAAAATCAGCCTCTTCTTCGATTCTACAACACTTATTTTCTTCATTGTTAAAGGCTAGGCGTCCTTTTTCATACCAGCAACCAATTTGATGCAAGCTTATATTATCAAGTTTTTTAGTCTGCACAAATTCATTCAAAAACCGAAAATTTTCCGTTTCTGGCTCAATAGCAATTATTTTCTTATACTTACCACATACAGACATTAAAAACCGCTCAATACTTCCTCCTCGATATGCTCCAACATCTAAAAAAACCTCTCTATGACTTAGTTTAAAAACATCATTATAAAACTCATCAATATCTGCTGGCGAAACATTTACTGCATAACTAGAGCTCTGATTCACTCTACAATTAACAAAAGCAATAAAAGACTCTCTAGACAACTCATCTTCAAGCAAATGATAAATCTCAGAAAAGGATTGCCTATTATTATAAAAAAAATCATGATCAAATTTCTTATGATGTTCAAATGGATTATCCAACTCAAACACTTTATTGACTGCATCAACTCCATAAAGAAATTCTTTTTTCCTATATGCTGCTGCAAAACCAAGTATCACATTACAACCTTGCTTTCCGTAGAAAGCAAGGTTGCTAATTGAAACGACAGAATACCCTAAAAACTCTTCACCACCATTATCAGTAAAAAAACCAGCCACTCTAATGTTATTTTCATTAAGTTTCTTAAAAACCGCTTCTGCTAAATTTCCTGCACCGTAAATAAGAAGAGGCAAATCTTGCTTCTTCAAGTCATCCAACGCATGGCCAAAATTATCGTGATGAATCACAGCATCATTTAGCTTCATATCTATACCTTAGTTACTCACCAACAAACAATAAACTCAAGTCCAATTTTGAGGTGACAATTCAAAAACAGAAGATTCTCTCATACACACATCAGTCCCGACTTGCTGATCAAAACATCTTTTATACATCCAGTTTCCTAGTAAAATATCAATTAGCGGAAGTCCTACGCTATTAAAATAAATAAATTCGCTATCGTTTTCACGCCCCACTTTAAGCCCAGAAATAATTTCAAATAAGTCAGCGTAAATATCACCATCAGAAAGCAGCCCCTCCTTATACATTTGACTAATTGTCTGCTCTCTATTCTTCACAAACTTCCATCTATCACATACTATTTTATCCGCTTTTAACGGAACAGAATACTCATCTTCCAACCCTGCAACATGGCAATAAAAGGCACCTGCAGATATCCACTCCGCCTTCAACACCTGAGATTGCTCGCTAATTGCAGTAACTATTATATCAGAATCCACTACCGCACTTTCCGGACTCATTTGACAACTCACAAACTCAACATCAGGCTTAAAAATCTTCATTTGCTTAATGAAATTCATTTCACTAAGTTTTGATCTAGAGGAAACTTTGCATAGTTTGATTCTAGGAAAAACATGCAACATAGAAAGCAAGTGGAATTTTGCTTGTTCACCGGCCCCAATAATCCCAATAGATTCAGCACTACTTTTAGCTAAATACTTAGCCGCAATAGCACCAACTGCTGCCGTTCTCAAGCCAGTTAAAAGCCCACCATCTAACACTGCAAAAGGAACTCCGGTCTTTAAGCTAGAAAGCAAAAGTAAAGCGGATAAATTAGGGAGCTTATAGTTAAGAGGGTTGTTAGGAAAAACAGATACCCATTTAACGCCGCATACCTCTTCTGAAAATCCCCCAGCAGGCAAGCAATTTACTCTAGATTGTGTTTCTTGATCGAAAACCATTGTACTTTTTTCTGGAAATAAACCATCACCTAAAGCTTCTTTCACTAAAGCATTTTCGCAAACTTTAATAACTGTTTCAAAATCTAAACACCCCGCTTTAACAAGATCCTCCTGGGAAAGAAACTTAACACTATAATCATGCCTCATACATACCCCCTCAACAACTAGACTATATACCTAAGAGGTTTAACTAACATATCTCTCCCCATAAAATCCCTTACGGTAATTTTATGATATATTTCTTCAATTTTCTTTAAAAGCTCTCCTTTATTTTCGCATAGCACATCAATTTCTGCTAATCGCTGCCCTATATCTTTCGTAAAAAAGACTCTATCGCCCGCCTTACTACGTTCTAGAACTGATACTACAGCTTCATCATCTCCAAGCTCTAAAAGCCCCTCCACACTTTTAATAAGGCCAGGCTTCACAGCGGGGAAAAGCACTGCTGAATGCTTGCCATTTAGGTGAAAATAGTCAACATCACGATCTATTTTAGGAAAATATCCATTAATCGAGAAAAACACCATAAAAAAAGCAAAATCAATTTTGAAAATATTTTTTAAAATTTTTTCAAAATCAGTTCCTGGAAATCTATACCCAGGATCAAAAAAACAAAATCTATTCTCAGTCCTATTATAAAACCCTTGAAAGAAAACAGGCCCATTTTTTACTCCAATGTTCTTTAGCATACCAATTAAAGCAGGCGAAGCTTTACTAATAAAGTCATCTGTATATTTTGAGGGGGATATAGAATACGAGACAACTCTATCAAGCCCTACTTGGTTTTCATCCACATAAGAATCTGCCGTTCTAATCAAGTATGCTTCACCATCTATAAAAAAGTAAGTAACCTGAAACTCCGCTTCACCTTCAATATATTTTTCTATTAAAGCAGTATTAGATGATGACTCAGTAGCAGCTAGTTTTATAGCCTTTAAAGCCTCGTCTTTAGTACGGCATATTTCCTGCCCTCTAGATCCACGGCTGTCTGCTGGTTTAATAAAAACAGGATAAGAAACCTGTTCATTTTCGACATCTTGGATACTGTATTCTGGTATTACGCACACCTCATTAGCCACACATTTTTCTTTAAAGTAACTTTTATTAGTCAACAAAGTAAACTGCTCTAAGTTGCCATAACAAGGCAAATTAAGTTTTTGGCAAATTTTCACATAAGGAATTTGACAAGGATCAATCCAACCACAAACTATAGCATCAACTCCTTCTTCTTTGCATTTTTCAACAATATTATCAACGGCTGTCACACTTAAGCTCCAGCTTTCATCAGAAAGTCTTTTAGCAGGAGAGTCAATTAAATTATCCGTAACAATTGTATACAAACCATACTTTTTTGCTTCTTCCACAAGTTTGCAATGCACAGAAGCTCCAGATAAAATAAGTATTTTTCTCCGCGCAAGACAATCTGACATAACAACCTCCTACTCATTGACTAACATACGAATCACTGAACAAATCAACTTAACATCCAACTCAGTCACACCAGCACCATTAGGCAATACTATTATTTTATTAGACAACTTATCTGTTTCTAACAAATTACATCTAGGGGTATCTAGCATTTTATTATACGGATGCATATTATGAACCCCAGGCCAAAAATATTTTCTAGCCAGTATGTTTTCAGCATGCAACGCTGAAACAATCACATCTCTAGAAACACTACAATTCTCTTTAACCTCAACAACTATGTAATGGAAATTACTTTCTTTATTTTTATAAGACAGCAGTTCAATGCCATTAATATCAAACAATTCCAGACGATATGAATTATATATATTATAGTTATGCTCAATAATTGAATCAAAACAAGATAAATTCGCCAACCCCATCGCTGCTGAAACCTCAGTCATCTTACCATTGATCCCAGGGTATATAACATTATCATACCCACTAAATCCAAAATTTCTCATCAGCCGTATGATTTCTGCTAACTTATCATCATCTGTAGTAATTGCTCCTCCCTCCATTGTATTAAAAGCTTTGGTTGCATGAAAGCTAAAAACTTCGCACTCGCCAAACCGACCTATTTTCTCTCCTTTATAAACACTATCAAACGCATGAGCAGCATCAAAAAACAATTTAATCCTATACTTGTCAGCTATTTCTTGTAGCTCATCTATAGGCGACGCCCTTCCCCACAAATGAACACCAATAATTCCACTCGTACGAGGATTAATCATTTTTTTTACAGAAGCAGGATCTAAATTATGAGTCAAAGGATCTATATCAGCAAAAACAGGTGTTATTCCTTGCCAGTAAAGCGCATGTGCAGTTGCTACAAATGTCCAAGCAGGAACAATAACCTCACCTGTTAAACCCAAAGCTCGTATTGCGACTTCCAGAGCTGTTGTACCATTACACATTGCAACACAATGTTTTACATTTAATCTATCAGCAATTTTTTGCTCTAATTCTTGTACCATAGGTCCATCATTCGTCAACCAATTACTATCAAGTATTTCCTCGACTCTAGACAAAAAACCTGAACGGTTATATACATTAGGTTTACCTACATGCAGCGCTTCAGAGAATGCAGGAGGCGCACCATTGATGGCCAAGTCAGATTTATCATTAATATCTTTAAACCGCATAACACCCTCCAAACCCATTAATCAATTTAAACAAACATAGGATTTATGACTTATGAACTTTAAATAGCCGCCCACTCCAAACACAACTCCCCAGCAAAACAAATACTTACATCTTCATTGAACTTAGCAATATTGAAATCACTTCACTCATTAAAGTAGACCATATAGAATATGCCTTCCCAATAAAATCTTACACACCATAGCAATCAACTTCGATAATCTATAAAAATAAAACAAGGAACTTTATAGCGAAACTAACACGTCACCCCACAGCGTCGCCCCTAAAGTTATGAGCTAATCTTATTTCGTTTTAACTCTCTATGATTCCAACTAAATTTTATAACTAAACCTGGAGCCCTAAGGACATGGTCATTCTCAAGACGTGCTGCTCGCTGACGAAGTACCGATATAGGGGCTTCATAGCTTTTATCAGCAAATAGCCCTTCTATCCATCTCCATAGATCATTATTTTGAGCTGCTCCAGAAAGATCATTTTTCTCAGGAAAAATTAAAATTAAAACCTTTCGACTCACACTTCAAAAGCCATTCAGGCAATAAACACTTAGGATTTTCCACAAAAAGAACTGATAACCATGTTCTCAGCTTTCTAGCAGATGCGCTCTTTATCCACTTTGTTTCTATACCAACTCCAGAATCAGATAAGTTATTAGCTAGCTCAATATAACTCTCATCAACATTAAGCAATGCATGGTCAGCCTCAACAATTTCTCTCATAAAGCCATTTAAGTTTGATCCATAATCAACCTTCTCATCAACCTTAACAATACTACCCATATGACACAGGTGAGCCGCAAGTAAGCGAATCCAAGCTCTATGATATTCTGTTGTCCACGCATAAGATATAAGCAAATCAGCTTTTTATAATTTCACTTCCACTCACACATCATGATCTTCATGTAATTCTAAAGCGATTCATCCATAACAGGAAGTTTATTTACAATGCAATCCCACATATGAGCACTATCTTTTACGGGGAGATTACCAATGCGAAGTGCCGAAAGACTCTCACAACAGCTCCATCGTATTCATATAAACAGTAAATAAAAAGGCCCGCAACACATTGCGGGCCTTTTTAAGTCGCCTCCCCCTTGCAGAGTGAGATTTGGACTACAGATTAACGCAGCAGGCTGAGGACTGCCTGTGGCAGCTGGTTGGCCTGAGCAAGAATCGCTGTACCGGCTTGCTGCATGATTTGTTGCTTACTGAGGTTGGCGGTCTCAGCTGCGTAGTCGGTATCCTTAATCCGGCCACGGGCTGCGGAAACGTTCTCGGCAATGTTCTGCAGGTTACCGATAGTGTTTTCAAAGCGGTTTTGAATCGCACCTAGGTCAGCACGCTGGGCATCAATTGACTGAATTGCTTGGTCAATAACAATAATTGCCTCTTGAGAACCCGATACATCGCTAATATCAATATTTTGAACAGTGCTACTCTCCCCCGGTGCTAACGCCACTGCTGTAGTACCACTGGTGATTGTAGCTTTGGCAGCAGCTTCATCAGCAGCCATCGTGCCAACTTTAACGTCAACCTGATTGCTACCACTACCATTCGCTTGCGCACTAACATAGTTAATAGTTCCATCTTTATTAACAAACGCTCCCACTCCGACGTTAGCATCGTTAATCATAGTTGCTACAGCCTGACTTGCTTTATTCGGGTCTTTGCTATCCGAGTCTACTTTTACGGTATAAACCTTTGCTTCAGCTCCTTCCACAGACAAAGAGACTGATATGTAAGAATTACCACTCGCTGCACCACTACCAGCGGTAACGGCGGCACCCGAGCCTTTAAACACATCTCCTTCCAAAGATTTAGTGCTCATTTCATTGATTTTGACACTAATAGTTTCGTTAGCAGCTGCGCCGACCTGAAAAGTAGTAGTGCCAAAAGAACCATCCAGCAATTTCTTACCACCAAAGCTGGTAGTGTTGGCAATACGGTCCAGCTCTTTTTTCAATTCGTTTACTTCCTGCCCCAGCGCATCACGCTCCTTATCGCTGTTGGAGCCATTAGCAGACTGCAGAGCCAAATCACGCATACGTTGCAGGATCTCAGTAGACTGCTCCAGTGCCCCTTCAGCGGTTTGCGCCATGGAGATGCCGTCGTTGGAGTTCTTTACCGCAATGTTGAGGCCGTTGATCTGGCTGCTCAGGCGGTTGGCAATTTGCAGGCCGGCGGCGTCGTCCTTGGCACTGTTGATTCGCGAACCGGTAGACAGGCGCTGCAGCGAAGTGGCCAAGTTATTGGAAGAGGTATTCAGGTTGCGCTGAGTGTTCAGGGCGGAAACGTTGGTGTTTACTGATAGTGCCATGAGTAAAGTCCTCCTTCGGACAATTTTTTAACCACTGAATGTGCAGTGAGTGCAATTATCCAGTGGCTTTCTTAGCTAGAAACTGTCGTTGATCAGCCTTGCCGGACTGCCACTGTGAATCTGTTCGCTTACCTTATCGGCCGTGCGGCGGAAACTTTAGAATTTTTTTAAAATATTTTCACTTTTTGTTGTATATGCCGGTTTTACTGGGCTTGCGGCATGCTCTGCCCGGCCTTTGTTATCTATCTAAACGGCTTACGCGCCCTTGGAAACTGCAACCAGCTTCATTCCCAGTGCGCTTAAAACGCGGTTAATGGTGTCAAAACGTGGGCTGGCACCACTGCGCAAAGCCTTATACAGGGACTCACGCCCAATTCCTGCCTCTTTGGCAATCTGGGTCATGCCACGTGCTTTGGCAATATCCCCGAGGGCCTCGGCCAACAGTCCGTCATCATTTTCGTCCAGAATGGCATTGAGGTAGGCAGTAATGGCTTCTTCGCTATCAAGATAATCTGCCGCATCAAACGTGGGCAGCGCAGAAACTTTAACCATGGTTCAATCCTCGTCAGGACGTTGTTAAAACAAGCTCGGCAACGGCAGGCCGATTTGCAGGCAAGCTCCACCAAACGGGCCACCATTGAGCAGTTCCAGTGTGGCGCTGGCTGAGGGCTGGTCGTGCATGGCGACGATGCTGGCAGCAAAGTACAGACCCAGTCCGGTGCTGCCGGTGGTCAGGTCAATACCGCTGGCTTCGCGCTGGCGTACCTGACCCAGCATTGAGGCCGGATAGCCGGAGCCGTCATCACTGACACTCAACAGTACCGCGCCATCGACTGCACTGGCTTGTAGGCAAATGGCCTTGCGGCAATGGTTGAGGGCATTGCCCAGTGCGTTGTCGAGCACGGTGGCAATCAGGTTGCGGTCAAAAAAACCTTCCAGATCGGGGTCATCCTGTTCGATGTGCAGGCTTACCTTGCGGTATTCCAGCAAGTCGGCATGGCGGATGTGCAGGTCTTCAAACAGGTCGTCAATCCGCTGGTAATCGGTTTGCACTTGCAACTGGCCATGCTCGAATTTGTACATGCCGAGCAGCTGTACCAGCATGGCATCCAGCCGCAACGATTCGCTTTCGATCAGGCGCACCTCGGCGGACTGTTGCAGTTCGACGGGCATTTGCGCGACCAGACTTTCGTACGCCTGACTGACCGCGGCAATGATGTTTTTCATGTCATGCACGCTGGATGCCATCAACGTGGAAAAATCTATCTGCTTTACCATGGCCGCGCCTCCAACGGATTAATCATGCGGGCAAACTCCCGCGCTTGCGGTTCCAGTGCCGACAGCTGTCCAATGCGTTGCAAGCATTGTTGTAATTGCGTGCGGGCCTGTTGATCACCCGCTGCCGCAGCTGCCGCGTAAAAACAGGCTGCATTCATATTCAGCTCAACCAGTGCCGGGGCTTGCGCCAAAGCCTGCTTGAACAATTCGGCAGCTTGGGGCATGTCCTCACACAGATAGGCAGCCACCGCCGCCCGTCCCTGCTCTATGGCCTGCGCCATTTTTGCCCGGTCGTAGTCCGGCAAACGGGTTGCAAGTTGCTCCAACACGCCGGCAATGGCTGAGTAGCGTTCGCCACACAAGCGCCAGCATTGTTGGGCCAGTGGCAAGTGATCCAGTTGTTGCAGGCAGTCGCCCAATTGCAACAGGGTGACGGCACTGCAGGCCGGTAATTGTTGGCTCAATCGCTCTGTTGCATCCTGCAATTGCGTGGCATCCAGCGACAGCCCTTTGTTTTGGCGTTGCAACAGATGCAGTAGTGCGGTCAAAGGCTGTAGCAACGGGCTGCGTGCTGCTTCGCGTTCAAGCAGCTTTAACCAGTCTGCGGTGTCGTCCACACGGCGACCACTGCCGCTCCGCAGCAACATGGAGACCAGCTGCCATAACAGTTCCGGGTCAAACGCCACCGAATGGCGGCCATGCTCCCAAACCTGACGTAAGGCGTACATAGCCACATCGGCCTGATCATTGAGCCAGGCCTGCCGCGACAGGGCTATTTGCCGCCGCACGGTATTGGGCGACAACGACACGGCCTGTTGCAGTGATTGCACCACAGCTGGTAAATCATTATTACGGGCTGATAACTCGGCGCGGATATCATGTAACTCGGGCATCAGCGGAAACTGCC
>Ga0265293_10013975_pt1 | contig 10289 bp, 8 predicted proteins | sample Munlanlewell138R_FD_192505 | JGI IMG/M metagenome (GOLD analysis project Ga0265293, IMG submission 192505) | Leachate microbial communities from a municipal landfill in Southern Ontario, Canada - Leachate well 138R | ecosystem: Engineered > Solid waste > Landfill > Unclassified | place: Canada...
CGCCGCCAGCCAGGGCATCAGCGCGGACGAAGCGCTGCAGAAGGGCATGGAGGAAAAGGCACTGGAGTTCAAGCAGGCGGGTGCGCAGATCTACAAAGAGGTGTGAGTTGCGCCTCGACGCGGCGTGCCTGCAGCGGAGCCTGCGGGTTCTGTGCACTCCCACTGCAGGGGCCGGGTCCGCAACGAGCTGAACCTGCCGGGCCCGCCGGCGCGGGCGGACCCGGTTAGCGGGCGGTGCTAGCGACGCGAACCGCCACTGCGCAGGTGACGGCCGAAGATCCCCATGAACTGCAGTGCCTCCTGGTTGCCCGGCTGGGACATGAGGCGCCACAGGCCGCCCAGACCGCCCTTGGGCGGGGGTTGCTGTTCGAACTCCCTGGAACTTTCCACCAGGGCTTCGCCGAAACGCACCAGCACGCTCTGTACTTCCTCGCGCAACAGCAGCTCCATGACCCGGGTGAGCGCATCGTTGCGGGTCAACCGGTCCATGAGGAATATCGCTTCCCCGGCCACCGCCGCCAGCCGGCTGATCATCTCGTCGTTGACGGCGTCCTCCATGGACCCGAGCACCCGGGCGAGATGCACGATGCGCTCCAGATCGCCATGTTCCACCAACTGCGTGATGGCGGGCAGGGCCCGCACCACGCCGCTGCGGTTGACCCGGTCCAGCAGGTCCATGCTGTCGCTGGCGGTGGCGGCCAGGCGCCCCACCATGTCGTCGGACAGGGCGTCGTCAGCGGCGCCCAGGACCCGGGCGAGCTGCACGATGCGGTCCAGATCCCCATTCTCCACCAGCTGCGTGATGGCCGGCAGGGCCTCGCCCACGCCGCTGCGGTTGACCCGGTCCAGCAGGTCCATGCCGCCGCCGACGGTGGCCGACAGGCGCCCGACCATGTCGTCGTTGAGGGCGTCGCGGGCGCCTTCCAGCAGGCGTACCAACTCCATGGTCTGATCCGGTGCCGGCGATCCCGTCTTTTCTTCGGGTTGATTCATCAGGTCACCTCCGCTCACAACAACCCACGGGCCGAGGCCCAGTACAGTTGGTTGTAGGCCATCTTGAACCAATGGACCGCCTTGGTGGGGGTCTTGGGATCAGGCGGGTTCTGGTAGTCGAACATGGCGTAGGTGGCCCGGTCCTTGCCGGCCTCGATGAAGCAGAAGACCTTGCCATCGTAGTTCCGCACGGGGATCCCGATCTTGACCAGGGCGGCGATATTCTCCGCCAGGGTGTCGGCCTCGAAGTGGGCGGTCGAGCCGGCCTTGCTGATCGGCAGGTTGGTGGTGTCGCCCAGCACGAATACGTTCTCGCGGCCTTCCATGTTGAGGCGGTGCCGGTCGGTGGGGATCCAGCCGCTTTTACCCAGGCCGTTCTTTTCGATCACTTCCATACCCTTGTGGGCCGGGATGGTGATGAGCAGGTCGTAGTTGCATTCCGTGCCTTCCTCGCTGTGCAGCACCTTGTTCTTGCCATCCACTTCTTTCATGTTGAACAGCGTCTCGTAGGTGATGCCCAGACGTTCGAATTCCGGCGTCGCCCACTTGGCCACGTTCTCCAGGCTGTGGGTACGGCCGATGGGATAGGTGTAGTGCAGCTGGGTCTTGTCCAGCAGGCCCCGTTCCTTGAAGTAGTCGTGGAGCATGAAGGTGATCTCCAGCGGCGCCATGGGGCATTTGTGGGGGACGCCGACAGCGATGACCACCTTGCCTCCCTGGAATTCGTACAGCCGTTTGAGCATCTTCACCGCGGTTTCTTCGGTGTAGAACGTCTCGGCGTGCTCGGCCAGCCCCGGAATGCCTTCCAGGTGGATGCGCGAGCCGGTGGCGATGGCGATGACGTCATAGTCATAGGTCTTGCCCGACTTGGTCTTGACCTTGTTGTGGTCCAGATCGAACTCTTCGACCGGATCGACATGGAACTCGATTTCAGGCTCCAGCAGACCGGCCTGATCCCGGTAGAGCTCGTCGGGGGTCATGCGACCTACGGCGACATAGAGCAGGCCGGGCTGGTACATGTGACGATCCGAGGCCGAGAGCATGGTGATCTTGGCCTTGCCACTCCTGACCTCGCTGTGCAGCCGCCGGGCCAGATTGTTGGCCAGGATGGTCCCGCCCATACCGCCGCCTACGATCAGTATCTTCATGGTGTCCTCCTACCCTGCAATGGTGACTGGGGTGTGTGCCGGGCTTCAGTGCCCACACCCTGCCCAGGCGAGCGTGCGAGTCGGTTCCATCCCGGCACCGGTTACTTCGTCTTGCGGACGCGGATATGCCAGATGCCGTCCCGTTCCTCATTGCTCACCATCTCATGGCCGACCTTGTCGACCCACTCCGGCACGTCCGCTGCCGAGCCCTTGTCGGAGGACAGCAGTTCCAGCGTATCGCCGACGTTGATGTCCTTCAGATGGGCGATCAACTCCATGAGCGGGCCCGGGCAAAAGCTGCCCCGGGCATCGACTACCGTTACATTTTCCTCGTTCATGCTGAAATTCCTGCGGCTGAGGTTGTGGGGATTCAGAACACCAGGATCTGCCCGTCAGCGGCATCGCTGAGGAACCGGGTCAGCCCGAGTGGGCCGTCCAACGCCCCGTCCAGTTCCGCCTCACCGACCCCCAGCACGTCCATGGCCATCGAGCAGGCATGGAGGGTGGCGCCACCCAGTTCCTTGGCCTGCTCGAAGAGCTGCTTGAACGGTGGCACGTTCTTGCTCGCCATCAGCTTGCCCATTTCGCCTTCCTGGGGTGGCTTGATCGTGTGGCCCTTGATGAAGTAGGGCAGGGCGTTCATGGACAGGAAGACGGTGACCCGGGTGCCGCTCACGGCGGCGGTCGCCGCGGTCATGGCGGCCATCTGAATCCGTTCGTGCAGTCCGGAGACGCACATGATGCTGAGTTGATCCGACATGGTGATTCCTCGCGGGTCCTGTGTGACGGTGCTGTCTGCCTCTCGTCAGAGGAAGACGATCGTGATCGCTCTTGCAGGTGGCGACGGCCGGTGAGTCGCTGGCATGAACCCTGCAAACACAAGAGCCGTGCCACCATGCCCCGTTATCAATTGCGAGTGGTCTTTACCCTATCCAGTATAGGCTGCATGTGCGTATTTGTTGTTTCCTGCGGACCATAAGGAAACACCTGCTGTGTAGTGTGGCGCCGGCAGCGTGCCACTCGCTTGCCATCCGGCTCAGGCATTATTGAATGCCTTGGCGATGCGATCACCGGTTTCCTTATCGATGGCGCGCCAATACGCGAAGGCACGCTCGAGCACGGGCGGGGAGACGCCATTTCCAAGATGGCCGACGACGTTGGACACCAACCGGTCGCGTGCCCCGGCGTCCATGACCTCGCGCACCAGGGTGCCGGCCTGGACGAAATCGTCGTCATCCGTATGCGGGGTATACGCCGCGTGCATGAACTCGCCGCTGGCCTCCCATTTCTCCCGGTACGGGTGGCGCTCGGGGTCCGCCTGCGGGCCGCCCTTCGAGTTCGGTGCGTAGACCGGGTCGGTGACGTTCTGCACGCGCATGGCCCCATCCTTGCTGTAGCTGTGCACCGGTACCTTTGGTGCATTGACCGGGATCTGCTTGTAGTTCACCCCGAGGCGGGCACGGTGGGCATCGGCATACGAGAAGACCCGGCCCAGCAGCATCTTGTCCGGGCTGACACCGATCCCCGGGACGAGGTTGTTGACCTCGAAGGCGGCCTGCTCGATCTCGGTATGAAAGTCGGTCGGGTTGCGATCCAGTGTCAGCCGACCGACCTCGATCAGCGGGTAATCGGCGTGTGGCCACACCTTGGTCAGATCGAACGGATTGAACCGGTAGGTCCTGGCCTCCTCGAACGGCATGATCTGCATCTGCAGCGTCCAGCTGGGATGGTCTCCGCGCGCGATCGCCTCGAACAGGTCACGCCGGTGATAGTCGGCATCCACGCCGGCCAACCGGTCGGCCTCCGCCTGCGTGAGGTAGTCGATCCCCTGGTCGGTCTTGAAGTGGTACTTCACCCAGAAGCGCTCGCCGTTGGCATTGACCCACATGTAGGTGTGGCTGGAGTAGCCGTGCATATGCCGATAGGTCTTGGGGATGCCGCGGTCGCCCATCAGCCAGGCCACCTGGTGGGCCGTTTCGGGCGACAGTGTCCAGAAATCCCACTGCATGTCGTGATCGCGCAGGCCGGAGTCGGCACGGCGTTTCTGCGAGCGGATGAAGTGTTGGAATTTCATCGGGTCACGCATGAAGAACACCGGCGTATTGTTCCCCACCATGTCGTAGTTGCCCTCCGAGGTGTAGAACTTCAACGCGAAGCCACGGGGGTCACGCCAGGTGTCGGGGCTGCCGCTTTCGCCGGCCACGGTGGAGAAGCGGATCAGCGTGTCGGTCCGGGTGCCCGGCTGGAACACCGCGGCCTTGGTGTACCTGCTGACATCGTGGGTGACCTCGAAGCGGCCGAAGGCGCCGGAGCCTTTCGCATGGGGTTGGCGCTCCGGGATGCGTTCCCGATTGAAGTTCGCCATCTGCTCGATGAGATAGTGATCGTGCAACAGGATGGGCCCGTCCGGCCCCACCGTGAGCGAGTATTCGTCACTGGGTACCGGGATTCCGGCATCGGTTGTAGTGGATTTGCGGCCGTCGTTGTTCACGGTACTACCTCCCTGCATACGTGCATATCGACAATGACCAATCCCTGCGGCTGAGCAACAGCCTGCTTGGAAATCAGCTCAACCATGGCATGGGATTGCCGGGACAACTGCTGCGGGTCTCCCCAACACTGTAGTAAAGATTTTCCAGGAATGTGAAAGTGGCCCACAGCGGCAAACGGGGCAGTCAGTGATCGCGACGCGCCCTGCGTACGCCCGCCGGCGAGTACTTTCGTTTATTATCCCGTGGCCTGGGTGCCGCCACGGTCTCGACCGGCATGGCCCTCCCCGACAAGGACCGGTAGCGGTGGAACTGACTAATTACATCATCCTTGCCATCGGCCTGCTGCTGCTGTTGAGCGTGTATGCCAGCCTGCTATCGGCGCGGGTGGGCATGCCGCTGCTGTTGGTGTTCCTTGCCATCGGCATGCTGGTGGGTGAACAGGGGTTGGGCGGCATCAAGTACGACGATGTGCAGAGCGCACACCTCGTCGGCAGTCTGGCGCTGGCGGTGATCCTGTTCGACGGCGGCATGCGCACTGAGGTCGATACCTTCCGCGTCGGCCTGCGCCCGGCGCTGCTGCTGTCCACCTTCGGGGTGCTGATCTCGTCGGTGGCCACCGGCTGGGCCGCCATGTGGGCCTTCGACCTGCACTGGATGGAAGGCATGCTGGTCGGTGCCATCGTCGGCTCTACCGATGCGGCGGCGGTGTTCTCGCTGTTGCGCAATCAGGGTATCAAGCTGAAGCAGCGCGTCGGCGCGACCCTGGAGATCGAGTCGGGCAGTAATGACCCGATGGCGATCTTTCTCACCATCGTGCTGGTGGAGGCGCTGGCGACCGGGCAGAGCATACTGGAGTGGCACTGGCTGCTGGCGTTCGTCAAACAGATGGGGCTGGGTGGGCTGGCCGGTGTGGGCGGCGGCTGGCTGCTGGTGAAGATGGTCAACCGCATCCGCTTGACCCCGGGCCTGTATCCCTTGCTGGTACTGGCCGGGGCACTGGCCCTGTTCGGTATCGTGGCCAGTATCGATGGCAGCGGCTTCCTCGCGGTCTATCTGGCTGGTCTGGTGGTGGGCAACCGGCCGTTGCAGGCCGGCCACAACATTTTGCGTTTTCACGACGGTATGGCCTGGCTGGCGCAGATCGGTCTGTTCCTGGTGCTGGGTCTGTTGGTGCACCCGGCCGATCTGCTGGACCATGCCGGCCAGGCCCTGTTCGTCGCTGCTGTCCTGATGTTTGTGGCCCGCCCGCTGGCGGTGTTGCTGTGTCTACTGCCCTTCCGCCTGCCCTGGCGCGAACAGCTGTTCATCGCCTGGGTGGGCCTGCGCGGTGCGGTGCCCATCGTGCTGGCCTTGTTCCCGTTGCTGGCAGGGCTGGAACATGCGACCGAATTCTTCAATACGGCCTTTTTTGTCGTGCTGGTGTCGCTGACGGTGCAGGGCTGGTCCGTGGCGCCGTTGGCGCGGCTGCTGGGTCTGAACGTGCCACAGGAGTCCGTCGAGCTGCATCGGGTGGGCCTGGATATCCCGGGACAGCCGGACTTCGAACTGGCGGTATATGAGGTGGATGAAAAAACGCCCATTTCCGGGTTGTCGCTGACCGCCGTACCATTGCCGCCGGGCTGCCGGCTCGCCGGCCTGGTGCATGACGGCGAGCCGCAGGACCTGCGGGCGACGGAGAGCTATCGCACCGGTGACTTCGTCTACGTGCTGGCCTTCCGTCAGGCCCTGCCGCAACTGGAGCGCCTGTTCGCGCCGGCCAGCGCCCAGGTGGAAACGGCCAAGCGCCAGTTCTTCGGTGAATTCGTGCTCCGGGGCGATGCACGGCTGGATGATATGGCGCGGGTGTACGGCATCGCCGTGCCGCCGCAACACCGGGACAAGACCCTGGCGGAGCTGTTCAGCGCACATTTTCATGGCCGCCAGGTGACCGGTGACCGCTTGCCGTTGGGCAGCATCAATCTGGTGGTCAAGGAGATGCAGGGTGATCAGGTGGTGAGTGTGGGTGTCAAGCTGCCGCGTTGAGAGGCATCAGGGCAAGTCACGCCGGTCGCGGGGGGTAACCGGCCACCATCATTGCACGCCGCCGATAAGCCGAACGGGGAAGAGCGGGTCCGACGCCCCGGCGGACTCCGCCCGACACGCCGGCTCGTAATCACAGGGTGACTTCGATTTCGATATCGCGGTGTAATTTCTTGCCTTTGATGATGTCGCTCAGCCGTACCGGCCGTTTTGTCTCGACCTGGATGTCGAGATCACCACCCGAGGCGTGGAAGGTGCGGAGCGCCTTCTGGCTGTCGCCGTCGAGTGTGCCATCGAATGCCTCGCCTCCCGGTTCGTCGACACGCTGGAAAGCGATCGCATCGACGGTGGGTTCCTTGGCGTTCAGTGCCTGATCGTAGCGAAAGCGGGAAAGGGCATCCAGGTAGGCTATTTTCTTCAGGAAGCCGTGATCCTCGACCTGCGCCTCGCCGGAAACGAATTCGATCCGGCCGAACTCCTGCAGCAGCCGCCCGAGGTTCATCACGGTGCCCACCTCCAGATCGGCCGGTTTGAGTTCGGCGAGCTTGCGGGCGCGCGCCAGCACGACATTGACGGTACCGCCGGCGATATGGTCCGCATCGAGCGCAAGACCCAGCTTGAGCCGATCCTCATCCCGGTCGTAGTCATAGACGACACCGCCACCGAGCCGGGCCTCCTGTATGCCCATCTGCCGTACCAGTTTCAGGGGCTCATCGGCGAAGACATAGAGGACGTTATTCCGTCGTTCCTCCGGTGATGGGTCCGTGACCATCCGGTAGCCTGCAAAGTGAATCTGCAACGTCCGTTCGTCGCGCGCACCCGCTATGCTGAGCGTCTCCAGATTACCGGTGAGCTTCGCGCCGAGCCCCTTCATCAGCTCCAGGTCCAGGTCCACATCTTCCAGCGTGATGGTGTCCGACAGTGGCGAATAGGACGCATCCTGGTAGCGGATGGCATCGCTCAGATCATTGTCGTAGAGAAAATCCTCGAATTTTTCGACCCCGACACCGGAGGCATAGAAATACCCACCGATCAGCAGCGCACCGACGACCACCGCTGTACCTGCGAAGATGACCTTCTTATCGACCTTGATGCTCATGTCGTCGCCTCCTCAATTCGTGCCGATGGCGGCAAAGTTCATCCTGTCATCGTCATACCACGCCTTCATCAGGGCCTCCGCATCCATCTCGTCCAGGCACTGATCGGACTTGCAGGTGACGGCCTCCTGAATCGTGATCACAAAAATGGGTTCTCCATCCTCACTGAAGCTGAAATTGAATTTCGGTGCGGCCCGGATCAGCATCCAACCGTCGATCTCCTGCGACGTTTCGTTGTAGCCGACCTGCATCGGATAAGGCTTCTCGATCTCGCCATCATCGGCCTTGATCAACAGATACAGGGGGGATCCGATCGCCACCTCGCCGTTCTGAGCCAGACGCAGGTATTGCGCGGGGTGGGTGAGAGCGACCGCCTGGGAAAACGGATCTAGGTTGCGGACCTGCCGTGCCGAGAAATCGACCTTTCCCCGTTCCATACGCGCACCCTCCAGCATGAGGGTCGCGTAGAACCGCAGGCGGTCGTAGCGCGAGGCCTGCGCGAGCCGCAGGTGCTGCTGGTCGAGGCTTTTCTGGTGCTGGGCACGCAGGGCCGCCTGGCGCTGCCTTTCGATCTCGGCCCGCTGGCGCTCCGCCTCCGCGCGTGCCGCCTCCCGTTGCTGCTCCATTTCTGCCCGCTGCCGCGCGGCCTCGACGAAGGCCGCGCGCTTGGCGACGAAATCGCTGCTGACCTCGACGGTCCAGGGCATGCCGCGGTGGTGCACCGCATGCCCGGCCTTGTAGAACGAGGGGTCCGGGTCCGCTTGCTTCGAGGCCAGCTCGTAGGCATGAGTCGGTGTCGTATGCATCTTGTCGGTAATGACAAAATTCACGACATTGAACTGTTTACTTCCGGAAAACGCCGCGTACATCTCGACCAGCGAATCCGCCAGGCGGGTCGCTTCCGGTCCCTGCTGGAGCGATGTGTTGTCGGTCAGCACGATGAAGGGTGCATACTGATCCCAGCGCCATTGTTTGTAAGGATCACTGTGCGTGTAGGTCGTGAAATAATGAGTGCGCAGCGCCCGGTCCTCGCCCACCCATACCAGCAACCGATCGACCGTACTGGAGCGATTCCGCTGATCCTTCGAGGTCAGGCGGTAGCGGCTGATGATCTGTTTCGGGAGGCCTCTATCCAGGTTGTAGCCGTCGTGCCAGAAGCCACGCATGCTGGCAAACGGCTGTTTCTGGCCCTGATAGAGCAGATTCGTCACCGATGAGCGTTTGAAATCGGTCGTCTGTATATAGCCATTCTTGCAGGTGTATTCGTGCCTCGCGCTGAATGTCGGTTTGAACTCCGGCTTCACGTCAATAAAGGTATAGAGGTTACAGCCCGTTTCCTGCGAGGTGATTTCCGTCATCTTGCCGGCGCCCTCGCCGACCATGACATGGCCACCCGGCTGCCAGCCGGCGATCACCAGCGCCCCCTCGGCGGTGGCGACCGGCGAGTCCGGCACCGACTGCGGCGGCGCCGCAGCCGCGCCGGCCGTTGTGGCGGACGCGGTCACTGCCGGGGTCGATGTCGTACCATCGTGTGTCGCGAGTGGTACCGGCACCGCGGGAGCGGATGGCACGGCGGCGGTGACCGGGGGTGTTTGAGACGGCGTCTGTTGCGCAAGCCAGCCGCTTTCCCGGGCCGCCACACCCGACCAGACCGACTTGCCCGCCGCGACCCCGGTGATAGTGATCGTAGCCGCCTGCGGGCACTCCCGGCTGAGCACCTGGCCGAGCTTCTGCAGGGTGGTGCCGTAGTCCGGCGACGCATACGTCGCGACATCCTCCGCGTCGACCCGCAGCTGCACCGTCGGGGCGCACCACGGATCACCCAGGGCGGTGAACGACATCCCCAAAGACTTGCTGTGGGCCAATGTCTTGTCGGCCTGCACCGGACCGGCCGCACACAGCAGCAGCACACCACCGACTGCGAGTGTCTTCGTATTCATCGCATTCCTCCTTCAGCCGAGTTCCCAGACACCATCGGCGTTCTGGCAGGCCTGGGCGGTTTCGTTATCGGTGCCCTTGTCGGTTGTCACGCTGATGTGTACATCGCGGCAGCCTGCCTGCGCGGTCACCGTGCTGCTGGTGGTGTCCATGGCATCGATCTCGATGCCGGCAAAGCCTTCCTGTTTCGGGATACTCTCGACCTCGACCTTGTCCAGATCGATGCCCTGCGCCTTGGCCTGTGCGATCGGGTCGTAGGGCTTCACATAGTTGCCGTGCACATAACCGACCGTGACACCCTGTTTCGCGAGCATCAGCCAGCCGTTGTCGGTGCGACCCGCAGATGCGACCACATCCCCCGGGCGCAGGGTCGTGATCGGGTCGTACTGCGTACCGGGACCGGAGCGCACCCGCAGTGCGGAGGTGGTCTGATACTCCTTGTTCTCGAGCTTGATCGTCGGGACGGCCTCGACCTTGCTTAATCGCTTGACCTGCTTCGGTGCGTCTTTGTACGCGATTTCCCCCGTCTTGATGCTCGCCGAGGCCCCGCTCTGGTCGCTGTTCCAGCTCGCGACACCGGCTGTGGGCTCGTCCAGCGCCTC
>Ga0265293_10013976_pt1 | contig 10289 bp, 17 predicted proteins | sample Munlanlewell138R_FD_192505 | JGI IMG/M metagenome (GOLD analysis project Ga0265293, IMG submission 192505) | Leachate microbial communities from a municipal landfill in Southern Ontario, Canada - Leachate well 138R | ecosystem: Engineered > Solid waste > Landfill > Unclassified | place: Canada...
GATATTTTTTCCTGTTCATCCCAGGACGCACAAGATGATCAGGCAGCACGGGATCGAGCTGAATGAAAACATTGTGCAGCTTCCGCCGCTTCCGTTCAGCGAGTCGCTCTTTTTGTGGAAGGATGCGGCTATCGTGCTGACCGACAGCGGAGGGCTCCAGGAGGAGACCACTGCGCTGAAGGTGCGGTGCCTGACGTTGCGGGAAAACACCGAGCGGCCGGTCACGGTCCAGATCGGCTCCAATGCCCTGGGGGGCACGAAAAAGGAGTCGATACTCACTGCATACAGAAAATGCATGCAGGCAGACCCTGGTTTGTTTTCAGCGCCTCCGAAGTGGGACGGGAAGGCATCCTCCAGAATACTCCAGGTTCTCGTGAACTTGGCTGATGCAAAGCTTCCGTGATGCGGGCATAGCTGTGAATCTGCAGAGCCTTTTTCATGATACCTCTTCTTTCTCTTGCAGGTTTGAGGAGAGGTATCGTGAGAAGGCTTTGATATCTTATGACATATATGGGCTTCTCTGCCGCGTCAGCGGCTTGTTTGAACACTCGCGCATGGACGTTTTATATTGCATACCCCACTGGCAGAGAGGGATTAGATAGAAAAAGTGAGGTGTTACAACACGTCATTTGGGATGTATAAATAATAGTTATCTGCAAACTAAGGAGGACTTATGGCGAAGATCAGTGTTTTCAAAATGGCCCCTGGGAAAAATGATCTGCCTTTTGACCCTTATGTGCAGTTGAGTCTTTCTCATATCTCAGAGGATTCTACAGGCAGAATTCTGTTGAGTCCTCGGCTAGCGTCAGATATGGAAATCGATGAATCTGTAGATCATTTGATCGAACAACTCCAAAAGGCCAGGAAGAAAGCTAAAGACGGGATATAACCAAAAGTTGTGGATGAGGAGGAACAAGCGTACCTTTCGGTTGAAGTAATCGCCAGAAAACAAACAACCGAAGGGGGTACGCTTATGAAGAAGAATAGTAGTCATGAAACGGTCATAGGTCCAGAGGAATCAACGAGATCTGTTTTAGAAGAGCTTTTGAGGGAAGGAGCGAGGAAGCTATTGCAGCAGGCGATCGAGAACGAGGTTGAGGAGTATCTTGAGAGATATGCCCAGGAGAGGGACGATCACGGTCGCAGGCTGGTGGTGAAGAACGGGCGCTTGCCGGTGAGAGATATTGTCACAGGCTTAGGTCTAATCCCGATCAGGCAACCCCGTGTAGATGATAGAAAGCTCAGAAAGAGTAAGGGGCTGGAGTCATTCACATCGAATATTCTACCCAGGTACTTACGGAGGATACCGAGTATCGATAATTTGATTCCTGCCCTGTATCTCAAAGGGATCTCCACAGGAGATTTTCCCCGGGCTCTGGAATCGATCCTCGGTGATTCGGTAAAGGGATTATCCGCTACGAAGATTGTCCGTATGAAAGCCAAGTGGGAGGAAGAATACCTGGAGTGGAACAGAAGAGATCTTTCCAAGAAGACATACGTGTACATCTGGGCCGATGGGATATACTTCAATGTCCGTCTTGATGACGAGAGATCCTGTATCCTGGTAATCATGGCAGCTGATGAGGACGGGAACAAGGAGCTGCTATCGATCACTGATGGATATCGTGAAAGTGAACTCAGTTGGCGTGAGATGCTCCTGGATCTCAAACGTAGAGGTTTGAAGCGTGGTCCTGAGCTTGCCATCGGTGATGGCGCCATGGGTTTTTGGAAGGCCCTCCATGAGGTATTTCCCGGGACACGCTCACAGCGTTGCTGGGTGCACAAGACAGCGAACATCTTAGACAAGCTCCCCACGAGCATGCAGTCGAAGGCAAAGGCTCATATTCATGAGATGTACCGGACAGAGAGCAAAGATGCCGCTTTGAAAGCTTACGATCACTTCGTACAGGTGTATCGCAGCAAGTATCCCCATGCCGTTGATTGCCTGGAAAAAGACAAGGATGTGCTTTTTCCCTTTTATGATTTCCCGGCTACGCATTGGATACACATCAGGACGAGCAATCCCATAGAATCAACATTCGGTACGGTGAGACTGAGGACCCATAAGACAAAAGGCTGCGGATCTCGGACAGCTACTCTCACCATGGTCTTCAAACTGGCCCTGGAGGCCCAGAAAACCTGGAAACGTCTGAAAGGGCATAGCCTGATATCTTTGGTCCTTCAAAGGAAAGTCTTTATCAACGGAGAACTCAAGGAGGCTGCTTAACTATGACTCAGGCCGAAGGGCGCCCTCCGTCCACAACATTTGACAATACCCCACATGTTAGTTAAGGATTGTTGTTATGGATAAAGAAAAATCTAAACCAACGTGCTTAGATTTCTTTGCTGGAAGTGGTCTTGTTGTAGAGGGCTTGAAAGACTTTTTCCAAACCGTCTGGGCGAATGATATTTGCGAGAAAAAAGCCAAGGTCTTTTGCGCCAACCACGATAAAAAAGTATTCCATCTTGGCTCAATCGAGGATGTAAAAGGCGGTGATTTGCCTTCAGCGCTTTTGTCATGGGGGAGTTTCCCATGTCAGGATCTTTCATTGGCCGGAAACATGGGCGGGCTATCAAGCTCCCGAAGCGGTTTGGTCTGGCAGTGGCTCCGGGTAATGGATGAGCTCTCGAATCGGCCTCCTCTGGCAGTTGCGGAAAATGTCGTCGGTCTGGTGTCCGCAGCGAAGGGAGAGCATTACCGGAAACTCCACAACGCCTTGGTTGAAAGAGGGTACAAAGTTGGCGCAGTTTTAGTTGACGCTTCCTATTGGGTGCCGCAATCGAGAAAGCGTGTTTTCGTCATTGCCGTGGATGCCGGGATTCTAACCGAGCAATTTGAAACAGACCACCCGGTCTGGTGCCATTCTGACTCCATCATTCGGGCGGCGGAGGGTTTGCAGAGCTGGGTGTGGTGGAATCTGCCCAAGCCGCCAGCACGAAAAAAGAAACTTGACGATCTGATCGAATTCTCCGCACCCTGTGATAAACCTGAAAAGCAGGAATGCCTACTGGCATTGGTACCGGAGAAGCACCGCGAGAAAATGACAGCCGCCTCCAAAACCGATCGAATAGTTTTCCCAGGCTATAAACGCATCAGGCATGGCCAACAGGTTTTGGAATTACGTTTCGATGGCGTCGCCGGATGTCTGAGAACGCCAGAAGGAGGCAGCAGCCGCCAATTCTTGGTGATAAAGGATAACGGTTCATTCAGGACCCGACTCCTTACGGTCAGGGAAGCGGCCGCCCTGATGGGCGCTCCGAAAAATTACAAACTACCCGGTACCTATAACGATGGGTACAAGGCGATGGGCGACGCCGTCGCCGTTCCGGTGTCCCGCTATCTTGCGGAAAAGCTGCTTTCTCCGCTTGTAGAATTGATAAAGGAAAGAGGTTTCTGATGTCCTTCAATGAAAAACTCAAGGAATTCGCCCAGAAAAACCGCATGAGGGGCAAAGGGCCGCTTAGCGTCGCTTTGGTCGTGACACGCCACGGGAAAAAACTCGGGATGCCGCTTGACCCGGAAGCCTTGCTCACCGAGGGCGGCGGACAGGTAATGGGTCTTGGAAAATCAGCGGTGCAGTCTATTCTGAAAGAGCATGGCATTTGACCGTGTTTTGGCCGAGGAAGGCGGACGCACCAGTAGAGGCAGCGTGGGCAACATGCGAAAGTATGTCGTTTTTCTGAATGAGCTTCACGCTTCCGGCCCCATAGATTTTGAACAGTTGGAATCGTGGTGGATTGAACGTGTGCGAGAGTTTTTCTCGGGCAAGCCTTTCGTTCTGAGGTTCGACGCCTCCAAATCCCTTCGCACCGTGATTCGGGATTTGCTTTCGCAAGCCGAAAAACGACAAGCGCAGGCAAATGCCTCGACTTTTGTCGGAACCATGCTGCAACATCTGGTCGGCGCGAAACTGAACCTTCTGCTCGACTCGCCCCTCCATCATCACGGCGCGAGCGTTGCTGACGACGTATCAGGCCGGGAGGGTGATTTCATCATAGAAGATGTCTCTATTCACGTAACCACCTCCCCGTCTGAAGCGCTCATTCGCAAATGCAGGAGAAATCTCGAAAACGGCATGAAACCCGTCATCATCACCACCTATCGAGGCGCGGTGTTGGCGGAAGGTCTGGCTGAACAGGCCGACATGGCCGACAGGATTGACGTTTTCGAGGCGGAGCAGTTCATTGCGGGCAACCTGTACGAAATCGGCAAATTCGCCCAAATTGGCCGCCGAACCACGGCGGAACAGCTCATCTCCGAATACAACGCCATCGTGGACGAATGCGAAACTGATCCAAGCCTGAGAATTGACGTATTCAGATGACCGATGTTTTCTCGACAGAGAAACGAAGCTGGATTATGAGCCGGGTTCGGAGTCAAGATACAGCCCCAGAAATGAAGGTTCGCTCAATAACTCATCGCCTTGGCTATCGTTATCGGCTTCACCGCAAAGACCTTCCTGGCAACCCGGATCTTGTTTTTCCTTCTCGTAAGAAAGTAATTTTCGTTCATGGGTGCTTTTGGCATGGGCATGACTGTTCCAGAGGCGGGAGGATTCCGAAAGCCAATACTAAATATTGGCAAGGTAAGATCAATAAAAATATTGAAAGAGACAAGAAAAATCAGGAGGCGTTACAATCTCTTGGATGGGAAACTCTAATTATTTGGGAGTGCGATCTGAAAGACCCGGATAAGGTAATTCTTTGCATTACTAAGTACTTGTCTATGGATGGATAGCGCATAACAACCGCATCAACGCGGATTGGCAATTCCGCTGTGCTCCATTGCCAGCCGGTTATGCGGAGCGTTAGCTTCATGTCTGTTCATACACTCCATTGACAAGTAGTAGCCCATTGGTTACAGTATGCTTATGATAGAAATCCGCAAAACTGAAGTCTTTGCAAAATGGATTGATGAATTGCAGGACATCCGTGCGCGTGCTCGTATCCTTGTCCGGATTGAAAGATTATCTGCCGAAAATCCAGGTGATGTTAAATCAGTTGGTGAGGGTGTTTCAGAGATGCGTATTGATTATGGACCCGGCTATCGGGTGTACTACAAACAACAGGGTCGTAAGGTGGTAATTCTTCTGGCAGGTGGCGATAAGAAATCACAGGCCAAAGATATTAAAACCGCCTTAGGCCTAGCAAGAAACTTATAGGAGTTCATCATGGCTAGAGCGAGAACTAAAACTACAAAATTTGACGTCGCTGAGCATCTTCGTACACCAGAAGAAATGGCAGCCTACCTTGAAGCTTGCCTTGAAGAATCACATGGTGATGCAACCTTTATTGCCAAAGCTCTTGGCGATATTGCACGAGCCAAGGGTATGTCACAAGTAGCGCGTGATGCTGGGTTATCCCGTGAAAGCCTTTATAAAGCTCTTTCCGGAGAAAGAAGCCCAGGATTCGATACAATATTAAAAGTCTTACAAGCGCTAGGTTTAAAATTGCACGCAGAAGCAATTCAGGCAAATTGTTAAAGCCAACCATTCAATCCAGTGGACCGGGGCTTCGCCCCAGCCACTGATCTCAATCGTATGTGCCAGGCATGGCGCAGAGCTAGCGAGGTGAAAGTCCTTGCGCCAGGTAGCGGAGCCGAAGGCTAGGAGAAGGGCAAGGGCGTCATCGTATTGAGAGTGACACCAGCAATGGAGGCAGGTGTTACGGATCATGTTTGGAAGATTGAGGAAATACTGAATTTGTAATTTTCTATAACCCTTCATAAATATTAAATATATTAATTTTTACAAAAAAATATTCGATAAAGTCTATTGACAATTGTGCCGAATAAACACAATATGAATTCTTAAAGAAATAAAATATATGAGAAACCAAACACAGCAACGATGCATCAATAATTTAAGAAGTACCTTATAGTGACGTTATGAACAGGCTAATTGCAATATGTTCCACTTACCTTTTTGCATCATCTGGTTATATTGGAGGGGCTGCACGTTTATTTGATTTCCAGGGTAGCCTTAATATTTACAATGATTCTCCAACAGAGGAGGCAGCCGACAAAATAGCCTTGTATTGTGACTGGAAAGCTATTGGTGACGATCTTCGGGCCGCCTACAATAAGTACGCAAGTGAGCATGGTGGTCATGAGGTCGAGCAAAGGTCGTAAAAAACAAGCACCCCAAAGAAATCAACAGCAATCTTTTTTATAGCTTTTTTATAGGTAGAACAAAAAATAGCAAAGTTTCACCAAGGCCCACTTCCCTCTCCAGAAATACTCCATCAATATGACCAACTACATCCAGGTGCAGCCGAAATAATCATATCGTTATGGGAGGGCCAGGTTAAGCACAGGCAGAGTCTTGAAAGGGCTGTCATTGAGTCAGATATTAAAAATTCATCAATTGGAATGGTTTTGGGCTTTATAATTGCCATGACTGGTATTATTTTTGGTGGCATATGTATTCTTAATGGGCATGAAATTAGCGGTAGTATCTTAGGAGGCGGTTCTTTGACTGGACTCGTTAGTGTATTTGTTTATGGTAGTGTGCAGAGAAGGAAGGAGAGAGAATCCAAGGTAAAAATGCTTCAAGAATAATAACTGCACCTACTAGTAAATTATATTCACAAGCTATCCATCTAAATTAATAATCCAAGCCGAATCGGAGCTTCGTTCAAAATTTAAACAAAGGGAATATTCCAAACTGACCCACTACCGATTATTGTTGTTTAAGGATATTAATGCTATAAAATGATTATGATAGTGACAAGAGGTCGATCATGATCAGGCATACGGAAATCCTCAGGAGATTCGAAGATGATCTTGCCCGGAAAGAGGGCAGGGTTCCTTATGCCCGGGCAATGAGGATATTCACCTCGCTCTGGCAGGAGGCAAAGGATCTCGGCGTTCTCCCAGGCAAAGATCCGCTTGCAGGAATAGAGGTCAAAATCCGTTTGGCAAAGGTGCTGAATTCGTGTTCGAAGAAATCCTCGCAGCCTTAAGCAAAGCACTGCAGGGGCGCTCGATTCCCTATATGGTCATAGGCGGTCAGGCGATATTGCTGTATGGCGAACCACGGCTTACAAGAGATATCGATATCACCCTGGGGGTCGATGCCGACCGCCTTGACGATGTGCTCGCGCTTGCCCGGGAGCTCTCGCTTCGGGTTCTGCCCGATAACGTCAGGGATTTCGTTCTTCAGACCATGGTGCTTCCGTGCCTTCACGAAGAGTCAGGCATCAGGGTAGATTTCATCTTTTCTTTCACCCCCTATGAAGCCCAGGCAATAAAACGGGCCAACAGGGTTCAGATTCTGGGCACAGAGGTGTGCTTCGCATCACCGGAGGATATGATAATCCACAAGATCTTTGCAGGCAGGCCCCGCGATAGGGAAGATGTCAGATCTATCCTGCTGCGTAATGATGACCTGGACATCCCTTACATCCGGTCGTGGCTCGATGAATTCGACGAATCATCGGAAGAGAAAGGTTTCCGCAAGAGCTTCGAAGAATTGCAGGGGCAGATCTGATCCTTGCCATTGGGCTGCGCGTTTTTGCCCGGCTATGCCCAGGTTCTTGACCACGCTCCGCTCGAGCCGGAGTTCGCAGATCAGATCTTCCACTAAGTTATGATAAAAAAATGGAGGCAACATGCAAAGATCAATAATAGTTAATTATCCAGATACAATACCTGCTGTTTCAAACCAGAGCCCTGAGGATTTCGAAGCTGAAGCAAAAAAGGCGATGGCGGTAAAATTGTTTGAGCTTGGTCGCCTTAGTTCGGGTCAGGCCGCCCAGCTTGCCGAAATAAGCAGGGTTGAATTTCTTCTCACCTGTAAACAGATGGGAGTCGCCTCCGTAGAATGGGACGATAAGGAAATAGAAGCCGAGTTCCGTTAAGGTTATATGATGGGAACTATCATATGTAACACAGGCCCGATTATCGCCCTTGCCGGCATTGATAAACTCGATATCCTGAAGAACTCTTATGAAGCTGTTATCATACCTGAGCCTGTCCACCTCGAGATTCTGGCGGGAGGTAAGTCTTTTACCGGTATTCAGGAATACAAGGATGCAACATGGCTTGATATCAGAAAATTAAACCACAATCCCGAGCCTCTCCTTGCCAAGCTCCTGGATGAAGGAGAAGCATCAGTAATCCATCTCGCCTGGGAATCGGGTATTCAAAAAACCTTATGGACGAGAGAAAAGGCCGTCGTATAGCAAGAGATATCTATGGCCTTATCGTTACGGGTACAGTCAGGCTTTTAACAGACGCAAAAAAAAGCAGGGTTAATAAACAGTCTGGGCGATGTTCTCCAAGATATAAGATCCTCCGGCTACTGGATTCATGAAAAAATCATACAAGTCGCAGTCAAGGAAGCAGGAGAGATGGTTTTATGACGGAGCCTCTTTTTTTGATTGCCGGAGCAATCAAGACTGTTTGGCGATCATTGTGGCAGATATTCTACCCGGAGATTAAAAGATTTTTCTAAAGATCTTGCAAAATGACCTCGATATAACTATGATCACAAATAATGATCATTAATATAATGTGATCAAGGGTTGGATTATGGATAGACAAACATTAGAGCACGCAGTTCTTCAAAACGCTGCTGATGCCTGTGCCCGAGAAACGGGAATCAAGATAAATATCAGGCTTTGGGAAAAAGCTGGGCAAAGGGGTGATGCCGTCCTCGCAATTTATCATCACGGGAAAAGAATCACCCTTGAAGCTGAAGTGAGGAGCAGGATCACCACAGCAGATGCCCTGGTCCCTCTTGTCGCGGCAAGGCATGAACCCGAGAAGTTTGTTCTTGTCACTCCCCAGATAACTGCCGGGATGGCCGATCGTTTGAAGGCAGCCGGTATTCAGTTCATGGATGAGGCAGGCAATGTGTATCTCAACCAGCCTCCCTTGTATCTCTTTGTAAAAGGGAACAAGAACCCCGAGGTTACCAGGCTGCCGGCGGTGGGAAGAGCTTTTAAGCAGACCGGCCTGCGGCTTCTTTTCCACCTCTTGTGCAACCGGGATCTGCTGAACAAACCCTTCAGAACAATCGCTGCGCAGGCCGGAGTGGCATTCGGCGTGGTGAACTGGACCATGAGGGAACTCAAGGAACTCGGGTTCCTGGAAGAGACAGGCACAAGGAGAAACAGGCAGGACCGGCTGATCAGGAAGGAGGCGTTTCTGGAGCGCTGGGTCACCGGGTATGCAGAGCAGTTACGACCGAAGCTGATTCATGGCAGATATCGGGGCCCTGTTGGCTGGTGGCACAATGTAGTCCTCGATCCTGAAACCGCCCTCTGGGGAGGAGAGGTCGCTGCAGCAAAGCTCACCAAGCATCTCAAGCCGCAGGATGTGACTCTCTACGTGGACAGGCAGAAGCCCACTACCATCCTGATAGAGCATAAACTCAGGAAAGACCCATTGGGTGATGTAACGCTCCTGTATCGTTTCTGGAACCTTGACGTGATTCCCCCGGAACAGGATATGGCGCCCCCCCTTCTGGTATACGCTGACCTGATGGCTACAGGCGAACAGCGAAACCTTGAAACCGCCCGGATGATCTATGAAAAATATATCGTTCAACTTATCAGGGAAGATTGATCCACTTCTTGTGGATGTGATCAGTCTCATAGACCAGGAGGCTGCGGGGCTGGGCATACCATTTTTTATTGTCGGTGCCATGGCCAGAGATATCGTTCTTGAACTCTGTTATCAACTGCCGGCCAGGAGAAGCACCCGGGATCTCGATATCGGAGTGGAGGTTGCTGGATGGGAAGAATATCAGAGACTGTACCTGGCACTTGTCTCAAGCGGCAGGTTTGTCTCTGGAAGGGCGCCCCATGTCCTGAAGTATGGCGAGTTGAGGGTGGACATTGTCCCATTTGGAGAAGTAAGCGCTGATCATAGGAGTATCACCTGGCCCCCTGATCATACGGTGGTCATGAACATCCTGGGATTCAAAGAGGCTTACGAGCACTCTCTCGAGATACAGGTGCATGACGATTCTGATAGAAGATTGTGAATTGGCGGCGGGGTTTTGATTTATGGTCTTAAAGAAAGAGACAGCAGCTTTCCGGTCTTTAGAACGAGCTTTTCATTGGCTGACCAGGTCAACATGTAGTATACTTTAATAATGGGAAAATCTATTACCCTTGAGGTTCTTACTGTTGAAGAGGCGGCCCAGCTTCTCAAACTCAAGCCTGACGCTGTTCTCGAGGCAATCGAATCAGGAGAGCTCAAGGTAAGATCCAAGGAAGAAATTCCTGGGCCTGCCTTATCCGAATGGTGGAAATCCAAAGGGGGCGATTCTGTCTTGTTG
>Ga0265293_10013977_pt1 | contig 10288 bp, 11 predicted proteins | sample Munlanlewell138R_FD_192505 | JGI IMG/M metagenome (GOLD analysis project Ga0265293, IMG submission 192505) | Leachate microbial communities from a municipal landfill in Southern Ontario, Canada - Leachate well 138R | ecosystem: Engineered > Solid waste > Landfill > Unclassified | place: Canada...
GGTGAATCGTATCGGCTCGAGCAAACCATCAGGAGTAAAAACTAACCAAGTGGCTCACTTTCAAGCGAGCACGAGGTGGCTCACTTTGAGATGAGCGCGTGGCTCAAATTCGGATTGACAAACACACGCCGGCATAAACAAGGGTGAAATTAATTATAGTAATATTACGAATTACGAAAGTTTGAGTAAAGAAGTTATCCAAGCTATCGATGGAATAAACATGTTAGAAGACCTAGGCGAAGAAGTAAAACAACATATTGAGATTCTATTGCGAGACGCTTTAGACGCTATAAAAAACAACGATATTGAAAAGCAAAATATTTCCAAAGCTTCATTTAAAAGTTTCATGATCGGTCTTGGGGAAAAAGCTGGTAAAATTATTGATGTATTAGCTTCCTTGGCGAGCATAGCATCTTTCTTTAATATTTAACTAATTTTCGCAAAATGTAAGTAACGTTTAGAGAGTACTCAGCTTGAAACAAACTGGTTTGCCCACGAAGCTCAAATCCAAATAAGAAAATCAAAGGTTTGCCCAAAGGAATCCCAACATATAAGTAGACGTTAGCAGAAACCACAGCTTTTATATTGCTAAAATCAATTAGATCTGCAGGAAGGGAAAAGGGAAAATGATGAGTCTTGCTGATGGCGATTACGAAAGAATGCTAGATATGATTGTAGAAAAAGCTAAGGTTGGAGAATATGGCCTTAATGATATTAATAAAATTAAGCAAATGTTATTTTCCAATATGAGTTATGGAGAACAAGAATTTAAAAAGAAAAAAATTTGTGCGTTTGATGGATGTAGCAACTGTAGTATAAAGAATTCACATACACTAGCTAAATCTACATCACTAAAGGAAATAGCAGAGTTGAATCATGTTTATCACCCGACATTTGTAAAAGTGTATCCTGTAAAGAATGATATCTATACAATGGAAAGACTTGGCATTGGAGAAGCATCTGGGTTTCCAGGATTTTGTATTGAACATGAGAAAATGTTTTTGGATTTTGAAAAAAGTGGTGTATTTGATACCCCAAATCAAGTATTAAAACAAACATATAGGAGTGTATGTCGAAGTGTTGCCATTCGCGAAAGAATAATATTTCAACATGAAGATTTGTTAAAAAAATATTTCATTAATAGGTCACAAGATGCTTACGAAGAGATGAGTAACATAGTAAATTCTAGCCACGTGCATTTAGAATCCTTGACTATCAAAGGAGACGATATAATAAGTATAGCTATCAGGAATAAGCTGATAGAACAAAGAGAATTGTTAGGAAAGCTAATTGACTTTAAGCTTACTATGTGCAGTATGCTTAACAAAGAGGAAGGAGATATAATTATAAATGCAGTTAATACTGATGTTGTATTCCCAGTAGCGGTATGTGGGTTTACAGTATGTACAAAAGAAGATAAAAGCGATTTAATATTTATGAATGTAGTGCCGTCAAAAAATAGTACCCTTGTTGCTATGGTATTTAAAGAAAGCGTCATAGAAGAGGTTGAAAGATATATTGAGAATGGGCTCGAGACACCTTTAGGTATTCTAAATATGATAGAGTCAATGATGATTAATGGAACAGACGACTGGTATATAAGACCCAGCGTATGGGATTCGTTGGAGGAGAGTAGGAAAAAAGACATTTTGAGAGAGATGTTTGTAACAAAAAGAAGCATATACGATAATACAAAATATTCAATATTTGATGACATTCGTGTAATTCTAATAGAGGAAATGAAATCTTATGGAGAAGAATATGCGATTATTAAGATGGAAAAAGACAAATTAATATATAGAGCAAACATAACAGATGAACAAGTTGAGGAAAGAAAACAGGACATAATGAATCAGAAGATAATATAAAAGCAACAACTATTATGTTTAAATAATGTTGTTATACATGGTATCCGATACAAAATCCACATCCGGGGAAATAATCAAACAATTGCAACATCTACTGCAATTTTATGTGAAAGAGATATTAGGAAGAAGCCTTCCCGTTCCGATTTGGCAGACATCGAGCTGAAGGATGATTGGTTTTACGGGCGCCACGGCGGAGCCGCAGGCGCGGACGCCATGGTCACGCGTGGCAACGCCTACCAATTACGACGATGTCACACAGCACTTCGATACCTCCGCCGTCGAAGATGTCATCGAGATCGCTCTCCGTGTAAACCCGAATGCAACCCTGGTCATTAAATCCACGGTGCCGGTGGGATATACGGACAGCGTGCGGGAGCGCTATGGCGTCGATAACATTATGTTTAGCCCTGAATTCCTGCGGGAGTCGAAGGCGCTTTACGACAATCTGCATCCCAGCCGGATCGTTGTCGGCGCCTACCGGGATCAACGAGCGGCAGCCGGGCTGTTTGCCTCCCTCCTTCAGGAGGGGGCGCTTGACGAGAACGTTCCGGTCCTAATCGCCAACCCCACGGAGGCCGAAGCCGTCAAGCTTTTCGCCAATACATTTCTGGCGGTCCGGGTGTCCTACTTTAACGAGCTTGACACGTACGCGCAGACCAAGGGCCTGGATACCAGGTCCATCATCGAAGGCGTGTGTCTGGATCCGCGAATTGGTGACTATTACAACAACCCTTCTTTCGGCTACGGCGGCTATTGTCTGCCGAAAGATACAAAGCAGCTGCTTGCGAATTACAGGGAGGTCCCGCAGAATATGATCGAGGCCGTCGTCAACTCCAACAGCACCAGGAAAGACTTTATCGCAGACTCGATCATCGCCCAGCGACCGAACGCCGTTGGCGTGTACCGCCTGACCATGAAGAGCAACAGCGACAACTTCCGGTCGAGCGCCATCCAGGGCGTGATGAAGCGCATTAAGGCAAAGGGCATCCCCGTGATTATCTACGAGCCCACCCTCGCCGACGGCGACCTGTTTTTTAACAGCCTAATCGTAAACGACCTGGAGAAATTTAAAGCGCAAGCCGATGTCATCCTCGCCAATCGGTACAACCCGGATTTGGATGATGTGCTGGGGAAGGTGTATACGAGGGATTTGTATTTTAGGGATTGAGTGGGTGTGTGGCTTTTTAATTTGTGGGCTTTAGGTGAATGATATTCCGCCGTTGACACCTTAGGTACGAATGAGAGAAACCCCCATGAATGAGAAACGGATCCACTATAAAAGCCAGTACTTCTTAGGCAAAGTCGGTTACCTGTTCAGGCCGGCCACTGTTATTATAGTTTGTCTAACAGTCATGATTGTCTTAAATGCTATTCTCTTTACCCTGACGATAGCCGCTAAATCTGAATATTTTCGTGACGTAGCGATTGCCCTTATGACAGGTGTCACCGCGTCTACAGTTGTAGCTATCTTTATAGAAATGGCCAATAATTTCCGTAGAAACAATAAAGATGGCTTGTGTTGTCAGAACTATTTAGTATGCTGAGCGACTATTCGCTGACCATTCAAATCTCCATGGGAAAGATTGATTCTGGGCGATGGCTTGAGGATTTCATGGAGATGCAGATATATGTAGAGTGAAAGATAGAGTAAACAGTGTGTGGGCACAGCTTCCAAAGATTATTCCTCTTGTTGAAAATGCGTATTATAATCAAAAGGACTCATTTGAGGTTGATGAATTACATTCGCTTAAAGCGATTCTTGTGGATTATGACCATATTATAAATTGGATTCGTCTCGAATTGATGTGTCAATCGGGCATAAATTTTAGCGGGAATGATCACGAAATGAAGAGTCTGATAGACTGGCTTCCGGTCAGGCTTATTTCTGAGCTGCCGGAAGGTATTCTTATGAATATTGCAATGGATTCTTATCAAGATAGCTTGACCCGTATTGCCAAATGTATCGCGACAGAAGGTATGCACACATTAGAATGGTTGGGAATACAAATTAGTGACGATCTGATATACAAGCAGGACGACGATACTGTGCTGCAACCTGAGGATTCTAATAACTGCAGTAGCAGCTTTTACAGCACAGTCATAACCAACGCGATCTGTGAAATTGACAAAGAAATAATAAGCCTAGGAAAGCTCGTCAGGAAAGAACCTGGCTTCGGTAGCTTTTACAAACATTTTGAACGGCAAATAAAGAAGTATTCGAAGGAAGTATAAGGCCGTCGGGAACTAGGGATAGCACATAAGGCAGAATACTCCACAAACATATTTCCCATATATGAGCGTTATTCGAACTTGCGAAACCTATCGTACATGGACGATTGAGAAAATCTAAAGAAGATAGAATTACGCCCAAATATGCAATGGAAATATTATGTTAAAAAATGTATAATAAAGGAAAGTGTGTAAAGGGAATAAAACAGATCCTGAAACTGTAATGTATATAAGCGTGAACATTTTATACGGAATTGGGCAAACGCCGGTTACCTAATTAGAGAAGAGGAATATCATGGATGAAAATAACAAGATACAGCTGTTTGAGAACAAACGCATCCGCACGGCTTGGGATGAAGAGAAACAAGAATGGTATTTTTCGATTATTGATGCTGTGGAAATATTGACCGAAAGTGCTGAACCCCGCCGCTATTGGAGCGATCTGAAAACGAAACTAAAAAAAGAAGGCAATCAAACGTACGAAAATATCGTACAGTTGAGATTAACTGCTGCCGATGGTAGAAAACGATTGACAGATGTGGCTGATACCGAACAATTGTTGCGCATTATACAGTCCATTCCATCACCAAAAGCCGAGCCATTCAAAATCTGGCTTGCACAGGTTGGGCGTGAACGAATAGAGGAAACCTTGGACCCAGAGCTTACTATTGATCGCGCTCTCTCTACATACTTGAATAAGGGATATCCTCGAGAGTGGATTAACCAGCGATTGCAGGCAATTCAAGTTCGCAAAGAACTTACAGATGAATGGGATGATCGTGGAGTTAAGAAAGGTCAAGAATACGCTATTTTGACTGACGAGATTACAAGAGCCTGGTCTGGAATGACTACTCGGAATTACAAACAGCTGAAAGGATTGAAAAAGGAAAACCTCCGTGACAACATGTCAACCTTAGAACTGGTCTTGAACATGCTCGCTGAGGCCACTACAACAGAAATTTCAAAGTCGACAGAACCGCAAACATTTAATTACGGAAGTTGTTGAGAGAGCAAACAAAGACGAAAAAGATAGCTGATTATGTCTAGTAAGGCCTTCAACTTGAGGATGATGGTTTTGCGGGCGTCACGGCGCAACCGCAGGCGCGGACGCCATGGTCACGCGCGGCAAGCTAAGTGGAATGCGTAGAGGCTGAGTGCGAATGTCAACGAAAATGTTTATCCGCTAGCACAAATCCGATTACCGTTTCGATATTTACCAATTTAACTTGCAATGTACCATTTAAAATGATATATTTCAAATAGTTTTGGCGCATTGAGGAATTTAAATGATAGAAGTAGTTAAGCGATATCTAAAAGAGAATATCGATGAGACGGTGGCGCTTCGCGCATGGGACGCGAGGCGGTTACCTATTTTTCTGCGAGCGACATATGATTTCCACGAAGTTTCGTTGTTGGGCTGCGAGTTTTTGCTGTTGTCGTTCTTACGCGAGATCCCGCGTGTCAGCGAAATCAAAAAACACAAGGCCGCTTTGCGAGACTATAGCGATAAGCCGATTGTGCTTTGTCACCGGAAAATAAGTTCGTTTAGGAGAAAGACTTACCTAAAACATCGGATTCCGTTTATTGTGGAGAGCGGACAAATGTACCTCCCGTTTATGTCTCTGGATGTGGGGCCTGCGCCAAAGGACTCGGTGCCTGCAAGAGAGAAGTTTTCGAGAGCCGGTCAGATTGCATTTCTGCTGTTCTTGTACGACGATGAGCTGAGCATCAATGCCACGGCATTCGCAGAGCGATTTGGTTTGTCACCCATGACGGCTTCTCGCGCATTAAACGAGCTTTATGACGCTCGATTGCTCACCTATACGATTGGCGGGGAAACCGGCCGGCGCAAGGATTATTCGAGGCGACCGGACGGTGGATTTTTCATGTCAGGGGAGAGTTATCTATCAAGCCCGGTCAAGCGGACTGTATATGTGACAGCACCGCCTGCCGGAGCGCTCGTTGCCGGCATGGAGGCTTTGGCGGATCAGACGTCGCTGAGTCCATCCAAAAATCCGGTGCGGGCTCTGTACTACAAGGATGCCGACCAGCTGGAAGTCGTTTCGAATGTGGATCGAATCCAAGAGGAACGCCTTGTAGAGCTTCAGCTATGGAAGTACGACCCGAGTCTGTTCAGCGTATCGAAATATGTGGACCCGGCGTCGCTGTACTTGTCGTTTCAGCAGGAGACATATGAAAGGACGAGGCAGGCCTTGAAAGAACTGATGGAGGGGCAGCCGTGGTACGCGGGTTAGAGAAATTTAAGGAGTATTTCCATGAGTATGAGGATCAATATGTCATTATAGGTGGCACGGCTTGTGATATCCTGATGGAGAATGTAGGAGTTTCATTTAGAGCTACGAACGATTTTGATGTGGTCATTATCGCTGAGAATCTGACAGGCAAATTCATTGAGAGGCTGAAGCTATTTTTGAGAGATGGGGGATATGAAAACCTAGAAAAAAGCACCAGGCAAGAACAATTTTATAGATTTTCAGAGCCGAAAGATAAGGACTTTCCGAAGATGGTTGAATTGTTCAGCCGTGTGCCTGGGAATATCCGTACTGACTTTGATGGACAGTTTTCTCGGTTACTGCACGCAGGTACTGTGGAGAGTCTTTCAGCAATTCTCTTAAATGATGTGTATTATGATTTGCTGCTTTCGGGATGCAGCATTATCGAGGGTGTGTCCGTAATCCATATTGAAGTGCTCATACTATTCAAAATAAAAGCTTGGTTGGATTTGACGAAGAGAAGACTAAATGGTGAAGCTGTACAAATGAACGACATAAAAAAACATAAGAATGATGTGTTTCGCCTGTTAGCCATCGTGTCGCCGTCAACGAGAAAAATTGTGAATGAAGAGATCTATGCGGACATATCCCAGTTCATATTCAATATAGACGAAGAACCCCCTTTTATCCAAGACCTAAAAATTCCTAGCGATTACGATACTTTGCGTCAATTGCTTGTGGATATATATGAAGTTGGTTGATGCAGAGAGGTGTTATTTTCCGGCGATTGAGAACCCGGCGGTATAATGGCCGGTGTAAGTGGATCAATTCTGCCTGGGTTTTGGGGTTGAAAACATCCCGGCGTTACCATTAGAGAAGCTGCCTGCCATCCGGTCATATTTGCAAATCCCAATCGGACATATTCGGCGATTACATTCGGACATATTTGACAATTACCGCCAAAGACATGTGTCGATTGTATTCAGAAGTCCGCGTTCCTTTTTTCGCCAATTATGTCTGAAAGCGGAACACACTTGTTCCTTCTGCGGCCTGCAGTACGAAAATAAGGAACGCGTTCGGTTCAAATCAGCGGTCCGCGTTCCTTTTCCGTCTCATTATTTCCAAAAGCGGAACACGCTTGTTCCTCCTGCGGTCTGCATTATGAAAATAAGGAACGCGTTCGGTTCAAATCAGCGGTCCGCGTTCCTTTTCCGTCTCATTATTTCCAAAAGCGGAACACGCTTGTTCCTTCTGCTGCCTGCATTGCGAAAATAAGGAACGCGTTCGATTCGAATCAGCAGTCCGCGTTCCTTTTTTCGCCAATTATGTCTGAAAGCGGAACACACTTGTTCCTTCTGCTGCCTGCATTGCGAAAATAAGGAACGCGTTCGATTCGAATCAGCAGTCCGCGTTCCTTTTTTCGCCAATTATGTCTGAAAGCGGAACACACTTGTTCCTCCTGCGGTCTGCATCACGAAAACAAGGAACGCGTCCAATTCTACTTGAAGGAACTTTGCGTTGGCACGCAAAGGGTTATACAGGAAGCCTTCGCAAGTCATCCTTCATGTATAACCATATGTCAACCACGGTACCGTGTACAATAACCTTGTCACAGCGGAGCCGCAGGCGCGGACGCCATGGTCACGCGTGGGAACTGTAGATTATCCTGTGAAATAACGAGTGGATTATATTACGAGAACTTCACCGACCTTGAGATTTGGCCATTTTGAAGCACTTTTATCTTGCGAATATCGTGTGATAATCTTGCGATATGATAATAAATGGTCGAATTTATACACCTATTCAGCCAGCAGAATATTGTCTACAGCATCCATGTCTCCAAGAATACAGTGAACTGAGTCATTAACAGAGCCAATGAGCTTAACGTCACACGGGGATATCCAAAGCCGGTGGAGAGGGGCGGTGATGCGGGTGCCAGAAGAATACCTAAGGATATGTGAAGATTGCGGAGCTTCTTTCTTTACTGCAGGAGAAGAAGCTTTCTATAAAAGTAAGAATCTCATATTGCCAAAGCGTTGTAAAAAGTGTCGTGCGGCAAGAAAACAAGCCTGGGAGCAGGCTCAAAAGACAAAGGTAAAGAAAGAACAAGCTGAGATATTTGAACGAGCATTAGCCGCAGCAGCATTCAGAAGCGTGCGCTTAGATGAATTTCCCGCAGGCGATCCATTGCATACCCTCAACATAATAGGCAATGGCTTTGATCGGATGCACGGTGTTAAATCCAGCTATTACAATTTCAGAGATACGCTGGGAAAGAACAATTCGCTGCGCTTTGCGCTTGAAACTTATATTCGGGTTGACGATTTGTGGGCTGACTTTGAGGCAGCTTTAGCTCACATCGATAGCAATGCTATGCTAGGTACTGTTGACATGTGGCTGGATGATTTTGATGCCTTTAATCCGGATGCACAGGCGGCAGATTTCTTTTTGGCCATTGACGCAGCGACAGGGCCAGCGCAGACGATTACAGGTGACTTATCTCACAGACTGCGGATGTGGGCCGAATCGTTGCACGTACCGGATATGGCATAGAGTGGTTTAGGTGGTTTTGGTTGCGGCGCCAGCGGTTTCGCTGTGGGTGGTTTTTTATCAGTCATAAGCAACCTACTTTCTAACCAGTGCTCAACAACATCTTATATCAAAATATATGAATTTCAATCCTCAGGTGATTTCCCGTAGTATTTTTCAGTATTATAAAATGTTTATATGATTCTTTTATGAGTGCTGATTAGAACTTGCGGAACCTATCGTACATGACCTATCGAAAAAACCTAAAGGGGATAGATATACCTCCTAAATATGCAATGAGAATATTATGTTAAAAAATGTATAGTCAAAGAAAGTCCGTAGAGAGAATTTAATAGACTTTGAAATTATAATGTATAAGGGAGGGAATGTTATATACTAAATTAGGTAAACGCTGGTTATCTAATTGGAGAAAAGGAATATCACGGGTGATAATAACAAAGATACAGCTGTTTGGGAACAAACGCATTCGTACTGCTTGGGATGAAGAGGAACAAGAATGGTACCCTCCCCTAGTAGATGTGGTATCAGTTCTGATCAGACAATCAACATCTTGGAGTGCGAGCACTTACTGGGCAGTTAAAAAAAACGTCTTATTGAAGAAGGCACTCAACTGCTTACAAATTGTAAGCAGTCCTAAAATAGAGACACACTCGAGAGCGAATTCACCAGCGATTGCAGGCAATTCAAGTGCGTAAAGAGCTTACAGATGGAAAGGAAAATCTTTGCGACAACATGTGAGCCAAGGTGTCAGCAAGAAACTTCTGTGGACCGAATACATGGAGGACTGTCGCCTTGATGGAGGACAACTTCTATTGAAGACTGCGAGGACTACCAAAAAGCAGAAAACGCCACTTGAATATGGCGTAATCAGAGTCTCCTTCTACACATGGCAGATGAGTCACCGTAAGTGTATCAAATGTTGACTGTAAGTCAACAGCTAAGCAAAACGCCGTACGGGTCTCCTTGGTACGATCGCTTTATTTTCCAAACAGATCGCTATGGGTTCCGGTTCGGGTGAGCGTCAGCACAAGAATATCATCATCGACGCGATACACGAGAAGCCAATCGCTTTGAATATGACATTCTCGATGCCCTATCCAATTCCCGGACAACGCGTGGTCGCGATTCGTTTCGGGAAGCAGCTCTCCCTTGGCAAGCAGGCGGATGATATTGTCCAGCAAATTGATGTTTTGCCCTCGTTTCATCGCAAGCTTGTAGTCCTTCTTAAATTGGGATGTCCAAACAATGTCCAGGTTCATCTTTTAAGCTCCCTCAACGCTCCCTCTACATTGCTGTAGCGTTTTGCGTTGGGGTCGCGGGCAATGCGTTCCGCTTCCTGCATCGCAGCAATGGTTTCCGCATTGGGCTGGTTGAGAGAAACGTCAAAGGGAATCCGACCTTCCCGAA
>Ga0265293_10013978_pt1 | contig 10287 bp, 13 predicted proteins | sample Munlanlewell138R_FD_192505 | JGI IMG/M metagenome (GOLD analysis project Ga0265293, IMG submission 192505) | Leachate microbial communities from a municipal landfill in Southern Ontario, Canada - Leachate well 138R | ecosystem: Engineered > Solid waste > Landfill > Unclassified | place: Canada...
TGGCGAGGTCGACGCCCTTGAGCACGACGGCGGCCTGGGGGCCCTGGCCATACACACGCGTCACGCCCCGCAGGGACAGCAAGGACGCCGCCATGTCAGAGTCTCATGGTGGGGCCGCGCCGCGGCGACCGGCCCGTGGGGGCCTGGCCGGCGCCGGTTTCACCCAGCACGACCTGCTCGCCGGCCTCGAGGCCTTCGATGATCTGCGCGGCGACCCTGTTGTTCAATCCGACCTTCACCTCCCGCTCGCGCACTTGTCCGTCATCGCCCAGCACGCGAACGCTGGCGCGCGGCCCGGACTCGTGCAAGGCCGAAGAGGGAACGGTCACGACGCCCTTGGCCTCGTCCAGCACGATATAGACCTGCGCCGTCATCGATATCCGCAGCTTTCCGTCCTCGTTGGGCACGTCGAAGCGCCCGTTGTAGTAAATCGCGCTCGTGGAGGATGCCGCCGCGCTCGACGTCACGGAATCCTCGTTCTGTATGGAGGCGGGCGCCGGCTCGACCTCGCGCAGCACGGCGCGACGGCGCTTGCCCGGTTCGCCCAGCACCGTAAAGTAAACGGCCTGCCCCGCCTTGACCCGGATCACGTCGGCCTCGGAGATTTCGGCCTTGATACTCAGCGTATCGAGCTGCGCGACCTTGATCAAGGTCGGCGCCTGCTGATTGGCGTTGACGGTCTGGCCCTGCTTGGTGACCACGGCGACCACGACCCCGTCGATGGGTGACGTGATGCGCGTGTAATCGAGATTGAGCCGGGCCGTATCGACCGCGACCTCGGCCTGCAGGATCTGCGCATCCTGGGCGACGATGTCCGCGCGCAGCGTGTTCAGCGCCGCTTCCGCCGCCTCCAGGTCCTGGCGCGAGCCCGCGTCCTGATCGTGCAGACGCTTCTGGCGGGTGTAGTTCAATTGCGCCTGTTTCAGCGAAGCCTGGAAAGCCTGCTTCTTGGCACGCGCCACGGCAAGCGAGGCTTCGGCGTTGCGCAGCGCGTTTTGCTGCGGCAACGAATCGATTTCGGCGACGACCTGGCCTTGCGTGACGCGATCGCCCAGCGCGACGTGCAGGTTCTTCAACTGCCCCGATACCTGGGCGCCGACGTTGACTTGCGTCAACGCCTGGATGACCCCGGTGGCCAGGACGGTATCCTCGACATCGCCTATGACCGCGGGCGTCGTCGCGTATTGCGGCGTGGCCGGCGCGGACCAGGCGCGCAACGCCGCCCAGCCCCCGCCCGCCAGCCCCAGCAGAATGACGATCGACCAAAAAAGCTTGCTGCGGCGCGGATTCATATATCAGGATCGAGGAGTGGCCGCCTTGGCGGGAGCTTTGCGCGACATGCCGCGCTCGGCTTTCTTCTTGTTCAACTGATCGCGCTGTTCCGGCGTCAACACCGCCATCATCTGCGCGCGAGAGCGGGCATGCGTCAATGCGACCTGGGCCTGGGCCTTGCCCAACTCGGCCGTGGCCTTGGCGGCCGCATCCTCGTCGAATTTGTCGGCCCGTGTCAGTTCCGCCACCTTGCGCTTGGCCTCGCGGACTTGCTTGAATTGTTGACGCAGCGCGGGCGCCTGGTCGTGGCGAATGCGAAAGAACTCGTCGCGCTGGGCCTCGGTCAGGTTCAGGTCCCGCCAGGCCTTGCCGTGGTGGCGGCCATGCATGCCGGCACGCGGACCTTGATCATGTCCGGAATGGCGAGCGTGAACGTGCCCTGGAGCCTTGGCCACGTCCGCATGCGCCAGGACGGCCATGGCCGGTACCTGCGCGGCGGCGGTCTGCGCATGGGCGAAGGACGAAGCCGAGACGGCGCCCAGCGCGGTCATGGCGGCAAGCGTGTAGGAAACAGCGGTTTTCTTGAACATGGCGGATATCTCCTGTCGTGAAGCTGCCGGAACGCAGCGCCTGGAATGGCGGCATGCCGATCCAGCGGCAGTACTGACAGATTAACGGGACAATGCGGCGAAAATTTGAGGGAATTATGGAGAAATCATGAAGCTGCTTGCGCCTCCGAAACAGGCTCTGCCGTCAGGTCCAGGCGATATCCCACGCCATATACTGACTTAATCAAATCCCGGTCCGGCCTGATTGCCTGCAGTTTACGGCGCAGGTTCTTGACGTGGCTGTCGACCGTCCTGTCCGTTACCACGCGGTGATCGTCATACAGGCGGCTCAAGACGCGGTCCCGGGAAAAGATCGTGCCGGGGGACGATGCCAGCAGGGCCAGCAAGCGGAATTCCACCGGCGTCAGATCCAACGCGATCCCGTCGAGCTTGGCCAGGTAGGCGCTTTCGTCGACCATCAGGCCGCCGTCCGCCGCCGTCGGCGACGCGGGTTGCGCGGCGGCGCGGCGCAGGACGGCCCTGACCCGGGCGACGACTTCGCGCGGACTGAAGGGCTTGCAGATATAGTCGTCGGCTCCCAGCTCCAGCCCGATCAGCCTGTCGACCTCCTCGACCCGCGCGGTCACGATCACGATGGGTATGGCCGACGAAGCGCGCAATTCACGGCAGATGTCCAGCCCGTCCCGGCCCGGCAGCATGAGATCGAGCAGCACGAGATCCGGCGTCCACTGGCCCACGGTGTCGATCACGCGTTCGCCATCATCCTGGCACAAGGCCTGGAAACCAGCGGATTCCAGGTACATGCTCAACAACTGCGCCAGCTTGGGTTCGTCTTCGACCACCAGAATTCGTTTACTCATAGGAACCGCTCGCCTTTTGGAATGCAAAGGTAATGGTGATGCGCAGGCCGCCCAGGCTGGACGGGGATGCCTGGATCTCGCCGCCATGGGCTTGCACGATGCGCTGGCAGATCGCCAGCCCCAGGCCGGCGCCGCCGCTTGCCCTGCGGCGCGAGCCGTCCACGCGGAATAGTCTTTCGAACAAACGCTCATGCAGGTTTTCCGGCACGCCCGGGGCGCTGTCTTCGAGGATGACGACGGCCCGATCCCGTTCCGTCTTGACCGACAGATTCACGGCGCCCGGGTCGTCCGTGTAGTTCAAGCTGTTCTGCAGAAGGTTATTCATCAGCTGCGTCAAGCGAAGCTCGTCGCCCTGGATCACGGCCGGCCCGGACACGTCCACCGCGACCGCCAAGCCCGCCCGTTCGAAGCGCGCGCTGAATCCTTCCATGGCGCGCCGCGCGAGCTCGCCGACGTCCACGGCGCCCATGCGGTAGCTGAGCGCGCCCACGTCGGCCAAGGACAATTCGTACAAATCGTCGATGAGCTTGTTCAACAAATGAACCTCGTGCTGCAAGGACGCCAGCGTCTCCGGCGTCGGCTGCCTCAAGCCGTCCTGCAAGGCCTCGATTTCGCCGCGCAGTATGGCCAAGGGGGTGCGCAGCTCGTGGGAAATATCCGCCGTCAGGCCGCGACGCAAGGCCTCGTTCTTTTCCAGGGCATAGGCAAGCCGATTGAAATCATCGGCGAGCAGGCCCAATTCGTCTCGCGCCTTGACCGACACCCTGGTGGCATAATCGCCCGCCGCCAGGCGATGCGTGGCGCGGGCAATGCGCCTTACCGGCGACAAAAGCACCCGCGCCAACAGGAAACTGACGAGCGCGGCGATCATCACCGACAGTCCCACGATGGACCATGTCGCCTGCAACTGCTGGCTCTGGAAGCGCCGGTCGGCAACGTCATCGATGGGCATCTGGCGCCATTTGGGTGTGGCCAGCCAGCCGACGATCCTGCCGTCGACCTTCAAGGGATAACGCTGGACGTCATGGCTTTGCTGCAAAGGCCGGCCGACCACGGTCGCCCCCCGCTCATCGAGCAGCACCGTGCGCGGCATCGGCCCGGCAGGCGCGCCGCCGCTGCCCGCCGCATGGGCCGAACGCGCAATGCGCCACCAGCGCGAGGTATCGTCGCGCAGAAAGTCCCAGCCGCCATGCTGCTCATAGTCGCCTTCCAGAATGGACGCAAGGGTTTCCAGGCGCTGCGCCTCGCGTTCCTTTATGTAATCGGTAAAGCCGCGCTCGAAGCTGAAACGCACGGCGATGCCCATTGCCATGGCCACGACCATGCAGGTAACCAGTATCGCCAGGAGCAATTTCAAAAAAATGCTGAATCGCATGACCATCAATCTCGGGACCCTATCCCGGATTTATAACGGATAAGTCCTCATTCGTTTAAAAGATCCACAAACTCTGCACAATTCGCACCTTTGCAAAGCAGAGGCGAGCGGCGCGCCCGCATACGTGCGCCGACCTGTAGTGCGCCGGCGATTCTATCTACAATGGCTGGTCCATAAGTTTTTTAAATGAGATTGATTTACATTAATAATGAATGCATAATAGGAACTATTCTTATTTGAACGGCCATGCCGCGTTCCACGCGGTTCGTGGGGCTCGCGGCACGCCCGCATTTTTCGATTGAGCAGGAGCATTCCGATGCTGGAAATGATTGCTGCGTTCGTCTTGAGCTACGCCGGGGTAGCCAGCTTGAATTTGAAGTTCAATCACCATCGCGCGCACTCGTGGGGGATGCGCGATACGCCGACCCTGCCCGATTGGGCCTTCAAGGCCGGCGGCTGCCTGCTTCTCGCGCTGGCGCCGGCGCCGGCCGTGTTCACCTGGGGTGTGGTGGCGGGACTAGGCCTGGGGCTGCTCATGCTGGCGCTTGCCGCGTGCCTGCAAATCAAGTTATTGGCGCGTGCGCCGGCCATGGCCATTGGCATGGCTCCCACCGGCATGGTAATCGGGTTGGCTTGCGCCAGCCTGGCCGTCCTGGCTGCTTGATCGGCACGATTTGAAAAAAAGGGCCGCTGTTCCCTGGCATTGGAACGGCGGCCGGACGCAAGCGATTTCTGTATTTACTTGGCCGCGTCTATTTTGCCCTGCATCCGCTGAGCCCTGGCGCTGGAGCCCGGGTGCGAGCTCATGATGCTGCTTTGGCCGCCGTCCAACGCCGCCAGTTTCTCGAAAGCGGTCACCAATCCTTTGGTATTCAACTTGCGCTGGGTCAGCAAGTCGAACGCGTAGTCGTCCGCCGCCGTTTCCTGGGACTGAGAGAACTGGGCATTGAGCAAGGCCTCCGTCAATTCGCCCAATTGCGAGCTGCTCAGCGCGGTGACCGTGCTGTTGCCCGCCGCCGCGGCCGCGTCGCGCGCGGCTGAAAGCGTATAAGCGGTTTGCATGGCCTTTTTGCTATGGCCCAGCTCCACGTGGCCCATTTCGTGGCCGATGATGCCCTGCAGTTCGGCATCGGTCATCTTGTCCATCAAGCCGCTATAAACGCGGATGCAGCCATTGGCCATCGCCCACGCATTGAGTTCGGGCGTCTGGTAGACCTTGAAATTAGGTTGTTGGCCATTCAGCGTCTTGCTCAACGGCTTGACCAGGTTCTGCAGGCGCCGGTTGTACTTGCTGTTTGCGGCCGCGATCTTGTTTTCCTGGTCCATCTGAGCGCACGCCTGGTTCGACAGGCTGACGACCTCCTGGTCGGACAAGTTGTAAGCTTGCAGCATCTTGCCACCCGCCCCCACCAACCCATCCACGTTCATGGTTTCCATGCAGGCGCTCAGCGTCGTCACGGCAATTGCTACGGGGATGATTACTTTCAACTTCATAGTGCTCGCCTCTCCAGACTAAAAACCCGAAAGGCATTGTATCGACTCATTTCTTCGCGAAACGCCCGCGCTACAAACTTTCTCGAATAAATTCTTTGCTTACATTTCAGCAACCGATGGGATATTCAATCAGTGCCGCGCTCCGCCCGCAGCGGGTCGAGCAGATGGCGCAAGCCGTTATGGTCCAGCTCGCGCATCAAGGCCAGAAGACGCCCGATCTCACCCGCCGGAAACCCCTCGCGAGCGAACCAGTTCAGGTAATGGCCCGGCAGGTCGGCGATCAAGCGGCCTTTGTACTTGCCGTAAGGCATAACGCGCTTGACCAGAAGCGCCAAGTCTTCGGTATGCATGGCGACCGTGTCCTCGCTATTTTTTGGTTAAACTTTCGCACCACATATCCTTTACGGCACCCATGCCGTCGGCACATATTATGCAATCCGCTCATGACATCCGCCCAGGCCAATCCATGGAATTGCTCAAGGCGCTGCATATACTTACGCGCGACGGGAAAATGAACCAGGACAGCCGGCGCAAGCTCAAGCAAGTCTATCACTTGTTTCAGTTCATCGAACCACTGCTGCTCGACCTCAAAAAAGATCGCGAAGGCATTACGCTGGTCGACCATGGCGCAGGCAAATCGTACCTGGGCTTCATTCTGTACGACCTGTTTTTCAAGCAGTTGAACGACCCGTCTCGCTTGTACGGAATCGAAACACGCCAGGAACTGGTGAAGAACGCGGAAGATCTCGCGCAACGGCTGGCATTCAAAGGCATGTCGTTTCTGAATCTGTCGGTCGCGCAGTCCATCGCGTCCGATCGCTTGCCGGATCAGGTCGACATCGTGACGGCGCTGCACGCCTGCGATACGGCCACCGACGACGCCATCCGTTTCGCGCTGCATAAACAGGCCCGGTACATCGTCGTGGTTCCGTGCTGCCAGGCCGAAGTGGCCGGCGAACTGCGCCGAAGCAAAGCGCAGTCGCTGGCCGCGGGCGCATGGGCCGAGTTATGGCGACACCCTCTTCATACACGCGAATTCGGCAGCCATGCCACCAACGTGCTGCGCTGCCTGCAATTGCAAGCGCACGGCTATCAGGTCGCGGTCACCGAACTGGTGGGCTGGGAACACTCGATGAAAAATGAGCTGATCATCGCAAGCCGCAAAAATCTGCCGCGCCGCGAGCCCGCGGCCCGCCTGGAAAACCTGCTGGAAACGCTCGGGCTGCAATCCATGCAGAAACGGTTCTTTACGCCTGAAACCATGTAGCGCCGCTACCCTCCGGCGCGCTTGACCACCCATCCCCGTCCCTCCAGCCTGGCGATCACGGCCGGCCGATGATCGCCCTGGATCTCGATGGCTCCCTGCTTGACCGTGCCGCCCGAGCCGCATGCCGCCTTGAGCTGCTTGGCCAGCTCGGCCAAGCCGGACGGGTCCAACGGCGCACCTTTGACGACGGTCACGCCTCTTCCGCGTCTGCCCTTGGTTTCCAGCGATACGCGAACGATCCCGTCGGAAGCGGGAGGCTGCCGGGCGGCCGTCCGGCACGAGCATGCCGCGACCGGCCGGCCGCAACCGGGGCACATGCGCCCCGTCTTGGTGGAATAAACCAGGGCGCTGTCCGAGCGCTTGCGCGAAATCATGTCCATGCTTCAGAAAAACCAGCGTTCCGGATCGAGCGTAAAATCAAGGCCTGGGTGAAAACGCGTCACGTACTCGCCGTCATGGCCGAAGTACACATACATCAATGCGTCCCACGCCTTGGATTGGCGATAGCGATAGGCCCAGACGGTTTGCCGCCCGGAGCCGAAGCCGATCTGAGAAATATCGGCGGGCGGCCCGAATTCGCACCTCACCTGTTCCGGCGTCCAACGGCCGTCAGACAGGCGGCGGAAAGCCTCGTCGGTCAGCACCTCTTGAACGGCGCCGACCCGCCCTTGCGCATCGACGTGCGTGCCCCAGGCACGTTGTCCCGCGGGCTGCGTGCTCCAAACCATGCGCCGCCCGCCATCCGCATCGGGACAAGCTATCGTCGGCTCGCCATATTTTTCCAGGACCTGACCGACGGGCGTGCCCGGCGGCGTATCGCTCATCGAGGAACAACCGGCAAGCAACCCCAGCACGGCGGAAAACGAAATAACGGAAAAAGACTTCATGATCAACGCCCTACGCGAAAATGCGGTCCTCTTGGCTGCTGCGCTTTCTTGACCCGGCTCAGGAACACCCGCGCCATTTTCCCCGCCTGGACATCGCCTTTCCGATCGGCCACCTCAACGGCGCGTTCAAGCGTACCGAACGCATCATCCAACCTGCCGCCCTCGTATTGCGCCCGGCCCAGCCAGAACCAGGAGCCGGAATGCATGGGATCGAACGCGACGGCCTGCTCGAGATGCGCGATGGCCTGGTCATGAAGCTGTTCTTCGGCATAAGCCTTGCCCAAGCCGAAACGCAACAACAAATTGTCGCTGCCTTTGGCCAGCATCGCTTCCAATCGTTCTATTAACGGATTCATGCCGTATCGGACCCTCTGGAGACAAACAAAATCCGCGCGATAATCCCATGGATCCTGCGCATCGCGCGGCAGGTAACGATTCTACCGTTGTATCCGAGGCGAAAGGGCTCGTCAAGGAGCCGGCGGAGAATCCACCGCCCCGCTCCCCCAAAAAAAACCCGGCGCCCGGATTCGTCTTCAGGCGCCGGGGTGCGGCCCGGGAAAGAAATGGCGCGAAAATCCGTGCGGACCGTCAGTCGTCGTTGGCATGCAGGCAACGGTAGGCGACCGCGCCCAGAACGCCGCCGATCAGGGGCGCCAGCCAGAACAGCCATAGTTGCTCCACCGCCCAGGTGCCCTGAAAAAGCGCCACGCCGGTGGAGCGCGCCGGATTAACCGACGTGTTCGTGATGGGTATGCTGATCAGATGTATCAAGGTAAGCGAAAAGCCGATGGCCACGCCCGCCAGCCCGGCATAGCCGCGCTTGTGGGTCGCGCCCATGATGATGAAGAGGAAAAATCCGGTCAGGACGATCTCCGCCGTCAGCGCGGCCCCCAGGCTGTAGTTCGCCGGAGAATGCTCCCCGTAGCCGTTGGAGGCGAAGCCGCCGCCCACCGCATCGAAACCCGCCTTGCCGGTGGCGATCAAATACAGCGCCGCGCCGGCCGCGATGCCGCCCAGCACTTGCGCGACGACGTAAGGCACCAGCTCGCGCGCCGGAAACCGGCCCGCGGCAACCAGGCCCAGCGTGACCGCCGGATTGATGTGGCAACCCGAAATATTGCCGATGGCGTAGCACATCGTCAGCAGCGTCAAGCCGAACGCCAGCGACACGCCGGCGAAACCGATACCCAGTTCCGGATAAGCCGCTGCGAATATTGCGCTCCCGCATCCCCCAAACACCAGCCAGAACGTACCCAACAGTTCCGCGGCGCATCGTTTTGTCATGGACATGTCATCGACCCATCGTTTATTGAGATGACCATGAGTCTAGCGACACGAATCGAAACTTGCTACGGTCTGCGCGCAAACAATTGTCAAGACCCGAAATACGCAGCCAAGGCCTTTGCGTCAAAAACGGACCGCGCCCGAAGGATGTTGTACTTTTCGCGCCGCCTCTGATAGGCTGCGGCCCAACCACGCCCAGCGGTTCTAGATCAAAGGAAGCCTCGCCGCCATGTATGAATCCCGCAAAGAGCCCTTGCTGCATCCCACGCATTTCAGGCGGCGCCTGCTGCTGCACGTCGTCTATGCCATACTACTGCTCGTCGTCACGCTGTTGGTCGGCGTGCTGGGCCTCTGGTGGCTCGACGGCGGCAATTTGCACGATGCCCTAATGAATGCCGCTTTCATCATCGGCGGAATCGGCACCTATGCCCTGCCGGGCACGGCGGGCGGACGTCTCTTTTTCGCCGCCTATGGATTTTTTGTCGGGCTGGTGGTGATGGCGACGCTCGGCGTCGTATTGGCGCCCATCGCACATCGCATCATGCACAAGTTTCATCTGGACGACGCGGACGAGGATTGATATGGATTTAAAGGAATCGTTACGATGAGGAAAGCCGTCGATGGCCATGCCGCCGCGATCATGATGGCGCTATGCCTTGCCTGGGGCATGCACCAAGTGGTCATCAAAGGCGTGGCCGACGATATCGCGCCGCTGCTGCAGATCGTGCTGCGATCCGGGGTGGCGGCCTTGCTGGTCTGGCTGTTCGGCCGGCTCGTTCTGCGCGAGCCCTGGCTGCGGGGCGTGGGACTGCGCTCGGGGCTGGTGGTGGGCACGCTGTTCGCGGCCGAATTCCTGTTCGTGGCCGAAGGATTGCGCTGGACCAGCGCATCGCACATGGCGGTATTCCTCTATACCGCCCCCCTGTTCGCCGCCATGGGATTGCATATCCGCCTGCCGGAAGAACGTCTGAGCGCGACGCAATGGGCGGGGATCGTCCTGGCTTTCTTCGGCATCGTCGTCATGTTTCTGGCGCCGGCCCTGATAACGGGAAACAGCGGCCACACGGAAACGAACGCCGACTGGCTGCTGGGAGACCTGATGGGGCTGGGCGCCGGCGCGGCCTGGGGATTGACCACGGTGGCCGTGCGCACCAGCCGCCTGAGCGAGGCGCCCGCCACCCAAACCCTCTTCCTCCAGCTGGCCGGCGCATGCATCTGGCTGCTGCCTATCGCGCTGATGACCGGACAAACCTATTTCAATGGCACGCCGATGGTTTGG
>Ga0265293_10013980_pt1 | contig 10287 bp, 16 predicted proteins | sample Munlanlewell138R_FD_192505 | JGI IMG/M metagenome (GOLD analysis project Ga0265293, IMG submission 192505) | Leachate microbial communities from a municipal landfill in Southern Ontario, Canada - Leachate well 138R | ecosystem: Engineered > Solid waste > Landfill > Unclassified | place: Canada...
CAAGGCTTCTCATGAAAATGACGTCAAATCGTCCATGTTGGATATTTTTGTGAATTTGACGGTCGAACAAAAAAAGCGACCAAGCAATTTCCTTGGAATCGACGATCATTCACAAGCATCATGCGAAATGCGTAAGAGGCCGACGAATCAGCTTCTTACCGATGATGAATGTTCCTTGTTGGACAAAGTCGGGGTTCCGTATCAGACGACACAGATTTTGGAACCACATTATGCATTCAATGATAAGCTTTTCGCCACGTTGACGGAAAAGCAAATCGAGAAGATCGATGAGGCAATTAAAAAGGCTGGTGTCGATGGGCTAATCGTCAAACTGACCAGCCATCCGAAAAAGACGGTATCCGACGATACCATCAATGCGATCTTTGATGGCGAAAAGATTGGCACGAATAAGCGACTTCTGAAGTTGCTTTTGCCACTCGTGACAAAAATGACCATCACGCCGAAGATGACCGATGCAGACGTCAAAACGGCAATCAAGATCGTCGTCGACGCCGGTATGGAATTACCGGTCGAAAAAAAGGCCGAAAAGAAAAAGAAAGGTAAGTGAGATGAAAAGCCATACCATCGAAACGGCCAAATTGGCCGATTATGCGGGTGGCCGATTTTCGATGATCGAAGTCGAACAAACATATCAGTTTGGCGAAAAGACTATTCCGACACACAAGCGACATGTCTTTCATCGTGGCAATTCTGTTGGCGTCTTTGCCATGGATCGTGGTAAACTAGTTCTCATCGAACAATTTCGCAGTGGACCAGCCGTCGCTGGACTTGATCCGTGGACAATCGAACCAATTGCAGGTTCGGTCGAAAATGGAGAAGATCCAATTGAATGTGCGAAGCGTGAGGTTGTCGAGGAAGCACCGGGCGTTATCATCTATGATATAACCCATATGTGCCGTTTCATGCCAAGCCCAGGTGGTTCCAGCGAAGTCATTGACCTCTATATGGCAGAATGTGATCTCACACATGTTGAGCGATATGGTGGTCTTGATTCGGAACACGAATATATCAAAATTCACGTCGTTGACGTCAGCACTGCCATGATGTGGCTTAACACGGGCAAAATCACATCATCGCTGGCAATAATTGGTTTGCAGTGGATTGCCCTGAACCAGAAAAAATAATATATACATTGGCTCATCGTGAAATCAAAATTAATAAAACTGATGAGCCAATGTACATTTTACTTCCAAGATTTTTTCCCAATAAAACCATAAAGGTGGATGACATATCAATGGTCGTCTCTGATGGTAATCATATCTATTTGATCACCTACAGTGGCGAACCAATACGGTCGGTTCGATTCGACGATTATGATTTTTGTGAAGAGCAATCGTCCATCATTCGAGAACAAATTAATAAAATTTCAAAAAATAAATAAATAGATTATACCAACACGAGGATATGCCAATGCTTGCAGAAGAACTACGCAAATTTATGAATATATTGACGGAAGATCACGTTGCTGTTCCCGATGATATGAAGGATATTAGCCTTTATGTTTATTGTGATTATTCAAACACAGAAGCCCCGAAACATATAGCGGATTATGTGAAGAAAGACAACAAAAATAACTTACATCGTTATTGGCGAATGACATGGGATTACAGTCTTGGTAATCAAACGAAATTCGGAGATATCATTGACAATTTTGACTTAGATGGTGATGATATCGAAGATATGATGGATAAAGTGAATAAGCTCAAGAGTGGCACTGAATATGTCCGTTTCGATTATCCTGAATGCACTTATATCTTCGCAATAAAAGATTTTGGCGATACAATAGCAATTGACGGTATCGATGGCGTCCTTCACAAAAATATAAAACATGCCAGTGATGAAGAATATGATCAGGTTAAAGTTGGACGTCGTGTTAAATTTGTAAATTCAAAAGACATAGATGTTCATGCGGGAGTATACGTGGAACCCGGCATGACTGGCACGATAGTTAATGTAGAACCTGGCAATTTGATTGCAGTCAAAATGGATGATATCATTGATGGATTAGAAGAATGGGATAATGAAGTTCATTGGTATAATGATTCCTACCCAGGAATGGACGAATTCGAAGCCTTTTTATCTGACGTAGAATTCATTTAACAACTATACTTTGTCCCGTCTCGACATTAAACACATGATGGACAATTTTTGAAAAATCACTCAATGGCCGCTGTTTAGCGGCCATTTTTGTTATTTCGTCAATAGTATTAAGACTATTGATTGGTGATAATGATTTTATTTCCAATTCATCCATATCATCGGAATCGATCCAACTTTCAATGAATACGGTATCAGTTTCGAAATTGACATAACCTCGATAAATTTCTTCACCAAGTGCTGATAAATCGGCATGACAAATAGAACCTTTATGTTGTGAACTTGATCCAAATGTTATTCCAAGATTAGTAACCATAAAGGCCGCACCATCTGCAATTCTACCCAAGTAATCTAGAAGTTCCTTTTTCGTTGGATCAATTATCGTTTTGACATATCCGTCATCGGTTCTACGACTTTCATTTATTTTAACTGCATTTTCATCGAAAATTACATAATTGTATCCACCGTCACCAGATCTTCGACTAATTCCGTCAAGATATTTTATCCCAGGAACACCAAGTTTGAGTAATTCTAATGATGCAGATTTTTCCGATCCAAGCTTTTCTGCTATTTCTCTATATAGTTGTTGACCAGTTGGCCCCTTTTTCGAATATATGTCATATAAGGTTCCAACATATCCGCCAAGTTTTTTGGCCAAGTTTTTAGTTATTTCCCTTTCTCTCGGCTCCATATCTGATAAATTTACCATTTCAGAGCCAATAGGTTCCCACCACTCGGAATCATCAAAGAGAATATCACTAATTGCTTTCTTTACATTATTTGGTTGTTGTGAAAATTCTCTATCCCAAAGTAAATATGAACCATCATCGGGTATTGATACCGAATATAAATGACCATCTATGTTATATTTTTTTAATTGACGATCCATTTCATTCTTAGCTGATCCAAATGAAGTCCGATATGGTTCTCTTAAATGATCCCACGATGGATTGTCGCCCATGATTTCCTGAACTCTATTTTTAAATTCCGAATCAGTTTTATACTTATTCAGATATGATTTTATTTTTTCTTCTATTTCCTCTGAATGATGACGATAATATTCATCATCGAGATCATTAAGATTGTGGGCAAAGTTATAAAAATCATATATATTTCTGAACCATATTCGACCACTTGATGATAATCCGTATCCACTCAAACTTCGTGAAAAGACTTTGTTTATTTCATTTATTATTTTTTGTTCCAATTGCGATGGAAATTCACCAATATGCCGTGTCGTTTTCACATTAAGATTGTGCATCATTGATAGCGTTTTTCTATACCAATCTGCAATTTCTTTTTTACCACTAAAATATAATCCCCAACCATATGCCTGAGCACCTTCTCCGGTTCCTATTTTCGATGTAGAAAATTTATCAAACCGATGTGGACTACCATGGAAGACATCTTCAAGTATATCAATTATTTTCATGAGTTTATTTATGAATTTTTTTAAAAGATTATTGCATTGAATATAAGTATTTCATACAATGAATGAGTATGTCATTCATTAAGACACACAAAGGAACACACAAAATGTTAACAAAAAAACAACAAACGACAATAAATGAACTTCATGAACGGGCTAATACACTTGGTTTGACTCAACAATGGCCATTTATGATTGGAAAGTTTATTATCGAAAAGAATTTTTCTGTCATTCAGTATAATCATGGAAATCGTAGATATGTCGTGTATCGAGATCGCCATGGATGGTTAATTGATGGGCCATGGGTTGACGAATTTGACAGAACAGTTAATCATTATAAAACTAAATTAGAAGAAACTATCAAAGAAGAAATAACAAAAATAGATCAAATGATACCAGAGGAAATCAAACATTTAGAATTTCTCAAATCTGATATGTCTGAAGATAAGTTAAGAAAATTGCAAGCAACATGGAATGGTCAATGGACACAAATAACAGTGAAATGTAGAGATGTACAATCTCAGGCCGGAACTGGTCAAATAAAATTCCAGCTACAACGACCATCTGACGGAGAATTTTTTCATCAATGGTTTCTCTCGACATATTCACCAAAAGAAATGATCGGCGGCCGTAATTATCGTGGAGAAATTAGAATCGATAATATCAGAATCATGGAAGTACAAATGAAATCTATTGATGGCATGGAAGTTACAATGAGTCTGACTCCTTCGAGTGCCATATTTGCTGCATGAGATTCCAATGAATGAAGAACAAATAACAGATGCTTTGGTTAAGCGACTTCTCGATAGAGACAAACAAGAAAAGGTAAAAAAACCTCAATCACAAAAAACTGAGGAGACAACTTTGCCTGTCGAAATAACGCAGAAAAAGACAGAAAATGATACTAAACATAAATCAGATATAATTCCACAACAAGAAACGGAAATTGAAAATTTACGTTCCGAATTAATCGAGATTAAACATATTCTTCGATCATTGGCAACACATCTAGGATGTAGAAATATATAAACATTCATACTGATATATGTTTTCAAATACGAAAATGCTTTGTTATTTTTGATGAGTCATGATAATATGGGTGACATCAGAATGGTTCCAACCAGTTTGGCAGTATGGTTTGGAGGTAAAAATGATCAAATATCGCCTGAAATGTCTAAACGATCACGTCGTGGATAGCTGGTTCGCAGACAGCGATACCTATGACCGCCTACACAAGGCCGGTATGGTGATGTGTGAAATTTGCGGGCAAGCGGCCGAAAAAACTCTCATGGCACCATCGGTCAAATCTTCATTCGACGACATCAAAATGGACGATGTTGGTGAAAAATTCACTGATGAAGCTCTTGCGATGTTTTATGGCGAAAAAGAAGCCAGAAACATCAAGGGCGTGGTATCAAAAGATGATTGCGAACGTCTCGATGATCATGGTGTTCCATATCAACTTTTGAGTAAGACACAATGAATAAAGATATTCATAAAAATTTGGGAAAAAAGATTCGTGTATCGTCGCACGACCAAGCATTGAGTATGGTTCGACGAAAATGGAACGGTGCATATTCAGAAGGATCTATGGGAGAAGAACGATCTTTTTGGATCAATGGTCCTGATGGAAATTTTAAACAGAAAGAGATGGTCGGGCATTACTGGCCAATTCGTGGGCATCGGGGGTATTGGTTAAGAATTAAAGAAAAACCATAATGTTCATTCCATATCAGGCAATAAGAGTGTTGAATAATGAATGGCATAAAGTTGCTATTCGAAATAAAGAAAAGCCATATATCATGAAATGTCGCCAGTGGTGCATGGAAAATACTCAAGAAAATTGGACATATTATGTTGTCAGTTATAGTAGTATTGTTGGCTATACTAAATTTTCTTTTCAAAAACTTGAAGATGCCTTATTGTTTGAAATGACCTTCCCAGAATGAGGACATCAAGTCATGAACGCACTAATAATCATTTCTGTGCTATTCATATTTTCATTAATTTTTCTCGGCCTTTATGACAGATTTCAACGCAACCATAGCCTGTTGAGAAATTATCCAATAATTGGTAGATTTCGATATTTCGCAGAAATGGCCGGTGAATATCTTCGTCAATACCAATATGCCAATGATTGGGAAGAACGGCCCTATAATAGGGTTGAACGATCATGGATATATCGGGCCGCAAAAAATATATCAACGATGGGTAGTTTTGGGGGTCAGACTCCTTCGTCGGTCGTATTTCTGAATTCCATGTTCCCGTCGGAACCATTTCCGCATTATCTTCTGCGGCCAATCGGTTCATATCAACCGATGAGTTATTTTAATATTAGTGGAATGTCTTATGGTGCATTGTCAGAAAATGCAATCTTGGCACTATCTCATGGGGCAAGACAAGCCCGCTGTTGGATTAATACCGGCGAAGGGGCATTGTCTAAACATCATTTGGCCGGTGGTTGTGATGTTGTATTCCAAATCGGTACTGCCAAATATGGTTGCCGAACCGATATGGGCCTGACTAATTGGGATAAATTGAAAGAAATTTCAGAAATAGATTCAGTCAAAATGATTGAAGTGAAACTTTCACAAGGTGCCAAACCAGGCAAGGGTGGTATTTTACCGGCCGCCAAGGTTACGGAAGAAATAGCTGACATTCGAGGCATACCGGTTGGAGTCGATTCGATCAGTCCGAATCGCCACAAAGACATTGCTAATCCGGTCGATTTGGTCAATTACATAGAAAAGGTCAAAGAAGTGACTGGCCTGCCAGTTGGTGTCAAACTCTGTTTATCGCGTCACGACGAACTTGACGAGTGGTTTGATAAAATTGTCAATACGGGACGGGGCAAGCCAGATTACATCTGTATCGATGGCAGCGAGGGTGGTTCCGGTGCCGCTCCCATTGCACACATGAATAACGTCGGATTGCCGCTCACAGAAGCACTTCCCATGTTGGTTGATGCAATTAATCGTTTTAATTTAGACATCGTTGTCATTGCCTCCGGTCATTTGGCAACTCCCGAAAAAGTTGCATGGGCAATGGCGTCAGGAGCCGATTATATTGTATCCGCCAGAGGATTCATGTTCTCCATCGGTTGCATTCAGGCGATGAAATGTAATACGGGGAAATGTCCAACCGGAGTGACATCTGCGTCCTCATATCTAAAGAACGGATTGGATCCGATGGATAAGTCGACCAGAGTGGCCAATTATGTACGCCAGATGATTAAAGAGGTCGATGCTATTGCCAATTCTTGTGGTGTTGTGTCACCCCAAATGATGGGTTCTAATCATATATTTCATTTGAAGAAAAATGATGATTAATCTAATTGTTAATTAAGTTGATTTTTTCTTTTTTCTTTTTTTACGTTTAGGCTTATCGGCCATTGTCGCCCCGGTTTGGCCAAGACGCAATGACATCGGCTGAAGTCCATGTGCTTCATAGTCTGGAGTCTGATAGGGATATTCTCCCTTCATTTTCCCTGTCCATAATCCGCCAGGAATTGATGCAATATTACCGGCAGAAGTAGAACCAGAACTGGCATATTCGATAAGATGATTTGTATCTTTTATATCATCATCTATGTGTGGGATAATATCTTTTAATATCATGTATCTATTTATTCAGATTGAAGAAATTGAAAAAAAGTATCAAGACGATTAATATTTTCATATGAATGAAGTCAGATACAAAAAAGCCATCATAAGAATGGTTAATAAAAGTACACGATCAAATTTCGATAAGGCCCTATTAGTCGGTTACATAGAACACTTATATGACATATTTGGGGACACAAAAATGGTTGCACCCAGAATAGAAAAACAAATTAAAAATATTGATAGAAAATATTTAATATTTCACACGAAAATCAATATATTCGAGCAATATCGAATACAGATAAATGGAAAATTCTTAATATCCTTATGGAGTAGAAAAAAACAATTAAAAATAAGACATGAAAAAAACAATTTTAAAAACTTTCTGGATAATACATTAAAAGAAAAAGATTATGGCGAATATTTTATCAATGAGTTATTGTTAATGATGCCTATGGAAAATTTTTTTCCAATTGGAGCAACATTATCACCAAAGGTAATATCAACTATATCTTATCCGTGGATAAGAATTGATTATTGGGCAAAAAATAATTTGATTAAAAAGTATACCCCGGAATATAGATTTCAACAAAAATATGATGCCGATATATTGCTTTTGGAGTTGACAGAGTCGTGAATGACATATTTGGTTTATCTGACAACAATACATCAAAGGTTCTCAAAAAAACTGGCATTGGTAGTCATCAGAGTGCCAATATGGGGAAAGATGAATGGCTAACACCGCCAGAAATAATTGCCTCTCTTGGTCCATTTGATCTCGATCCATGTTCTCCGATCAATCGACCGTGGGATACTGCAAAAAAGCATTATACAATCAATGATGATGGGCTGTCGTTGCCATGGAATGGTTTTGTGTGGTGCAATCCTCCATATGGCTCAGAAACTGGCAAATGGTTATCAAAAATGGCCAATCACAACAATGGTATAGCATTGATATTTGCCAGAACAGAGACGAAGATGTTTTTTGATTATGGATGGGATAGATCGAGTTCTATGTTATTCATTAAAGATCGTCTTTATTTTTATCATGTAAATGGAACAAAGGCATCTAATAATTCCGGTGCACCATCCGTCTTGATCGGATATGGTGAAATGGCCAAAGAAAGACTCAAATTATCAAAAATTCCGGGCAGATATGTCGAAAATACATCACGTATAGGATATTAATGAAAAATTTAAACATACTTGAAACGATTTTTAAACCGGATCAAGTATGTTTATAGAAAATGTTTCCAATTATTGTGTCGATGCGATCAAATATATTATGCCATCGATGATGTTTTCATAATGTACATGTTTGGAAAAATTCTTTCTATTATACCCAAGACTCTTTGATAAAAACAGAGTATCTTCAGTGCAAATAACTGAAATGGTGGCATTATCCTCTTCATATATATTGAACATTGGAATTCTATTGCCATTGTAGTCAATTTTCACCCGACCATTATATCTCAAATTGCCATATGGATTTATGAAACTCCGACCCTCCCATCGAGTCTGATATGATGGACATTCATATTTGTCTCCATACAAATCAGTTATATCTTTGAGAAGACGATCAAATCCATTGAGAGTGTTGGATGACCATGAACCAGAAAATTGAACTTCATCGACGCAAATCATCATTTTGACGACGCGATTTCTATTTTCCGCATGTATGGAAAATGATTCACTGATGGAATGAATCATCGCTGTCAATTCCACTAATGAAAGTTCGCGGCGAGCGACTCTTCCGAAACATCCCAGATACATAACACGCCCTCTCCATGTTAGAAGGACAGTTTGTTGCTTTTGAACGACAATTTCAACACATTTATATCTGGTTATTCGGCAACAAAAAGGATGTGGAATACATTGTCACGTCTCTCATCCTGAGAAATAACAACTTCTTTCCAACCAACTTCCATATATCGCTTGGATACTTCGTTGCGTTCTGCTTCACTGAAGTCGGTCATGACATAACTGACACGAGAATCACCATGTGGATCGAAACGGCCGAAACGAACCACATTGGAACGCAACTGCATATCTATCTGATCGATGATCATGGAAACACGATCTTCGCCAAAAATGGAATTGAGTTCATTCGGTGATAGTGCCACAATCGGTCTCCATCTCTATGAGGATATCGGATGATTATTCCATCGATAAATTCATGTGTCGAGCATTTTTTTCACAAATATCCATCACAATGTAAAAAATTTCCTTGGGGATATAGGTGGTCAGCGGAAGAAAAAATTATTCCGATTATTGACATATTGGATCAAAATTACGATAACTATGTCATTGATGTGAAAGGTTTGATTAAAAAATCATACAATGAATGCAATGTTAGTGAAATAGCATGCAAGTTTATCTTCGATTTATTAACAAATGAAGCTTCATGTCATGTTCGTATGATACATTTGGAAAAGTTAGTCGATAAGATGATGACAAACCATTATACAACCGTACAAATACGAAAAACCATGTGGATTGAAAATTCAACTATCTTCTTAACAAATGAAACAAATATTTTACATTTTAATAGAAGAAAAGGATTAACGAGGAAATTTTAAAAAATAATCACATCGTTTATAAAGATACACCAAGAAAACCATGTGTTCTTTAGACGCATGGATGAATTGGTGGCTTTTTGTTCATTTTTGACGCATTTGAACTTGTTTTACACATAAATGTATAAATACATATGTGGGAAGACAAGTAGTAAGATATAAATACCGGATATATCCGAACAAGAAACAGCAGCAGCAGATAAACCAGTTCTGTGGTGCTGCTCGTTGGCTTTGGAATGAGTTCTTAGCAAAAGAAATCGCTTACTACAAAGAAACTAAACAATTTCACTGGTTTGTAGGCATGAATAGATTCATCAAACCGATGAAAGAAGAAAATGCATGGCTGAAGGAAATACCAAGTCAAATACCACAACAAGTAGGAAGAAAACTTGAAACTGCCCTAAAACATAAGTTTTCATTTGGTCGTGGTTTTCCGCAATTTAAAAAGAAAAGAGATGGATTTGGCTCATATGACCTGCCGCAAACAAATAACCATATCCGTTTACATGATAAGCACATCCAACTGCCCAAACTTGGGTTAGTTAGAATCAAACTGCATCGA
>Ga0265293_10013981_pt1 | contig 10286 bp, 8 predicted proteins | sample Munlanlewell138R_FD_192505 | JGI IMG/M metagenome (GOLD analysis project Ga0265293, IMG submission 192505) | Leachate microbial communities from a municipal landfill in Southern Ontario, Canada - Leachate well 138R | ecosystem: Engineered > Solid waste > Landfill > Unclassified | place: Canada...
GCTGGCCTTCAGCTACCAGGCCGAACGCCTGCGGCCTACGCTCGAGAAGCTCACCGAGGAACTCGAGAAGCCGTTCCTGATCGAGTGTGACGTGGGTGATGACGCCGCGCTGGACGCTCTCTTCGAGGCGGTTGCCGGCGAGTTCGGCAAGCTCGACTACCTCGTCCACGCACTGGCGTTCGCGCCGGCCGAGACCTTCTCGAACCCCTTCGTCGAAACTTCTCGGCAAGCCTGGCAGACCGCCATGGACGTGAGCGCGTATTCGCTCGTTGCCTCGGCCAAGCGCGCCGCCCCGCTCATGCGCGAGGGCGGCAGCATTGTGACGCTCACCTACCTGGCGGCCGAGCGGGTGGTGCCCCACTACAACATGATGGGCGTGGCCAAGGCCGCCCTGGAGGCCAGCGTGCGTTACCTCGCCTACGACCTGGGTCCCAAGGGCGTGCGCGTGAACGCCATCAGCGCCGGAGCGCTGCGGACCATCGCGGCGCGCTCCATCACTGGCTTCACCGAACTCTACGAACAGGCCGGTCAGATGTCGATGCTCCACCGCAACATCACGCACGACGAGGTCGGCGGCGTCGGTCTCTCGCTGCTCGTCGAACAGCTCGGTGGCGGCGTCACGGGCGAGACCTTGTACGTCGATGCCGGCTTCAACGCCATCGGCCTATTCGTACCTCCGGGCCGGCAGTAACGAAGGGCCGCCTGGGCGGGCGGCGCACGGACTATGACTTCCCCTGGGACCGGGCTATACTCGCGCCCATGGTTTCCCTCCACCGCTGGACCGGGGCACTAGGCCGATGGCGGTGGCGCGCGTAACGGCGCGCTACTCACGTTCGCCGCGCCTCGAGGGCGCGGCGTCCCGCCGGTCACCCCGAACAAGTTCTCCGAGGAGAGATCCATGCACCGAAGTCCGCACGTCACCGTGGCCCCAGGCGCCGCGGCGCCGGCAATAAGACCCATATACCGCGAGGTCCTCGCAGATCTCGAGACGCCCCTCACCGCCTACCTGAAGATCGCCGGCCACCCGTCCTTCCTCCTCGAGAGCGTCGAGCAGGGCGAGCGGGTGGCGCGCTACTCCTTCATCGGCACGGGCCAACGCAAGCGTATCGAGGGGCGCGGCTCCACCATCACGCTCACCACACCCGCGGGCGCCGTCACGGTCGAGACCGACGACCCACTCAAGGTCTTGTGGGACGAGGTGGTGCGCGAGACGCAGCCCGCGCCGGGGCTGCCCGTTTTCTGGGCCGGAGCCGTGGGTTACGCCGGCTACGACCTGGTGCGCCAGTACGAACGGCTGCCCGACGCCAACCCGGACACGATCCAGGCGCCCGACATGCTCTTCGTGGAGCCCGAACTGGTGGTCGTGTTCGACCACCTGAAGCGCAAGCTCTTCATCATCGCCCCCGCGGCCGTTGGCGACGACGCCGACGCCGCGCGGGCCCGCGCCCTCGTCGATGCTGCCTACGACCGACTGCGTGGACCCTTGCCGGGCGTTCCCGGCGACCGCGCCGGGCGCCTGACGGAGTTCGAGGCGAGCGTCGACCGCGAGCGCTACATGGCCTCCGTGGCCCGCGCCGTCGAGTACATCCATGCCGGCGACGTCTTCCAGGTAGTGCCCAGCCTGCGGCTCTCCGCCGAACTCGGCGCCCACCCCTTCGCCCTCTACCGGGCACTGCGGACCATCAACCCGAGCCCGTACCTCGGCTACCTGGACCTCGGCGGAGTGACGCTGGTGGCGAGTAGCCCCGAGAGCCTCGTGAGGTCCGACGGTTCCAAGGTCGAGACCCTGCCCATCGCCGGCACCAGGCGCCGCGATCCCGACCCCGCGGAGGACGAGAGGCTCGCCGCCGAGCTGTTGGCCGACGAGAAGGAACGAGCCGAGCACGTCATGCTCGTGGACCTGGGCCGCAACGACCTGGGCCGCGTGTGCGTGCCGGGCAGCGTGCGCGTCACCGACCTGATGCGAGTGGAGCGCTACAGCCACGTCATGCACATCGTTTCGCAGGTGGAGGGCAGGCTGGCCGAGGGGCGGACGCCGCTAGACGCGCTCTCCGCCACACTGCCGATGGGCACGGCGTCTGGCGCGCCCAAGGTGCGCGCCATGGAGATCATCGACGAGCTGGAGACCCTGCGGCGCGGACCGTACGCCGGCGCGTTCGGTTACCTGGCGGCGGACGGCGCCATGGACATGGCACTCACCTTGAGGACGATGGTAGTCAAGGACGGCCGCGTCCACCTGCAGGCCGGCGCCGGCGTGGTCGCCGACTCCGACCCCGCCACCGAGTGGCAGGAGTGTATGAACAAGCTGGAGGCGCTCAAGCGCGCCGTCGAGATGGCCACCGCGGGGCTCACGTGACGGAGCGTGCCCTCAAGCTACTGGTGGTCGACAACTACGACTCGTTCACCTACAACCTGGTGCAGTACTTCGGCGAGCTCGGCGCCGAGGTGGTGGTGTGGCGCAACGACGCCTTCGACCTCGGAGCCGTGACGACCCTGAACCCAGACGCCGTGATCGTCTCCCCCGGACCGCGTACCCCGGGGGAGGCGGGCGTGTCGGTGGACCTCGTGCGCGCCCTCGGCCCTACGTACCCGATGCTCGGGGTCTGCCTCGGACACCAGGTGATAGGGGAGGCGTACGGCGCTCGCGTGGTGCGCGCCGAGCGGCTCGTGCACGGTAAGACGTCGCCGATAGAGCACGACGGCACGGGGGCGTTCGAGGGGCTCGAAACCCCGCTCACGGCCACTCGTTATCACTCCCTGGTGGTCGTGGACCCGCCCGAGGAGCTACTCGTGAACGCCTGGACCACCGAACCGGGCACCGGTGAGCGCGTGCTGATGGGCGTTCGGCACCGCGAGCACCCCGTATGGGGCGTGCAGTTCCATCCGGAGAGCATCCTCACCCAGAGCGGTCACGACATCCTCGCGAACTTCCTCCGCTTCGCGCGGGAGAGGAAGACGGAGTAACCGGGCCGTGAAGCGGGGGGAGCCGGCGATCTCGGTCATCGTGCCCACGCACGATCGGCGCACGCTCCTCGAGCGCAAACTGCGCGCGCTGGAGGGCGAGGAGGCGCCCTTCGAGGTGGTCGTGGTGGCCGACGCTTGCACCGACGACACCGAGCGCTTCCTCGCGCGTTACCAGCCCGGTTACCCGCTGTCCTGGGCCACGGCGCCCGGCCGGCACGCGGCATACGCGCGTAACCAGGGGGCCCGCATGGCTCGGGGCGATGTCCTGCTCTTCAGCGACGACGACATGATCTCGCGCCCCGGCTGGTTGGCCAAGAACCTGGCCCTGCACGAGGTACCGGGCCGCGTGGGGATCAGCCGCCAAGTACTGCCACCACACCTGAAGCGAGGCGCCACGCTGAGCCACGTGGCCGGCTGGTGGAACGCCGTGGGCGGCTCCTTGAGCCTGCACGCCGACCTGTTCCACGACGTGGGCGGCTACGATGACGCCTTCTCCGAGTACGGCGGCGAGGACGCCGACCTCGGTTACAGGCTGAAGCTCGCAGGCGCCAGGTTCAAGTTCCTGCCCGACGCGGTCGTGGAGCACTGGGACCATGGTTACGAGGAGGGCCTGGCTGCCAAGGCACGCTCCGCCGGCGCGGCCAACGTGCGCGTGTGGCGCAAGCACGGCGCGCCCGAGGTGGCATGGGCCCTGGGCGTCCACCCGGTACTGCTCGGTGCAAAGCGGATCCTCTTCTCACCCCCGCTACGGCCCATTTGGGGCGAGGAGCGTTACCGTTACGAGGTCGCGTACGCGGAGGGGGCCCGCGAAGCTTTAGTGGAAGGAACGGCACCCGAACGATGATCGAGTTCGAGATCGGCAAACTGCTCAACCGGATCTTCGAAGGTCAGACCCTGGACCGCGCCGATGCGCGCGAGGTCCTGGGCCGCTTGATGGACGGTCAACTCTCACAGGTGCAGGCGGCAGCGCTGCTGGCAGCGCTGCGCATGCGGGGCGAGACGGTAGACGAGATCACCGGCTTCGCCGAGGCCATGAGGCAGCGGGCCATCAAGGTGCCGGTGCATGAGGGCGGACCGCTCGTAGACACGTGCGGCACCGGTGGAACCGGGGTCGACACCATCAACATCAGCACGACCGCCATGTTCGTGGCCGCGGCCGGCGGCGCGCGCCTGGCCAAGCACGGCAACGTGGGCGTCACCCGCAAGTCGGGTTCAGCCAACGTACTGGAGGCCCTGGGCGTCGACCTGGACGCCAGCCCCGAGCGCCTGGCGGAGTCGATCGACGTGCACGGCCTGGCCTTCATCTACGCTCGGCGTTTCCACCCTGCCATGGGCTTCGTGGCCCCCATCCGCGCCGACCTGCAGGCGCGCACCATCTTCAACAACTTGGGTCCCTTGACCAACCCCGCGGGGGCCGACAGGCAGCTGATGGGGGTGTACGACCCGCGCCTCACCGAGACGCTGGCCGCCGTGCTTCGCGGCCTTGGCGTCAAGCGGGCCCTGGTGGTGCACGGCGACGTCATCGACGACTTCACCGTTACCGGCCCGAGCAAGGTGACCGAGCTCCACGAGGACGGTAGCCTCACGACCTACATCGTTACGCCCGAAGAGGTGGGCCTGAGGCGCCACCCACTCGCCGAACTCGCGGGCAGCGACCCCGTCACCAACGCCCAACACCTGCGCGCCGTGCTGGCCAACGAGGGCGGCGAGGCCAAGCGAGACGTCACGGTCTTCAACGCGGGCGCCGCGCTCTACCTCGCAGGGCTGGCCGACAGCCTGGCGGGCGGCGTGGAGGCCGCGGAAGCCGCTCTGGACAGCGGAGCCGCAGCGCGCAAGCTGCAGGAGTACCTCGCGTTCTCGGCCGAAGGGCGCGCGGCCGAACAAGCTTGACGGACCCTCGCACTCGCCCTAAGCTCGCGCGCTCCGCCGAAGGCGGCAGTCGCCGGACGGCCATGAAGGCTCATCCCGGGTTGTTAGCATGGTCCGCGTGAAGCTCGTCCAAGGAGTGTTCCTCGTGCTGCTCACCGGCGTGCTGTCGGTAGGCGGGCTACTGACCTCTTCGGCGCTCAAGTGGTCGCAGGAGCTGCCGTCGCTCGAGAAGCTCGACGCCCTCGAGTTCTCCGCCACCTCGCAGGTCTACGCCCGCGACGGCGCCACGCGCATAGGCGTGATCGTACCGGTGGTGGGCGAGGGGCGCGAATCGACCAACCGCATCCCCGTCAGCCTGAGCGAGGTCTCACCCGCGGCCCTGCAGGCCATCGTGGCGTACGAGGACGACCAGTTCTTCAACCACTACGGCATGGACATACCCGCCTTGGGCCGCGCCGTTTACGAGGAGTTCCTCGGCGACTCGTCGCGCGGCGGCTCCACCATCACCACGCAGGTCATCAAGAACACCCTGTTGGAGGACATCCGCTCGGAACGCTCACTGGAGCGCAAGGTCAAGGAGATCATGCTCGCCCTCGAACTCGAGCGGCGCCTCACCAAGCCCGAGATCTTGCAGCGCTACATCAACATGGTCTTCTGGGGCGGCAACGTTTACGGCATCAGGGCCGCCGCCCAGACGTACTTCGGCAAGGACCCCATCGAACTCAACCTCGCCGAAGGGCTCTACCTGGCGCGCCTCATCCCCGCGCCCAACCCTCGCCACGACGACTTCGTCACCACGCGCCGCAGCATGCGCGAGGTGCTCGACAAGATGGTCCGCCAGGGGACCATCAGTTCCGAGATGGCAGAGCGCGCCTGGCGCTATCCGCTGGAGCCCGTGGGCTGGGACGTGACGTACGACGGTAACGGCAACGTCGTCACGGCGGAGCCGACCGGCGCCGAGGTGGTCGTCCAGTCGAGCGTCAGCTCGGACCTCTCGCGCGCCGTGCTCTTCGCGGTGCGTAACTGGCTGACCGACCGCTACGGCGAGAGCGTGGTGTTCGGGCGCGGCGGGCTGCGCGTGGTCACGACCATCGACGTGCAGGCGCAGGTGGCCGCCAACCAGGCAAGCCTTCACGCCGAGGTGCCGCCCGGTGCGCAGATGGCCATCGTGGGGATCGACCCGAGTACCGGCGCCGTGCTGGCCATGGTGGGACAGAAGCTCCGCGAGGACGGGGCGGTGGGCGAGTTCAACCGCGCCACCATGGCGTTGCGCCAACCCGGCAGCTCCTTCAAGCCGATCGTCTACGCCACCGCCATCGAGCAGGGCGCGATGAACCAGGCGACCATCCTGGTCGACGAACCCACCAAGTTCACCGTGAGGGGCCAACCGCCTTACGAGCCCGGCAACCACGATCACCTGTTCGACGGTTACCAGACCATCCGGGCGAGCCTCAACCGCAGCCGCAACATCCCCGCGGTCAAGACGCTGGAGGCGGCCGGGGCGGACGCCGTGGCCGAGAAGGCGCGCGAGCTCGGCTACAACGTGGCGCCCTACTACTCCATGGCGCTTGGAACCTTCGAGACCACCCCGCTGCAGCACACCGCAGCCATGGCCGCGTTCGCCAACGGCGGCGTGTACACCGAGCCCTACTTCATAGAGCGCGTCGAGGACGCCGACGGCAACGTGCTCTACCAGGCGGAGCCCCGCTCCGCGCGCGTGTGGAGCGAGCAGACGGCCTACATCATGCTCGACATGCTGCACGGCAACGTGGTCGACCGCGACCCGGCCTACGGCCTCTCCAACCGCGCCCAGGTACCCGGCCGCTGGATAGCCGGCAAGACCGGCACCACCAACGACGAGGTCGACATCTGGTTCGTTGGCATGACCCCCGGCCTCGTGGCCTCCGTGTGGATCGGCAACGACGACTCGAGCAGCCTGCCGAGCCGCATGACGCTCTCCAACGGCAACACCGACGCCGTCAACAGCTCGCGGCAGCCCATCTACGCCTGGAACGACTTCGTGACGGCGGCGCTGCGTGGGCGTCCGTCGTCGCCGGACGGTTTCCCCGTGCCGCCCGGAATCGAGTTCCACACCCTCGACCTCAAGTCGGGCGCCGTCGACTCGGGCGGCGTAAGGGCCGCCTTCCGCGAGACGGATCAACTCTCGACGACCGGCGTCGGCACGGCCGTGAAGGTCAAGCTGCCCATCGACACGGCCACCGGCCTGCGCGCCGAGGCCGACACGCCCCCGGAACGCGTCGAGATTATAGAGGTCAACCCCGAGGACGTCGCCAAGTACCTGAAGGCCCCGGGCTGATGGCCGGCCCGGCAACGAACGAGACGCTTACGGCGGTGGCAGGCATCCAGGTGGGCCACTACACCGACCTGGCCGCTCGCACCGGCTGCACCGTGGTGCTCACGCCCGAGGGCGGCTGCGTGGGCTCCGGCGTGGCCCTGGGGCCGGCGCCCGGGTCGCGCGAGTACGTGCTGCTGCAGCCGGACAAGACCGTGGAGGCCATCGACGCCGTGGTGCTCACGGGCGGCAGCGCCTACGGGCTCGCGGCCGCTGACGGGGTCATGAACTGGCTGGAGGAGCGCGGCCGCGGCACCGACGCCGGCGTGGCCCGCGTGCCCATCGTGCCCGCCGCCGTGCTGTTCGACCTTGGAGTGGGTTCGGCCACCGTGCGGCCTGACGCAGCCGCGGGCAGGGCCGCTGCCGAGGCGGCGAGCGCCGCTCCCGTGGAGCAGGGCCGCGTTGGCGCGGGGACTGGGGCCACCGTCGGAAAGCTGCGAGGCTACCCCTTCGCCACCGGCAGCGGCCTAGGCAGCCACGCCGCGTGGCTCGGGGGCGCGGTCGTTGCCGCCATCGGCATAAGCAACGCCATGGGCAACGTCATCGACCCCGATACGGGTGAGCTGGTGGCGGGCCTGCCGGGCATGCTTGGGCTGGCGGCGGCAGAGGGCTTCGCAGCCATGCCCGGCGCCAACACCACCCTGGTGTTGGTGGCCACCGACGCGCCCATCACCAAGGCGCAGGCCAACGCGTTGGCCACCAGCGCCCACGTCGGCATCGCCCGCGTCACGCGGCCGTCGCACACCGTGTTCGACGGGGATTCGGCGTTCGTGCTCTCCACGGGCACCGGCCCGGAGGTGCCGTTGGCGGCGCTGTCGGTGGCGGTACAGGAGGTCGTGGCCGCGGCGCTGCTGAAGGGCGTCGTGGCCGGCGGAGCGAGCCGCCGCAGCCCCGAAGGAAGCGAGGCACCATGAGCAACTTCTATCACCTGTCCGCAGGCGAGGACGCGCCCGAACTGGTGGACGCGGTGATCGAGGTGCCGGGCGGCTCCTCGAACAAGTACGAGTACGACCCCGAGCACGGCGTGTTCCGCCTCGACCGGGTCCTCTACAGCCCCATGCACTACCCGGGCGACTACGGCTTCATCCCCAGCACCCACGCAGACGACGGCGACCCGCTCGACATCCTGGTGCTCACGAACCGCCCGACCTTCACGGGCGCCGTCCTGCGCGCCAGGCCCCTCGCGTTCCTCGAGATGAGCGACGAGAAGGGGCGCGACCAGAAGATCCTCGCCGTGCCGGTCGACGACCCGCGCTACGACGGCAACCGTCACCTCGACTCCATCTCACGCCACCGCCTGCGCGAGATCGAGCACTTCTTCCGGATCTACAAGGAGCTCGAGGGCAAGACGACCGTCGTCGAAGACTGGCACGGCATGGACGCCACCTACGCGCTTATCCGCGAGGCCATGGCCGCCTACGAGCGCCTGCAGGCGGAAGCCGGCTAGGCGGCACGAGGCTCGCCCGGCGATGCGGGCCCGGACGAGCGTCTCGGCGCGAGAGCCCGGCTGCGACTACGTGTGGTGTCCCCGAGGCCAGTGGAGGCCGCGGTTCAGGGCCCCACCCGGTAGATGAGTCCGCTGGTGTAGTCGGCTACGTACAGCTCGCCCGCTGCGTCCTCGCCGAAGGTGCTGACGTTGAACCCCGTCTCGAACAGGGGCTTCAACTCCCAACCGTCCTCCGGGCCGGCGCTCCACACGCGGCCCGACGTGAAGTCGGCGAACACGTAGCGGCCGACAAGGGCGGGCACGGCCTCGCCGCGGTAGAGGTAACCGCCGCTGATGGAGGTGCCCCACTGCGGCCCGTGCGGGTACTCGAGGATGGGGAGGGTGAGGCCGGTCTGGTCGCAGGTGGACGCCCCGTAGCAGTGGGAGGCTTCCATGATGTTCCAGCCGTAGTTCTCGCCGCCCTTAGAGTAGGCCGGCTGGAAGTCGACTTCCTCGTAGGCGTTTTGGCCCACGTCGGCGATGTAGAGGTCGCCCGTCTCGCGGTCGAAGGAGAAGCGCCACGGGTTGCGCAGACCATAGGCCCAGATCTCCGACCGGGCGCCGGCAGTGGCCACGAAGGGGTTGGAGGGCGGCACCTTGTAGCCCTTGTCACCCGAGACGTCCAGCCTGAGCAGCTTGCCGAGCAGCACGCCGAGGTTCTGCCCGTTGCCCTGCGGGTCGCCGCCGCTGCCGCCGTCACCGAGGCCAAGGTAGAGATAGCCGTCGGGGCCGAACGCCAACTGACCGCCGTTGTGGTTCGAATATGGCTGCTCCTGCGTAAGGAGGATCTCCTCGGAAGTGGGGTCTGCGCGGTCCGGATTGCCCGGCGTGACGGTGAAGCGCGAGAGGGTGCTCTCGCCCCGCGTCCCCGTGTAGTAGACGTAGAAGTGCCCGCTAGTGGCGTAGTCGGGCGGGAAGGCCAGCCCGAGCAGGCCGCGCTCGCCACCGCTCTTGGTCCGGTCCGAGATATCGAGGAACGGATCTTTGAGGAGCGCCCCGTCCTTGACGATGCGGACCATACCGCCTTGCTGCACGACGAAGAGGCGCGAGTCGCCCGCGTTGGTGATCGAAACGGGCTGCTTGAGACCGTCGGCCACGGGCACCAGGCGCTGAGCGAGGGCGCCTTGGGTGAGGCCCATTAACAGGAGCGCCAGCAGCGTCAGGAGCGTGAGTGCCAGGGTGCCGACGCCGGATGCGCTTCCTCGAGAACGAAACGTAACGGACCGATACAAGTTCATGAGTAGAGGTTAGTCGACTCGCGCCCCGGGCCTCGTGAGCGGCGGCACGGGTGGCCTTCACGTAATGCCGAACTACTGAGCTTATGGCGACGTCCGGTTCTACGATTCGGTGCCATCACGCGCCAGAATCCTCTTCGTAGGGTTCGGGCGTAGTGAATCTTTCCTTGATGCCGCGGTTGCTGAGCTGCCACGGCAGCACAACCAGAAAACGGCAACTCATCGAAGGTGGCGGCCCCAATAGGCCACCAGGTCCTATGGCGCCCTCCGCCTACGCCCGCCAGGGCGGTACGCCTTTGGTAGCAAGCGTACTCAGCCGAGGGTGATGCGGTCGTCGCCGAACCGAGCCGATACCTCTAGCTCGCCACCCAGCGCCTCA
>Ga0265293_10013982_pt1 | contig 10286 bp, 11 predicted proteins | sample Munlanlewell138R_FD_192505 | JGI IMG/M metagenome (GOLD analysis project Ga0265293, IMG submission 192505) | Leachate microbial communities from a municipal landfill in Southern Ontario, Canada - Leachate well 138R | ecosystem: Engineered > Solid waste > Landfill > Unclassified | place: Canada...
TGCCGAAAGTGGTCATCTGCTGGGTGTGCGGGATGATGTTGACGCCGAAGGTGGCGCCGTCGACCTCGTTGACCGTCAGCGACACGCCGTTGACGGCGATCGAGCCTTTCGGCGCGACGAACGAGCGCAGCGCCGCGGGCACCTCGAAGCGGAACCGAAGCGAGTCGCCTTCCGGGTCGATGGAGGCCACGGAACCGACGCCGTCCACATGGCCCAGCACGATATGCCCGCCCAGCTCGTCGCCCAGGCGCAGCGAGCGTTCCAGGTTGATCGGCGTGCCTTCGGCCCAGCCGCCCAGATTGGTCTTGGCCAGGGTCTCGGCCGAGACGTCGACCGCGAACCAGCCTTCGCCCTTCTCGACCACGGTCAGGCAGGCGCCCGAACAGGCGATGGATGCCCCGATCTCGATGGTCGAGGTGTCATAGGCGGTTTCGATCTCGAACCGCGTGTCGCCGCGCGGCTTGATGCTTCGGACCCGCCCGATATCGGTGATGATGCCGGTGAACATGGCGCCATTAATAGGTGCTGCGGCGGTAGGTTTCCAGCACATCTTGGCCCAGCGCCACGCGCTCCTGGGGTACGAAGCGCGGCATGGCGGCGACGCTGGTGATGCCGAGCGACTGAAGCGCGCTGACGCCGTCGGCGCCGATCACGGCCGGCGCGCGGAACCAGGCGATGCGGTCGACCAGCCCGGCGCGCAGCAGGCTTCCCGCGAGCGCCCTTCCCGACTCGGTCAGCACGCGCGTGACGCCCCGCCCGGCCAGGACGCGCAGCACCGCGTCCATGTCGAGCCCGTCCGCGGCGGCGGGCACCGGCAGGATCTCGGCCCCGGCCTCGCGGTACCGCTCGCCGTGCTGCTCGGCCGCGCGCTCGGAGGTAACCAGCCACAGCGGGATGTCGCGCGCGGTGCGCACGAGCTGGCTGTCGAGAGGCGTGCGCAACGAAGTGTCGACGACGACGCGGATCGGATGCGTCCGCTCCAGCCCCTCGATGCGGCAATTCAGGATGGGATCGTCCGCCATCACCGTGCCGATCCCGGTCAGCAGCGCATCGTGCCGCGCCCGCAGCAGATGGCCGAAGCGGCGCGCCTCCTCGCCGGTGATCCAGCGGCTGTCGCCGCTCCGCGTGGCGATCATGCCGTCGAGCGAGGTGGCCAGCTTCAGGGTCAGCATGGGCCGGCCCTCGACGATCCGGCGAAAGAAACCTTCGTTCAGCGCGCGGGCCTCCGGCTCGCAGACCTTCTCGGTCACCTCGATCCCGGCCTCGCGCAGCCGGGCGATGCCGCGGCCGGACACGCGCGGATCGGGATCGGTCGCCGCGACGACGACGCGCGAGACGCCGGCAGCCACCAGCGCGTCGGCGCAGGGCGGCGTCTTCCCATGATGGGAGCAGGGCTCGAGGCTGACATAGGCCGTCGCGCCGCGCGCCGCCTCGCCCGCCCGCGCCAGCGCCTCGGTCTCGGCGTGCGGCCTGCCGCCGGGCTGGGTGAAGCCGCGCCCGACGACGCGCCCGTCCCTGACGATGACGCAGCCGACAGCGGGATTGGGGGCGACCTGCCCGAGAGCGCGCGCCGCGAGGCCGAGGGCCGCGCGCATGTGCCAGGAATCGGCGGCGGCGTCAGTCTTCGGGTTCGCCATCCAGATTACCGATGAACTCTCCGAAGTCCTTGGCCTCGCGGAAGTTCTTGTAGACCGAGGCGAACCGGACATAGGCGACCGGATCGAGGCCCGACAACCCTTCCATCACCAGCTCGCCCACCAGATCGGACGATACGTCGCTTTCTCCCATGCTCTCGAGCCGGCGGACGATGCCGTTGATCAGGCGCTCGACCCGCTCGGGCTCCACCGCGCGCTTGCGCAGGGCGATGTTGATGGAACGGGCGAGCTTGTCCCGGTCGAAGGGCACGCGCCGTCCGGTCTTCTTGATGACCGTCAGCTCGCGGAGCTGGACGCGCTCGAAGGTCGTGAAACGGGCGCCGCATGCCGGGCAGTGCCGCCGCCTGCGGATGGCCGATCCGTCCTCGCTCGGCCGCGAGTCCTTCACCTGGGTCTCTTCGTTTCCGCAGAACGGGCAGCGCATGGAGTCCCCCTCCCTAAAGCCGCTCAGGAATGATAGATCGGAAAGGCCTTGCAGAGTTCGGCCACCTGGGCGCGCGCCGCCGCCTCGGCCGCGCTGTTGTCCTCGGGATTGGCGGCCAGCCCCTCCAGCACGTCGCTGATCAGGTCGCCGATCTTCTGGAACTCGCGGACGCCGAAGCCGCGAGTAGTGCCCGCCGGCGTGCCCAGCCGGATGCCGGAGGTGATCGTCGGCTTTTCCGGGTCGAACGGAATGCCGTTCTTGTTGCAGGTGATGTTGGCCCGCTCCAGCGCGTGCTCGGCGGTGTTGCCCTTCACGCCCTTGGGCCGCAGGTCGACCAGCATCAGGTGGGTGTCGGTGCCGCCCGAGACGATGTCGAAGCCGCGCGACAGCAGCCGGTCGGCCAGCGCCCTGGCGTTGGCGATGACCTGCTGGGCATAGAGCTTGAACTCGGGCTTCAGGTCCTCGCCGAAGGCGACGGCCTTGGCGGCGATGACGTGCATCAGCGGGCCGCCCTGCAAGCCGGGGAACACCGCCGAGTTGATCTTCTTGCCCAGATCCTCGTCCATGGACAGGATCATGCCGCCGCGCGGGCCGCGCAGGGTCTTGTGCGTCGTCGTCGTGACGATGTGCGCGTGGGGCAGCGGGCTCGGGTGCACGCCGCCGGCGACCAGGCCGGCGAAGTGGGCCATGTCGACCATGAAATAGGCGCCCACGCTGTCGGCGATCTGCCGGAAGCGGGCGAAGTCGATGACGCGCGGATAGGCCGAGCCGCCGGCGATGATGACCCGCGGCTTGTGCTCCTTCGCCATCGCCTCGACCTCGTCGAAGTCGATCAGGTGGTCCTGCTGGCGCACGCCGTACTGGATGGCGTTGAACCACTTGCCCGACTGGGCCGGCGGCGCGCCGTGGGTCAGGTGGCCGCCGGCGGCCAGCGACATGCCCATGATGGTGTCGCCCGGCTTCGCCAGCGCCATCATCACCGCGCCGTTCGCCTGCGCGCCCGAATGGGGCTGCACGTTGACGTAGGTGCAGTCGAACAGCCGCTTGGCGCGGTCGATGGCCAGCTCCTCGGCGATGTCCACATACTCGCAGCCGCCGTAGTAGCGCTTGCCGGGATAGCCCTCGGCGTATTTGTTGGTCAGCACCGAGCCCTGCGCCTCGAGCACCGCCTTCGAGACGATGTTCTCGCTGGCGATCAGCTCGATCTGGTCCTGCTGGCGCTTCAGCTCGCCGGTGATGGACTTCAGCAGCTCAGGATCGGCTTCGGCGAGACCCGCCGTGAAGAAGCCCGCCGAGGTGACCTGCCTGGAAAATGCGTTCGTCGACATGAGCAAGTCCCCTTGTGCTATTTGGTCGAGAGCTTGGCGACGCGGCCGGCATGACGGCCGCCGCCGAATTCGGTATTCAGGAAGGCGTGCAGCGCGTCGCGGGCGGCCTCGACGCCGATGATGCGCGCGCCGAGCGCCAGCACATTGGCGTCGTTGTGCTCGCGCGCCAGCCTGGCCTCGAGGCCCGAATGGCACAGCGCGGCGCGGGCGCCCGGGTTGCGGTTGACGGCGATGGAGATGCCGATCCCGGTGCCGCAGACGACGACGCCCAGATCCGCCCGGCCCGAGGCGACCGCCTCGGCGACGGCCTTGCCGAAATCGGGATAATCGACGGAATCGGGACCGGACGTGCCTAGGTCGAGCACGTCGCACCCGGCGCTGGTCAGGTCCGCCTTGAGGGCGTCCTTCAACTGGTATCCAGCGTGGTCGGCGCCCAGCGCCACCAGCCGCTTAGACGAATTGTTCGCCATTCATGCCGCCTTCCGCCAAACCGGGGACGCCGCCCGACGAGGGCCGTCCCGGATCGGGCGTGTCCTACCATATATCGAAAGGGTGCGCCAAGCACGCCCTAGGTATCGTGGAAAGAATTGCAGCCCTGCGGAATCGCGCGGCCCGGCGCAACCGCGTTACGGGTAGCGGTAATGCCCCGTGATCCTGTAGGCGAACAGTATGTCCTCGAGCCGCGGTCCGGCGCCGATGTTGTGGACGATCAGCGGCCTTGCACCATCGGCGGAGCGCCGGTCGGTGACGATGCCGATATGCGGCACGTTGCCGCCCAGGTCCCAGGTGACGATCGCCCCCGGCGCATAGTCGCGGCCGCTGGACGTGACCGGCAGCGACGTGCCGTGCCGGGTGAAGAACACCTGCAGATTGGGCACCCGGCGATGGTCGATGTTCCTGTCGGGACGCTTCAGCCCCCAGTTCCTGGGATAGGCGGCGAAGGAGGCGCGCATGTCCTCGTGGACCAGCCGTTGCAGATCGATGCCGACCGTCCGGTAGGCCCGGATCACCTCGTCCGTGCAGACGCCGGTTCCCGTCGGCACGTCGCCCATGGGATAGGGGATGGTGCGATAGGCCGGGTCGTAGGCCACCTTGTGCCTGAGGCGGTCCAGCGCCGCCGCGACGAACGGATCGGGCGCGGACAGCGCGGAAGCGGCGCCCGACAGCAGGATGGCTGCCGCCGCCCAAAGCGTGGCGATTGGCCTCATGAAAGAGGAGATTTGCGCCGCCGGATCGCTTTTCCAGGGCCGCCGCGAAAAGTGATCAGGCCGCCCGGCTGATCTTGCGGCGTTCCCAGACGATGTTCAGCGCCTTGACCAGGTCGTCCATCATCTCGTCGGTGTGGAACGGGCTGGGCGTGAAGCGCAGGCGCTCGGTGCCGCGCGGCACGGTGGGATAGTTGATCGGCTGCACATAGATGCCGAATTCGGACATCAGCTCGTCCGAGACCTGCTTGCACAGCGACGCCTCGCCCACCCAGAGCGGCACGATGTGGCTCACCGAGTCCATCACGGGCAGGCCGGTGTCGCGGAAAAGCTGCTTCAGACGCGCCGCGCGCTCCTGATGGCGGACGCGCAGATCGTTGGCCTGCTTGAGATAGCGGATGCTCGCCCAGGCGCCCGCCGCAAGGACCGGCGCGAGCGAGGTGGTGAAGATGAAGCCCGACGCATAGGAGCGCACCACGTCGATCACGGTCGCCGATCCGGTGATGTAGCCGCCCATCACGCCGAACGCCTTGGCCAGCGTCCCCTCGATGATGGTCAGGCGGTCCATGGCGCCGTCGCGCTCGGCCACGCCGCCGCCGCGCTCGCCATAGAGGCCGACCGCGTGCACCTCGTCCAGATAGGTGATGGCGTTGTACTTGTCGGCCAGGTCGCAGATGGCGTGGATCGGCGAGATGTCGCCGTCCATGGAATAGACGGACTCGAAGGCGATGACCTTGGGCACGTCCGGATCGGCCTGCTTCAGCAGGCTTTCCAGATGACCCACGTCGTTGTGGCGGAACACGCGCTTGACCTGGCCCGAATGGCGCATGCCCTCGATCATCGAGGCGTGGTTCAGCTCGTCCGAGAACAGGATGCAGCCCGGCAGGATGCGGCCGATGGTGCTGAGCGTCGCCTCGTTCGAGATGTAGCCCGAGGTGAACAGCAGGGCGGCTTCCTTGCCGTGAAGGTCGGCCAGTTCCTCCTCGAGCAGCACGTGATAGTGGTTGGTGCCGCTGATGTTGCGGGTGCCGCCCGCGCCGGCGCCGCATTCATGCAGCGCCTTCTCCATGGTGGCGATCACGTCGGGATGCTGGCCCATGCCGAGATAGTCGTTGGAGCACCAGACGACGATGTCGCGTTCACCGGTCGCATCGAAATGCCGAGCGCGCGGGAAGTTGCCGCGCTCGCGCGCGATATCCATGAAAACGCGATAGCGGCCTTCGGTTCTCAAAGAATCGATGGCCTGCCGGAATCTGGCCTCATAGTCCATGTCGGCTCCTGAGCCTTCTTAGCGTGACGGATGCTTAGCCTAAAGCAGCCCTTTCCGCCAAGTCCCTGATGGAAATCAATCTAGGCCTAATGAGCCGCAGGGAAAACTTCTTATCGCCCCAATCGGGCGTAGCGCAGCGCCTCGGTGAGACCCGTCAGCGGTATCTTGTAGCTGTTCTTGCGGGGTTTACCTTGCGTTTGGCATTCGACGAACACGTAGAGCGTCGCGGATTCGGGTGCCTGGAGCACCGCTTCGAGTGCGCGTCGGCCCAGCGCCAAACGCATGGCTCCGTCTTCGGAACGACGGTTCCGGCCGACGAACTGGAGCCATTGGTCGGGCCGGTTGCCGTCGGCGCGCAGCGAGATGATCACCTGCGCCGGCTGCGGCTCGTCGGCCGACAGCAGGCGGATGCCGAGCTGCGGCCTGTTGCCGGGTGAATCGATGATGGCCTCGATCTCGGTCTTCGCGGATTCCGCGCGGTAGGCGACGCGCCATCCCTCCTCGAAGCGGTCCTCGTCCAGCGGCCAGGCGCACCATCCCTTCCCCGCGCCGAAGCAACGCGGCTCGGCGGCATAGGCCTGCTGGACGGCGCCCAGAAAGACGAACAAGACGACTATCGACAAACGCACCGCGGAAACCCTGGAGACGATCCACAGACAGGATATAGGAGCCGCCGCGTTACCGTCTAAAAAACGACGCAATGGGTCAGTCCGCGCCGGCATGGGCCAGGACGGGATCGACGTCGTCGAAGGACCGCGCCGAGGGCCAGGCGCTCAGGTCGAAGATGTTGCCCGGCCGGGCGAGGCCGATGACCGCAAGCCCCGCCTCGCGCGCCGCCGCCAGCTCGGCCGGATTGTCCGACAGGAACAGCACCTGCTCCGGCGCCAGCCCGATCTCGCGGGCGATGCGGGCATAGGAGGCGGCCTCCTTCTTCGGCCCCGTCCTCGTGTCGAACCAGCCGGAGAACAGCGGCGTCAGATCCCCCTCCTCCGTGTGGGCGAACAGCAGGCGCTGCGCCTCCACGGAACCGGAGGAGTAGACATGGAGCGCCAGCCCCATCGCCTTCCAGCGGCGCAGCGCGGGCGCCGTGTCGGCGAACAGATGCGCGAGGAAGTCGCCTGCCTCGTACCCGTTCTTCCAGATCATCCCCTGCAACGCCTTCAGCGGCGTGATCTTGCGGTCCTCGTCCATCCAGCGCAGCAGCGTGTCGATGCAGGTCGCCACGTCCATCGACGGCGTGCCCTCGACGGCGCGGACTTCATCGAGCAGCCCGGCCAGTTCGGCCCCGTGCGCCCTGACATGGTCGGCGAGGTGCCGGCGCGCATAGGGGAACAGCACGTCGTGCACGAAGGAATCCGACGTGGTCGTGCCCTCGATGTCGGTGATGATCGCCCGGATCGCGGTCATTCCGCGGCGGCCGTCTCGTATCGCGGGAAGGCGGCGCTGTAGTCCGAGCCGGTGAAGCGCGCCGCCCATCCGTCGGGCGACATGAACAGCCGCAGCGCCGTGAAGCGCGGGCGCGGCCCCATGTCGAACCAGTGGGCCGTGCCGGCCGGGACGCTGATGAAGTCGCCCGCCTCGCACAGCACCATGTACACCTTGCCGGCGACGTGCAGGTAGAACATCCCCGAGCCCTCGGCGAAGAAGCGCACCTCGTCCTCGGCATGGGTGTGCTCGTCGAGGAACTTGCCGCGCATGGCGGCGCGGTTCTCGTTGTCGGGCAGGACGCGCACGACGTCCCAGGATTTGTAGCCTTCCTCCGCGACCAGCCGGTCGATGTCGGGCCGGTAGACCGCCAGCACCGCCGCGTCGTCGGCGCCGGGCGGAATCCCGCGCAGGGCCGACCACTGCTCGAAGCGGATGCCCGCCTGCTTCAGCTTGCCGGCGATGGCGGCGTTGTCGTCCGAACGGAACAGCGGCGTGGCGGGATCGGCGTCGTCGTAGACCGTCAGCGTGCCCATCGTGAACGCTCCAGTTCGTAGGCCATCAGCTCCTCGACAGCTTCCGTGGTGTAGCGCGCCTCGTCAACCGTCGCCGCGCCCACCGTCAGGCCGTGACCGCGCACCAGATAGACCGCCGGCGCCGCGGGATTCGCCGCGAACCAGCCGTCGATCCCGCGCTGGAGCGCCATCATGTCCTGGGTATTGTCGTGGATCGCCACGGTGACCGCCGCTTCGTGCGTCGTCACGCCGGGAAACGCCTTCAGGAACTCGTAGCCCTGCATGGTCGCCGCTGTGCCGGGATGCATCAGCCCGTAGAGGACGCTGGCGCGCGGATGGCTGTGCAGGATGGCGTTCACGTCGGGGCGGATGCGGTAGAGGCCGGTGTGCAGCAGCGTCTCGGCCGACGGCTTCTTGCCGTCGAGCGCCCTGCCCTCCATGTCGACACGCATGATGTCGCCGGGAACAAGCTCGCCCTTGTGGCGTCCCGAAACGGTGATGGCCACGCTGCCGTCGTCTAGCCGGGCCGACAGATTGCCGCCCGTCGCCGCCACCCAGCCACGCGCATCGAGCCGCCTGCCGGCGTCGATGAGCTTCGCGATGGCCTGGTCGTAGGAAAGGATCATGCGGCTGGTTCTAACACTTCAGCCCAAGCGGGTGAAGATCGGCGCCGCGGACAGTCAAAGCCGCCATCCCGCTGGAGAGCGGGATCCAGACCTTTACGAACGACCCAGCGCGAAGCGCGCAAAACCCGTCCAGTCTGGATGCCGGCCTTCGCCGGCATGACGGCTAAGGGAAAGGCTTACAGCTTGCCGGCCAGCATCTTGATGATGCCGGAGAAATCCATGCCGCCGTGACCGTCGGCCGACAGCTTGCCGTACAGCTCCTCCGACTGGTGGCCCAGCGGCGTGTTGGCGCCGATGCTTTCGGCGGCTTCCCTAGCGAGGCGCAGGTCCTTCAGCATCATGTCGACGGCGAAGCCCGGCTTGTAGTCGTTGTTGGCGGGCGAGGTCGGCAGCGGGCCCGGCGCGGGGCAATAGGACGTCATCGCCCAGCACTGGCCCGAGGACACCGAGGAGATGTCGAAGAAGGTCTTGGCGTCGAGGCCCAGCGCCAGTGCCAGGTTGAATGCCTCCGAGGTGCCGATCATGCCGATGCCGAGCAGCATGTTGTTGGCGATCTTGGCCGCCTGGCCGTTGCCCGGGCCGCCGGCGTAGAAGATCTTCTTGCCCATCAGGTCGAGGAACGGCTTGGCGCGGTCGAAGCCTTCCTGCGAGCCGCCGACCATGAAGGTCAGCGTGCCGGCCTGGGCGCCGCCGACGCCGCCGGACACCGGCGCGTCGACCATCTCGATGCCCCTGGACTTCGCCTGGGCGATCACGTCGCGCGCCGATTGCACGTCGATGGTCGAGCTGTCGATGATCAGGGTGCCCGGCGAGGCGTTGTCGAACACGCCGCCCGCGTCGCCATAGACGCTGCGCACGTGCTTGCCGGCGGGCAGCATGCTGACCACCACGTCCACGTCCTTGCCCGCCTCGGCGGCCGAGGCGACGGCGACCGCGCCGTTGGCGACCACGCGGTCGACGGCTTCCTTCGACAGGTCGAAGGCCTTCAGGCTATGGCCGGCCTTCAGCAGGTTGTTGGCCATGTGGCCGCCCATGTTGCCGAGGCCGATGAATCCGATCTTCGCCATGTATCTCTCCCGTTTGAGGGACGTCTTCCCTCGATAAGCGTCTGCGGCGGCCCTCCTCTGCCGGGAGAAATCCGCCGTGATTTGATCCTATGTCCGCCCGCCCGGAGCGCCATCGAAATGGAGGTCGCTCTTGCCGAGGGGCTCGAAATAGGCGTCGATCTCCGCGTCCGAAACATGGGCCAGCGTATCCGGCCGCCATTTCGGCGCGTTGTCCTTGTCGACGATCACGGCGCGCACGCCTTCGTAGAAGTCGTGCCCGTCCATGGTCCGGGTGACCATACGGTATTCCATCCGCATGCAGTCATCGAAATTCGACTGGGCGCCCCGGCGCATTTGCTGGAATGTCAGCTTCAGGCTGGTGGGCGATTTCCTGCCGAGCGTATCGAGGGTCTTGAGCGCCCATTCCGAGCCGTTCAGCCTGAGCGTCTCGATGATCTGCTCGACCGAGTCCTCGCGGAACACCACGTCGATCTGGCCTTCCAGCAGCTTGATGTTCGACGTGCCGGGGTCCTCGTGGAAGTCCTTCAAGATGCCCTCGATGGTCGCCTTGTCCCTGAGGTCGCCGCTCTCGAGCGCCTTCCGCAGCGCGGGCAGCTTCTCGGACGGCGTGTAGCTGGTGGCGATGCCCAGATGCAGGCTGTCGGCGGCCTTCAGCCGGTCGCCGGTCAGCGCCGAATACATGCCGGTCTCACCCGGGCAGCGCGGCATGAAATAGCTGCCGCCCACATCCGGGAACAGGCCGATGCCGGTCTCCGGCATGGCGTACATGGT
>Ga0265293_10013983_pt1 | contig 10285 bp, 9 predicted proteins | sample Munlanlewell138R_FD_192505 | JGI IMG/M metagenome (GOLD analysis project Ga0265293, IMG submission 192505) | Leachate microbial communities from a municipal landfill in Southern Ontario, Canada - Leachate well 138R | ecosystem: Engineered > Solid waste > Landfill > Unclassified | place: Canada...
CATAGGACATTTCCATAGCAATGTTTGCTGTTAAAGTACGAATAGGTGCTAGAATTGAATCTGGAACAGCAGGAGTATTTCCTGCTACTAAAATAACCGCCATTGTTTCACCTATTGCTCTTCCTATTCCTAAAACTATTCCTGTAAGAATTCCTGAGCGAGCAGCAGGTAGTATTACTTTAAAGATTGTTTGTATATGTGATGCACCCATGGCTAAAGAAGCTTCCTTATAATCAGTAGGTACAGCACGAATTGATGTTACCGAAATATTAACTATAGTTGGCAATATCATTATACCTAGCATTATGTTAACAGCTAGCAAACTGTTTCCTGGACCGCCTAAATAATTACTTATCAGTGGTACAATAACTACTAATCCAAAGAAACCATATACTACTGATGGAATACCCGCTAACAACTCAACTGCTGGCTGAACTATCTTAGCAATCCTTTTTGGTGCAAGTTCAGCTAAAAACACAGAAGTTAACACTCCTATAGGAACGCCTATTACTATAGCTCCTATAGTAGCTAATATAGAACCAATGATCATAGGAAATATGCCGAAGACATCCTGCATAGGCTTCCATACCTTCCCTAAAACAAAGTCTCCTAGCCCTATTGTAATTATTGCAGGAATGCCTTTGGCAAAAATGTATATAGTAATTATCGCCACAGATAAGACAGAAACAAAGGCACTTATAAAGAAGAAACTTTCAATTAATTTTTCACTACTAACTCTTGATTTACTGCGTAATTTCATCTAATCACCTCTTTATTTTCATGTTAGAAAGGCAAGAAATAAAAACAAAAGACAGACTCCAAAGTTCTTAAAATGGAGTCTAGTCATGGTCAAAAAGGGGGCATAAATATTTTTTCTCTATTTTACTGGTATATATCCTTCACCAACTATTTTTTGTCCTTCACTACTCATAATGAAATCTATAAAAGCTTTAACTTCTGGCTTTAGTTCACCCTTTGTTAACATTAAGAATGGTCTAGCAACTGGATACTCATTTGATTGTATAGTTTCAACTGTTGGCTCTACACCATCTATTTTAACTGGTTTTATTGATTCATCTATATATCCAAGGGAAACATATCCTATAGCAGTTTCTTTAGTAGCTATATTTTGTTTTACAGCACCATTTCCTTCCGCAACTAAAGCTTTTTCACTTAGTGTATCTTCAATTTTTAATATTTCGTCAAAAGCTCCTCTAGTACCTGATCCAGCTTCACGGCTCACAACTATGATTTCTTTATCTGCTCCTCCAACTTCTTTCCAGTTAGTGATTTCACCTTTGAATATTTTAGCAGCTTGGTCTGTAGTTAAATCTGATACTGTATTATTTGGATGAACTGCAATTGCTATACCATCTCTTGCTATAACATGTTCAGTTAATCCCCATTCTTTTTCTTCTGCTTTAAGCTCACGAGAAGCAGTTCCAATATCTGCTGTCCCATCATTAGCAGATTTTACACCTGCTGTTGAACCTACACCTTGTATATCAATCTGAATTCCTGTTTCAACACTTGCAAAAACATCAGCTAATTCTTGTGATAAAGGTTGTACGGAAGTAGATCCTATAATATTTACAGTTCCTTTTAATGAACTTTCATTTTGCTTACCATCTTGAACATTATTTGGTGCTTTATTATCATCAGAACCTGTACATCCTACAAATGCTAATGAAGCTAAGACAACAACTAATATTAAGCTAAGTAATTTTATTTTCTTCACAATAACCACACTCCTAAATAATTTTTTTATCTTACAATAATAACTTTACACCTGGTTTGTTAAATCAGTATGTGGTGTATGTAAAATCTAAGTAAAATATTTGATTTTTACATTAATCTATGTGCTTATAATGTAAAAACTATCCATAGCACTATAAAAAAGCAGTTCTTCCTAGTCATTTGTATGACATAGAAGAACTGCCTCTTATTCTAATAGCCTTTATTAAAATCCACTACATTTAGTAATTTTTCACCTAATTTATACCTTTTAAGATTCTCATAAATTATATTGAACCTTCTAACATTTCCCATTTCAGACATCCATGAGTTATGTGGTGTAACTATTACATTTTCGTTTTCCCAAAGTGGATTATCTGCATCCATTGGCTCCCTCTCAAACACATCTAATGCTGCGCCTTTGAGCTTACCATTATTGAGATTTTCTATCATTACCTTTTCATCTATGATACTACCTCTTGCAATATTAACTACATATACCCCATCCTTCATTTCCTGAAATACTTCATGATTTATTAAGTGATGAGTTTTCTCTGTATATGGTATAGATACAACTATTGCATCACAGCTCCTTATCATATCATTTATATTATCTATACTATAACATTTGTCAAAGTATTCAGTATCTGTTCCTGAGGTATTGACACCTAATATGTTCACCTCAAACCCCTTTAGCCTTTTAGCAGCTTTTGTAGCGATGCTACCTGTTCCTATAAAGCCAATTGTTTTTCCATATAACTCTAATAAAGATGTATCTACCTTCCACCGTTTTTCAAATTGTTTTTGGTAAAAGGATTTGCTGTTCTTAAGCATTTCTAGTAGCTTTAACACAATCCATTCGCCAATAGGTACACTATATCCACCTTTATTGTTTGTTAATGTAATGTTCTTTTCTCTGAGAACCTCTATAGGTACTTGATCAATTCCTACACTAGATAACTGTATAAGTTTTAATCTTGAAAGCTTGGATATATCTAATGTTTTAAACGGGTTATAACATACTATTACATCTGTATCAGCTAATTCCTCAGAAAAACATAGCTCTTTCTCACTTTGTAATATAACTTCATATCCAAGTTCCCTTACCTTATTCATATTTTCAGTACCAAAATCAAATGTCATTAGTACTTTCAATAAAGCCTCCCCTTTCGATTAATCTTTATCTCAATATATTATTATCTCTCTTGTTAATGAAGGTTAAGTCCAGGTCTATGGTATATCTATCTTTTGAAACTAATTCTAGCACTTATTTTCATTATTAGGCAAGGATTTCTCATTCCAATTTTCATGGAATTCACCTGCCTTATTTATTTATAAAGACTTCAATTTATCATACATGGTCTAATTAGATTCAATAAATTGAATTCTTAATCCATTTGGATCTAATACAAAGAAAAATTTTGTATGTGGATTAGGTTGAAATGGGCCACTGTGAATATCAAGGCCTTTTTCTTTTGCAAATTTCATCATTTCATCAAGTGAATCCACCTCAAATCCTAATGAGATGTCTAGACCAATATTGACTTCTTCCTTGTTTTCATTATGTATTAGCTCGATTTGTGTTTCTCCTTCCCCTAAGAAAACAATTTCACTTCCTGGTCCAGCTTGAAATCTCCTGCTTTCTTTAAGACCTACAATTTCCTTGTAAAACTTTAAGGATTCCTCCATATTTTTAACAGATATTGTACACCAACAAAATTTCATTTTATAGCCTCCTGATATGTGTATTTTTTTACTCTACAAGTATTTTTTAAACCACTCAATAGCTGCTTCAAACATACCAGTACTTATATAATGATCCATTCTTGGAATCTCTACAAGTTTTAATTTTTCTGGATTTTCACTATACGAAGGTGCCATTTCCTTATAGAACTCTCTCTGACAATCTATAGGTACACTTGAATCTCTATCTCCATGAAGCATAAGTATAGGTCTTTCTTTTAATTTTTCATTATTATACATTGGGTCATATACAGAAAGCTCTTTTATTCTTTCTTCATCAATAGAAGGCATATTTACAATTTTCCTAAATATCTCCTCTGCTTTTACCCAAGCACAAGAGCCATTTGTATTTACCATGCATTTCAAATTAGTATTCTTTATGAATACACCTGATGCGCTAAAGCCCCCCATTGAGTTCCCCATGACTCCTATCCTATTTGGATCAGCTTCATAATTATCTATTATATTTTCAATTAAAAATTGTGATTCTTCGGTGTTTTGAAAAACTATATCCCAAAAGTACTTTTCAAATGCACCTGGCTCATCATAACTAATAGGATTTCTTTCACCATGATAAATTGCATCAGGAATGATAACTTGATAACCATAAGCTGCAAGCACATTCCCCTTAAATCTTTGATACTCTTTACTCGAATGCCATCCATGGTAGTAGATCACAGTAGGTAATAATCCGCTACTGCCTTTTGGTCTATACCTTAAACAAGGAATATCCCCTATAACTATTCTCTCTGATAATATTAACTTACTTTCAGGTTCAAACGGTTTCCAAACCATATTGTCCTCCCTTTTGTTATTTAAAATTCTCTTAAATTCAATACTATATACCCCAAGATACATTTTGAATCATTATATTCAATAAAAACATGAAAAAGTGGACGTTTTTGTTTGTCATAACTCATTTAATTCTATCCACTACATATGTATTAAGTGGTAAATTTCCATCTCACTTTTTTCTTTTGCAGTTCCTAGCATATTCATCACCCACTTCTATTGTAATTAAATTAAAGAAAAATGACAAGAAGGACATTATTACGCTCTCTAGTTGAATTTCTCATCTTTAATATATCATTCAAAATTTAGGTAAATTTAGGTATAGATTAATTAATGTAATTATAATACGTCAAACAAAAAACTTCCATGATTACTTGATTAGTTTGTAACTTTATATTTTATAGTTACTTGATTTTTTAAACTTTCTATGGTAAAATGAAAAAAAGTTTTTAGGAGTGATCTTGTGTTTAACTCATTAATATCAACTAATAGTATCAGCTTTATTCTCGTTTTTTTAGAAGGTTTTTTATCATTTTTCTCACCTTGCGTAATTCCACTAATCCCTATCTATATGGGATATTTAGCTGGTAATACAGATGACATAGGCGAAGACGGAAGTATTAGCTATAATAGAAAAAAAGTGTTTTTTCATACTATATTTTTTGTATTAGGCATATCCTCTGCATTTTTCATTTTGGGAATGTCATTTACTGCTATAGGTTCATTTTTCCAGAGTAATCAATTGTTGTTTACTCGTTTAGCAGGAATACTAATTATAGTTCTGGGTTTATTTCAGCTTGGTTTTTTTGAATTAAAATTCCTTAATATTGATAGAAGATTTAATTATAGATTAAGTAAGAAAAAAACAAATCCTCTAATTGCATTTATAATGGGTTTTACATTTAGCTTCGCTTGGACTCCTTGCGTTGGTCCCGCTCTATCTTCTGTACTTATTCTGGCATCAAGTGCAAGTAACTCATTAACAGGAAACCTACTTGTATTATTATATGCCATAGGCTTTATTATACCATTCATGATATTAGGACTATTTACTAGCCAAGCTCTAAACTTTTTAGATAAGCATCAAAAGCTATTGAGGCATACAGTAAAAGTGGGAGGGGTTATACTAATTATCATGGGAGTTATGACTTTCACAGGATGGATGAATGGTATATCAGGATACTTAAATTCTTTTGTTTCAACTGATATCAGTGATATCAATGATAGTCAGCAAGAAAGAATAAAGGAGGATTCAGAGACCTCCGATATGGATAATAATGAACAGATAGAAGTTGATAAAGATTCTGAGACAAAAGATGTTCCTATTATTGACTTTACATTGATAGACCAGTATGGTAACGAGCACACTCTCTCTGATTATAAGGGAAAAGTAGTATTCTTAAATTTTTGGGCAACTTGGTGTCCTCCTTGTAGAAAGGAAATGCCAGATATACAATCACTCTATAATGAATATAATCAAAACCATGACGATGTAATATTCTTAGGAGTTGCTAATCCAAGAAATGAGAACAATATGAATACTCGTGAAGTAGATAAAGACGGAATAATCAAGTTTTTAGAAGATAACGAATTAGACTTTCCTGTAGTATTTGATGAATCCGGTGAAGTTTTTAATTTTTATGGTATATCTTCCTTACCTACTACTTTTTTGATAAATAAAGACGGAAATATTGTTGGATACGCTCCTGGAATGCTTACAAAGGACATCATGGAAAGTGTTATAGAACAAACATTAAAGTCTACAAATTAAAAATGTGTAATACTGTACGAAAGGGGTCCTTTAAATGAAGAATCAATACAACTTACCCTGTAACATTGCACAAACCTTAAATATTATTGGTGACAAATGGACTCTACTTATATTGCGTCAATTATCTAAGGGTCACGACACTTATAATTCAATACTAGAGAATCTAGAGGGAATACCTAGCAACCTTCTTTCTAGCCGATTAAAGAGTTTAGAAGAAGACGGATTAATATTTCCTGTACTATACCAGTCACATCCTCCTAGATATAGATATATTCTAACAGATGGTGGTAAAGATTTAGATGATATTTTCTATAGCATGATCTTGTGGGGTAAAAAACATCTTGATAAATGCTATAAAGAACTCACCCATAATTCATGTAATCATAATATTGAACTAAAGTATTACTGTCCACATTGTGGAAAGACTGTTAATAAAAATGAAATTACCGTAAATGCAGGAAAGGATTATCCAAGATAATCCTTTCTTTTATTTGTTACAAAACCTGTTTTTGAAGGCAATTGTGCTATACATGTAATATCATCATATTTCTCTCATTTCCATTTTATATATATTTTATTACCTATTTGAAACTCCTCTTCATTATTTAATCTAAGCATTTTATATTTATTATTTTAATATTCTATAATATATTCAATATAAGAGCTCTATAACTACAGCTTGAGAAATGGTGAATTTAGCAAATAATAAAGATATTATAAATCTAATTTCCATGTTTATTTTAAATCTCATCATATTCTCACCCATATATGATTCAACTTCTAATAATTATACCCAAATACTTTTTGCTTAACTAGATAGATGAAAGATTATTGTTTTTGCTTTGCTAAAACAAATAAGGAATTAATTCTACAATGAACAGAATAAAACTCCTTTTTGCTCATTCTTGTCTAAGTCAATTTATGAATTGCTTTTTGTAGATAAAATAACTATAATAGAATCATCTCGTTATTTCCATAATAAGATAAATTTAACAGAAGAAGTTTTTAAGGGGGAATTTTTTTGTATTATTTCAGAAAAGAAAAAACGTATTTGGAACAGTTTAATGAAACTACAAAACGAGGCTATGATAAGATTGGAAGCAAAAAATATATCTTCTGGCTTATTATATATCTAATATCAATCGCAGTTCAAATCATACCAACCTATGTAATTACATTTATTATAGGAATTTTCTTGGCAGTTATAGCATTTGCTACAGGCACCATAGAGAATCTTTTAACTATTCAAGGCAATCCTTTTTTTGAGTGGGTTTCACTAATTCTTTCTACAGGTACTGTAATATTTAGTTTTTTTATTTACATAAAGCTTATTGAAAAAAGGCCTTTTTCATCCATAGGACTTACAGGCAGTAAAAAGCTGAAAAAATATCTAATTGGTGCCTTAGTTGCTATTGTAATGCAGTTACTCTATTTTGGACTTGTATTATTATTTGGTTGGGCTGAGATCATATCCGAGCCTATTAATACTACTACTGGACTTGGAACTTCTACTATAGGTCTAGTTTTACTATTCTTAATCGGTTTTATGGTTCAAGGAGCAAGTGAAGAAGTGGTTGTTCGAGGATGGATGATGCCTGTACTATCAAGACACTATAAGGTTTCTACTGCAATTATTCTCTCTTCTGCTTTCTTTGGTTTTTTACATATAATAAATCCTAATATTAACCTATTATCAATTGTTAACTTAATACTCTATGGAGTATTTGCTGCTTTGTATTCCTTAAATGATCAAGGGTTGTGGGGAATATTTGCACAACACTCTATTTGGAATTGGTTTATGGGAAATATTTTAGGATTGCCAGTAAGCGGTATGATTTTGGGTAATGCAAGTATTATAAAAACTAAGCTGTCAGGTCCAACTTGGATAACAGGTGGGGCATTTGGACCTGAAGGTGGAATTATCGTAACATTTATATTAACTGTTTCTATTTTGATTCTCATAAGACTATTAATTAAAAAGGATATTTTATCTAAACAAAATCACAACCTAGAAAGAATGCAATAAACTAAATAAAGCACTTCTAATCCAGAAAGGGAGTTGTTTATAAAACTCCCTCTCTCTACGTCATTTTTTGTAGAGAAGAAGTTTTGTATAGCAATTTAAAAGGTCGGTTCTATTACTTCAATTCAATTAATATCTTTCTAAACTGAACTGTAAATATTATCCCAGTGACTGTTACTGCTATAAAGTCTGCTACTGGTTCTGCAAGGAATACTGCTTTAACCTTATCTTCAAAAAATAATGAAACTGCCATATAAATTCTCATTGATTCAATTGTAATATCAATTAATTCAACCTCTGTAACTTCCTTTGTAACTTCCTTTTATCATATTCCCTCCTTTAAAATAGTTAAATATTGAACTATTTTAGCGCATTTTTTCTAACTTTTCAATATTAATGGGGTTATTTGCTACCACCCTGCCTAATGATATGCCCTCCTGTCTCGTCAAAAAATATAATATCATTAACTCGACTAAAATAGTCATCCTATCGATTAATCATAACTAATATATCTTCTTTTATATTCAAATATTCTTCCTCAATTTTAATACGCCCATATTTATTTTCTATTGCTTTATAGGTAAAGTCTAGTTTATATTCTTTTAGAATTTTCCCAGGAGATTTTGACATGACTAGGACTCTTGTTCCTAGGGACAGCGCCTCGTCTATATCATGGGTAATCATAAAAATGGTGTTATTGTTCTTTAACCATATATCTCGAATTAGCTTTTGCATGTTTACTCTTGTCAGAGCATCCAGTGCACCAAAGGGTTCATCCATTAATATAACCTCTGGCTCGTTAGCTAAGACCCTGGCCAATGCTACTCTTTGTTTCATGCCTCCTGAAAGCTCGTAAGTAGCTTTATCGCTAAAGTCTATTAGCTCAACCTGTTCTAGATAATGTCTTGCTATGCCTTTTATATCAGCTTCTGGAAGGTTCTTCATTCTAGGTCCGAACTCTACATTTTTTCTTACACTCATCCAAGGATATAATGTAGGAGATTGGAAAACAACGCCTCTATTCCAATCGGGACCTGAGATGGGTTTTCCCTGCATATGGCATATTCCAGTAGTAGGTTTTAAATAACCTGCCATTATTCTTAGCAAGGTGCTTTTACCACATCCTGAGGGACCTAATAAGCATAAGAAATCCCCATTTTTAATTTGTAGACTTATGTCTTCAATAGCTTTGATTGGATTTTTCTTAGCTTCATAGGTTAAACCTACATTTTGAATATCTATAATTACATTTTTATTTTTAAGGTTCTCCATGTTTTCTCCTCCACTATAAGTTAACAACTAAAATCATTACAACATTTATATAAGGAAGCTTTTCTTGAAAATAACTGACGAAAATTGCTTAATTGTAAAGTAGAACTTTCCTATTTTTTATTAATATAAATATTTGTCTACCTTGTATTTTCTCTATAACCGCCTAATTTCCTCTATTTTTTAAATAGGGAAAGCCAAAAATCACCTCTAGCTATAATTTCCTAAGCTAGAGGTGATAGTCAAAACAATTGTTACACTAATCTTATACTATGCAAATGCACTGCTTTTTAGTTCCCGCCACATTCTCCAGCTCCTGCATCTTCACCAGTAGTTGCTCCTTGAGCTTCCTCTCCAGTATATCCAGTAATTTCACCTTCAGCATTGAAGAAAATTGTACTATTTAGGTAATATGCATTTTTATATCCTAAATCATATGCGACCTTCTCGATAGCACTTGAAGCTCTTCCACCCTTAGCACAATGTATTAATATAGTAGCATTTTTATCAGCTGGAAGCAATTTTGCAGCTGCTTCTAAATCTTCATTGATTAACTCATTTGGTACATGTATAGAATCCTTATACTTACCTCTTTCTTGTAGCTCATCATCTCTTCTTATATCTACGACAATAACGCCTTCTTCTTTTAACTTAGCTTCAAATTGCTCTGGATTTAAAGCTCTCTGTACATAATCTTTAATATTGCCTTCTTCGTCAAATATTATAGGACTAGCTAGGTAGTATGCATTATTGTATCCTAGTTTATCTATTGCAACATCTATTGCCTTAGATGCTCTTCCGCCTACGGCACAATGTATTAATAATGTAGCATTTTTATCTTCAGGTAGTAACTTCGCTGCTTCTTCCTGATTTTCTTGAATCAATTCGTTTGGAACGTGAATAGAATCCTTATACTTTCCATTTGCTTCTAGTTCTTCAGATCTTCTTATATC
>Ga0265293_10013984_pt1 | contig 10284 bp, 15 predicted proteins | sample Munlanlewell138R_FD_192505 | JGI IMG/M metagenome (GOLD analysis project Ga0265293, IMG submission 192505) | Leachate microbial communities from a municipal landfill in Southern Ontario, Canada - Leachate well 138R | ecosystem: Engineered > Solid waste > Landfill > Unclassified | place: Canada...
AACTACAGCCTCGGCATCCGGGAACAGCTCATCTTCCCGGAGATCGACTACGACAAGGTCGATAAGGTGCGCGGGATGCAGGTGACGATCGTCACCACGGCGACAACGGACGAAGAAGGGCGGCGGCTGCTCGAACTCATGGGCATGCCGTTCCGCAGGAGCTAGGAGAAGCACGTGGCGAAAAAGTCGCTTATCGAGAAGTCGAAGCGCCCGCCGAAGTACCCGGCCCGGCAACATAACCGCTGCCGGATCTGCGGGAGGCCGAAGGCATATATGCGCCGTTTCGCGATGTGCCGCATCTGCTTCCGTGAGCATGCACTGCGCGGCCTTCTGCCTGGCGTCGTGAAATCGAGCTGGTAAGAGCGAGGGACAAAGGGAAACGCCAATGAGTATGAACGATCCCATCGCCGATATGCTGACGCGCGTTCGCAATGCGAACATCGCGCGGCACGATACCGTGCTCATCCCCTCGTCCAAGATGAAGGTCGCGATTGCGAAAGTCCTCAAGGACGAAGGCTTCATCCGGGACTACAAGGTGGAGGAAGACGGCACGGCACAGACCAAGCTGAAGGTTGAGCTCGGCTATGGCGGGCGCCGGCAGCCCGTCCTCAGCGGACTGCAGCGCGTGTCCAAGCCCGGCCTTCGCGTCTACGTTCACCGGAACGAGATCCCCCGCGTCTATGGCGGGCTGGGGATCGCGATCCTTTCGACGCCCAAGGGCGTCATGACGGGGCAGGAAGCCCGGCGCCAGTCCGTTGGCGGCGAGCTCCTCTGCTACGTCTGGTAGGAGGCGGCCATGTCGCGTATCGGACGTCAGCCTATTGCGGTTCCCGCCAACGTGACCGTGGATATCAACGCGGAGAACGCGGTCGTCGTGAAGGGGCCCAAGGGGCAACTCTCGCGCCAGTTCCCGCGCACTATCGACCTGGTCCGGGAAGACGGCCAGCTCGTCGTGAACCGCCGCAGCGATGCCGGCCAGGAGCGTGCCCTCCACGGGCTCTCCCGCTCGCTGCTCGCGAACATGGTCACCGGCGTGACCGACGGCTTCACGAAGACGCTGGAAGTCCAGGGCGTGGGCTACCGCGCACAGCTCCAGGGTTCGAGCTTGCAGCTCGCACTCGGGTTCTCGCACCCGGTGGTCGTCGCGCCGCCCGAGGGCATCACCTTCGCAGTCGAAGGCCCCCGCATCCTCGTGCAGGGCATCGACAAGGAGCAGGTGGGCCAGGTCGCGGCCAACATCCGCAAGCTCCGGCCCCCCGAGCCGTACAAGGGCAAGGGCATCCGCTACCTTGGCGAGCGCGTGCGCCGCAAGGCGGGCAAGGCCGGGAAGGTAGGCAAGTAAATGGCGAAGGCAACCAGTTATCTCGCCCGGCACCGGCGCCACAACCGCGTTCGCCGTCGAGTCCGCGGGACCGCCCAACGGCCGCGCCTCAATGTCTTCCGCAGTGCGACGCACATCTATGCCCAGGTCATCGATGACGTGGCTGGTGCGACGCTTGCCGCCGCCTCCGATGTCGAAAGCGACATCGCCGCGGCCGTGAAGGGCAAGACGAAGAGCGAACGCGCAGCCGCCGTCGGCAAGGCAGTCGCTGAACGTGCGAAGGCGAAGGGTGTGGAGCTCGTGGTCTTCGACCGTGGTGGCTACAAATACCACGGCCGCGTGCAGGCGCTCGCCGATGCCGCACGCGAAGCAGGATTGGGGTTCTAAATGGTCAACCAGTACGAAGCCGCACCGGAGGAGTTGACCGAAAAGGTCATCTATATCAACCGCGTGGCGAAGGTCGTTAAGGGTGGCCGGCGCTTCAGCTTCAGCGCGCTCGTGGTCGTCGGCGATGGCCGTGGCGGCGTGGGTGTCGGCCTTGGCCGCGCCAACGAAGTGCCGGAAGCCATCCGCAAGGGGGCAACCCTTGCCCGCCGCGGCATGATCCGCGTGCCGATGAAGGGAGGCACCATCGCCCACCCCACCATCGCGCGCTTCAACGCCGCCCAGGTGCTGATGAAGCCGGCGAGCCACGGAACCGGCGTAATTGCCGGCGGTGCCGTCCGCGCCATCATGGAGGCGGCCGGCATTACCGACGTGCTTGCCAAGTCGCTCGGCAGCCGGAACCCGGTGAACGTCTCGCGAGCAACCATCCAGGGGCTCGCGTCGCTCCGCGACCCCAAGGTCGCGCGCGAACGGCGCTTCGCCATCGTCCGTGGGGAGGCGTAGGAGATGGCGACGCTGCAGGTAACGTATCGCAAGAGCGCGATCGGCTATCGCCAGGATCAGAAAGACACGATCCGGAAGCTCGGCCTGCGGCGGCTCAACCAGACGGTGGAGCACGCCGATACGCCGACCATCCGCGGCATGATCTACAAAGTCCGTCACCTTGTTGACGTGAAGGAAGAGGGCTCGGAATGAGCATCGGAGCACACGAGCTGCAGCCCCCACAGGGCGCGACGCACCAGCGCAAGCGCGTCGGGCGCGGCGACGGCAGTGGCTACGGAACGTACTCGGGCAAGGGCCTGAAGGGCCAGAAGTCCCGCAGCGGGAAGAAGCTGCCCTACCCCGCGTTCGAAGGTGGCCAGTTCCCGAGCAGCCGCAAGTTCGCGACCCTGCGCGGGTTCAACAACAAGTGGCGCATCCCGTTCCAGCCAGTGAACCTGGCTGATTTGGAGCGCTTCGATGAAGGTACGGAAGTCACCCCCGAGCTCCTGCGGGAAGCCGGCGTGCTCAAGCACCTGCGCCTGCCCGTCAAGATCCTCGGCAACGGCGACCTGACCCGGAAGTTGACCGTCAACGCACACGGATTCAGCGCAAGTGCGCGCGAGAAGATCGAGCAGGCCGGCGGTACTGTCGCGACGCTCGAATATTCGCGTGAGGCAAGGCCACACTCATGACCACCCAGCCTGCATCTCGCCCCCGCCTGCTGCAGGCTATGGTCGACGCGTTCCGCCAGCCGGACGTGCGCCAGAAGCTGCTTTTCACCCTCGCGATGCTCGTGGTGTTCCGCTTCGTCGCGCACGTTCCCATCCCGAATGTCGATCGCGACGCGCTGGAGACCGCCTTCACCGACAACTCGCTGCTCGACTTCCTGAGCATCTTCTCCGGCGGTGCGCTCCAGAACTTGAGCGTCGCAGCTCTCGGCGTGTACCCGTACATCACGGCGTCGATCATCATGCAGATCATGACGCCGCTGATTCCGCAGCTCCGCGCCCTCTCCGAAGAGGGAGAGCAGGGGCGCCGGCGCGTTCAGCTGTATACGCACTGGATTGCCGTTCCGATGGCATTCGTCCAGGGCTACGGCCAGATCCTGTTCATCAACCAGCAGGGCGGCGAAGTCGTTCGCGACTTCGGACTGCAAAATGACGCGCTTGGCACGCTCGCGACGCTCTTTACCCTCGCGGCAGGGACCATGTTCCTCGTTTGGCTTGGCGAGCTCATCACAGAGAATGGCATCGGCAACGGTGTCTCGCTGATCATCTTCGGCGGTATCGTCGCCACCATCCCGGGGCTCATCCCGAACCTCTCGACGCAGTCCATCATCGGTATCGCCGTGATGGCAGTGTTCGCGCTTGGGCTGGTTGCGCTCGTGGTCTTCTTCCAGGAGGCGCAGCGCCGGGTTCCCGTTCAGTACGCACGCTCGGCCTTCCGCGGTGGGCGCATGTATCGCCAGCAGGGCCAGAGCCACATCCCGCTCCGGGTGAACATGGCGGGGATGATTCCCCTGATCTTCGCCTTCTCCATCATGATCCTCCCGGCCACGCTGGCGTCGTACTTTACGAACTCCGGCGGCTGGGTTGAGTCTGTCGCTGACTTCTTCGTGGATCAGTTCAACACTGGCCGGGGTGGCAGCGGAAGCGGCATTTACTGGCTCATCCTGTTCGTACTGGTCATCGTGTTCACGTTCTTCTACACGATGGTCCAGTACCAGCAGCAGAACATCGCCAAGTCCCTGCAGCGCCAGGGCGCGTTCATCCCGGGCATCCGCCCCGGGCCACCCACCGAGGCCTACCTGATGCGGGTGGTCACACGAATCACCTGGGGAGGCGCCTTCTTCCTCGGATTCGTGGCCGTACTGCCTTACTTCATCGGTATGATCACCGACGTTCAGGCGCTCACTATCTCCAGTACCGGCTTCCTGATCGTTGTCGCAGTCGTTCTCGATACCATGAAGCAGCTTGAAGCACAGTTGCTCATGCGCAATTACGAAGGGTTCATTCGCTAGTGTTCATCGTGCTGTTGGGTCCCCCCGGTGCCGGCAAGGGCACACAGGCGCAACGCATCGCCGAATCGACCGGCCTCCTTCATATCTCCACAGGCGATATGTTCCGGGAGAACGTCCGGAATGAGACGGAGCTCGGCAAGGTAGCCAAGTCCTACATGGACCGGGGCGACCTCGTGCCCGACGAGATCACCATCAAGATGCTCCTCGAGCGCATCGGCCGGCCCGATGCCGCCCAGGGCGCCATGTTCGACGGGTTCCCCCGCAACGTCGTCCAGGCGGAAGCACTCGATACCGCGCTCGCCGGGCGCGGTGCAAAGATCGACCACGCACTGCTCATCAGTGTGCCCGACGAAGAACTCGTCGCGCGTCTCGGTGGACGCTGGATCTGCCGCCAGTGCGGCACCCTCTACCACGAGCGGAACGATCCGCCGAAGCAGCCGGGCGTCTGTGACAAGTGCGGCGGCGAACTCTACCAGCGCGACGACGACCGTCCCGAGGTAGTCCGCACTCGCTTGGAAAAGCAGAAGCCTCCAGCTGACCTGATCGACCATTACCGCAAGCACGGTGTGCTGACCGAGATCGACGGGCAGCGCTCGCTTGACGACGTCACCGCATCGCTGCTGGAGGCCATCCGCTAGATGGCTGTGAAACTGAAGTCCGAAGACGAACTGAAGATTATGCGCGAGGCGGGGCGCATCGTCGGTCAGACGCTCGAGAAGATCCGGGAGATGGTCCGCCCGGGACTGAACCTGCTCGACGTCGAGTCGTTCGTTGAGGACGAGTTCAAGCGCGTGGGTGCTATCGAGACCTTCCGCGGTTATTCTCCCGCGCCAAAGTACCCGCCCTATCCCTCGAATATCTGCATCTCCGTCAATGAGCAGCTCGTGCACGGTATCCCCGTCGACCGCGTGCTCCAGGATGGCGATATCGTCAGCTTCGACCTTGGCGCGACGTACAAGGGCTACGTGGGCGACGCGGCGATTACGGTCGCCGTCGGCGAAGTGAGCGACGAGGCCAAGCGGCTCATGAAGGTCACCGAGGACGCGCTTTGGGCCGGGATTAAGGCGGCGGGCACAGGCACCCACCTGAACGACATTTCGACAGCGATCGAGGATGCAATCACGCCGAGTGGCTTCTCGATCGTCCGTGGATACGGTGGGCACGGCGTCGGCCGCGATATGCACGAAGAGCCGCACGTCCAGAATCACCGGATGCGTTTCCGGGGGCAGCCGCTTAAGCCGGGTCTCGTGCTCGCGCTCGAGCCAATGGTCAACGTTGGCGGCCCGGACACCGTCGAGTGTGACGACGGTTGGACTGTAAAGACCAGGGATGGTAGCTTATGCTGTCATTTCGAACATACGATCGCAATTCGCGCGGGACGTGAGGTGGAAGTCCTCACGCTCCCGTAATGGATTATCAAGGCAAGAGGTGTGGCAACGAGGGATGCGATTGAAGTTGAACGGGTAGCTGCTGCCACCACGCGTGGTGGCGGCGCGTGTCGCCCCGGCGCAGGCGCGCGGCAAGCACATCCGTAGCGCTTCGGGACCAGCTCCCCGCGATCGCGTGTTGGTATTCTTTCGCGGCGCGGCACAGCCGCCAGCGAGTCACTACCGCTACAACCAAGCCGCCTCTCCTGGCAATTGGGGAACAACATGAAGGTACGAGCATCAGTCAAACCACGCTGCGACAAGTGCAAGGTGATTCGCCGGCACGGCCGCGTGATGGTCATTTGCGAAAATCCAAAGCACAAGCAGCGGCAGGGGTAGGGCATGGCACGCATTTCCGGCGTCGACCTTCCGAACGACAAGCGCATTGAAATCGCGCTGACCTATGTCTATGGCATCGGCCTCACGCGCTCGCAGCAGCTCCTCGCCGAAACGGGCATCAACCCCGCTACCAAGGCGAAGGACCTGACGGACGACGAGGTCATCCGCATCCGCGAGTACATCGACAAGAACTACATCGTGGAAGGCGACCTTCGCCGCGAAGTGCGGCAGAACATCTCGCGGTTGATTGAAATCAACTGCTACCGCGGCCAGCGGCACCGGCGCAACCTGCCTGCCCATGGCCAGCGGACCCGAACCAACGCACGACAGAAGCGCGGCGCGCGCAAGACCGTGGCCGGCAAGAAGCGCGCAGGCAAGAAGTAAGAGAGGCTGAGCTCGAATGGCAGATGCAAAGCGACAGGGTCGAGGTGGTGCTGCGCAGCGCCGCGTGAAGCGGCGCGAACGCAAGTCCGTGCCGCGCGGAAAGGCGTTCATCAAGAGCACCTTCAACAACACGATCGTCACACTGACCGACCCGAACGGGAACGTGGTCTCGTGGGCGAGCTCCGGCGGCTCGGGCTTCAAGGGCTCCCGCAAGGGCACTCCCTTTGCCGCGCAGCTCGCCGGCGAAAACGCCGCCCGCCGTGCCATGGAACATGGCATGCAGAGCGTCGAGGTCTATGTCCGCGGTGCGGGCAGTGGCCGCGAAGCCGCGATCCGGTCGCTCCAGGCGTCTGGCCTCACGGTCACCGCTATCCGCGACGTTACCCCCATTCCCCACAACGGCTGCCGCGCTCCGAAGCGGCGCCGCGTCTAGGAGCAGAGAGCGTTCATGGCTCGATACACAGGCCCCGTTTGCCGGCTCTGCCGCCGCCACGGTGAGAAACTCTTCCTCAAGGGTGAGCGTTGCTTCACTCCTAAGTGCAGCTTCGACCGCCGCCCGAATCCCCCGGGCCCCCGCCCGGCTCGCCGCCGCAAGGTATCCGACCGCGGTCTCCAGCTGCGCGAAAAGCAGCGCGCCCGCGTCGCCTATGGCGTGCTCGAAAAGCAGTTCGTGCGCTACTACAAGGAAGCCATCCGGCGCCCCGGCGTCTCGGGCGAAAACCTCGTCCGGCTTCTCGAAATGCGGCTCGACAACATCGTCTATCGACTCGGCTTCGCCGACTCGCGCAGCCAGGCGCGGCAGATCGTCCGCCACGGCATCATCGCTGTGAACGGCCGCAAGCTCGACGTCCCTTCGGCGCAACTCTCCGAGGGCGACACCGTCGGCTTTACCGCGCGGGGTCAGCGCAGCGAGTACTACAAGATCGTGCAGGAGACAATTCGTTCGAAGAACCCGCCATCGTGGCTCTCACTCGATCGCGACGCGATGAGTGGACGCGTGTCGGCACCGCCGACCATCGCCCAGGGAGAAAGCCACCTGTTCAACGAAAACGTCATCATCGAGTACTACTCACGCTAGGCTTGCGGGCTCCCGGAAAGGTTAAAGGCACGACCGCATGATGGATTCCATGGAGTTGATCGGACAGGCACCCGAAGAGGTTGTCCCCCAGCTCACCGTTGAAGACGAGACCGAGACGTCAGCCCGCCTCATCGTCGAACCGCTTGAGGCTGGCTACGGCATTACTCTCGGCAATGCCCTGCGGCGTGTCCTTCTTAGCTCGCTCGAGGGCGCTGCCATCACATCCGTCCGGATCGACCAGGTCGAACACGAGTTCTCGACCATCCCCGGCGTCCAGGAGGACACCACCGAGTTCCTCCTGAACGTGAAGGAGATCCGGCTCCGCGCACTCTCCAACCGCTCCGGCACCCTCGCGCTCGATGCCGAAGGCCCCGGCGAAGTGAAGGCCAGTGACCTCCAGGTCCCCGCGGACTTCGAGATCGTGAATCCCGACCTCCACCTGGCCACCCTCGACACCCCCACCGCGCGCCTCAACGTCGAGTTCCACGCACAGCTCGGCAAGGGCTACCAGCCAGCCGGCAGCGTGGAAGGCATGCCGATCGGCGTCATCCCTGTCGATGCGATCTTCTCCCCTATCCGGAAGGTCAACTACCGGGTGGAGAAGACGCGTGTCGGCCAGTCGACCAACTACGACCGGCTGGTGCTCGAGGTCTGGACCGATGGCACCGTTGGCGCCGTCGATGCGGTGGGCCAAAGCGCCGACATCCTCATGGACCAGTTCTCGCTCTTCAGCGCGATGGGCCGCCCGGATGTCCCGCAGCTTGCCACCGGTGGCACCATGACCAGCAGCCTCATGATGGCCCCCGACCGGTACAACACGCCGATCGAGGACCTGCAGCTCTCAGTACGGGCCTACAACTGCCTCAAGCGCAGCGGCCTCATGAGCGTCGGGCAGGTGCTGGAGAAGACCGAAGACGAGCTCCTCGGGCTCCGCAACTTCGGCCGCAAGTCCTACGATGAGCTGCGCGAGCGGCTCGTCGAAATGGGCTACATCGACCCCGACGCGGAAGGCCTCAAGCCTATCCTCGATACGCCCGCGCAGCCTGCGGGGCGAGCGGCCGCCGGTCGCCGGCCAACCTCGGTCCGCACCAGCGGCGTCATCCTCGACGAAGAGGATGAAGAGGAAAGCCTCGGTGCGCTCGGGAAGGCCCTCAAAGAAGCACTCAAAGAAGTAGGCGACGAGGACCTCCTCGGCGCCGACGACGAGGACTAACGATGCGACACCGCCTCGCTGGCCGTCATCTCGGCCGCGACACTGCCCACCGCCGCTCGCTTTACCGGAACCTGGTCACCGACCTCCTCCGGTATGAGCGCATCACGACGACCGAGGCGAAGGCCAAGGAGATCCGGCCCATGGCCGAAAAGATCATCACCCTTGGCCGCCGCGGCGACCTCCATGCCCGCCGCCAGGCGCTCCGCTTCGTGTACGACACGAAGGTGGTCGCCAAGGTGTTCGATGACATCGGCCCCCGTATGCGCGAACGCCCCGGCGGCTATCTCCGGATTACCTCGCTCGAGCCCCGCAAGGGCGACGGCGCACGCATGGCCTCCATCGAGCTCGTCGACTACGTTGAAGCACCGCCCACCCCGCGTCCCCAGCGCGTGACCGCGGCCCCAACGGCTGCCCCTGCTCCTGCGCCGGCCCCGACCGACGTAATGGACCGCGCCGTCGACGAACGTGAGGACGTCGCTGAAGTGGAGACCGAGACGACGGCCGAAGCGCCGCCCGAAGCAATCCCCTCCGATGAGCTCGCACCGGACACCAGCGAGGCGCAGCTCGAGGCCGAGCAGCAGGCCATGGAGGCGCAGGCAGAGGCGGCCGAAGAGCGCGACGAGGGTGACGGAGGCGCTGGGCCGGTACGGTGACCGCGAAGCGATTCGCGGCTACTGTGAGCTATGACGGTACCGAGTTCGTCGGCTCCCAAAAGCAAGCGAACGGACGTACCGTCCAGGGTGATCTGGAAATCGCGACAGGCGCACTCTTCGGAGAGCGCCTTCGCGTCGACCTGGCGGGACGCACCGACTCGGGCGTCCACGCCATCGGCCAGGTAGCGGCGTTCACCGTGGAAACACGGCACGACGCCAGGACCGTCCGGCGGGCGCTCAACGCCCACCTGGCGGAAGATGTAGCAGTGCGCGACGTGCGCGAGGTGCCGCTGGATTTCGATCCACGGCGCTGGGCGCGCCGCCGCTGGTACCGCTACACGGTCTGGAACGGTGAAGCGCGACAGCCGCTGCTCCGCCGCACCGCATGGTTCGCCCAGGGCAACCTGGACCTCCCAGCGATGCAGCGCGCGGCCGAAACGCTCACCGGCACGCACGACTTCCGTGCGTGTTCCGGGCCACTGGAGCCGGGTCGGACTTCGGTCCGAACCGTCTTCAAGGCAGGCTGGCACAGCGAAAGCTGTGTCCTCCTGTTCGATATCGAAGCCGACGCATTCCTGCCGCAAATGGTGCGACGCATCGTTGGAGCACTGGCAGAGGTGGGGCGCGGGGCGCTGAAAGTGGAGGAGTTCGAACGACGGCTGCACGATGCCCGGCCCGGGACACTGGGCCCCACGGCACAACCGCAGGGCCTCTGCCTCCAGCGCGTGTGGTACGACGAGGGATACCTGGTATGACGACGAAGACAGTCCGAATGAAAGCTAGCCAGATCACCAAGGACTGGCATGTTATCGATGCCGCCGGCCGGCCGCTTGGCCGCGTCGCCACGGAGGTCGCAACGCTCCTGCGCGGCAAGCACAAGCCAACGTTTGAGCCCCACCTCGACATGGGCGATTTCGTGATCGTGGTGAACGCCTCGAAGGTGCGCCTCAGTGGCGGCAAGAGCGCCGAGAAGAACTACTAC
>Ga0265293_10013985_pt1 | contig 10284 bp, 10 predicted proteins | sample Munlanlewell138R_FD_192505 | JGI IMG/M metagenome (GOLD analysis project Ga0265293, IMG submission 192505) | Leachate microbial communities from a municipal landfill in Southern Ontario, Canada - Leachate well 138R | ecosystem: Engineered > Solid waste > Landfill > Unclassified | place: Canada...
TTTTTCAATCTCTTCTTTGCATTTTTCTACCAGTTTATCGAAATGATTTGTTTCACTTTTCAATCTTTCTGCTTGATCTAAAGCTCTTTTGCGCTCTAAAAGGGCCTCTTTAGCCAACTCTTCATTTCCGTTTTCCAAAGCAAGTTCGGCTCTTTTGAGCCACCTGTTTGCCAGTTCTTGTTGTTCCTTGATGTTACGTTCGACTTTTGTTTTCGATGCCATATTGGCAGCACAAGAAGATTTTAACTCAATTAAAGTATCTTCTACTTCTTGCAACATCAATCTAATCATTTTTTCTGGATCTTCAGCTCTATCTAACAAGGCGTTGATATTTGCATTAACAATATCCATAAAACGTGAGAAAACTCCCATAACGGTTCTCCTTATCGCTAAATTTAGAGTTTATTACCTCTATACTTTTTAATTAAGCAAAAAGTGTGCCAACTGTTTTGGTCCCGATTTTCCCAGTTTTAATGATTTATTATAACCTCTGATGGTCAAATTAACCACAAGGTGGTATTATTAACCTATGCAAAGAAGATCTGCAACGACACCTTTGGGTGAATCTGAAGTCTTTCTCAATTTTCAACAACAGCTCAGTCGAGCTGCTAATGTTAACCGTTCTGTTTTGATTGTTGGAGAAAGGGGCAGCGGTAAAGAGATTGCCGCTTTACGCCTCCATTATCTAAGCAAACGGTGGAAAGAGAACTTAGTTACGGTAAACTGTGCTGCTTTACCCCCCTCTTTGATTGAGACCGAATTGTTTGGCTATGAGGCGGGTGCTTTTACTGGCGCCACTAAAACACGCAAAGGCCGTTTTGAAGAGGCTGAAGGGGGAACTCTCTTTTTAGATGAGATTGGTCTTATTCCTCTTGAGGTTCAGGAAAAAATTTTAAGGGTTGTCGAATATGGTACTTTTGAACGAGTTGGCTCTTCTAAAACTTATGAGGTAGATGTACGTCTTGTTGGTGCGACAAATACCGATTTACCCACTTTGTGTGAACAAGGTCTCTTTAAGCAAGATTTATTAGATCGACTCTCATTTGAAGTTCTATTTCTACCTCCTTTAAGGAAACGGGGTTCTGATATCATCTTATTGGCTGAATATTTTGCGGCTAAAATGGCTATCGAGTGTGAAAAAGAACAAATGCCGGTTTTAAGTGAAGAAATTAAAGAAAAATTACTTAATTACCCTTGGCCGGGGAATGTGCGTGAACTTAAAAATGTAATTGAGCGCTCTGTTTATCGAACTGACGGTTTTTTAATTGAAGAGGTGCAATTTAACCCATTTGAAGATCCTTTTGAAGAGAAACAAGCGAAGAGCCAAATCGATTTTGAGAGTGTTACGCTTGATGATTATGAGGAGGCTAAACGGAAAGTTGATCTAATCTATCTTCAAAAGGCTTTGAAAGAGAGCGAAGGCAATCAAAAAGAGGCCGCCAAGTTGATGGGTTTAACCTACGATCAATTTAGAGGCCTCTATCGAAAATATAGGGATGAGCTTTAATTAACTCTCTTTTTTCCCTTTTTTTAGCTTAGCCAATTCAGCTTCAATAGCCTCATCTACTTCCATTTTAGCAAAAGTTTTTTCTCGCTGTGCACTCTTTGTCTCCCCCGAATAAACTTTTGCTTCAGCTTCAAGGCGCTCAATTTGACTCTCAAGTTCTTCAAAACGTCTTAAGGTGACATCGGCCTCGAGATCTCTAAGCATCTGGGCAACTTTCTTTTTCTCTTTAGCATGGTAGGCTCTTTGAATTAATAGGCGCTGTTTTTCGACAACTTCTTGTTTTTTAGCCTCTAAGAGTGCAATTTGAGCCTGAATTGAATTAACGATATCTTGCATTTGAGCAAACTCAGCTTCAAATCTTACAATCTCTTTTTCAAGTCTTTGTTTCTCTATTAAAGCTTCTCGAGCCATGTCATCGAGATTTTTTTCAACAGCTAATAGAGCTCTTTTTTCCCATCTTTTTAGCGCCTCTTTTGTCTTTTTTAGTTCTTGTTCAACAATTGAGCGATTTGCCAGTCGTTCAGCAGCGCCTCTTTTTGCTTCAATTAAAGTTGTATCAATTTGAGCGAGCATCAGGCGAATCATTTTTTCGGGATTTTCCATTTTTTCAAGTTTATCATTTAAATTGGCATCTATGATATTCTTAACGCGTTTAAATATTCTCATCATTTTCTCCTTGATTTCTTTGTTACTCTCTTATTAGCATTCCTCATGCCAAGTTTTTATAGGACAAAAATGGATAAAACAAGAGTTAATTGGTTTTTATAACCATAACTGATGGTTAATTTTACCATTGCTACAAAATCGACTTGTCGCTACAATTGCCTTATGGGAACACTTTACATCGTCGCCACTCCAATCGGCAACCTCGAAGATATTACATTAAGAGCTTTAAGAATTTTAAAAGAAGTTGATGTTATCGCCTGTGAAGATACCCGTCACACTTTGCGCCTTTTAAATCATTATGAAATTGAAAAAAAACTGATTGCAACTCATGCCCACAACGAAAAAAATAGCGCTTTGGGCATTGTTAAGCTCCTTGATGAAGGTTTAAATGTTGCTTTTGTTTCCGATGCCGGAACTCCCACTATTAGCGACCCTGGCTCTATATTGGTCTCTTTGGTACGCAAAGAAGGCTTTGATGTTGTCCCAATTCCGGGAGTATCGGCTACAACAACGTTGATGAGTGTTGCCGGTTTAACAGGCAACACGTTTACCTTTGAAGGTTTTTTACCCTTAAAAGGGCAAAAGCGACGCAACAGGTTAGAGACTTTATTAAAAAGAGAAGAGGCTTTCATTTTATATGAATCCCCTTTTAGGATCGTTAAGCTTTTAGAAGAAATTGCTACAATAGCACCAAGACGAAATGTAGTTATAGGGCGCGAAATGACCAAAATATATGAAGAATTTCTTGAAGGCAAAAGTGGACAACTGTTGGCAATTTTGTCAGAACGCCCTAATATAAAAGGGGAGTTTGCCCTTTGTGTTGCCCCTTTTGATGAGGTTGATAGCCCATGATTGCCCTTAGAAAACTCGCCTCACTAAATGAGATGACAAAGTTGCGTAAATGTGCCCGCCTGTTGGACGATTTTTCTTGGCAACTAAATCAAAAGGCTATTGTTGATAAGAGTTATATTCAAGGAGTTTGTAAATTAATTGCCACTTCAAGTGAAGCTTCTTTAAGTGAAACAACAAAAAAGTTGGCTTTTGAATTGTCAACTGATGAGAAAATGATTGATAGTCGCAAGGTGGGAGATTTGAATCTGCTTTTACACTTTGATTTAAAACTTGAACGAGCCGATTGGGATTTTAGAGAAGAAAAGAGTTCTTGTGAAAGAGAAATCTTAGATTTTACTGTGGTCCTCGATCGCGTTCGTTCCCCTTTTAATGTTGGTTCAATTTTTAGAAGTAGTGATTCTTTTGGTGTAAAAGAGATTGTGATTGTAAAACCGGGAGCCTCAATTGAGCACCAACGGGCAATAAGAACAGCGCGGGGCACTGAAAAAAGCGTTGCTTGGAATATTTTGGATGAAAATAAAGCTTTAAAGAGTTTAAGGGGAAAAAATGTTTTTGCTTTGGAGTTGGGTGGTCAAAACATAGATCAATTTACATTTCCCGATGAGGGAGTTGTTATAATCGGATCGGAAGAGCTTGGGGTAAGTCCCCCTTTTTTAAAAGTTGCCGATGAGAGTTACAAAAGAGTGTCAATTCCTTTATTTGGATCTAAAGGGTCATTGAATGTCTCTGTTGCATTTGGCATACTGATATATAAATGGCACTCAGCAGTAGTTGCAAAAGGAAAAAATAAAAAATGAGTTTACTTGCTCCCCAAAAAGTGAGTGTTGAAGAGAACTTTATAAGGATGACTGAAACGCCGGTTTCGCGCCTTATAGCTTCATTGGCTGTTCCCACTATCATAACTATGTTGGTTACAACGTTTTACAATATGGCCGACACTGTTTTTGTCAGTCGTCTTGGCACTCAAGCTAGTGGAGCTGTTGGCATTGTTTTCTCTTTAATGTCGATTATTCAAGCGATTGGAATGACTTTAGGTATGGGAGGGGGCAACTTTATTGCCCGCCTTTTAGGGGCTAAAGAGAATGAAAAAGCTAATCAGGTTTTAGCTACAGCCTTTTTTACTGCTTTGGGAATCGGTTTTTTGTTGATGGTTTTTGGACTTCTCTTTTTAGACTCTTTTATGCGTCTATTAGGTTCAAGTGAGACAATCTTACCTTATGCCAAAGATTATGGAAGTATCATATTAATTGGTGCTCCGATAATGGCAGCAACTTTTGTTATGAACGTTTGCCTTAGAAGTGAAGGTAGCGCCTCTTTGGGAATGAGAGGGATGGTAACTGGTTCATTGTTAAATGTAGCTTTGGACCCTCTTTTGATTTTTACTTTTAAAATGGGAATAAGGGGAGCTGCAATTGCAACTGTTTTTAGTCAGTGTGTCTCTTTTGTTATCCTCCTTTCATTTTATCTTAAGGGTAGAAGTACAGTAAAACTCTCTTATAAAAACTTTAGGCTAAAAAAGTGGGCCCATAAAGAGATTGTTATTACCGGAATGCCAGCTTTTTATCGGCAGGGAATGGCCAGTATTTCAATGATTCTTTTAAATATACTTGCCCGTCCTTTTGGTGATTCTGCTTTAGCTGCTATGGCAATTGTTGCCCGAACGATGCAATTTTTAGGTTCGGCTTTAATTGGTTTTGGTCAAGGATTTCAACCTGTTGCCGGCTTTAGCTGGGGGGCAAAGAAATACAATCGACTTAAAGAGGCTTTTAAATTCTCTATTTTGACTGGAATAATTGGTTTTTCAGTAATAGGAGCTTTAGGTTTTGTTTTTGCTAACACGATAATGGTTTTTTTCATCAAAACCGATCCCAAGGTTGTTGAAATCGGTGCTTTGGCGATGCGTTTACAGTGTGTTGTGATGCCCCTACAAGCGATTAACATCATAATTTCAATGCTCTTTCAATCAATTGGTAAAGCGACACAGGCCTCTTTGACAGCCTTAAGTCGCCAAGGGCTCTTCTTTATTCCGGTAGTATTGGTGATGTCTCAGACCTTGGGAATTTTTGGGATACAGCTAAGTCAGCCTATCAGCGATTTAGGTACTTTTATGTTGTCGATTACTATGTTCTTCCTTTTTATAAGAAACAATCAAACTTGGGGACGCGATATCTCATAAAGGGCTTTCAGCCGATCTTCAATTATTTTGTTGAAGGTGTTAACTGGGAAGTTCCCTTTTTGATTTCGCTCTCCGGCAACACGGTCAGTTAAAATTTGCATCCCTTCATCGATATTTTTTACCGGATAGATGTGAAACTCTTTTTTCTCTATTGCTTCGATAATTTCGTAAGGCAGAATTAAACTTTTAATGTTTTGAATTGGGATAATCACACCGGGATGGTTCTTTAAATTGAGCTTTTTGCAGACAGAATAAAAACCACTTATTTTTTCGTTTATACCGCCAACTGGTTGTAATTCGCCCATCTGATTAACAGAGCCTGTAACGGCAATATTTTGTTTGATTGGAATTTCGCCTATTGCCGATAAAAGGGCATACAGTTCACTAGAAGAGGCTGAATCCCCATCTACTTCGGCATACGATTGTTCAAAACAGATGCCTGAATAAATTGATAAAGGAAATGTTCGGGCATATCGTTTACGCAGATACCCTTCTAAAATTAACAGTCCTTTGTCATGAATTTCTCCTGAAAGACCCGCTTCATGTTCAATGTTGACAATTCCTTCAGTTCCAGGGGCAACTGTTGCACTTATTACCGTTGGGGTTCCAAAGTAAGAAAAGCCCCGATCTAAGACTGCTAAGCCATTCACTACGCCAATTTTTGTCCCCTCTAAAGCAATAATCATTTCGCCGGTAGCTATCTCATTGAAGATGCGACTTTCGGTAACACTTGTTATGTAAGAGCGCTCTTCAAGTGCTTTTAAAACGCTCTTTTTATCAATTGAGGTTCTGTTTTCAAGTTTTCCCCAATAGTTAGCTTCGCGCAGTAAATCGGCAACTAAAGAGAGTTGAGTTGTCAATTCATCCCTGCTTTCAGCTAAAAGGGCACTGTAACGGAGCAATTCAGCAACAGCCGCCATTTCAAGTGGAGCTAAGTTCTCTTCATTAACAACATGATAAAGATAACTGATTACCCCTTTGATGTTCTCATCCGTTGCCTGCATTGAGTAGTCAAATTCAGCCGATACTTTAAAAAGTTTGAGAAAATCGAAATCGTGTTGACAAAATTCCTCATAAGATTCTTCTGAACCAACCAAGACAACTTTTAGATTTAGCGGGACAGGCTCTGGTCTAATTGGTGAAACTTGGGCCGAACCATAAGAGGCATTTTGAATGACTAAAGCCGATGTTTGTAAAAAGCGCTTAAAGGCTTCCCACAAGCCTTCGGTAGTTAACATCTCTTCGGCACTTATTACCATATAACCGCCTGCTGATTGTAAAAGAGAGCCGGCATGGATTGCTAAAAAGGGAAGGTAGCGGTCGTCACGTCGATCACCTAGGGCATCAAGGGAGCCAAATAAGTTGGCAAAGGTGGGATGATTTTCAAAAATTAGCGGACGCTCTTTTGTTTGAGAGTGGTCGACTAAGAGGTTGACACTGTAACGGAGATAAAATGAGTCTTGAGGCAATCCATTTTGGTTTTCTAAATTAAAAAGGTAGGCGTGTTCTATCAAATCTTGTTGAACCTGAGCAAAATAGTTTTGCAATTCAGCTTGGCTGAACTCTTTTTTGATAGGTTCTAAGAGTGAATTTGCTAAATCAGAGAGACTTTTTTGATCGATGTTTTGACTCTCTTTAATTTTTTGTTTTAACAAAGTAATAAAATTTTGCATTGCCAAAGCAAACCTGCGCCCGGTTGCACACTCAAAAGTAACGGCAATTGGTTTATCGGGGTGTCTAAAATTGTGGACAAACGCAATATCTTTTAAAAGGGAGAGATCTTGTAAAAAAGGAGTTGCTGCCTCTTTTATTGCAGTCGATCTGCCTGTTCCGGGGTCCCCACTGACGTAGATATTGTACCCTTTTGAGGCGACTGAAAAACCCATTTTAAGAGCTTGCATAGCTCTAGGTTGCCCAATTATTGTATTGTGCTTATTAAAAGGTTTGAGAGATTCTAGTCTCTTTTCGTCGTAAGAAAAATAAGATTCTTCGACTGTTAACTCGCGTCGAGTCATCTCTAATAGTGCCATGTGGGTCACTATAGGTGGTGGCATAATTGATGTCAACTCTTTATAATATGAGCCATGAAAATTGAACAATTAGTTGACTATGTAAAAAATAGGCTCCACTTAGATGAGTGGCAAGCAATCGACAGCTCTTTAAACGGGTTGCAATTTAGCCGACCCCAAAAAGAGGTCAAAAAAGTAGTTTGTGCAGTTGATGCCTCTTTGGCAACTTTTGAAAAAGCTGCTCAATTAAAAGCCGATGCTATTTTTGTCCATCACGGTCTTTTTTGGGGCCAACCTCTAAGTGTAACTGAGAGCCATTATCGTCGCTTGGAAGTTCTTTTCAAAAACGATATTGCCCTCATTGCAACTCATTTACCACTTGATGCTCACCCATCACTTGGAAACAATGCAACAATGGCTTCTCTTTTAAAGTTAGAACAAGTTGAACCGTTTGGCCTTTATAAGGGAAAGTTTATTGGGTATAAGGGAACTTTTCCAACTGCAGTTGAAATAGATTTTATTACTCAACGGTTAAATTTGAGTGAGCAAACCGGTTTAAAAGTCTTACCTTTTGGCAAAGAAAAAATTAAGAGTGTCGGCATTGTATCTGGTGGAGCTCCCAACGAAGTTTTGGAAGCGATTGATTTAGGCTTAGATGCTTATATCACCGGTGAAACAAGTCACACGATGTACGCTTATTGCCTAGAGGCACAAATCAATATGATTTGTGGCGGTCATTATGCTACTGAGGTTTTTGGTGTTCAACAGATGGCCCGTGATTTTGCCGAGAACTTGAACTTAGAGACAACTTTTATCGATTTGCCAACATCTCTTTAGGGGTTTTTAATGGAGACAAAAGAGGTTGAAAAACGATTTGCACCTTTGTTATTGACACTTTTTATTTTCGTAATTGACCAACTTTCAAAATGGTGGGTTGTTTCTACTATTAAAGAGGGGACAATTAAATACTCTTTTTTAGCCGATTTTCTTTGGATATGCCATGTACGTAATTCGGCAATCGGCTTTAGCATCGGTCACTCATTGCCTGAGACGGCAAAACAAATTTTGTTTGTGGCTTTACCTGTTTTAGTTGTCGTGTTACTCATTTTCTACCTCTTAAAAGCTGATGATTTAAAACCTTTTCAACGGTGGATGGTGGGAGGCATTATAGGGGGTGGCTTGGGCAATTTATTTGACCGTATTTTTAGAGTCGCTTGGGTTGTCGATTTTATCAGTGTCAAAGTTTACGGTCTTTTTGGTTTTGAAAGGTGGCCAACGTTTAATTTCGCCGATGCCTCAATTGTAGTTTTTACCCTGCTTCTGTTGATAAGCTTTTTCGTTTACGGAATAAAAGAGAGGGAAAAAGATGAGATGGTTTAAAAACAAACGCCTTAATACACTCCTATTTCTAATTGTCGCCTCAGTTATGAATTTGGTAATAATTGCACTTTTACTTTTAATCGCACTATTTATTTTAGACAGACTTGTTAATCCAGAATCGCCTTTATTGGGACTCTATTTTGGTTTAGCCTTCCTATTCTCTATTGGAGGTAGTTTTTATATTTATACTTTTGTAATAAAGAGTCTTACGGTAAGATTGAAGTTAGAAGAAAATCTTGATCCGATTTTTAAACAGAAGAGAAGATATAAGAAGGATAGGTCAAAGTAGTGTTAAACCCCAAAATACAACCTTATGAACAACTGCTAGGTGCCTCTTGGTTTCCTTTCTCAGATGAGCCAGTTATTAAAGGTCTTTGGTATGTTCCCCGTCTCTCTTCACCTGTCTTTCTGTTTCCCGAAGAATCTCCTGATGGAAAATGGCACCTCTTTGTCCACTCATGGCTCGGAATTCAACACTACGTCTCTGACAGCGGAATTATGTGGGAGCCGATGGGAGTTGTACAGGTGCGCGGTAAATACCCCTTCTTATTTAAAGAGAAAGGGGCTTTTCACATCATCTACGAACGGCACGGGCGCCAAATCCCTTTTGTTGAGCACTTTACAGCAAGGATGAAAAAATCACATCTTGTTGGCTCTCATATTGAGATGCGCTCTAGTAACGACTTAAGTGTCTGGAGCGAACCTAGAATTTTAATAGATGCAAAAGAGGTTCCCCTTTCAGACGATTATATGAAACAAAGATATATTGTCCATCCGCAATTAATTTTAGCCGAAGGGGGGTATCGCCTCTATGTAGGTTCTTCAAAATATTCAAAAAATCCCTCTTCAAGTCGTTATCTATTCAGTTTTTTTGCTAAAAAACTTGAAGGCCCTTACACTTTAGAGTCCCCAAAGCCGATAATTGAGGCAGTTCCCAACGATCAATGGCGCTCTTTGGCAAGTGGAAGAATCTCTATTTATAAAGGGTCTAATAAATATTATGCCCTTCAAAATCCCCGTTATTGGGATCAAAAGAGAAAAAAAGAGGCTTCTGCAATAATTTTACTTGTCAGTGACGATGGTCTTAAGTGGCAGCGATTTGAAAGACAACCGATTTTAACTCCAACTGAAAAAGGATGGGCTAGTGAACATATTATTAGTTGTGATGTTAAATACAAAAGCGATGAAGATTGTTGGTATTGCTACTATACAGCTAGTGGAGAAAAGCAGTTTGGCTTTGTCCGTGAAGAGATTGGTCTGTTAATTGGAAAGAGTGTAACTAAAAAAGGTTAAACTACGAAATTTCAACTTCAATAATCGATTTATCTTTTTTTCGGGAAGTTCTTAGTTCCCTTTTCTCTTTTTTTGCCAACTCTTTTTTTGTTATCAACTCAATATTTTCAATCGGCTTGCCCTCAATAAACTGTATTATGGCAGCTTCGGTCTCATCGCTACCTTTGGCATCAGGATAGGGGAAATAACCGTGAATAGATTCTTTTACCTCAAGATGTTTAACTAAAGTATCTGCCGATTTTAGCTCTTCAGCATAAAACTTGCCGTCATCCGACAATGGGTCGTATTGGGCTGTAATAATTAAAGCAGGAGGTAAGCGGGAGTGATCTTTTGCCAAAAGAGGGGAGAAGTTTGCATTTAAGATATCTTTTGGTTCACTTTGGTAATTCTTTACAAAGAAT
>Ga0265293_10013986_pt1 | contig 10283 bp, 9 predicted proteins | sample Munlanlewell138R_FD_192505 | JGI IMG/M metagenome (GOLD analysis project Ga0265293, IMG submission 192505) | Leachate microbial communities from a municipal landfill in Southern Ontario, Canada - Leachate well 138R | ecosystem: Engineered > Solid waste > Landfill > Unclassified | place: Canada...
TGCGAATGTGGAAACAGGCCCTTGAGATCTATGAAGAAATTCGCAAAAAAGTGGAAATAAAAGTACTAATCCATTATTTAATCCCTGAGAAAGCCGATGGACGGGATTTGTATTTTCATGATGTGAAGATCAGCTGCAACGCTTTTGAAAGAGTGGGTCTCGACAATGTGAACGGCGCCTACTTTTACTTGATTACTGCCGGTGAAGCGCAAACGGACAGCGAACAGGTAATCGATCAACTTTATGGTGATATCTGGGGAACCAGTCTGGTAGATGCCGCAAGGGAAATGATTCGGGAGAAGATTGCTTTTATAGACAGAGACAAAGATGAGAACAGCATACTATCCGATTCCTTTGGCCCTGGGTATTATGGGATGGGGCTTCTGCAGACTGCCGATATCTTTCAAATTATCGATGCATCACTTGTAAATGTGACACTGAACCCGGGAGGTATGATGAGGCCTCAGAAGAGCATTACCGGACTTTTTTTGTCGGTCAAAAATGCAGACGTGTTGCCCCCTGCCACCTGTGAAAGCTGCATCGGAGGGAGCTCCGGCTGTGCTTTCTGCAACCGATGGGAAGGACCGGCGAGGTTTTAAGAGGGTATGCGCCGTTGAGTTCTGTACTGGCTGGGAGTGATACCCTCAACTTTGCGGAAAACCTTGGAGAAGTAACTCTGATCCTCAAAACCACACTGATATGCTATGTGAGTAAGATTTAAGCCGGTCTTTCTGAGGAGCTTTTTCGCTTCTTGAAGTCTCAATATGGTCAGGTATTCGGTGAAACTCTTTCCCATTTCCTGCTTGAAAAGCACAGATAAATAGGACTGGTTAACATGGAAGTGCTCTGCGCTGTCTCGCAAGGTAAGTTTCTCTCTGAAATTCTTATTGAGGTACTTCACTGTTCCTTCCACAATTTTTGATGATCCATGGTAAAAATTTTCCCCATAACGCGCTGCCAGTTCGCCAAGGATGGAGCAAGCCAAAAGCTTCATGCTCTCATAATCCTTTTGATCTGTTAGAAATTCCAAATCACCGGACTCCGTTTCAACATACTCCAAAGGAAATTGGTCCCAGTCGGGCAGGCCGCGAAGAAGCAGATTGAACAAGCTATAAACTCTCATTTTAACGGCATTGAGATCCCCGGCTTCCAATAGGTAGAGTTCATCCAGGAGTCCCGAAGCGGCCTCAGATGCTCCTTCTCCATCTCCACTGCGAACCAGTTGACTGACCTGATCCTCCAAATCTTGAGGATAACGCATATCCTTATGTATTTTTTTGTAATTTCGCACTTCGGAACTCAATTTGGACTGCTTCTCATACCGTTCGCTCTTTAGGAAATAATCGCCGGCATTGTCTACGGAAGAAAGAACACAGTTATTGAGCATCAATGATAAGTAAGACACTTCTTTAGGTGAAAACACCCTTATTTTATTCAACGCAAAACTCAACCCGGGAAAATCGGATTCAACGATAGAGTCTTCTTTTATCAGCTTTGTGATGTTGCTTTCACGTAGTGATCCCATTACGATGGGACCGGCCAGAAAGCCTCCTGATAATTTTCCTTTCACGTAAAGAGCCACAGCAATCTTGACCAATCCGCCCCGGCACACAAATATGTAAGGTTCACCGAGCTTAGAGGCGTAATCGATTGAGGAGATTAGGTTTCTTCCGCAATCGGAGGAAGGCACACCATACTGGTTAGCGAAAGAACATATTTTGGAATCGTTGTCCCATTCCATTCGAACATTACCGGCCGCATCCACGTAAGTGACGGGGACTTGCATCAAGTTGTTGAAGGATTCGATTGATTCCATCAAGTAGTTCGAGAGCTGAAGCTCTGTGTGTATAGTTGAAGATTGGCTTTGGTTCATTCGTTGTTACCTCATTTAATTACATATAAAAAGCGGTTATGTAATATTATTTTACCAAACAAATGTAAAATGAGCAAGTGCAATAATATAGACCTAAGAAAAGTACCTATTTCTGCTTAAATCCTCCTATACTTTGTTACGAATAATAAGTTATGCTTACATTGGAGATTAGTATAAGTATAAATACTTCTCTTGAAGAATTTTATAATTAGAAATGGAGGATTAGTATGGGAAAAGATTTGGTTATTAAAGCATTGAACCACGAGAAGACTGATCGTGTTCCCTGGGTGCCCTTTGCCGGCGTACATGCGGGAAAATTGAAGGGCTATACGGGAAAGGAGATTCTTACAGATACAGACAAACTCGTCGAGTCGCTCCTTGAAGTAAATAAGCTGTATATGCCGGATGGCATGCCTGTCATGTTCGACCTGCAGGTGGAAGCTGAAATTCTAGGGTGCTCGTTACTTTGGGCAGATAACAATCCGCCTTCCGTAAAGACACATCCATTAGCAGAGGATAAGACGATTCCATGCAGATGCACCATTCCTACAAAAGAATCCGGAAGGATTCCTATGATATTGGATGCAATGCGCAGGGTCAAAGCTGAAATTGGTAATGAGACCGCTCTTTATGGATTGATCTGTGGACCCTTTACCCTTGCTTCCCATCTGAGAGGAACCGGAATCTTTATGGATATGGTAAAAGATCCTCAGTATGTGAAAGAGTTAATCGAATTTTGCTCTGAGGTCAGCATTAAGATGGCGGATTTCTACATCGAAGCCGGTATGGACGTTATCGCTATTGTAGACCCCCTCGTCAGCCAGGTTTCTCCCAAGCATATTGAGAACATGCTTTCGGAAGGCTTCATTGCTGTGTTTGACTATATAAGGAGCAAGGGAGCTCTTTCCAGCTTCTTCGTCTGCGGCAATGCTTCCAAGCAGATTGAAGCTATGTGTAAAATGCATCCGGATGGTATTTCCGTGGATGAAAATGTTAATTTAGTTGAAGCTAAAAAAGTCAGCGATAACTATAACATTACCATGGGAGGCAATATTCCCCTGACGACAACAATGTTGCTTGGAAATCAGCAGGACAACATGAAAGGGGTTATCGACATCCTGGACAGTGTGGATCATCACAACTTTATTTTAAGCCCCGGCTGCGACATGCCTTACGACACACCGATCGAAAATACCATTGCAGCAGCTCAGGCTGTCAAATACCCGGATGATGCCAGAAAGACCATTGAAAACTACACAGCTGTAGTAGATGACATCGATGTTGAAATACCGGATTATGAGAACCTGGACAAAGTTCTTATTGAACTGTTCCTCTTGGATCCTGATCAGTGTGCTGCTTGTACCTATATGCTGAACAGCGTTGTTGATATCTATGATGAAATCAAGGATATAGCCGAGTACAGAGTGTATAAATACTTTATTCGGGAAGACGTTGCCAGGACGGCAAAAATGGGCATTGCAAACCTGCCGACGATGTGCATCAATGGCGAGCAGAAATACATCTCTATCATTCCACCCAAGGAAGAGCTGATAGCAGAGATTAAAAAATACGTTAGAAACAAATAACTATATTGCAAGAACAAAACAGATTAGGAGGAAAAAAGATGAGTAAGGAATTGATTCTGAAGGCTGCCGCCGAGTCTATTATCGAAAGCGATGAGGACAAGGCTCTTGAGACTCTGGCGCAAGCAGATGCAGAAGGTATCGATGTAGTGGAACTCCTGAGCGAGGGTTACAGCGCAGGAATGAGAGAGTTGGGAGACCAATTTGGAAGAGGGGAAATCTTCCTACCCGAATTGATATTTTCTACAGAAGTAATGAAAATTGTTACTGAGAAGATCGAGTCAAGGTTGGAAGGTTCAGATGCGCCAAAGAAAGGCGTTATGGTTATCGGAACCGTTGCCGGCGACGTTCATGACATCGGAAAAGGCATTGTCGCTTCTCTGGTAAAGACAAACGGTATTGAAGTTCACGACCTGGGCCGTGAAGTTCCTGCCAGTGTTTTCGTAGAGAAGGCAATCGAGTTGAATGCTAATTTTGTAGGTAGCAGTGCACTTCTTACAACTACCATGACAGAACAGAAAAAAATCGAAGAACTCCTGGTTAAGGCCGGTATCCGCGATAAGGTAAAGACTCTTGTAGGTGGTGCACCGGTTACCAAGCGTTGGGCCGAGAAAATTGGAGCTGACGCCTATTGCGAAGATGCTACCGATGCTGTAAATGTAATTCTTTCCTGGCTGAACAACTAAAAGAAATCGATATAGTTAAGCAAGGGAGGAGAAAATGAGTAAATTTAAGCACGAAACAGACATCCAAGGCTACTGTATATTAGGCAATGATGATTTGGATGCCCTCCACGAAGCCACACTGGATCTCATGGAAGACTTCGGTCTTCAGATCCATGGCGATGAAGCACTGGAAATCTACAGCGCAGCAGGTTGCGATGTAGACAGAGAAACTGAAAGAGTCCGCTTTCCCAGAAATCTCGTCAATGACAGTATTGAATCCTGTCCCCCAGAGTTTACCCTCTGTGGCAGAGATCCAAAAAACGATACGCTGGTTGGCGGAAAGAACGTGGCATTTAAGAACTTTGGAACCGGTGTTCTGATGATGGACCCCTATACAGGAGAAGTCAGAGATTCTACAAAAGAAGACCTGGGAAACGTTGCTCGCTTCTGTGATGCGCTGGAGGCCGTTGACGTGTTCTCCATCGCAGTAGCTGCAGGAGATGTGGATCAAAGGATAAAGTCTCTCCACGAAGCAGAAGTGGTGTTCAACAATATCACGAAGAACTTTGCCCACGACCTGGAGGGTGTAAAAAACACCCAACGCTTTATCGATATGGCCGCTGCAATTCAGGGTGGCTATGACAAGCTGAGAGAGCGCCCGATTATCACCATGGGTGCATGTCCCAACAGCCCGCTGGAAATCAATGAGAATGAGACAAGTATTATTGCACTGTCCGCGAGACATGGACTTCCTATCGATATTTTGTCAATGGGTCTCTGCGGAGGAACGACACCTGCGACATTAGCGGGTACACTGGTTACAACAAATGCCGAGATTTTAGGAGGAATTGTCCTCTCTCAAATCATCAATAAAGGCAATCCAATCCTGTACGGCAGTTCTACGACGATTATGGATATGAGATCTGCCACCTCGCCGGTAGGTGCTCCGGAACACGCCATGTTTGGATCCGCCGTAGGGCAGATCGGACATTATTACGGGATTCCCACCAACGTAGGCGGAACTTAGGGGGACAGTAAAGTTATCGATGCTCAGTTAGGCCATGAAAAGACTATGACAGCCATTCTGCCATCATTGACAGGGAGCAATGTGATCTACGGAATGGGTATGCTGGAAATGGGAATGACCATGAGCTATGAGCAGCTTCTGATCGACCAGGAAATCGTCAAGATGATCCGGAGGATCCTGCAAGGTATCGCGGTCAATAAAGATACCATCGCGCTGGATGTGATCAAAAAGGTCGGACCTGCCGGTAATTATCTCGGGGAACGTCATACGTTGAAGTATATGCGTCAGGAACTATCAACTACAACGCTGATCAACCGTAAGATGAGGGACAATTGGGAGAAGAATGGTGCCAAGGATATCGCAGCCGTTGCCAGGGAGCAAGCTATCGAAATTCTTGAAAACTATAAACCGACACCATTACCCGAGGATGTTCGAAAGAAAATTCACGACATCGTTCTGGAAGGTGAAGCAGAAGCTAACGAGTTAGAAAGAAAGGAAGGTTAAAATGCAGGACAAGAAGTACTTTACCCGTATGGGTGATGGCTCAATAGTGCATATGACCGAAGCTGAAATCCGGGAAGACATGAAGGCCGGGATGGAAGATGCGGTTATGAGAGGTAAAATTGATCCTCTCACAGATGAAGAGTTTGAACATCTGTATAGCATAATCACTATGCCCGGAACTATCGTGGGTGTTGAGCCGGGAATGCAGATCGTTACCACAAGCGATTCCGGTTCCGACAAGATCAATACCAAATGTGGAATTCCCGTGGACAGGGCTGTTAATGCCATGCTTCACGAGAGAATTCTGGGCTGTGACTCTGTAGATATCGGCTTTAGCGATTATAACTATAAGACGGTAAAGGGCGTAGCAAAGCGGGAGGCAACAGTTCTGAAGCACGCTTTGAACCGCACGACGATGCCTTTGTTCTACGGCGCAATGCCGAACCTGGGTTTCTATACGAAGCCTGATGGTCCTGTGGACAACTGGGCGGTCTTGCTTCCGGAAGGAAAGATCAAGGAATCTCTTGCTGCTCAGGAAGAAGCAGTTGAGCATGCAGTGAGAGACATTGTCTATGTAGCGGAGCAGATGAATGACGTGGGAGCTGACGGTATCAACCTGGATACCAGTGGCGCAGCAGGGGATGCAGATTTTCTGGTATCTCTGAAAGCTACAGAAGCGATCAAAGAAAGATTCCCCGATCTTAACGTGGAAATCGGTATGGCCGGAGAATTTGTTCTGGGCATGCACGGAAAATTGAAATACGACGACACCCGCCTTGCTGGACTTTACCCACACAAGCAGGTAAAGCTTGCGGAAAAGGCAGGAGCCTCCATCTTTGGTCCTGTTGTGAACACTAATTGCAATATGACATTCCCATGGAACATGGCTAGGGTTTGTACCTTTATCAAAGCCTGTACGGCAGTAGCCGAAATACCGGTTCATGCCAATACCGGTATGGGTGTTTGCGGTGTTCCCATGTGTGAAAACCTTCCCGGAGATATCGTATCCAGGGTTGATAAAGCCCTGGTGGAAATCTGCAAAATTGACGGGTTGTAGATTGGCGTAGGTGACCCCCTCGGAGCAGAAGCAACTCACGGCATAGTCGCAAGCATGGGCGGTGTCCGTACAGCCGGAGATCTGGTTTTACGGATGCAGCTGTCGCACAAGATGAAAATCGACGAGGCGAAAAAATTTGTTGCGGAAAAGCTGAATGTTACTCTCGAGGAACTTTGCGACGTGGTAACCATGTCGGAGGTTAGGGAAGAATTAGGTCTTGGTTTGGCGCATGTGGAACCTTGTGCAGAGGCTAACATAGGTATGGAAGCCAAGTTCAAGATTGCAGAGCTCCTTGGAATCAAGATCAACTCAGTAGAAAGATTCAAAGAAAGAGCTGGAATGAAGTAAGACTTTAAAGATCCGGAGGCGGAGTGCTCTGACTGTCAGGGCACAGAAGGGGCATTTCGCAGCCGGTATCGAAAAAAAATCATGATCTCACAGAAGCATTTTAATTAAAAGTTTATTCATTATTGTTTTTCGTATGGAAAGCAAATGTAAAATAAAAACTATAACTCTTGCAAATGGAAAGTGAGGAACAAATTGGGTAAAAAAATCCCCATGTGGCAAATCGCTGTAGTTTTCGCAGTTATTATTATTTCTATGGGATATACCATTATAGCATACGATGGATATATCCACATTCCTTTAATGTTTTCCGGTATTGTAGCAGCTATCATTGCCAAACTGAATGGTTATCGTTGGAATTATCTTGAGCAGGGTATCCTCAACAGTATAAATTCTGCTATGCAGGCCTGCCTTATCCTTATGATAGTCGGTATGCTTATCGCTTCCTGGATTTCCGGGGGCGTCATTCAGCTTATGATCTATTACGGTCTAATGATATTGAACCCGAGTATTTTTTTAGTTGCTTCCTGTTTGATCAGTGCAGTAGTTTCTTTATCTACAGGAAGCTCCTGGACCACGGCAGGAACTGTCGGAATCGCCTTCGTAGGCATAGGTGCCGGACTTGGTATGCCTGTAGGAATGACTGCGGGAGCTATTATCTCCGGCGCATACTTCGGTGACAAGATGTCACCTCTTTCTGATTCCACCAATCTGGCTGCAGCCATGGGTGGAGCCAAGCTGTTTGATCACATTAAGCATATGATCTGGTCTGTCACACCTTCTCTGATTATAGCTTTAATCATATATGGTATTTTGGGAATGGGGCATACAGGTACTGTAGATGTTTCACAAGTAGAATCTCTGATGACTGCTTTACGTGAAAACTTCAATCTTTCACCTCTGCTGTTCATTCCGCCAATCTTTATTATACTAATGGTAATTTTCAAGATCCCCGCTATTCCGGGACTCTTGTTCGGCGTGGTATTGGGAGTCCTCTGCTCCGGCATTTTCCAGGGCGACGATATGATGGCCGTTTCTGTCTACAATCTCTATGAAGGCTTCGTATCAGAAACAGGAAATGAGTTCCTTGATGCTTTACTTACACGTGGAGGCATTCAATCCATGTTCTATGCCATCAGCATTGTGTTTGCTGCTATGTTCTTAGGAGGCATCTTAGAAGCCAGCAACATACTCACAACGCTATGTGAAGCCATGCTGAAGTTTGCAAAAGGGACCGGTTCTCTCGTGGTCATCGTTGTCGTATCCTGCATAGTCATTAACATAACCTGTGCAGACCAATACGTTGCTATCGTTCTACCCGGTAAGATGTACAAGCACGAATTTGAGGACAGACGGTTGAAGCATAAAAACCTTTCTCGTATTCTTGAGGATGCCGGAACCGTCACATCTCCTCTGGTGCCCTGGAGCACATGCGGAGCATATATGACAAGTACACTGGGAATTGCTACAGTTACCTATTTACCGTATGCTTTCCTTAATATATTAAATCCATTTATTTCTATGTTCTATGGTTTTACAGGGATCAGCATGGAAAAAATGAGTGATGAAGAATATGAATCCGTCATGAAAGAAAGAGCTGTCGAGAAAGCCTTGGCAGAAAAGGCGCTTGAAGCATAACTCTATATGATTTCAATTGACGGCAGGGCACTCCTGCCGTCAATTTGTGTCTCTTACAACCTTTTGAACTTGATGTTCTTGCTGGATTAAATGCTGGAAATATAGTATAATAAAGATACCGATAAACCTCAATTGAGAGTGAATACTTATACTTATACTTATACTTATACTTATAATTATGATTGTGGAGGACGTATGATAAAACTTGTACTGTTGACCGGCTTTCTGGGAACGGGAAAAACAACATTATTGAAACAACTGTTGCGTGAGTTCAAAGATGAAAAAATCGGAGTCATTGTAAACGAGTTCGGCCAGATCGGCATTGATGGATCATTGGTTGAAAAAGAAGGAATTAAAATGACGGAGCTCACAAACGGCTCTATTTTCTGTGCCTGTATAAAAGACAATTTTATCAATAGTCTTATCGCGCTATCAAAAGAAGATATTTCCTATGTTTTCATTGAAGCTTCCGGACTCGCTGACCCGGCAAGCATGTCGCAGATAATAAAAGGAATTTCACCGCAAACGACGGTTCCTTACGATTACAGGGGATCTATCTGCGTTGTGGATGCCGAGACTTTCCTGGACTATTATGATTTACTTCCTGCTCTTCATCAGCAGGTGGCATATAGCGGAGGGACCATTGTCAATAAGGTGGATTTAGTAGATGAAGACAAGCTGGCGGACATTCTGGAAAAGCTTGCTTCAATAAATGCTATTGCCCCGATTTATGTGACCACCTATTGTGATGTGGAATTCCGTAAACTGATCGATGAAATTAAGGTTCCGGACAAGCCCGATGAAGAAAGCTCCAATACGGTGGAAAGCAGGCCGAAAACCTTTGTTCTCACCGCCGATAAAACTTTGTCGCGAAAGGCAATGGAAGCTTTTCTCCATGATTTAATGGAGGATTCATATCGGATCAAGGGCTTTGCCAATACAGAAGATGGTACATTGTATGTCAGCGGTGTCAGAAACCACATGGAAATCGTTCCATGGGAAGAACCTGCAGAAAAGACGGAGATTGTGATCATATCTGCCGTAGGAATACGTATGATGAGCATGATTACAAAAGGACTTAAAGGGGAGCTAAAGGATATCCTTAACATCACCCTCTAACGAGCAGTAGAGAAAGGACAGAGAATGATCATAGCATTCCAACCCATGGGGAAGAAACAACATGCAGAAGCGGGGGAGACCCTTACTGCAATAGCCGATAGGGCTTCGGTAACCATAAATAACGACTGTGCCGGCCAGGGGACCTGCGGCAAATGTAAAATAAAGATTCTATCCGGAAATGTGGGATCGCCCGATGCTACAGAGCTCGAGTTATTGAGTCAGGAAGAGTTATCTTCAGGTGTTCGCCTGGCCTGCAGGATAAAAGTACAAGATGATTTGACCATCGAGGTACTGTCTGCAGTTGGGAATATGGGTAGAAAAAAGGACATGGCACGTCTACCTGAAGACTTTCTCCCGGATCGAAAAACCAGGCAGCCCGGTGAGCAGGAAGCACATTACGGCCTGGCCGTTGATATCGGTACCACCACTGTGGTGGGCATGCTCTGGGATTTGCGAAAAGCCGAGCCCGTTG
>Ga0265293_10013987_pt1 | contig 10283 bp, 10 predicted proteins | sample Munlanlewell138R_FD_192505 | JGI IMG/M metagenome (GOLD analysis project Ga0265293, IMG submission 192505) | Leachate microbial communities from a municipal landfill in Southern Ontario, Canada - Leachate well 138R | ecosystem: Engineered > Solid waste > Landfill > Unclassified | place: Canada...
TTACCGGGTAGTTGAAAAATACTTCTTTGAAACCTTAGTCAGGTTACATCGGGAAACGGAAGGCGCACCATACACCGGACTAAAAGCGGCAGGAACCACAAAACAAATTGTTCAAATGAGCGACCAGGCACTGGCAACAGGAAATATCAGCGATCTGACCTCAAAACTGAACAAACATATTGAGAGCGTTATTATGGAAAAATACCAAAAAACTGCTGAGTTAAACAAAAAGAAAAATGAATCGGTGGAAACAGGAAGAGAATTTGTTGAAGCCTATGTGGATTATACACACACCCTTGAAGCCATTCATGACATTTTGGAACACGGAGGTGGAGCACATTCTGGACATTAATAACTGGAATCTTTCAAAACATCCTTGCTCAATCATCGGCAAGGATGTTTTTTTTATTAAAACTTTTTTTACTTGACCCACAACTTAATCTACAAATAGAGCCCTGCCAGAGCAATTGCACTAAAGTTTTTCCCGTTTCGGGAGCAAGTTCCAATAGTTAATCCGAAACCTAAAAAACACAAAAATGTTAAAAAGTGTTAACAGATATTGTAGTTAGTAAACATTAACTAACTTTGTTCTGTTTTAAATACAATTAATTTTAGAAGTTATGCTTACCGACAGACAAAAGGAAATTATTGAAGTTTCGCTCAACCTCATTGCCAACAAGGGCATTCAAGGGTTGACCATAAAGAATATATCCAGGGAAATTGGAATTTCCGAACCGGCTATTTATCGTCATTATGAAAATAAAATTCAGATTTTGATAGCACTTCTTGACCAGTTCAGAATGACCTCGGGAAAACTTTTCAGAGAAGTATCGGAATTGCCGGTAGGTCCGGTAGAAAAAATCGATCAACTCTTTAAGAGACATTTTCAGGTTTTTTCTGAAAACACTTCGTGGGTGGCTGTAATTTTTGCTGAAGAAATATTCAGAAATGAACCGATATTGATGAATAAAATAGGCGATATTGTTAATCAAAACGATATTCTATTTCAACTCATACTTAAAGAAGGGCAAGAGACCGGTGAAATCAGAAATGATGTGAGAGTTGAACATCTTTCCATTATTGCAATGGGAGCGCTTAGACTTTTTGTCAAAAAATGGCAATATTCACTTTATGATTTTAATCTGATTAATGAAGGCACACACTTTCTAAATTCAATTAAACAAGTGATTACAGCTAAGTAACATTGAACATATATTTTATAAATAAAAAGTTAGTTAACACAAACAAACATTGAGATGAAAAAATTTAAGAAACAATTAAAATTGATGTCGTGGCTTACACTTGCCCTGATTTTAGCGGTAACAGTATGGTTTAGCACTGAAATAGTAAATCATGCGCGCATGGAAACAAATCTTGATAAATATATGCCGCACAATCACCCGGCTTTCATCTATTCCGATCAGGCAGAAGAGTGGTTTAACATTAAAGATGGAATTTTGATTGCCATCGAAAACAAGGATGGTATTTTTAATCCTCAAACGCTTTCCAAAGTTAAGGAAATAAGCCTTGGTTTGTTATCAATGGATGAGTTTGAAGAGATTGATATCCAATCCCTCTACACTGCTGATAATATAGTTGGTACTGAAGACGGGCTTGATGTTACCTCCTTTTTCGATGAAGTGCCTGAAACAGCCCAGGAACTGGCGGATCTTCGTGAAAATGTTGTTGACAACGACATGGTTTATCGCCGCTTGGTTTCAGAAGATGAAACAGTTGCGCTGGTTGTGGCTGCAATGGATGATGAGTATTTTACGGATGAGTTCTATCGCCGGATTTTAGATTTTGCTCACTCTTTCGAAAGTTCAACCGAAATCATATATGTGGCAGGCCGCCCGATAGTGGAAGGCACAATGGGACTGCTTGGCCCGGCCGATATGAAACGTATGGTGCCAATAGTGCTAATTGTTATAGCCCTGGTACTTTATCTTTTGCTGAAACGCTCCAGCGCTACAGTTTCCATTATGATCACCGTATTTATAAGTACAATATGGGCTTTCGGATTAATGGCAGCACTAAAAATCCCGATTTATGCCGTTTCAACCATGATTCCGGTTATGCTAATTGCAATTGGAGTTGCGTATGGTGTCTATTTTTATCAATACCTTCAGCAATATTTTCACAACAACCCGGAATCTGACCTGATTACTGCACTTAAATCAGTAATTAAAAGGCTTTCAGTCCCTCTTTTCATGGCAGCCTTTACCACAATCATTGGTTTTCTATCGCTGCTGACGTCTCAGGTCTATCCGATTAAATATTTCGGGATTTTCACTTCATTCGGGATTTTTGTAACATTTGCTCTGGCGCTTTGGTTTCTGCCCTCATGGGTTATTCTTTTCGGATACCGAGTGCAAAACATCTCTTCAAAAAAACCCCGGAAAAAAACCGGTAAGGTTAGTTTGAGTGCCGGAAACATCACCCAGATATTATTAAATAAAAAACGAACCGTTTTTATCATTACGGCTGTTGTTGTAGCCTTTTCCATTTACGGAGTAACCAAAGTGTGGATTAACTCAAGTTTCTTGGCAAATTTTGAAAAAGACAGCGACATAGTTTTAACCGACAAATTTGTAAACAGCAAATTTGGGGGCACTTCCACACTGAATGTCATTCTCGAAAGCGAAGAATATGACGCCTTCAAACAACCCGATGCACTCACTTTGATTGATGAAATGCAGCATGAAGCAGTGAAGCTCAGCCGGGTTGGAAACTCATTTTCATTAGCCGATTATCTGAAACGCATGAATAAGGTGATGAATGCCGACAGCGATGAATTCTATACAATCCCGGAAACCAGCGACATGGTAGCGCAATACCTGCTGCTTTATGAAATGTCGGGCGATCCGGAAAACCTTGTAAGGATTATCAATTACGACTACAATCGTACAAACGTCACCTTTCAGCTGAAAGGTGATGATTCGCAAACTATCAATGAAGCGCTTACTGTAATCAAAAAGTTTGAAAAACCGCTTGGCGACATGGGAGTTAGCATAAATTATGCCGGCTCAGGCTACAAAGCACTTGTATTCACTGATTTAATCTTGGAGGGACAGATAAAAAGTATTCTCGTGTCATTGGTTCTTGTCCTGCTGTTGCTTACTTTTATGTTTAAGAGTATAAAAGCCGGACTCATTGGATCGACGCCAATTGCAATCACCGCTCTGATTAGTTTTGGGGTTATGGGTGCTCTCAATATTCCGCTAAGCACAACAACTGCGCTGCTGTCCAGTATCGCTATCGGAATCGGAATTGACTATGCTATCCACTTTCTGCAAAACTACCGCATGAATCTAAAAACTGAATCCAATCAGCTGGATGCCATAAAAACAACTATGCTGCACACCGGAAAAGCAATCACATTCAATGCGGTTGTAGTTATCTCCGGATTTTTGGTGCTGCTGTTTTCCGTTTTTCCTCCAAACAGAACACTTGGTGCACTGGTTTCCATGAACATGTTTACCAGCTTTTTAGGAACTCTGACCCTGCTCATGATTCTGGTTTTTGGATTTAAGGTTTTCATCAAAAAAAACAATTCAACCAAAGTAGAAAAAAAGAGTAGATTATGAAAAAGTTATTGCCATATAGCGTTTTACTACTTGTGCTGTCTCTTTCCCAGAAAACAGATTTGACAGCACAGGACTCAACCGGTAAGGTTGTGGAAACCGACTTTTTCAAAGCTGTACGTGCAAATCAAGTTGAGAGTTATATCACGTTCGGGCAAGGATTAGGCAACATTGAGCCACTGATTTTTGAAAGCCTGATTGCTCCCTATTTCCTGATTCGCACCAGCCACGATGCCCGATTGGGCGCAACTCTTTCGTCGCCTATTTTAATCCGCATGAAGGCTGAAGAGTCGTTTCCGGTGCGTTCACCAAGCTATATGCCCAATATCACTTTCTACAGACAATTGAATTCAATCTTTGGCGAAATGTATGATGCAAGCTATCTTTTCCTTACGCTGGAACACCATTCCAACGGACAGGATGGCGAGTTTTACAACGAAGACGGGTCATTCAACATTGAAACAGGCAACTTTGCAACCAACCAAATTGAATTTGGGGTATTTATCAACAAAAACCTGCTCCCTTTTCAAAACACGACCGAGTATTTTCGCACATCTGTGGAGTTTTTTCCCAACATCGGGCGGGAAGAAGAATTAAAAGGGCGATACAGTTTTCTGAGATGGAACAACAGTTTCAGAATATTCCGGTTTCCGGGATACAAGCCAAAACCAAATCAGTCGGGGCATTTTTCACAGCCGCAAGTGCAAACTAAAATTGAATCTGCCTGGTTGTTTGGAAGTATTAATAATGCCGCATTTTTCAATCTGCGGGAACGGCTCAACTTTTCGGCAACCATTGCATACCGCCCCAAAGCGCTCAGCGATGTCAGCTTCTTTCTGAACTTTTATAGCGGCAAGGATTATTACAATATGCAGTTCTATCGCAGAATAAACACTTTGCGGATTGGATTGCAAGCATTTGCTTTTAAATAAAACAATAGATTATAAATTATAAATATTAAAGTATTAAAGGAGAATTAATTATGAAAACAAATTTTTTAAGTTTAGTAGCAGTCGGCTTGATTTCAATTTTTACAGTAACGCCGGCTTCCGCCCAAATAACAGGGAAGGAAATTATGGAAAAAGTTTATAACATACCATCAGGCGATGATATGCAGGGTGAGTTGGTCATGACCCTTGTGAATAACCGGGGCGAACAACGTGTCAGAAATTTAAAACAGTTCAGCATGGATGACGGGAAAGTGGAAAAAAAAATCATGTTTTTTCTGGCGCCTGCCGATGTTAGAAACACTTCGTTTATGAACTGGAGCTATAGTGATGGGCGCGAAGACGATCAATGGATCTATCTGCCTGCCCTGAAAAGAATTAAGCGAATCTCGAGCGATGGAAAAAGCGATTATTTCATGGGGTCGGATTTTACGTACGACGACCTTGGAGATCGACATCCCGATGAAGACAATCATAAACTCATAAGAGAGGAGTCCATTGACGGAAACAGCTGTTATGTGGTGGAAAGTACACCCAAAACCAGTGGTTATATGTATTCCAAAACAATCAGCTGGGTAATTAAAGACAGTTTTCTTGGAATAAAACGGGAGTTTTATGATTCAAAGGGAAATTTATTAAAAACGCTCACTATCAAAAAGTTCGATGAAATTTCAGGAATATGGACAATACTCGAAACAGAGATGAACAATGTTCAGAAAAACCACAAAACCTTGATGGAATTCACTAATGTGCAATATAATCAAGGACTAAAAGACAATTGGTTTACAGAAAGAACAATGACAACTGGTATCTGAACAACAACAATCAGGCTGCACAAAGCAGCCTGATATTTCAATTTTTCTAAAATATTTCACCATGAAAACAAAACACATATATATTACTTTTCTTATAGTTATCATCAGTTTTATTTCCAAAGCGCAGGATGCACCTGTAATTTCCGGATATGTAAGGAACTATACCGGTATGCTGACTTCCGAAAACAATGAATTTTCAATTGTGCAGAACACCCTGAATATCAACATCGAAAAAAAATTCGGACGGGTGGCTTTCAAAGCAAATCCCTATTTATACCACTATTTTGACCGGGATTTGGAACTGGGACTACGCGAGGCGTATATGGACCTCTATTTCGATAATTTCGATTTGAGAATAGGAAAACAGCAGATTATTTATGGAAAAGCGGAAGGAGTATTTATTACTGATGTGGTATCTCCAAAGGATTTACGTGAATTTTTATTGCCCGATTTTGAGGAAATTCGTATGGGAATAACAGCTGCAAAGCTGAGTTATTTTTTAAAAGGGAACACTTTTGAGCTAACCTGGATTCCGGTGTTTACACCAACACAGCTGCCGGGTGCAGGTTCCATCTGGCAACCGGTTATGCCTTTCCCTGTTAATCCAACATTCGATTACTCGACATCGGAAGTTATTCCATCGCTTGAAAACAGCGAACTGTTTCTAAGGTATTCCGCACTGGGCTCAAAAATTGATTATGAGTTGGTTGCAGGAACATTTAATTACGACGACCCCGTTTTTCACTTAACGAAACAGATTGACCAGCAAACCGGCACACTCACCGGACTGACGGCACGACCTGAATACCACAGGGTTTTAATGGCAGGAGGCAGTTTCAGCCTTCCGGTCGGACCATTGGTGCTTAGAAGTGAGTTAGGATATTATAATGGCAGATATTTTCAAACAAACGCTCCTTCTGCAAAAGACGGAACCATAAAAAAAGATTTTCTCCATTATATGGCGGGGCTTGATTACAACCTCGCAGGAATTGTTCTTAGCACACAGTTTATTCAGGAAGTTGTTCCTGACTATGAGGATGATATGCTAAACGATCAGTTTGAAACAACCATGACATTTTTGGCAAAAAAAGATTTTTTCAGAGAAAAACTATGGATTGAATTTTTCAGCTATGTAGGATTGACAACAAAAGATGCCTTAATCAGGCCAAAGCTGACCTATTCCTTTGCCGATGGCTTTGATATTCAAGCGGGAGCAAATATTTTCACAGGCTCAGAAGGGCGTTTCGGACAGTTTAATGCAAATGATATGCTATATGCTAAAGTGAAATTCAGTTTCTGATAAGTTTATAATAGTTAATATTAATCGAATGAAAATTAAAAGCTGGAGAGAAATACCGATTATCAGCAACCCACACAACCTGGATATCAGAGAATTGTACGACAATCCACAAATACAAATCCGTCAGGTGATCTTGCGTCCGGGTGAGCGGGTAAGGCCATTTCTTTCGCCAATCAATGCAATTTTGTATGTGAATAGCGGAAGTGTGATTGTGCAGTCAGGGGATTTAATTAAGCCTGCCATAGAAGGCGAGCTAATAATTTGTCCTGCTGACAAACCCACCAATTTATATAATAATTCTAACAGCAAATCCTTGATTATTGCCATTCGAGCTCCAAAACCAACCATAAGAAGCCTCCTGCTTTAAGCTTCTTCTGAACAACGCCCGGAAGTGAAAATTCCGGGCGTTTCGGTTTTGATATCCACATTTCAAATTCAGATTTTTTTAAACAAGTGGTCAATGTGAGTGGTAAAACAGATGCCCCAAAACATCAATGACAAAGCCAAACTTACCTTTTTTGAATCTCCTGAATCTATTCCACTTAGTATATTTTAACAAAACATAAAGGTTTTTTACTTTGTAATTCATTAAATTCGCGCTCTTAAAAATTGAGACTATTTTAGTCAAAATAATTAGCTGAAAACTTTTAAGAATTCAATTTTAGAATATGAATCAAACAGTGGATATTAAAGAGCTGAACGAACGGATTCAGCAGGAGAGTTCGTTTGTTGATCTGTTAACTCTGGAGATGAACAAAGTGATTGTGGGACAGAAGCATCTTGTGGAAAGCCTGCTTATCGGATTGCTGTCCAACGGGCATATTTTACTGGAGGGTGTTCCCGGGCTGGCAAAAACGCTTGCCATAAAATCGTTGGCAAACACCATCAGTGCCAAATTTTCGCGCATCCAGTTCACTCCCGACCTTCTTCCGGCCGACTTGCTGGGAACCATGATTTACAGTCAGAAAAAAGAGGAATTTTCCATTAAAAAGGGGCCAATTTTTGCAAATTTCATTCTGGCAGATGAGATTAACCGTGCCCCGGCAAAGGTGCAGTCTGCCCTTTTGGAAGCCATGCAGGAGCGACAGATTACCATCAGCGACTCCACCTTCAAACTGGAAGAACCGTTTTTGGTGATGGCAACCCAAAACCCAATTGAGCAGGAAGGAACCTATCCCCTGCCCGAAGCGCAGGTTGACCGTTTTATGCTGAAAGTTGTAATTGACTATCCTACAAAAGAGGAAGAAAAGCTGATTATTCAGCAGAATCTGATGAAACATTTTCCTGAAACTTCCACCATTTTGAAACCGGAAGACATTATAAAGGCGCGCGACGTGGTCAAAGATGTTTATATCGACGAGAAAATTCAAAAATACATTGTGGATATTGTGTTTGCCACCCGTGAACCACAGAACTATAATCTGGAAAAATACCGGGAAATGATCTCCTATGGCGCTTCGCCCCGGGCAGGTATCAGTATGGCACAGGCTGCAAAAGCCTATGCGTTCATCAAGCGCCGCGGATATGTTATTCCAGAAGATGCGCGGGCAGTTTGCCGCGATGTGCTTCGCCACCGCATCGGACTTAGCTATGAAGCTGAGGCAAATAATATCACTTCAGAAGAAATCATTACCGATATTTTAAACACAGTGGAAGTGCCCTAAAATACGTTCCTCCTGACCTCCCAAAAATGGAGGAAAAAAGAAGAAAATGAAAAGAAAAATATTGGTTACAGTTACAAATAAAAATAGTTTATCCCGCTCCTAATTCTCCCTCTCTGAGGGAGTTAAAAGGGGCTGTTTTTCTATGGAAACAACGGATTTATTAAAAAAGGTACGGCAGATTGAAATCAAAACGCGCGGATTGTCCCGGAATATTTTTGCGGGAGAGTACCACAGTGCGTTTAAAGGGCGGGGTATGGCATTTTCGGAAGTGCGCGAATATCAGTTTGGCGACGATATTCGAAACATCGACTGGAACGTAACCGCACGATACAGCCATCCCTATGTTAAAATTTTTGAGGAAGAGCGGGAATTGACGGTTATGCTGCTAATCGACGTGAGCGGTTCGCGTGATTTTGGAACATTCGAGAAAATGAAGAAAACCATAATTGCCGAAATATCAGCAATCTTAGCTTTTTCTGCAATACATAACAACGATAAAATCGGGTTGATTTTCTTTTCCGGAATTATCGAAAAATTCATTCCGCCCAAAAAAGGAAGGACTCATATATTGCACATTATCCGTGAGTTACTCGATTTTCGTCCGGTGCAATCGGATACGAACATCACCGATGCAATCCGCTACCTGACCAATGCCATCAAAAAGAGGTGCACTGTATTTATTATTTCCGACTTTATGGACGAACATCCCGAGATGGAACTTGCCCTTTCCATTGCCAACAATAAGCACGATGTGGTGGCATTGAAAATTTATGATGAGCGCGAAACGGAGCTTCTGCCTCTTGGCATGGTGAAAATGAAGGATGCCGAAACCGGAAATTACGTTATGGTGGATACCAACTCACGGAAAATCCGGAAAATTTATGCTGACTACTGGAAGAGTCACATGGCACAACTGGACAGAATGTTTAAAAAGTGCGGAGTGGACTATGTGGATATCAGCACAAAAGATGACTATGTAAAATCCCTGATGACCCTGTTTAGAAAAAGGGCTGTAAAACTGTAATATGAATATGAACCTGAAACGGAAAATATTATCATTGTTGATGCTGCTGACCATTGCAACAACAGCCAGTGCGCAGCGGATAAAAGCCACCGCAACAATTGATTCAACCAATATCCTGCTGGGCGATCAGGTAAAACTCTTTCTTGAAATTGATCATCCCAAAAATATTGACATCACATTTCCGGCAGTACCTGATTTACTGGATGGACATATTGAGGTATTAAGCCGTTCCAAAATCGACACTTTTGAGCTTGACGATGAAAACTTTCAAAAACAGATACAATCTTTTATTATTACAGCTTTCGACAGTGGCTCTTACCATGTTCCGCCGTTGTGGTTTAAAATTGATCTGGAAAACCGGGTGGATTCCATTCCAACCAATAGCGTAACACTCAATGTTCACTCTTTTGAAATAGACACATCACGCGGGCCCACAGACATTAAGATGCCCTACGACGCACCGGTTACTCTAAAGGAGGCGCTCCCATACGTTTTTGGGGTAATGCTGATTGCCGCAATACTCTTTTTTATATTTTATGCCATTAAAAGGAGAATGAACAAGCAGCCTATTTTCGTTCTTCCCAAAAAACCCAAAGAACCGGCTCACATTATTGCCCTGCGAGAACTTGACCGGATAAAAAAACAAAAACTGTGGCAGCAGCCCGGAAAATCAAAACAATATTACAGTGAAGTAACGGAAACACTCCGGAAGTATATTGATTCGATGTTTCATATTCCGGCAATGGAGCAAACATCTGATGAAACAATTGAAAGTTTCAGAACACAGAAGGATTTACTCAAAGAGAAAACCCTGCAAAATCTGATTCAGATGCTTAAGCTGGCAGATTTGGTGAAATTTGCAAAATATCAGCCAACCCCTGATGATGACAATTTGACATTGATGAATGCTTACTTCTTTATAAACGATACCAGGCCGGAAGATAAAACA
>Ga0265293_10013989_pt1 | contig 10283 bp, 4 predicted proteins | sample Munlanlewell138R_FD_192505 | JGI IMG/M metagenome (GOLD analysis project Ga0265293, IMG submission 192505) | Leachate microbial communities from a municipal landfill in Southern Ontario, Canada - Leachate well 138R | ecosystem: Engineered > Solid waste > Landfill > Unclassified | place: Canada...
GCCCACGTGCCGGCTCCAGGCGGGATAGCGGCTTGGGTGCAAAGCGACGAACCTCGTCACGCCAGGCATCGAAAAGGTGACCGCTAAAAAAGAAGCCCATGGCCGCCTTTTCCTGAGTCAGTTGCTCTTGCAAATTCCAGGCCGCCACCTTGGCCAACTCGCCTTCGACAATATCATTGCTGTCGTCGTCGAACAACGAGACTTGATTAGCGCTGCGGTCGGCCTGCTCGGCCGCCTCGATCGCGCTGCTGATCGTCGCCAGCAAAGCCGCGCGATTATCGGCGATGGTGTCAAATGCCCCGGCGCGAATCAGGGCCTCGATGGTGCGGCGATTAACCGTGTGGCGATCGATGCGACGGCAAAAATCAAAAAGGCTTTTAAACGGACCATCTTGTTCGCGTGCGCGTATGATCTCCTCGACCGCCCCCTGACCCGTGCCTTTGATCGCGCCCAGCCCATAGCGCATGGTGCGGGGCGGCTGCCCTTTCTGTGTGTACTGGTCGGCGACCGGCTCGAACCGGTACGGGGAAGCATTGACATCCGGCGGTAGCACCTGAACTCCGTTAACCAGGGCGTCTTTCCAGAAAATTTGCACCTTGTCGGTATCATCCATATCGGATGACAGCGTAGCGGCAAAAAACTCGGCGGGATGATACGCTTTCAGCCAGGCCGTCTGGTAGGCGATCAACGCATAAGCGGCTGAGTGGCTTTTATTGAAGCCGTAGCCGGCAAACTTCTCCATCAGATCAAACAGCTTGACCGCCAGGTCGGCGTCGTAACCTTTTTCGACGGCGCCTTTCTCGAAGATCTCCCGGTGCTTGGCCATTTCCTCGGGCTTTTTCTTCCCCATGGCGCGACGCAGCATGTCCGCGCCACCCAGCGTATAGCCTCCAATGATCTGGGAAATCAGCATCACCTGTTCTTGATACACAATGACGCCATAGGTGCTTTTCAGCACGGGCTCCAGATCGGGATGAAAATAATCCACCTCGGCACGGCCATGCTTGCGGTTCACGAAGTCGACCACCATGCCGGATTCGAGCGGCCCCGGTCGATACAAGGCCAGCATGGCGATGATGTCTTCGAAGGTATTGGGCTTGAGGTTCTTGAGCAACTCCTTCATGCCGCGCGACTCTAGCTGGAATACCGCCGTGGTGTTGCCTTCGCTAAGCAACTGATAGGTGGCGGCATCGTCCAGCGGCAACGCCATGAGGTCGAAATCGCGTTTGTTTGCATTGAACCGGCGCACATACCGCACGGCCCAATCCAGAATCGTCAGGTTGCGCAAACCCAGGAAGTCGAATTTGACCAGGCCGGCCGCTTCGACATCGTCTTTATCGAACTGCGAAACGGCGCTGCTGTCGGGCCCCGCCTGACTGTACAAGGGGCAAAAATCGGTAAGTTTGCCCGGTGCGATCAGCACACCTCCGGCATGCATGCCAATATTGCGCGTCAAGCCCTCCAGTGGCCGGGCAAGATCGATCAGCGCGCGGACTTCTTCGTCTTGATCGTAACGCTCTTTGAAGGCGGGCTCATCGCTTAGTGCGCGCGATAGCGTCCAGGGGTCCGCCGGGTTGAACGGAATCATCTTGGACAAGCCATCGCAAAGCATGTAGGGCATTTCCAGCACCCGACCCACATCCCGCACCACCGCCTTGGCGCCCAGCGTACCGAATGTGGCGATCTGGCTGACCGCCTCTTTGCCGTATTTCTGCTTCACGTAGTCAATGACGCGTTCGCGGTTATCCTGGCAAAAGTCAATATCGAAGTCGGGCATGGAAACACGCTCGGGATTCAAAAAGCGCTCGAACAGCAAGTCGTAGCGTATAGGATCCAGATCGGTGATGCCCAACGAATAAGCCACCAACGAACCCGCCCCCGAACCACGGCCCGGCCCTACCGGCACGCCATTGTTCTTGCCCCAGTTGATGAAATCGGCAACGATCAGAAAGTACCCCGGGAAACCCATGCTGATGATGGTTTTGCACTCCCACTCCAGACGTTCGGCGTATTGCGGATACTGCTCCGTGCGCTGCGCTTCGTCGGGAAACAACTGCACCATGCGCTGGGCCAGCCCCTCGCGTGACAGCTGCACCAGATAGTCGTCCAGCGTTACACCCTCGGGTGTGGGAAAGTCCGGCAGACGGGCCTTGCCCAACTCCAACTCTAAGTTGCAACGTTTGGCAATTTCAAGCGTATTGGCCAAGGCAGAGGGCACATCGGCAAAGCGCTCGGCCATCTCGGCCGCGTCCAGCAAATACTGATCTTGTGTAAAACGCCTGGCCCTTTTGGGATTGGCAAGCTGCTCGCCCTGGGCAATACAAACACGCGCTTCGTGGGCACGGAAGTCTTCCTTGTGCAGAAACTGCACCGGGTGGGTCGCGACCACCGGAAGCGCCAAGTCGGCGGCAAGGTGCATGGCAGCCTGTACATAGGCTTCGTCGCCGTCGGCCGAACTGCGTTGCAATTCAATGTAGTAGTGATCTGGAAAACGTGCCGCCCATCGGCGGGCCAACGCTCGCGCCTCGTCCGGCCGGCCGGCCTCCAGGGCCTGGCCGACATCGCCGCCTCGGGCTCCGGACAGCACAATAAGCCCCTTGCGGTGCTCCAGCCATTGGGCACGCACCTCGGCTCGGCCCGCGTACTGATTCTCCAGCCAGGACCGCGTGAGGATGTCGCATAGATTCAGATAGCCTTCATGGCTAGTCACCAACAACAAAAGTCGATGCGGCTTGTCCCGGTCGGTTTCGTTTTCCAGCCAGATGTCGCAGCCCGCAAGAGGCTTGATCCCTGCATTTCGGGCTGCCTTGTAGAACTTGATCAAGCCGAAGATATTGGACAGGTCTGTCAGGGCAACCGCCGGCTGGCCATCGGCGGCCACCTTCTTGACCAGTTGCGGGATCTGCACAATGCCATCCACCACCGAGAATTCGGAGTGGATACGCAAGTGGACAAAAGACGGGGAAATGGTTGCATCGCTCATAGGCGGATTGTACTCAGTCGCACGGTGTTCAGGAATGCAGCCTGCCCCCTCGGCAACAGGACTAGCGCTGCATGACCGCCCAGGCTTTTTGCAGCCGCTTTACAGAGACGGGCATCGGCGTACGAAGCTCTTGGGAAAACAAAGCCACGCGCAACTCTTCAAGCAACCAGCGAAACTCATCCATGCCGGAGTCAGGCGCGCCTTTCAAGGCGGCCTGCGCCCGCTGGAACTGCGTCAGCAAAGGCGCCATTTCCGCCATCAACCGAGCGTCGCGGGCCGGATCGGCCCTGAGCTTGTCGATGCGCGCCTGCACCGCCTTCAGGTAGCGCGGGAAATGAACCAGTTGCCTGTAGGGTGTGCGCCGTATGAAGTGCTTGCTCATCAGAGCATCCAGCTGCTTCTGGAGGTCGCCGTGGCTGGCCGGGTGCGATTTGGCCTGGGGCAGCTTCTTTTGCACGGTGGCCCATTCGGTCAGTATGGTTCCGGCCAATCGCGCCACCTCTTGAGCCAGCAGGCCCAGCCGCGTCTTGCCATCGGCCTTACGTGCCTGGAAGCCGGCCTCATCCATCGGCAGGGGGTCGACCAAACAGGCTTGTTCGATGGCGGTATCGATAATCTGGTCCCGCAACTCATCCTGGGTGCCCAGGCTGATGTACAGCATGCTCATGCGCGTCAGATCGTTCAGGTTTTTCTCAAGAAACTTGGCTTGTTCACGCAAGCCAAGCCGAAACAGCCGCAACAAGCCCGCGCGATGCTGTAGGGCCGCTTCGCGCGGATCGTCAAAAACATCCAGGTCGCAATGGGTTTTACGGTCGAGCAACGCGGGATAGCCAACAAAAGACTGCCCCTTGCGCTTGATTTCCATCAGCTCGGGCAACGGGCCAAAGGTCCAGTCCGTCAGTTCTTCATGAGCGAGCGCTTGGGCAATCGTGTCATCGCCGGCAGCAAGCTTCTGGAAGGAGGCCTGCGCCTGTTGCCCATGCTCGGCCTTCAATTGCTCCAGGTTGCGCCCGCCGGACAGCATGCGTCCATGCTCGTCCACCACCTTGAAGTTCATGAACAGGTGGGCCGGCAAGGTTTCCACCTTGAAGTCCGCGCGCGCCGGCCGTATCTTCACCTGTGCCCACATGTCGGCGGCCACGGCTTCCAGCAGCCCCCCTTCCGGGTTAGCAGCCTTGTCGAACCAGCGCTCATAGAAACCCGCGGCGTAATCTGGCAATGGCACGCAATGGCGGCGCAGCTTTTGCGGCAATGATTTCAGCAGCAGATGCACCTTTTCCTTGAGCATGCCCGGCACCAGCCATTCGCACCGCGCGGGATCGAGCTTGTTCAAGGCATACAACGGCACGGAAAGCGTTACGCCGTCGCGCACCGAGCCCGGCTCGAAATGATAGTCGAGACGCATCTCCACCCCCTGCCACGTGACCGTTTTGGGGAAAACGTCGGTCGTCACGCCCGAAGCCTCGTGTCGCATCAGTTCGTCACGCGTCAGCAGCAACCGTCGGGAAGCTTCCTTATCCAGGCCGCCCGCCCATTTCTCGAGTGTCGCCGTCTGGAAGACGTCGGCCGGTATCTGCCTGTCGTAAAACGCATGGATCAAGGCGTCGTCCACGAGGATGTCGGGCCGGCGCGCCTGGTGCTCCAGCTTTTCGATGCGGCGAATCAGTTGTCGGTTCTGGTTTACAAACACCAGCGGCGTATCGATCTCGCCGTGCACGAGGGCTTCTCTGATGAAGATTTCCCGTGCTTGCGCCGGATCGATGCGGCCAAAATGGATGCGACGACCGTTATACACTTGCAGGCCATACAACGTGGCCCGTTCATTGGCCACGACTTGACCTGCCTTCCTATCCCAACGGGGGTCGGACCAGGCGCGGCGCAGCAGGTGGGCTCCTGCCCGTTCCAGCCAGACCGGTTCGATTCGGGCCACGCAACGTGCATACAAACGCGAGGTTTCCACCAGCTCGGCCGCGACAATCCAGCGACCGACCTTCTTCACCAGCCGCGACCCGGGATGGATCTGGAAGCGAATGTCGCGCGCGCCCTGGTAGCCCGAGCCCTCATCATTCTTGAGGCCGATATTTCCCAGCAATCCGGCCAGCAAGGCCATGTGCGCCTGTTCGTAGGTCGCTGCCAACGTATTGACCCGCCAGCCCTGCTCGCCCACCAGGGCGGCAAGCTGGCCGTGCACATCCCGCCACTCACGCATACGCAGCGGGGACAGGAAGTTCTGCCGCAGCAACGCCACGAGTTTGCGCTGCGAAGCCTTATGCGCGATCTGCTCTTCATACCACCGCCACAACTTCAGGTAAGTCATGAATTCAGACTTGTCATCGCCGAACTTGGCATGCGCGGCTTCGGCGGCCTCGCGCTCGGTCGCGGGCCGATCTCGCGGATCTTGCACGGACAACGCCGACGCAATCACCAGCAATTCAGCCAGGCAGTGCTGTTCCTTGGCCTCCAGAATCATGCGCGCCAGGCGCGGATCGACAGGCAGGCGCGCCAGCGTCTTGCCGGTGCCGGTCAATTGATTCTGATCATCCAGGGCGCCCAGTTCCTGAAGCAGGTGGTAGCCGTCGGCGATAGCGCGACCCGTTGGCGGATCGACAAACGGAAAGGTTTCGATCGACTCAAGCTTGAGCGCCTTCATTCTCAGGATGACTGACGCAAGCGATGAGCGCAGGATCTCGGGGTCGGTGAAAGCCGGCCGCTGCTTGAAATCGGTCTCATCGTACAAGCGGATGCAAACGCCCGGCCCGATCCGCCCGCAACGTCCGGCGCGCTGGTTGGCCGACGCTTGGCTGATGGGTTCGATGCGCAGTTGCTCGACCTTGTTGCGCCAGGAATATCGCTTGATACGCGCCAGCCCGCTATCCACCACATAACGTATGCCCGGCACCGTCAGCGACGTCTCGGCGACATTGGTCGCCAGCACGATGCGCCGGGCATTGCCCTGCGGCCTGAAAATACGTTCTTGCTCGGCCTGGGACAAGCGAGCGAACAAAGACAGCACATCCACGCCGGGCGGATGGTTCTTGCGCAGGGCTTCCGCCGCCTCGCGGATTTCGCGCTCTCCGGGAAGAAACACCAGAATATCGCCGCTGCCATGGCGCGCGCATTCGGCCACGGCATCGACCACGGCATCGACCAGGTCACGTTCTTCGTCGGCGCCCTTCCTGCCTGCGTTCTCTTGCCCACGCCCCGCCAGGCTGCCCGCCTTGGGGTCGTCCCGCAACACCGGCCGATACAGGACATCCACGGGATACAAGCGCCCCGAAACCTCGAGAACCGGGGCCGGCTTGCCCTTGTGCGCGAAATGCCGGGCAAAGCGATCCGCATCGATGGTCGCCGACGTGATGATGAGCTTCAGATCACGGCGACGCGGCAACAGCTGTTGCAGAAAGCCCAACAGAAAATCAATGTTCAGGCTGCGCTCGTGCGCCTCATCGATAATGATGGTGTCGTAGCGACGCAGCAAAGGGTCGCGCTGTGACTCGGCCAGCAATATGCCATCGGTCATCAGTTTGATGGCCGCCTGCGGGCCCGTACGATCATTGAAACGTATTTGATAGCCCACCCAGTCGCCCAGTTCGGTCTTGAGCTCGTCGGCGATGCGCCGGGCCACCGACGTGGCCGCCAGGCGACGCGGCTGGGTGTGGCCGATCATCTTCGATAGTCCGCGTCCCAATTCCAGACATATTTTGGGAAGCTGGGTGGTTTTTCCCGATCCGGTTTCGCCACAGATAATGACGACCTGATTGGCTTGGATGGCAGCCGCGATGTCTTGGCGCCGGCTACTGACCGGCAAGTCTTCCGGGTAGTGGATGGGCGGGGGATCGCGCCGAACAGGCGCGCCCGGGCGGGCAGTGTGTGTGTTTACCGACAAATCAACAAGCTCATGAGTTAAATATTCGAATAAAGGGTAGTCGGTTATTATAATTTCGCACAAATGCAACCAGGGATACAATCCAGACACATGGCCACGACCGACGCTGATACGCTTTCCGCTCAAGACGCCCCCGAGTTCGCCCCCGCGCAATTCGTGCGCTGGTTTCGCGAGGTGGCCCCTTATGTCCATGACTTCCGGGGTAAAACCTTTGTCGTCGGGTTCGGCGGGGAACTGGTCTTCGACGGTGTCCTCAACACCCTTATTCAAGATCTCTCACTGCTGTCGGCGCTGGGCGTCAAACTGGTGCTGGTGCATGGGTCGCGCCCCCAGGTGAACGAACAGCTCAAGCTTAAGGGGTTTGCCCAGCAATTCGGCCGCGGCACCGAACCCACCACCACCGAAGCGCTTGAATGCGCCAAAGAAGCCGCCGGTGAAATCCGCCTGGATATCGAGGCCGCTTTCAGCCAGGGCCTGCCCAACACTCCTATGTCACACGCCCAGATTCGCGTGATCTCAGGCAACTTCGTGACGGCACGGCCGGTAGGCATTATCGAAGGCGTCGACTACCAGCATACGGGCACCGTGCGCAAGCTCGACATCAACGCCCTGAAATCGGTCATGAGCCAAGGCGCCATCGTACTGCTTTCGCCGCTGGGCTTCTCTCCCACGGGCGAAGCCTTCAATCTGGCCATGGAAGATCTTGCCACCAGCGCGGCGGTGGCCTTGCGGGCCGAGAAGCTGATTTTTCTGACCCAGGGGCGCACCGTGCAGGACGAAGATGGCTCGGTGGACACTGAACTGGCCCGGGAAGACGCCGATGCGCTCCTGGCGGGCGGCACTCTGGACGAAGACACCGCATTTTTCCTGGCCCATGCGTCGCGCGCCGTCAAGCGGGGGGTGGCGCGTGCCCACTTGCTGCCCTACACGCTGGACGGCAGCGTGCTGCTCGAAATCTTCACCCACGATGGCGTGGGCACCATGGTGGTCGAAGACACGCTGGACGACCTTCGCTCGGCCACGGTCGACGATGTCGGCGCCATTGTGCAATTGATCGAGCCTCTAGAGGCCGACGGCACCCTGGTTCCGCGCGGCCGGGCCGTTATCGAGCGCGATGTTGAACAGTTCACTGTCCTGGAGCACGATGGGGTCATCTACGGCTGCGTCGCCATCATGCCCTACCTCGACGAAGGCATGGCGGAAATGGCCTGCCTTATCGTCCACCCGGAATGGCAGGGCTCAGGCGACGGCGAGCTGCTGTTGCGCCACGCCGAGTCGCGCGCCCGCGCCATGGGGGCGCGCCGGCTGTTCGTGCTGACCACCCGCACCTCGCATTGGTTCATCAAGCGCGGCTTCGCCCAGGGCGGCGTCTCTGATCTGCCCCAAACCCGCCAGGCCCACTACAATCGCTCACGCAATAGCCTGGTCTTCATCAAGCGTTTGTAGCCTGCTCTTTGCTTCAGTCCATGTTCCCGCTTCCAGTACCCGAAACAAGCGCTTGGACGCCGCCAAGCAAGTACAATGGTCATATCGCTCAACTGTTTTTAAGGTAAGAAGTCATGGCACGCATGGTCTACTGTGAAAAATTGCAACGTGAAGCCGAAGGCCTGGACGCCCCACCCTATCCCGGCGAACTCGGTGTACGCATTTGGCAAAGCATTTCCAAGGAAGCCTGGGCGCAGTGGGTCGAAACCCAAACCCGCCTGGTCAACGAAAATCGGCTGAACCTCGCCGATGCTCGCGCCCGCAAATACCTTACGCAGCAAATGCAGGCTTTTCTGTTCGAAGGCGCCAACGTCGAAGCGCAAGGCTACCAGCCGCCCGCGCAATAGAATAAAACGGACCCGCGCATGTTGCGCGGGCCCAGTCAGTGCAGATCAGCGTTGTTGGCGTTATGCGCCGTGATCTTCTTCCAGAAGCAGGCCGGCACAGAATACCCTGCACTACCCTTATTGGCTTTATACGTCGTGGTCTTCTTCCAGGTGCTCGCCCCGGGCCACGCGTTCCGTGGCCTTTACACCAGTGTGACGGACATCGTCGCCATGCACCATGTAGATTACCCTTTCCGCCATATTCTTGGCGTGGTCCCCAATACGCTCTAAAGAGCGGGCAATGAAAATCAGATCGATGGATCGCGAAATGGTGCGAGGGTCTTCGATCATGTAGGTAATGACATGGCGTAGCGCCGCCTTCCACTCTTTGTCGACTTCCTTGTCGTTGCGCACCACGCTGGCCGCCTTGATGGCATCTTCGCGAGCGAAGGCATCGAGCGCATCGTGGATCATCGAGACAACCTGATTGGTCATGTGGCGCAATTCGATAATGGGAATGTAGCGCCCTTCGGTTTCATGCAAACGGCGCGCCACTTTGGCGATTTTTTCCGCCTCGTCGCCACAACGCTCCATGTCGGTCAGCATCTTCGACACGGAAAGCAGCAAGCGAAGGTCGATCGCCGTGGGCTGATTGCGCGCCATGACTTGTCCGATACGCTCGTCGATTTCAACTTCGAGGCTGTTTACTTCCTTTTCACGCTCGCGCACCTTGTCAGCCAAGGCAACCTCGCCATTGACGAGAATTTCCATCGCGTCGTGCACCATGGTTTCCACCAAGCCGCCCATTTGCAGGAACTGCGACCGGGTTGCTTCGAGGTCGGAAGAAAACTGTTTATTGGTGTGCTCGGACATATCGGCCTTCGTGTGGCAAGAGTCAATGAATAGGACGGTTTCAGTTATAGCGTACACCGAAAGCGGGCGTCCGTCTGTACGCGTTTGTTCTGTTGGCCGCCACGCAATGTATAAGCTTAGCCGCCAACCATGACAGATTGATGAACATTGGATGACACTGCCCAGAAAACGTCTATCCGAATGTCTCCAGGGCGGTGTCCTGCTTGGTTGGTTCGAGTATTTATAGCCGGATGCATAGCGGGTCCAGGCACCGACGATGAAGCTAGACAGGAAACTACGCGCGAACCAACCGCTGTACGCCGTCCTGCCCGGACACCAGCGCGATGTCCGCGCCGCGCAGAGCGAACAACCCGCATGTCACGACACCCGGGATATCGTTGATCCGCGCCTCATGGCGGGCTGGGTCTGTGTAGGCCACGCCCGAAACGTCCAGTATCCGGCAGCCGTTGTCCGTGACGAAACCTGCCCGCTCGGCCGGCGTGCCGCCCAACTCGGCCAACCGGCGCGCCACCGAGGCCAGCGCCATGGGAATGACCTCGACAGGCAATGGGAAGGCGCCCAAACGATCAACCAATTTGCTCTGGTCGACAATACACACGAACTCGCGCGCCACCGAGGCCACGATTTTTTCACGCGTCAAGGCCCCGCCGCCCCCTTTGATCATGTTCAAGTTGCCATCGATCTCGTCGGCCCCATCGACGTAGACCGGCATGTCGACCACATCGTTCAG
>Ga0265293_10013990_pt1 | contig 10282 bp, 7 predicted proteins | sample Munlanlewell138R_FD_192505 | JGI IMG/M metagenome (GOLD analysis project Ga0265293, IMG submission 192505) | Leachate microbial communities from a municipal landfill in Southern Ontario, Canada - Leachate well 138R | ecosystem: Engineered > Solid waste > Landfill > Unclassified | place: Canada...
GAGTAGACCTCGGTTTCATGGTTGCAGGTAGGGCATTTGGGATTTTCCCCGTTTAAATAACCATGATTGGGACAGATTGAGAATGTTGGCGTAAGGGTGAAATATGGCAGGTGGAAGTTCCTGGCGGTCTTCATTACCATTTGCTTTGCCATTTCAGGATCGTGGATACGCTCTCCCATAAAGCAATGGAATACGGTGCCTCCGGTATAAATCGTTTGCAATTCATCTTGATGTTTCATAGCGTCCACAAGGTCGATATCGGCATCAACCGGCAACTGGGAAGAATTGGTGTAATAAGGTTCTTTTTCGCCAGCTGATATGATACGACTAAATCTTTCGCGATCTAATTTTGCCAAACGGTATGTAGCACCTTCACCCGGAGTGGATTCCAGATTGTAGAGATTGCCAGTGGTTTCCTGAAATTCGGCTAAAATTGCCTTCATATAATTCAATACCTCTTTGGCAAAAGCCGAACCGGATGATGTTGTGATATCTGTTCCCATGAAATTTAGTATTGCTTCGTTCATGCCTATAAGCCCAATAGTGGAAAAATGGTTAGCCCAATAGCTGCCCAAACGATCTTTTATTGATTGCAAGTAACAGATTGAATATGGGAAAAGCCCTTTCTCGGCCAGTTTATCCAGCGCTTTCCTCTTGATTTCCAGAGAATCCCGTGCAATTTCCATATTGGTACGTAGGCGGGAGAAAAAATCTTCTTTTGTTTTGGATAGATAGCCTATGCGAGGCATGTTGATAGTCACCACGCCCAAGCTGCCGGTAAGCGGATCAGAGCCGAACAGGCCGCCGCCCCTGCGGCGTATCTCCCGCAAGTCCAGTCTGAGACGGCAACACATCGAACGAGCATCCTCCGGTTTAAGGTCGGAATTAAGGAAATTGGCAAAATAGGGAATACCATACTTGGCCGTCATCTGCCAAAGGGCGTCCAAATTGGGATTATCTGGATTAAAACCAGTGGAAATGTTATAGGTTGGAATCGGGAAGGAGAAGATACGGCCCTTGGAGTCGCCCTCGTTCATGATCTCACAGAAAGCTCGGTTTATCATATCTATTTCTTGCTGACAATCCCCATATGTATAATCTTGGGGTGTTCCTCCAACTATGGCAGCTTCGTCCTTAAGATAGTTGGGAGGAGTTAAGTCAAATGAAAGGTTGGTAAAAGGTGTTTGGAAACCAACCCTGGTGGGAACATTAAGATTGAATACAAACTCCTGAATTGCCTGGCGCACATCCTTATAGGTAAGGTTGTCGTTTTTAACGAATGGAGCCATAAGAGTATCGAAGTTGGAGAAAGCCTGCGCTCCGGCGGCTTCGCCCTGAAGAGTGAAGAAAAAGTTCACAATCTGGCCAAGAGCGCTTCTCAGGTGTTTTGCCGGACGACTTTCTATTTTGCCGGCGACACCAGCAAATCCGCGAATAATCAAGTCTTTCAAATCCCAGCCGCAGCAATATGGACCAAGGACACCGAGATCATGCAAATGGAAGTCACCAGAAAGATGACTTTCACGAATCTTTTCGTTATAGACGCGGGTAAGCCAATAATAAGCCAGGACATCTGAAGAAAGATATACGTTCAAGCCCTGTAGTGAATAAGTCATATTAGAGTTTTCTTTAACACGCCAATCACTCTCTCGTAGATATTCATCTACCATAGAAACCGCTCCGGCGAGCAGTTTTTTACCATCCCGGATTCTGGCGCGTTGTTCGCGGTAGAGAATATAAGATTTCGCCGCATCTGCGTACCCGTTTTGAATGAGCATCTTTTCTACCAGGTCCTGGACTTCTTCTACGTCTGGTACGCGTCCTTGACGGCAGGTAATTTCAAGAATACCGATGACATCGTTAGCCACCCTCTCTGCCTTGGAAAGGTCGTTATCTCCTACTGCGGCGAGCGCTTTGGTAACGGCTATGTAAATTTTGGATGCATCAAAAGGAACCACGCGTCCGTCACGTTTGGCTATTTTTTCAATCTTGCTTGTCTTAAGGTTGGGCATGCAATTCTCCTTCACTATGGGTTGTTATTGCAACAATATAAACCACAATATATGGGGTTGTCAATAGAAAAATAACACAACATACAGAAAAATTTAAGATACATTGTCTACCAAAACATTATAATCAATATTTGACAAATTGAACAAAAAGGGTATAATTGTTAGCTTAAGCTAACAATGTTGGGGTATATAAATGGCGATCAAAACTTTAAATGAATTGCAACCAGGAGAAAAAGGCAGGGTGATATCAATTGGCCTGAAGGGAAAATTCCGTCTTAAACTTATGGATATGGGATTGGTAAAGGGTGTCGAGATTGCTGTATTAGGTATTGCGCCGTTGGGGGATCCCATGGAAGTTAAACTAAAAGGCTTTAACTTGAGCATAAGAAAACAGGAAGCAGCCTTCATTAAAGTAGAAACCTCGGAATAGAAAGGAAAAAACTCAAATTTGGAAGGCTCAGTTTTAAATCAAGAATCGGTAGTAATAGCCCTGCTGGGCAACCCCAATTCTGGGAAAACCACGTTATTCAATAATCTTACCGGCTCGCATCAATATGTTGGGAACTGGCCGGGAGTTACAGTAGAAAAAAAAGAAGGAGTGTGCCGCTATGGTAGCCAATCTGTAAAAATCGTGGATCTGCCTGGCGTTTACAGTCTTACTGCCTATTCGCCGGATGAGGTAGTCGCACGTAATTTCATCCTCGATGATAATCCGGATATCGTAGTAAACATCGTAGATGGCTCCAACCTCGAGCGACATTTATATTTAACCCTGCAGCTCATGGAAATGGGAGCGCCGGTTATAATGGCGCTCAATATGATGGACGTGGTGGTTGCTCAAAAACATAAAATCGATATCGGCGCTCTTGAAAAACAGCTGGGTATTAAAGTTGTTCCCATGGCGGCAAGCCGCAATGAAGGAACTCTTGAGATAAAAAAAATAATCTGCGGAACTGAAGTGTCGGGGGTTGCTTGCCCGACGCTTAAAATAAATTACGGTCGGGATGTAGAAGCTGAAATAAAAAATCTGATACCGGTTATTGAAAAAAGCTCACTAAACAAGAAATATGCTTCCCGCTGGATAGCGGTTAAACTACTTGAGCATGATAATGAAATAATCGATCGTTTTAAGGAAGCCGATGGGGAAAGCAGCCTCGTTCTACAGACGCTTGAAGAGTCTACCGCTCGTTTAGAAAGTATATATGGAGACGAGGCAGAGACCATAATTGCCGATGCTCGCTACGGGTTCATTTCTGGTTTAATTAAAGATATATACACCCGGCCTTCACATCAGCCGATATCAACCACCGATAAAATAGATCGCGTACTGGTGCATCGTTGGGCGGGTATTCCGATCTTTATTGTATTAATTTTTTTGTTATTCCAATTTGTTTTTAAAGCTTCTGAGCCGCTTATGGCGGTTATCGAGGCAATTTTTGAATGGCTGGGAGATAAATCTGCTGGATTTTCCCCTGGTTGGCTTGGTTCATTAATCAGTGATGGAATAATTGGTGGCCTCGGTACCGTACTGGTATTTATACCGCCGATCTTTCTAATGTTTATCGCCATTGCTATATTGGAAGATACTGGTTATATGGCGCGGGCAGCATTCATAATGGATAGAGCCATGCACAAACTAGGTTTGCATGGGCGAAGCTTTATACCAATGATGCTTGGATTCGGATGTTCGATTCCTGCTGTAATGGCTTGCCGCACCATAGATAATCCCCATGATCGGCTTACCACTATTCTTATCAGCCCATTTATGTCCTGCGGGGCAAGGCTTCCAATATATGTGTTATTTGCCGGTGCGTTTTTTCCGCAACACCAGGGCATCGTTCTCTTCTCAATGTATATTATTGGTATCATTATTGCTGTGTTCTTTGCCTTTATATTTCGTAGGACATTGCTCAAGGGGGAATCAGCTCACTTTGTAATGGAGCTGCCCCCTTATCGGATGCCGTCATTAAAGAGTATCTTTATTCATACATGGGAGCGAGGTAAACATTTTCTAAGTCGTGCTGCAACTGTAATTCTTGGTGCTGTAATTATCATATGGTTGCTCGGCAGTCTTCCATGGGGTGTAGAATATGCCAGCCAGGATAGTGTATTAGGTACAATTGGAGGCTGGATAGCACCGCTTCTTGCGCCAGCTGGAATTGGCCACTGGGCAATTGCTGTAAGCCTAATAACCGGTTTCGTTGCCAAAGAGGTAGTAGTAGCTACACTTGGCGCCATATTACTTACGGGGAGTGGAGTACTTGGGGATGCATTGGTCAGCCAGCTCGGCTGGGGGCCTCTAAATGCTTATGCTTTTATGGTGTTTTGTTTGTTATACATACCATGTATCGCAACTATATCTGTAATACGCAGTGAAACCGGCACCTGGAGATGGGCTGCGTTTTCGGCTGGTTACACAATTGCGGTAGCATGGATTGTCTCTACTCTGATATATCAGGTTGGCAATTTGTTCGTGTAATAAAGATGGAATGATTGTTGTTAAAACGCCCAGTTTCAGTTTATGATGGACACTTGGGCGTTTTAACATTTATAATGGCTTATACTAATGAATATAGGTAATATAGAAAAAGACAACGTATTTGCCGATTCAAGCGAAATTGAAGCAGCAGTCGAAAGGCTGGCAGTCCGTATCAGGCAGGATTATAAAAATAAAAAAATACTTCTTATTGGCGTGTTAAAAGGAAGTTTTATTTTTCTTGCTGATCTAGCAAGAAAAATGGAAATCGATACAGAAATAGATTTTATTGGACTATCAAGCTATGGAAAGAACCGGATCAGTTCTGGTTCAGTTAGACTGTATTACGAGCCGAAAATCGAAGTTGCCGGGCGAGATGTGGTTTTGGTAGAAGACATCGTTGATACTGGGCTTTCTACTGCCTTTGCTATCAATTATCTAAACAATCGAAAAGCAAAAAGTATAAAACTGTGCGCTTTGCTAGATAAAAAATGTCGAAGGGAAGTAGAAGTCAACATAGATTACACTGGTTTTATTGCGCCGGACCGGTTTCTGGTGGGATACGGATTGGACTATAACGAAAGTTATCGTAATTTACGTAATATAATAATTTTAGGAGAGGAATAATGGCAGAAAAGAACCTCAAAAGACTGATAAGTGTAGCAAAAGGAGATCAACCAGCAGATTTGGTGATAACCAACGCCAAAATCATAAATGTATTTAATGGCGAGATAGAAGAAGGCAACATTGCTATTGCAGATGAGTATATTGCCGGAATAGGAGATTACACGCTAGGCAAGGATGTAGCCGATGTACAGGGTAAATATGTCATCCCCGGATACATCAATGCTCATGTTCATATAGAAAGTTCGATGATCGATATAGCTGAATATTCTTTAACGGTGGTACCGAGAGGGACGCTGGGAATAGTAACAGATCTGCACGAATTGAGTAATGTGCTCGGAATCGAGGCATTCAACTACGTTATTCAGGTATGCAATAAATTGCCGCTAGATTTTTATTTAATGGCGCCAAGCTGCGTGCCATCGACCAATTTAGAGACTGGTGGCGCCATAATCGATACAAGCGCCTTGGAAGAAATTTTAAAAAAACCGGGAGTGCTTGGGCTGGGTGAAATGATGAATTATCCCGGAGTTATTAATAAAGATGAAAATGTACTTAATAAACTCAGCATGTTCCAGGGGCGACTTATTGATGGCCATGCTCCAGGGCTTGGCGGTAAAGATCTTTCTGCATATATATCCGCTGGTATCTATTCCGATCACGAATGTGTGACTGTTGATGAAGCCAAAGAGAAACTGGCAAGAGGGATGTATATTATGATGCGCGAAGGCTCAAGTGAAAAGAACCTTGAAGCGCTCTTGCCCTTGGTGAATGATAAGAACTTTCACCGTTGTATGCTGGTCACTGATGACCGCAATGTGTTCTCCCTTAAACAGGAAGGCGATATGGATTGGGTTGTATATCGGGCAGTTTCATTGGGGATGGATCCGGTACGAGCCATTCAGATGGCGACCATAAATCCTGCGCAATACCTGGGGTTGAGGGATGTAGGTGCAATAGCCCCCGGATATTACGCTAATCTGATAACTTTATCTGATCTTGAAATCATGGAAACTGAAGAAGTATTTTATCGAGGATATCTGGTAGGCGTTGGAAAAGAGCCTAACTTCACGCCCCAGGTACCCCGAGTTTCCCAGCCGATTGATACCATCCATATAAAAGAAATTAAAGCGGATGACCTGGCTTTGAAATCGAGCGGTGGCGAGATGCCGGTTATAAACATTGTACCGGGACAAATTATCACAAAAAAGACCATGGAAACACCTAAAATTGAAAACGGTTTGGTGATAGCTGATACAAGCCGAGATATTTTAAAAATCGCTGTGGTTGAAAGGCACAAAGCAACAGGAAATATTGGCATTGGGCTTGTGAAAGGATTTGGATTACAAAAAGGTGCGATTGCTTCGTCAGTATCACACGATTCGCATAATATCGTTGCAATTGGTACTAATGATCAAGACCTTGTTGCAGCCATACGGGAAATCGAGCTTATGCAAGGCGGCCTGGTCATGGTATTAAATGGCGCGGCTATCGGAAAAATGGAATTGCCACTTGCCGGGATTCTTTCACTTGAGCCGGCAGAGGAAGCCGCCGGGCAGTTAAAAGATATAGAAACGTTGGTTAAAGTGATGGGAGTCAGTATAGAATCTCCCTTCACTGTACTATCTTTTATGGCGCTGCCGGTTATACCTGAAATCAGGATCACTGATAAAGGTATAATAGACGTAGATAAATTTGAAATTATCTCCGGATAGCTAATAACCAGAAGGCGGAACGTGGTGATCGCGACGGTCGGTGTCAATGCTGGTTTGGTACCTGCGGCGGTGCCATTCCTGGTAGCACTCAAGACCTTCGCGGTCATTTAGAACGTTCCAGTAACGATAATAATCGGATACATAAAACCGGGGTGAATAATCAGTAACTACGGTTATAACCCTGTCGGCAACCTTTTCTACCTGTTTTACCGCCATGGCAGAAGCTACTGGTACGGCTGCTATTACCATCTTGGGTTTTTTTCTTCTCACTGATTCGATTGCGGCCATCATCGTATATCCGGAAGCCAGGCCATCATCTACCAGTACTGCAATCTTGGAAGTGAGAACCGAAACCGGCCTCGAAGAGCGGTAGATGATACTTCTTTGCTGGATGTCATTGCGCACTCGGCTGACCTGGTAATTGATTTGAGACTCGTTCAGATTAATACGCTTTAGAACATCTGGGTTGAGTATCACAGTGCCGTCATCTGTTACAGCACCAAATCCTCCTTCAGGGGCAAGAGGAATGGGGATCTTGCGGGATATTATCAAATCCAGTGTTGCATTAAGCTCCAGGGCTACATGGTGTGCGACTGGTATCCCTCCATTGGGTATCGCCAGCACGACTACCGGCTGTTTTTTAAACTCACCCAATTTTTCGGAAAGTTTTTTGCCGGCATCATAGCGGTTTTCAAAAATTGGCCTGGTACCCGGTAGATGCATTCAAGACCTCTTTATTGTGTAATTTTACCAGAAACCTCTTCAATGAGGCTGGTGCCGTAATGAATTAATTGCTCTTTGGTTTCTGCGTCACAGTTTGAAACATCTAGCCATGCTCGTAACGCGTCCACAGGAGTAAGTGCTTCGGCGGAAACATTGGTGCCCAATCGGGAGCGAACTGAACGGATAACCTTTTTGGCTATGCTTGTATAATGAGCCGGTCTGAGAGCAGTGCGTATTTCTGAATCTCGAAGTAGTCCTTCTGCATCCTGAGGTATCGTAACTTCAAGGCGGACGATAGCGTCTGCCATGTCTGCAGACGCTTGGGCAATTTGTGCAAGTATTGTTTGTGTGGGATCGATATCATCGGGAGATATATCCGCACTGATAGTTAAAAAACGGCGTCCAGATATCGGTTGGAAATGATATTTGGTGTTTCGGGTCCCGTCATCACGGCGAGAAATATCAACTACAAAAAAACCTTTTTCATCGTCGGTATCGCTAAAATCCAGCTTGACCAGCGAGCCAGGATAAACAATCGGGGGCTTTTCGTTCAATATCTGACGGCGATGAATATGACCCAGGGCAACGTAATCAATTCCCGGTAAGATTAAATTACTGAGCAACAGGTGTGGCTCTCGGCCAATAGTAGAACCTTTTTCTGAACCGGTTCTTGCGCCTTCCACCCATACATGTGAAGCAAGTACTGCCGGGAGGTTTAAATCCAGTTTGGCATGGTTTTCCAATATTGCATGGGTTAGCAATAGCTCCATTTTTTGGAACAGAGAAGCCATATCAAGATTCTTTACCTTTTCCATTTTCATAAGATTGGAACGACGCAGCCAGGGAAGCGAAAGAATCTGCACTGGCCCACCTGTTGTTTCAATGCGATCAAGGCCGGGCTTGCTAACAACATGAACGTTGTCTACTTCGAGTGTATCGAATATTTCGGTAGCGGTGGCGCGGTTGAGCGCGTTAGGCAAATCGTGATTGCCGGTGAGAATAAACGTGGTTATTTTAGCTTCTGAGAGCCGTTTTATGCGTTTGGCAAATTCTCTTTGCTGGGTAGGATTTGGTGAGCGGTCTTTGTACGCATCACCGCAAAACAATACCAAATCAACCCCGTTCTCAATCGCAAAGTCTACCAGGCTGTCGAGCGTCCTCAGAACATCCATCATCCGGGATGAGAAACCTGTTTCCGGATCAACTCGGCCATAGGTTTCAACCCCAAGGTGAAGGTCAGCAAAATGGATAAGTTTTAAGGTTTTTTCTGCCATGGTCTAAAAACCCAACCAGTGCTTGCCTCCAGCAGGTAACACCTCGAAAGACTCGCCATTTAGTTTAGCTGCGAGCGTTGAGCAAAGTTTATCTATCGGTAAACGCAATTGGCGCATGGAATCCCGATCGCGCAGTGTCACCGAATTATCTTCCAGGGAGTCAAAATCTATTGTTACACAATATGGGGTACCGATTTCGTCTTGGCGGCGGTAACGGCGACCTATACTTTGAGCATCATCATAAGAGGTAGAAAAACTCTTGCGCAGTGCAGAGTAAACTTTGCGAGCGCAGTCAACTACAGGCTCCTTGCGGCTGAGCGGCAATACAGCTACTTTGTATGGCGCGATGGACGGATGAAGCTTGAGAACGGTGCGGATTTCATCTTTATCTGGTTCCTCGCAGTAAGCATCACAGAGGAGCGCAAGGACGGTACGATCTACTCCACTTGATGGCTCGATAACATAGGGAACGACATGTGTTTTGGATTCTTCATCAAAAAAGGTAAGATCGTTACCGCTGTGAGCGGCGTGTTGCTTGAGGTCAAAATCGGCACGGTTGGCAATGCCCTCAAGTTCGCTCCAACCCATCGGGAACAGATATTCAATATCGTAACAGTCCTTGGCATAATGAGCCAGTTCATCCTTGCGGTGTTGCCTGAGCTTGAGGTTTTCTTTTCTAATACCAATACTGGTAAACCAGTTAAGTCTTTCTTCAAGCCAAAATTTAAACCAGGTTTCATCATCTCCTGGTTTTACAAAAAACTCAATTTCCATCTGCTCGAACTCACGGGAGCGGAAGATGAAGTTGCCAGTGGTAATCTCATTACGAAAGGATTTACCGATTTGACCTATACCAAAGGGTAGCTTTTTACGCGTAGTATTTAAAACATTAGCAAAGTTGACGAAAATCCCCTGAGCGGTTTCCGGCCTGAGATAGGCAATGGAAGCCTGGTCTTCAACCGGGCCGATATATGTTTTAAACATCAAATTAAATTGTCGAGGCTGGGTAAGTTTGCCGCCACAATTAGGACAATTTTCGGTTGTAAGGTGGTCTGCACGAAAGCGTTGTTTGCAGTCCATGCAGTCAACCAGTGGATCGCTGAAACCGCTAACATGACCGCTAGCTTCCCAAACCTTTGGATGCATGATTATGCTGGTATCAAGGCCAACCATATCATCCCGATTGTGAATCATTGCTTGCCACCAGGCGTTTTTTACATTACGTTTAACCTCTACACCTAATGGGCCATAATCCCAGCAACTGGAAAGCCCTCCATAAATTTCGCTCGAGGGAAAAATAAACCCGCGCCTGCGGGCTAGGGAAACAATTTTATCCATGCTTACTTTATTGTTGTTATCTTCCACGTATTTATATGTACTCCTGGCATAATTATTCGATCTTGCTGTGCATTATATTATAGAACCGCCAGCATAAGAAAATACCGCCAATCACCATGG
>Ga0265293_10013992_pt1 | contig 10282 bp, 9 predicted proteins | sample Munlanlewell138R_FD_192505 | JGI IMG/M metagenome (GOLD analysis project Ga0265293, IMG submission 192505) | Leachate microbial communities from a municipal landfill in Southern Ontario, Canada - Leachate well 138R | ecosystem: Engineered > Solid waste > Landfill > Unclassified | place: Canada...
TATCGCATGGATGAAGTTTGGCTCTGACGGCAGACTTTATGCAATCAACCCCGAAGCTGGTTTCTTCGGAGTAGCTCCAGGAACTTCAATGGAGTCTAACCCCAACGCTCTTCACTCTTTAGAGAAAAACTCAATCTTCACCAACTGTGCCATTACAGAGGATAAAGATATTTGGTGGGAAGGGATCGGTTATGATGCTCCTGGCAAATTAACTGACTGGCAAGGTAACGAGTGGATTCAAGACAAAACTGACAAGAGCCAAAAACCAGCTTCACACCCGAATGCTCGCTTTACCGCTCCTGCTTCTCAATGTCCTTCAATTGCCCCTGAGTGGGAAGATCCAAAGGGTGTACCCATTGATGCATTCCTCTTTGGTGGAAGAAGACCCAAAACTGTTCCATTGGCATTTATGGCCCGTAACTGGAACCATGGAGTATTCTTAGGTTCGATTGTTGGTTCTGAAATCACAGCAGCCGCCGCTGACTTAAAAGTTGGAACTATTAGAAGAGATCCGTTTGCAATGCTTCCTTTCTGTGGTTACCACATGGGTGAATACTTCCAACACTGGATTACCATCGGTAAAGAGAACGATCAAGACAAATTGCCAAAAATCTTTAACGTCAACTGGTTTAGAAAAACCGATGACGGCAAATGGCTCTGGCCTGGCTTTGGTGAAAACAGCCGTGTCTTGAAATGGATTTTCGAGATGTGTGAAGGAACCGGTAAATTTGTTGAAACACCAATTGGAATTATGCCAACTGTTGATGCGATTGACCGTCCAGAAGGAACTACTGTTGCTGATATGGAAGAACTTCTTAGTGTCGACACAAAAGGCTGGCTTGCTGAAGTTGCCGACGTTAGAGACAACCACTATCCTAAATTTGGCGACAAATTACCAAAAGAACTTGCCGAGCTACTTGATGTGATGGAAAATGATCTCAAAAAGTAGTGCAATTTAATTGGGTAAAAAGGGGAGAAATCCCCTTTTCCCCTGCCACCTAAAGGTGAGCAGTTTAATATATTGGAGTGTCCTAGTGGCACTCCTTTTAGTTCTAATTTCTGAGATTTATCTATTTTTCTTTTGTGTAATAAGAGGGGAATGTAAAGTGAAGACAGAAAATAAAAGGGTACAACTCAAAACTGTATCTTTTCTCTAGTCGATTTTCTGAGGTTCTTGATTATGGAAAAAATGAGTGTTGTCAATTTAATTAAATATTACATAGAGAAAAACGATGATGCCTTTCGAGATGAAGCTTATAAAATTGTTGTAGCTTTTAATAAAGCTGGAGATTACGATTTTGCTGACTACATTATGGCTCTTTTATCGGATAAAAACACCTTTATTCCCCAAGTTTTCAACGATGAAAAAACTTCATAAGAGTTGTGAACACCGCTACTGTTTTGTATTAACAGCATCAATTGCTGCCATGATCTGGCCTAGCATCTCTATAAGAGGTGTTGCAACGCCAAGTTGTTTGCCCAATTGAGTGGCTTTTATACAAAACCACCTATTTTCAGTTTCACGGTTCGCTTCTACATCTTGCAACATTGATGTCTTGCCGCCGTACTCTAATGCGGCAAATATCTTCTGATATTTGTCGATATAAGAGTCGTCTAATGCTTTAATGTTCAATTTTTGAGCTAAAGCAATTACCTCTTTTTGAGTCTCAATGATTAAACTTTTAATTGTCTCATTTGAGGCACATTCGCCGTATGTTGCCCTTGTGATGGCACTTATCGTATTTATACTCACATTTACCATAAACTTAGCCCACATCTCTAGGTGGATGTTTTCAGGCACATTGTAGTTTATTTTGGCTTTGTCAAAGAGTTCTTTTATATCTTTAACTCTCTTTGTTAATTTATTATTTTTTTCACCAAAATAGATAATACCCTCTGTTGAAAAATCAATTCTGTTAGCAACGCGAGTTGAGTCTAAAGCAGTAGTAAAACTGTAGAGAACCTTTTCTTTGCCAAAATACTTTTCTAGAATCTCTTCGCTGTCGATACCGTTAAGTAGTGATAACAAGATTGTGTTATCACCAACGTAGGGAGCAATTGTGCTTAGGGCACTTTCAAGATGGTTATTTTTTGTTGCTATTATTAAAAGGTCGGCTTTAGTTCCACTTTTATTGTAATTAAAATCTATCTTTTTCCCGTTAAGAAAGATTGCCTCTTTTATGTAGCGTTGCCTTCGATTCTCATCGACAATAATTTCTACATTTTCGTAGCCCAAGTATTCTGATAACCGCCAAGCATAAATTGAACCGACAGCTCCAAGACCAATAATAGCAACATTTTTAATCATCAGATTTCTCCTGTCGGTTTGCAAAGAGCTACAATGAGGGCGGTTAGTTTTTCTAGTTGTTCAAGTTCAATTGATTCACTTAAAGTGTGAGCCTCTTCGTAGCCAATTGCTAGCGTAATTACATCTATGCCTTTTGAGCGGATAATATTTGCATCGCTACCACCACCTGTTCTTTTTGGTTGGTAGTTTATACCTAAATTGGCACAAACAGTTTTAAAATGATTAAGAGTAGGATCTGCTTCGTCAATAAAATAGGGTTGGTATAGTTCTCTGGTTATAAATTGATAAGAGCCACCAAAGTCGTTGATCGCTTTTATGCAACAAAACTCAAAATGGGTTAAGTGCCTATTTATCCTTTCAGTAGTTGAAGAGCGCACTTCCAGCGTCAATTCACAGCGGTCGGCAACTATATTTGTTGTTGTCCCGCCGTGGATAGTCCCTATATTAGCAGTTGTCTCTTCATCAACTCTAAGAAGCTCCATCTTGTCGATGGCTCTCGCTGCCAACATTATAGCACTTATCCCGTTTTCGGGACCAAAGCCGGCATGGGCTGCCTTGCCGTGAAAGATTACGGTTGCATCACTTTTACCGGGAGAACTAGTTATTGCTGTCCCAACTTCACCGCTGGCATCTAAAACATAACCGCGCTCTATGTTGGCAATAGAAGTAAAATCGTATTTTTTAATTCCTTCAAGACCTATCTCTTCTTCAACTGTAAAAAGAGCTATAATCGGTTGGTGTTCTATGTTCTCTTTTTTAATATTTTCGACAGCAGCTAAAAAAGCAGCTATGGCAGCTTTGTCATCTGCTCCCAAAGCCGTTGTTCCATCGCTCTCTATCTTATTGTTGTTTAGTTTGGCTCTCACGTTGACAGCAGTTGGTACAGTGTCCATGTGGGCACAAAAAAGAAGCGCTTTTTTATCTTTTAAAGAGGGTGTTGCCTCTAAGTAACCGGTTAGATTTCCTTTGGCATCTATTTCAACTTTAAAGCCCAACTCTTTTAAACGCTCGTTCAATTCTCCTCTGATTCTTTTTTCCTGTCCTGAAGGTGAATTTATTGTGATTAAGTCGAGCATAATTTGGGCTGCTCTATTTGTTAAATTATTGATCATATTTCCTCCCGATGCGTTATGAATATAGCATAATGGCACTTGGAGGTCCAAGGTCTCTAGCCAAGAAAGCAAAGGTATCTTATTGTAGAGGTAATAGACTTAAGGAGTAGCTAATGATCACATTTACCGCCGCTGAAAAAACGGTGCTGGATGGATGTTTGAAAATTTTGGAAGAGATAGAGAGTCCGTTTGCATTTATCGTTGGACAACGGATAAAGGATTCTGAACAACTTGCTGCAATTGTTGATAGAGCCCCCTCTCCAATGAGCGATTTGCTACAGATGGGACCTTTAAGGACAAGCGAATCTTTGGCGAAGAAATTGTGTGATCACGGTTTGGGGCACGTCGTTGATTTGCCAACAAAAGCTGTTTTGGGTCACGGCTTAACAATCAGTAAGCTCCATCTTTTTGGTCTTTTGATGAAATTATTGAATGCTATTGGTGAATTAGGTATTTATCGTGAAGGGATAGAGAGGGAGTACAACGATCTTCTTTTTACGTTGATGGCTGAAGATCTTTACACCTCATTGATTTCAAACCAAGAAATGAAATCGACGTGGGTTAAAGAGGCTGCCCTAGAACTGATAAAAATGTGGGACTTAAGGACAAGCGGTTATTTGGAGACTTTTGCTTTGGCAACGCGCGATTTATGGCAGGCTCGCCATACGATAGTCCCTGTTTTAGGAACTTTGATGGGAACTGTTGAGATTATGCGAATAAGTGCCCTCTTACCTACGGTGTGGGCCAATTTTCTTTCGGATATGGCCACAAATGAAGAAGTTATTTATGCGTTGGAAGAATTTTTGTTTGACTTAAATTATGAAGAGCTGGTTACCTTAAGAGCCAAGATGGTTGCAGATAATTTAAAAGTTGTAAATAGAAGAACTGCCCATATTATGTTGAATAAACAAGATTTAGAGCCGGTTGAACAGACGGTCGCTTTAGCTCTTTATAAGAGTTACATGCGACGTCAACATACAGCCAAGATTCGAGGCTACCGTAAGAAGGCGGGTCCCAAGCGCTCTTTAGAGGAGTATTTTGTTATATTCCTCCTTTTAAATGAGAAGAGTAATCTAAAAATGTAAATTTTTTTCATTACAAGTGCTCTATGTCTAGGCATAGATTGTTTCACCCGTTAAACTTGTTCAGAATTTAAGTAAGGAGTAAATAATTTATGGCGAAAAATGAGAGTCTTTATTCAGTTGGCTATATGCCGCCTCTCTCTAGATGGATACCACTTAGTATCCAACACGTATTTGCAATGTTCGGTGCAACGGTCTTAGTCCCTATTTTGACCGGTTTAAGTATATCGGCAGCCCTTTTTACAGCCGGAACGGGAACACTGATTTATATAATTATCACGGGGGCAAAAGTGCCAGCCTTTTTAGGCTCCTCTTTCGCTTTTATTCCGGTTTTAATTTCAATATCGGCTTCATTTGGCGTTCCATACGCTCTAGGAGGTGCTGTTGCGGCAGGTCTTTTTTATCTGCTAGTCGCATTTATTATTAAAATGGTTGGCTTAAATTGGATTAAAAGAACTCTACCTCCAGTTGTTATCGGTGCAGTTATTATTTGTATCGGTTTAAGCTTAGCACCAACGGCGATGGGGATGGCCATGAATGATGGTAGTGGCTCCTATTCATTAGCTATCTTTTCGATTGCAATAGTTACTTTGGCAGCAACTGTTATTGCCAATATTTTTTTCGTTGGCTTTTTTAGTGTAATTCCAATTTTAATCGGTCTTGTGGTTGGCTACCTTTTCACCCTAATAATGGGCAGTTTTATACCGGCTTATCATTTGATCAATTTCAAAATAGTTTCTGATGCAGCTTGGTTTGGCTTACCAACATTTCAAGTCCCCAAATTTAATATCGTTCCGATGCTAACTTTTGTAATTGTCTCTTTAGCTACAATGGCTGAACACTTAGGTGATACTATCACCCTAGGTAAAGTTGTGGGAGAAGATTTTACTGTAAAACCTGGCTTGCATCGTACTTTGGCAGGCGATGGCTTGGCTACTGCTTGGGCAGCTTTTTGGGGCGGTCCTCCCAATACAACTTATGGAGAGAATATTGGGGTTATGGCAATTACCCGCGTCTATAGTGTATGGGTTATTGGCGGTGCTGCCGTATTTGCGACTGCTTTATCATTTTTCCCAAAATTTGGAGCTTTGATTCAAACCATACCGACACCTGTTATTGGGGGGATTTCGATGCTCTTATTTGGTATTATTGCCTCAAGTGGTTTAAGAACTTTAGTTGAAAGCGGTGTCGATTATGCCAGTAAGAGAAATTTAACAATCTCATCGGTTATTTTGGTAATCGGAATCGGTGGTGGTCTTTTATCTTTCTCCCTTGGTAAGCAATTGCAGTTTGAAATGGGGGGAGTCGCTTTAGCTACAGTAGTTGGTATTCTTTTAAACTTCCTTCTTCCCGAGTCTAAAAAGTGAGTAACAGTGTATAATTACCTTATAGTCGATTCAGATGATAAATTAACAACTCTTTTAGAGCTTTGGCAACAGGAGGGCGTTCAAACGATCGCCCTCGATTTTGAGGGCGAGTTTAACTTACACATTTACGGAGAACATCTGTGTCTGATTCAAATTTATGACGGTAATAAATTTTATATAGTTGACCCTTTTAAGGTAAGTAAGAAATCTTTACTCTCTTTATTCGAAAATGAGAACTTAGAAAAAGTTATGTTTGATGCTAAAAGTGATGCAACTTTAATCTTTAAAAGATATCAAATACGCTTAAAGAACGTCTACGATTTAAGAATTAGTACTAAGCTCCTTAAAATTGAGGGTTCTTTAAACAAAGTTGTTTCTTCAGTTTTAAATACCGATATAGTAGAAGGGAAAAAATCAAATCAAAAAGCCGATTGGACCAAGCGACCGCTTGCCGATAATTTAATTGAGTATGCTCTATCGGATGTTGAATACTTGTTGCAGCTAAAAGAAGTTTTAGATGAGAAAATAGAGCAGGCAGACTTGAAAACCTTACACCTTCGGATGCAAAAAGATGCCAACGAAGCCAAAATCAGAATCAAATTTGGTTATGAAAATCTTAGCGGTTATAAATTTATGACAAAAACGGAGAAAGTTTATTTAAAATATTTTTTTAATGCCCGTGAAGAAGTTGCAAAAAAATATAACTTACCTCCGTTTAAGGTGTTAGATAAACGTATTTTAATAAAGTTGGCAAAAGAACAAAGTTTAAAAAATCAAAACATAAATCATAAAAATAGAAAAATCGACCAAGATCTTTCATCTAATCTTACCAAAGCACTAGAGCTAGCAGAAAATGAGTTGAACAGTTAGCTACCGTTGGCGATAATAGAGGCCTAGGAGGTCTTTATTATGCCTCTTGAGCTAACACAAGAAAATCTTTTAACGTACCTTTTTAGTATTCACAACTTAACTCAAAAAGTTGACACCTCACAACTTCTTTCTCTTTTTGATTTAACCGGTTTTAGAATTACTTCTAAAGAGTCTTTGGCAATTGCCCTAAACGCCCGAATGAAAAATATTACAGCCAAGCAAATTGAAAACTTATTTTCTGAGGGAAAGTTGATTTCAGTCTTTAATTTAGGCTTTAAGGTTAGAGCTCTCTGTTCCTCACTGTGGCATAAATCGAATGCCTCTTTACAGTTTAATTCAGATGATGAATTAGATTTTCTTTTAAAAGATTATCACCCTTATTTTAAAGCTATTGCGTTAACGACACCAGAGTTACTTGAGTTAGTCATTGAAATTGTTGCAGATGCCCCATTTTTAGAAAAAGAGAAGTTAATTGAGCATTGCGCTCAAAGATTACTAGAAGAGGTTGATGATAAAATAAAGGAGATTTTGAGTTGGCCGGTTAACACTCAAAATGGGTCAACTTTAGCTTTTAAGATTGTTGAATCTTTGATACCGATTGCTTCTCTTTACAGGCCAGTTTTTGCCCTTTATGAAAACCAAATAAAGCCTAAAGAGAAAAAAGAGGGTTCCTTGTTTGAAGATTATCTTAAGGGGTGTGGTTTTGGAAATTATTTAAAATTTGCCTCTTTTGCAAAAATATCTGATGAACAAGCATTTAGAATCTATAAAGAAGCCGATAAAGGGCAATTTTTGGAAGTCTTATTGGATAACAGAAGTGGTTATACTACTGAAACTCTTTTAAATTCACTTACAAATAGTAAAACCCTAGAAGGTTTAAGATTAATCGCCAATGAAGATCCCCTCATAGAGTTAGCAAAAGAGTATTTACCGATTCATGGTAAAAAACTTTACAACTATCTTTTTAAAGGAGAAAATAGACCTTCATTGCTTTTTTATGATGGACAATTAGTTGGCACTTGGCGTTCTGAAATTGGTTTAAAAAGTTGGTCGATAGTAATTGAAGACTTAAAACTTAATTTGCAAAGAGTTTCAACCATTGAAATTGAAAGAGAAGTTGAACAATTAGAGATCTCTTTTGGTAAAAAATGTAGTACAATCAGAAAAATTGAACTTTAAAGGGGGGATGAGTTTGATAAATTATAAGACTAAAAATATAGCGTTGCCTGTTACTGATAAATCACCGTTTGATCAAAATGGTGTTCAGTTTGTGTGGTTGGGACAATCGGGCTTTCTATTTGTCGTTGATGGTTATTTTATTTTGGTCGACCCCTATCTCTCAAATTTCCTTGAAGAGAATGAGGAGGGTTTACCCTATTCTCATAAACGGTTAATGGAAAATTTATTGGACGAATCGCTCTATAAAAAAATAGATTTATTCATTGCTTCACACGATCATCCCGACCATATAGATCCTCAATTGGTCAAAGATTTAGCCAAAATAAATGAGAAAGTAATTTTTGCGGCACCCGCAGGATGTTACACTTTGCTAAAAGAGTTGGGTGTAAAAGAAGAGAAGATTGTTAAACTTTCACCTAAAGAAAGATTTACTTTTAAAAATTGTTTAACAATTGAAAGTTTCCCCGCAGCTCACCCTGTTGCCGATTTCAATAGTGAAAGTGTTAAAGCTCTCTCTTATAAATTTTCTTTTGGCTCTAAAAATATTTTGTTTGCCGGTGATACAACTGTCTACCCTAAGTGGTCAGAGTGGGTTGCTAATTCAACGTGGACTTTAATGTTACTACCGGTTAACGGACGCGATCCAATTAAAGAGGCTAATGGAATTGTTGGTAATATGAACTTGTTGGAAGCTATTGCAGTTGCTTTGAAAAATAGAGCTACTTTACTGGGAACTCACTACGATATGTTTGCTTTTAACACGATAGAGTACGATGAAGCTAAAGAGGTTTTTAAAAATTTTAATTTAGAAGATGAGTTTGATTTAACCAAAAGTGGTTTACTCTACTCTTTATAATCGTTCCGTAAACGAGATGATTATCTTCTCTTGATTGGGAGTGAGGCGCCTTAGTTTCACTTTGGCTTGATTGAGCATCATCTTAGAGGCAATAACTTCGTCAGTGTGTTGATATTTATCAGAAAGATAGACAATCTCTTTAATGCCACTTTGAATAATAGCTTTAGCACATTCGTTACAAGGAAAGAGAGCAACATAGATTGTACACCCTTTAAGGGAGCGGGTACTGTTTAAAATAGCGTTTAATTCGGCGTGGCAAACAAAGGGGTACTTTGTCTCTAAATAATTAGTTCCATTTCGGTCCCAGGGAAAATCGTCGTCATCAAGACCAGTTGGAAAGCCGTTATAACCAACACCAACTATTTTTTTATCTTCGTTAACGATACAAGCGCCAACTTGGGTGTTTGGATCTTTAGATCTCTTTGCCGATAAAAGAGCAACGCCCATAAAGTAATCGTCCCAACTTATATAATCATCTCTTTTCATAGTAAGGTTACTCCTTTGTTATCTCTATTGAATCGAAAAAACTTAACATTTCTTTTGTTAAATCGTGGCGAACGGAGGGGTACATCAACAAAATATGGCGGTTATGATTTGAGCCCATTTTTGTTTTCCTACTTATAAAGTGTTTTGAACTGACTGAATTTTGAATGACAGCTAAGTTTTGAAAAGCGATGGTCCGATCATTTTCATCGTGCATTGCCATCATCGGGATCGTTATTTTAGCCAAATTTGCTCTAATCTCTTTTAAGTTATACATCAAACTAACTCCACCACGGACAAAAGAGCCCGAATAACCAATCCAAAGTTCTTCACCATCATTTTGTTTTTCTGAGCCACGATGAATTTTTGGATTAATTGCATAGGTGAAAAGAGCCACTATTCTCATCAGATAAAAGGAAAACTTATGGATAACGCCCAACCTGATGTCGTTTAGAAATACTGGAGCTGCTACTGTAACGATCGCATCGGGACTTTGGTCAGTAGCACTAAATTTTTCTGCAATCTTTAAAGTCATTGAGCCGCCCATACTTGTACCCACTACAAAAACTTTATTGTAGTGGGCCCTTTTTTCAAGATAATAGCTCTCTAAATAGTTGTACCACTGGGTGAAAGTCGTATTAAATAACTCTTTGGGATCTGTTCCAAAACCAGGTAATAGAGGGACAAAGACATCGTAACCTTGTTGGTGAATATAGTGACTTGCCCAATCGTAAGTGTAGGGGGTGCTGGGATAACCATGTACCATAATAACACAGCTTTCAGCAAGTTCATCGTGCTCTAATTCAATCGGCAAACAGCGGTTTTCAAAGACATTGTCTATGTTTGGAGTCAAGCTTTTAGTGTGCCTCTCTTTGTAAAAAGGCAACAGTGCGCTCCAGCTGAATAGGGCTATTAAAATAGCTATAATCAGAATGATTATCATATGAGGTAGCATAGACGAAAAAGAAATTGGTATCAACAAAAATAGGGTCTGCAAAAGCAAGACCCTATTTAAAAGTTGATTA
>Ga0265293_10013997_pt1 | contig 10278 bp, 9 predicted proteins | sample Munlanlewell138R_FD_192505 | JGI IMG/M metagenome (GOLD analysis project Ga0265293, IMG submission 192505) | Leachate microbial communities from a municipal landfill in Southern Ontario, Canada - Leachate well 138R | ecosystem: Engineered > Solid waste > Landfill > Unclassified | place: Canada...
GCGGTCTTGATATCAACATACGGGCAATAGCGAGCCTTTGCTTCATGCCCCGAGACAAAACTGCAGCCGGCTCATACCGGTAGCGCCAGAGACCCACTAGGGTCAGGAGTTCTTGCTCGAACTCCTTGGAGCTTGCACCATACATACGGCCAAAAAACTGCAAATTATCATAAACCGAAAGGGACTCATAGAGCATGGGTTTGTGAGAGATATAGCCAATAGCACCGTGATCCAAACCATACGGCATGCCATTCCACAAGACCTCGCCAGCACTCTTCGGTAGCAGACAGGCCAAAATCCTGAGCAAAGTAGTCTTACCCGCCCCATTAGGACCCGTGATCATCACTAGGTCCCCTGTGGTGGCCTCGAATGAGACTCCCTTCAAGATTGTCCGTCCACCGATCTGCTTGTGGAGCCCTCTAACGACTAGCGCATCTGCCTTGACCACAACCTCACCTGCCTACCCTTGAAACGGAATTTCAGATCAGCTAACAAGGCAACCAAAGCGCCGCCATAGATTATCCACGAACCAACCCAGATCCAACCCACCAGAGCAAATCGCTGTAAATGAAGTTGGGCTACTGGTTGCTCCCAACCGGCCAAGTTCAGATAGAGATCCTCTTTAAATGTACTGAAAATGCCCACTTTCGTCGATGGTTGGCTGCGCCCTTCCCAGAAGGTCTTCACGGAGGTGATTTCTCCCCGTTCTAAACCATCAGCCATAATCTTTAGCGTGGTTCCAACATGATAGCGATCAGAACCATACTGGGCTTTTAACCCCTCATACTGCAGGGTATATTCACCGAGGACAATTTCCTGCCCCGGATTAACCGAAACATGAATGTCTTCGACGAAGATGGATGATCCTGTCACGCCCACCATAACGATCAAGACACCAAGATGAACAAGACCCCCACCCCATCGCCGCAAAGAACGGAACTGAAGTAAGATGGGTACATGGGATACGATCCCAAAGGCCGCTAGGGCAAAGGCAAGGGTTCCAATACCACCTGCTTCAATAGAATAAGCGTAGATACCTACCGCCACAGCCGACAAGACGGGCAACGCCAACCTTCGTATCCATACCCTGCCCGATACCTCTTTTCTCAGCAAGGGTGAGAGGCTCATGAGAAATAGGATTGCTAGGAAGAGGGGCACACTCAGCTGGTTGAAGAAACCCCTGTCCAAAACCACTTCACGTGCAGCAAAGAGTCGTGAGAGGACTGGAAACATGGTACCGAAAAAAACTCCAGCGCACAGCATCAAAAGGAGTATAGAACCCAGGGTGATGGGTATCGCCATCCCTGAGGACTTGTAATTCGTATCCCCCTTCTCCGTACTGACCAGGACCCGGCGCCTAGACCATCCCAAAACCAAGGAGAACACCAAGAGAATCAACAAGACTGCTAGGAAAGCCTGTCCAAGTACACCACCTGCAAAAGCGTGAACTGAATCGAGAATACCACTGCGCGTCAAGAATGTGGCAAAGATCGTAAGTCCATAGGTGATCACGATCAAGATATAACTCCAGACCCTCCTTGTGGAGTGTTCCAGAGGAAGGCACAAAATGTGTAAGAGTGCAGTGGACGTTAGCCAAGGAAAGAAGGAGGAGTTCTCCACGGGGTCCCAGGCCCAATAACCTCCCCATCCTAGCTCGTTGTAGGCCCATTGACCTCCAGTTACGATACCTGCTGTGAGGAAGAGCCAAGAGAAGAGAACCCACTTCATAACATGACCAAGCCAGTCGCCTTCCAGATCATTTGTCCACAGTCCTACAACAGCGAAAGCAAATGGTACCAGAAAGCCGCTGAAACCAAGAAAAAGAAGGGGCGGGTGGAAGACCATGCCCAGACTCTGTAGCATAGGGTTGAGTCCAGAGCCATCATAGGGACTCGTCGTCAGGCGCTCAAAGGGGGTCGCAATAAACAGCAAGAGCAAGAGGAAGACAAGGCACACCGCCTGCATAACAATTCCTAGGCGAATGCCTAGATCATCCTTCTGATACCTCTTGACCCTTTGCACCACAAACGTCAACGATGAAAGAATCAGTACCCACAGTAGAAGAGAACCGCTCTGCCCTGCCCAAAGAGCACTCACCCTATAGAGTACTGGCAGATTGCGGGCTGAATGACGGGACACATAGGCTATGCTAAAGTCATTGATCAAGAAGGCTACGACGAGGCCTAATGTAGCTGTAAGAATGCAAAGCGTAGAAAGGGCTCCCGCCCGTCCTGCCATCAAACCGATCCTTTGCTTCTTTTCTCGAAGCGTCAATAGACTAAGAATCAGGGCGGAAACTCCGAAGAAAACAGCCAGATATAGTGATACTACGCCAACATAACTCACTATTCTTCTCCTTCATACTTTGATGGACACTGCAGCATAAGCTTACTCACCTGAAACTCTCCCTGGGAGTCAAGGGTTCCTTCAATGATCACCTCTTCGGAATGGTGGAAGTTATCGGGAAGCACCCCTGGGTATGATGCTTCAATGTACGCATCACCGTCGGTTAAGCGAAAGACAAGCAAAGGAAGGGTAGCATCATAGAAGACGCTATCCTCTACCAACTGACCTTTCACTCTCAGTTTCTGCTCCAAGACTTCCTTCGCCTGAACCTCGGAGATGGTGTAGTAGTAAGCGGCAGAGTTCTCAAAGGCACGAAAAGCCAAGAAGCCCAACAAGAGCAAGGGTAATAAAGAAAACAAGAGTATCTTCAACTTCCTTTTGGACATGCTCTCAACTCCCAAGACAAAATAGACAGAGGAAAGCGTAAACGCTTTCCTCAAGAAAAACACATTAAAACGCTTGCTTCCTCAGTCACCTATTCGCTTGTTCTTAGTGACCGTCATGGCAAGGTGCACAATCCATCTTGCCAAGGGTATCATCGGCGTAGCCACCTACATGGCAGTCAAAGCAAGCCTTCGTCTCTTCAGACATTGGATGAGCAGGCACAAATGTGCCAGCCTGTAGCTGGTTCATGTACAAAGCGGCTTGAGCAGCAACGTCGCCTGTGAGGGCCTTACAACGAGGACCTCTCTCGCTCGATTTCTTACCAGTGGCCTTGCACCAATTGGCAATGGAGGCATGACACAGTGGGCTTCCAGATATGCTGTTCTCCATGCTGAGCGGCAATGCTGTAGCACTATACCAAGCCATAAGCTCGTTAACAATGACGGCTGTGCCTTGACCACGGCCGTATACTAACGATACAGCAGCGGCAGCCCCATTAATGGCTCCACAAAGCGTTCCCCAGGCAACTCCGCCACCTTTACCAAAGTTCATCAGTTGCGAGGGCACAAAACTAAATGGTTCGCCCAACTCTTCAATGAGGGCTCTGAATGCACCTTCTGCGCATCCATTTCCTTCACCGTAGTACTGTGCTCCCAACTCCCGAACCTTCTCCACATCTAGAGGTTTGTCAAAGTACTGCTCCCACGGATACTCTGGGAGTTCGACAGTGGCTCCTTCTGCTTTAGGAGTAAGCAAACCCAGTCCAGTGCCTGCCAGGGCAATACCGGCCACCGCTCCTCCTGCACTCATCAGAAAGTCTCGTCTCGTCAATACTCTCTTCTTTTCCTCCACGTACATTCGCCTCCATAGTTTTATATTGCGATAGAGTTCACAAACTTGAATACTGTCTTCTTGATTAGAAAGGTAATTCCTGCCTATCTTGGCAAATAAAGGCTGGTTTTCAAGCTAGTTATCTGCCAATTTCTTACGAAAGACAATACGGCACAATAGGATGCTGAACTCGTAAAGGAGTAGCATGGGTAGTGCCAGCAGAAGCTGGGAAACAACATCAGGGGGGGTCAATACTGTGGCCAATATAAAGATAATCAAGACGAAATACTTCCGGTGCCGTACCAAGGTTTGCGGATGCAAAATCCCCACTCCAGCCAAAAGCAGTACAATTAGGGGTAGCTGAAAGACCACACCAAAGGGGACAATAAGCCCGAGAGCGAACGAGACATAGTTACCGATTGAGATCAGCGGTGCAAGTTGTTCTGTACCGAAACCCATAAAGAACCTGTAGGCTATGGGTAAGATGGCTTTGTATGCAAAAAGAACACCAAAGGCAAATAAAGCCAGCGAAAAAGGCAAACCAATGAATAAGGCACGGACTTCTTTCTCCCTTAAGCCAGGTACGAGAAAACGAATGACTTGATACAAAATAACAGGAAGGTCTAGGAAGCATCCTACGATAAGAGCAACCGTGAGGTGAACAATAAAGGCCTCACCGGGATATAAAAACACGAGTTCGCCAGGGATCCGCATCACATACTCTACAATAGAAGGAGAGTAATAAAAGCCTACTATGATGCCTAAGGCCAACGTCGCAATGATCACGATGATTCTTCTACGCAGCTCCGTAAGATGATCGACGAGACTCATACCCTCTGCAGGGTTCTTGCCATTCTGCAGTCTTCTAAGCATAAACACCCACCTAATCCCGAGAGAAAATCAGCCTTGATAGCCTCTACTTGTCGTCGCTCTTCGTTGTAACGGTCTCATCGTCTGCTAATCCCTTTGTGGCATTCTTAAACTCATGCAAACCTTTACCAATGGCCTTTCCGATATCAGGTAACTTAGAAGGTCCAAAAAGAACCAGCGCAATCACCAGGACTAAGATCAACTCACCGATACCAATCCTGCCCATCCATTTTCACCTCTTTGTTAATCTTTTGTCTATCCATTCATTCCCAGCCTATCATCTACCCAGGTCAAAGTCAAGGGAACTGGCCCAGTCAATCATCTAGTCTTTGCAGGAAATTTTCTTCTAGAGGGGAAGGTATTTCTGTGGATCAACAAACATAAACGAAGGGATGAAACCAATTGGAGAACCTGCGTCTTGACGACTTTACAAAGTATACGTTTCTCTCCGGAATCGAACACAACACAAGTGGAACCCATGCCTGCTTCGTGACCCACGAGGCGAACATGGACGAAAACAACTATGCCTCAAAGCTTTGGATTCTAGATATAGAAAAAGGCAGCTGTTTTCAATTGACGGGCCTGGGTAAAGAGCCCTCCTTCACCTGGCTTAACGATCACGAGCTCCTCTTTGCATCGATGCGTAACCCAAAAGATCAAGAGCGGCAGAAAAAAGGTGAGCAGTTCACGGTCTACTATAAGATCAATATCCATGGTGGTGAGGCTGTAGAGGCCTTTTCTGTTCCCCTCAAAGTCAGGCAACTGGAACCTCTTGGGGATCAATCCTTCTTGCTTACAGGTACTTACAACCCTAAGTACAATGACCTAGCAAACCTCTCTGAGGAAGCCAAGGCGACCGAACTAAAGCGGCGGGAAGAAGAAAGAGACTATGAAGTCTTAGAGGAAATCCCTTATTGGAGTAATGGCGGAGGCTTTACCAGCGGAAATCGGTCCCGGCTTTACATTTACAGTGCCAAGGACAACTCTCTAGAGCCCCTAACTGGCGAGACCATGAATGTTGAAATGATTCAACTTAATCAGAGCAAGACCAAGGCCGTTTTTCCAGGCTCAGAGTATGTTGGGATGATGCCCCTGACAAATTCACTGTATCTCGTTGATCTGGAGACGAAAGCTGTCTCCCAGCTCACGAAGGAAGAGTTTTCCTATTGGTCAGCCCACTTCATATCCGATGAGCTCCTCCTAGTAAGAGGGAGCGAAAGAGAGCGCTTTGGGCTCAACGAAAACGCCCGGTTTTATACGGTCAGTACCCAAGACGGCAATCAGAAACTCGTCACACCAGACTTTGACCTCTCCTCTTATAGTTCGGTAGGATCTGATTGTCGCTATGGTGGCGGCCGAGGAATCGTGCAAGATGGAGAGTTCTTGTACTTCCTAACAACGGATCGGGAGAGCTCTTATCTTAACCGGATCACCGAAACCGGGCAGATCGAAAGGATACCAAGTAAGCCTGGTTCCATCGATTCCTTCAGCGTGAGAAAGGGCCATATCCTTGTCATTGCCATGCGTGATTTACTCCTCCAAGAAATCTACCATCTCAAAGATGGTCAGGAAACCAAGCTGACGAGCTTTAATGCGTGGGTCAATGCAGAACGCAAACTAGCTGAGCCCGAGGCCTTGAGCTTTCTCATCGAAGAGGATGTTACCTGCGAGGGTTGGGTACTCAAGCCTACCGATTTTGTCCCAGGAAAGAAATACCCCGCCATTTTGAATATCCATGGTGGCCCAAAAACCGTCTATGGCACCGTCTTTTTCCATGAAATGCAGTACTGGGCTAACCAGGGCTACTTCGTATTCTTCTGTAACCCACGGGGTAGTGATGGCAAAGGAAATGAGTTCGCGGATATCCGAGGGAAATATGGTACGATTGACTATGATGATCTGATGCGTTTTACCGACCTTGTTCTTGAAACCTATCCTGAGATTGATTCCAACAGAGTGGGCGTTACAGGCGGGTCCTATGGTGGCTTTATGACCAACTGGATCATCGGTCATACCGATCGGTTTAAGGCCGCTGCCTCGCAGCGCAGTATCAGTAACTGGGTATCCATGGGCTATACGACAGATATCGGCTATTATTTTACACCGGATCAAATCGCCGCTACACCCTGGACCAATTACGAGAAACTCTGGGAGCATTCACCCTTGAAGTACGCGGATCGGGTCAAGACCCCTACCCTCTTCATCCATTCCGATGAAGATTACCGCTGCTGGGTTCCTGAGGCTTTGCAGATGTTTACAGCCTTGAAGCAACACGGCGTGGAGTCGCGGCTTTGTATCTTTAAAGGCGAAAACCATGAACTCAGTCGAAGTGGTAAACCGAAACACCGTATTCGAAGATTAGAGGAGATCACGGGTTGGTTCAACCGCTTCCTCAGAGAAGAGAACTGAAAAGAAAAAAAAGGGACGTGTGACAGCACGTCCCTTCTGCTAAGGAGGTTCCTATGACAACGATCCTGTATATCCCCCTTGATGAAAGACCCTGTAACCTTACCTATCCCCCGTCGCTCTTGCAGTCTATGAACGATCCTACGTTCATTCTCGAAACGCCACCCACTTCGCTCTTGGGGCAGAAGAAAAGGCCAGCAGACCAAGGGGCCCTCTGGAATTGGCTGGAAGAAGAAGCCTCCCGAGCGGACATCCTCCTCTGTTCTTTGGACATGCTCTTCTACGGAGGTATTGTGCCTTCCAGACTTCACTACAAGCATCGCCAGGAATTAGATGCCACAGTCAATCGCCTCATTGGCATCAAGCAGAAGTGGCCCGCACTGAAAATCTATGCCTTTAGCTTAATCATGCGCGTCCCTGCCTATAATTTGAGTGACGAGGAACCAGACTACTACGCCAGGTATGGCGAGAAGATTTTTCGCTGGGGATGGCTCTTGGACAAAATCCAACGAGACCAGGACGACCAAGCCTCCCACGGGGAGCTCGACCTGGTCATGACATCCATCCCCCAGGACATCAGAGAAGACTACCTTTCAAGACGGAGACTCAATCACTACATTAACACTGAGGCCATACGCCTGACTAAGGAGGGTATCATCGACTTTCTCGTGATTCCCCTCGACGATTGTGCGGAATATGGTTTCTCGGCCTCGGAGCAAAGAACACTGCGTAAACTAGTAGAAAAACACCGACTTCATGCCCAGGTACACATGTATCCAGGCGCAGATGAAGTTGGTTCAGCCCTTCTCTGCCGCATCATTAACGAACGCAAGGCTGCGAGGCCCAGGATCTTTGTACGCTATTCCTCGACGATGGGACCTTGGATCATCCCCCGCTATGAAGACCGCCCCTTAGGAGAAAGCGTGAAGAGCCAAATTACGGTCATTGGCGGCGTTATGGTGGATAATTCAGTGGAAGCAGATCTCGTCTTAATGATCAACTCGCCAACGCTAGATCATGGCACCATGCAGGAAGCGTCTCAAGCGCTCGTGGACAAGGACCCATCCTACTACTCCTTCCGTAACTTAAGGGAGTTCACCGAAAGCATCAGCTACTATCTCCAGACTGGTCGTAAAGTAGCACTGGCAGATGTTGCCTTTGGCAATGGAGCTGATCATGAACTGATGCAGATGCTCGTAGGAGCCGGTCTGCTGGGCAGGCTCCATTCCTACGCCGCATGGAACACACCTGGCAATACATTGGGCACCGTGTTGGCCCATTCGTTGATCCGAATGCATGACCCAGTAGCCGATGGCAAGCGCTGCAAATTCCTGCTCGATCGTTACCTTGAGGACTGGGGCTACCAAGTTCTGGTACGTTCCTACCTGAATGCACATGCCGACGAGCTGGGTATCACCTATTTCGACCTCAAAGAGGAACAACCCAAAATCAGGGCATTGGCCCTGGAGCATCTCCAAGGATTTATCGCACACCACCTCCAGGGCTGCAGCAAGGGTTATACCCTACAATCTGTCTATTTCCCTTGGAACCGCCTCTTCGAGATCGGACTTGTCACAACACTGGACTCCTAAGACTAGTACCAAAAGGCTGTCTTTGTCTGAAGGAAAAGTCAATGGTCTGGGTGAACTAGGTATGCAATTTCAGGAAAGGAGCGAGTTTCGTGCTTCGACGACTAGCATTTCCCCTTCTCTTGGTCTTTACCCTAGTTTTCGCCCTGTCAAACCAAGCCTCTGCACTTGATGTACAAGGTATTGAGGACTTGATCCACAGCAAAGAAGTGAGCAAGATCCAAGAGGCCATCGATCGCTTAGAATCACATTTGGAGCAACAACCTAATGATGGAGAGGCTCTATGGCTCGCGGCCAAAGCCTATTTGTATTTTGGCGATCGGATCACTGACAACAAAGAAGAAGTGTATGAAAAGGGCAAGGCCTATGCTGAAGCGGCTACAGAGCATCTACCTAACTCACCCCACCCCCATTTTTGGCAGGCGTCCCTGATGGGACGGATTGGACAGACTAGGGGCATCTTAAGTAGCCTCTTTATGGTGCGCCCCATGAAGGATGCTCTAGAGCGGGCACTCGAGCTTGACGAACAGTACGCTGATGCCCACTGGGTCTTAAGTCAGCTCTACCACCAAGCCCCAGGCTTTCCTGTAAGTATTGGCAGCAAAAAGTCGGCCCTCCAGTATGCCGAGCGAGCGGTGGAACTCGATCCTGACAATCTCGAGTACTTACTGCAACTCTCTGTGGCTCTAGAGTACAACGGGCGAAAAAATGAGGCCATCACGATTTTAGATGACCTCTTGGCGAACCCTGCCCTTCAAGATGACCCAGAACTGAAAAAGGACGTAGAAACGCAATACGCCGTCTTTACCAAGTGACAATTTCTCAGTACCCAATGACAGAGATATTGCCATTCGATGTGGCGATTCGAACATTAGGCCCCTTACCCCGTTCAATGACCGCTCTCTTGCCGCCAGCAACCTGACTGTCTCCAACTCCAAAACTTACTTTTCCGTTGGAGGTTGTGAGATTGAAGGTTCCTGGAGTGTCATGGGGTATACGCAGCTCAATAGCACCATTACTGGTCTCAAAGAGGTAATTGCCCGCAGCGGCAAACACCGCTTGCCCCTCGATCCGACCGTTCGATGTCTGGGCTGAGCTTGAACCTTGTAGCACGAGTTTGCCAAAGGAAATCCTTCCATTGGAGGTCGCTAAATTCACTTGACCCTCACCAGACTGAAGTTCAACTCGACCATTCGCTGTTCGTAGTTCAAGCTGACCTTGGAAGTCTACCCCAAGGGAAATGCTTCCATTCCTTGTGCGAGCACGGAATTCCCTTATCTGTCTTGGCAGAGCATAGAGCTTAAAGCTGATTTGCGCTGTGACAAGACTCAACGGTCGGATGGGCATATCCGCCCTGAGCACCATTCTCCCTTGGGAAATGGTGCTTTCTACTCTAAGCCCATCTAGCACCTCATCAACTACACTCGAACTGAGTCCCCGGACCTCTTTCTCAGCCACGACACGGGGACCTTCAGCATCCACAGGGAGCCAGGTAATCGACCCGTTAAACCCTTCGAGCTCAATAAAGTTTACTTCTTCACTTATGCTAAACGTTTCCCTTGCACGTTTTTTGACAAATAGATCCATTCTTGCCACTCCCTTCCACGTCTTACCTTTAGAATATAGTAGCTTGGGTGATGAGACTAGAGCCCAAGAGGGGAAAGGTCCTAGGTCTCTAGACCGATTTTTTGAAATTTCGCGATATTAAGAAGGAGAATCAATATTAGTGAGGAAGATGGTAATTAACCCCTAAGGAGGTATCAATTTTCTATGGAAAAGCGAACCGTATACATGCATGGGAATCCACTAACAGCGCTAGGCAAGAAACTAGCCACTGGCGACCAAGCGCCTG
>Ga0265293_10013998_pt1 | contig 10278 bp, 8 predicted proteins | sample Munlanlewell138R_FD_192505 | JGI IMG/M metagenome (GOLD analysis project Ga0265293, IMG submission 192505) | Leachate microbial communities from a municipal landfill in Southern Ontario, Canada - Leachate well 138R | ecosystem: Engineered > Solid waste > Landfill > Unclassified | place: Canada...
TGCCCCATCTTCAGCGCAGCGTGGCGATAAGCCGTGTGCTGGAGATACGGCGGATCGAAACCGACGCCATCAGGCTCGTCCTCAATTCGCTCAGCGTGCCGGTGTTCGTGGTCGGCTCCGGCTTCCAGCTTCGCTTCGCAAACGACGCCGGCGAAGCGCTGGCCGCGCAAAAGCAAATCGTCAGCATTCAGGGTGGCTGTGCACGGTTCGACAATGCGCAGGCGCAGCGCAGGCTGGCAGCCCTGATGCAATCTTTCATGCAGGAGCCCGCGAACAGATCCGAAGAACCGTTCGGAACCGCCTTCCGGGATCATGAGCACAAGCCCTGGGTCGTCCATCTTCTGCCGCTGAGCAGCAGGGTTGCGGGGAACATCCGCTCAGGCGACGACCAGATGTTCGCGCTGCTGCTGTCCGGCCCCTCGCCTGCGGATTCCGCCGCAAGTCTGGAAGCGCTGGCGCTGCTCTATGATCTGACGGTTGCGGAAACGCGGGTGTTCCGGCTGTTGTGCGCCGGCGTCCCGTCAGGCCGGATCGCCGAGGAGCTGAGCGCCGCGCCCAGCACGATCAAGACCCACACGCTGCGCATCTATGAGAAGACCGGGCTGCACCGGCAATCCGATCTGGTCGCGCTGGCCGGCTCCCTCGCCCCGGTCAGGCCGGTGGGGGAAGAGAGCGGCGGCACTGGCAGGCTCCGCTCCTGATCCGACAGGACATCTTGCAGTCAGACGAAATCGCGTGACGCTGCGGGAAGCGGCTCAGAGAACAGACGGCACGGCGAACGAGGCCGCCTGTTTCCAGACCACGCGTGCTGCGAAGATTGACGATGGTGCGGAAACGCCCGGCTTCGGCCGGTCGCTCCGGCGATCGCGCCCCCACATCGCGGAGTGCGGGACAAGAAAGGATGCAGGCTGCGGCGGCAGCGCCCGCTGCCGGCTCCTTGCCCGCAGGCTTTTTGCGCCTGAATAGATGCATATCATGCAATCATATAATAACGACATTGCACTATATGCAATTCATGCTCCGCTGTATCGAAAGTCCAACTTCAGCAATCCCGAACGGGACACTTTCGATCGGACCTTTCTTCCATGTCTCAACTATCCGTATCTCCGCCGCAGGCGGCCACGCCTGCTCACGCTCCCCATCATCCGCCCATTCGTTCCGGCCCACCCCTGCGCTCCGGCCCACCCCTGCGCTCCGGGATGGTGCTTGCGGGGCTCTCGCTCGCCATTCTGCTCTCGCAGCTTGGCACCAACATCATCAATGTGGCGCTGCCGACGCTGGTGGACGATCTCGGCGTTGAATTCAGCGCCGTTCAATGGGTTGTCGTCAGCTACCTGCTCGTCGTCACTGCCCTCATCGTCGGTGTCGGCAGCCTTGGCGACCAGCTTGGCAAGAAACGCCTCTATCTGTGGGGCCTCGCCATCTTCATGGCGGCCTCGGTGCTGTGCGCGCTTTCGACCAGCCTGCCGGTGCTGATCGCCGGCCGCGCCGGGCAAGGGCTTGGCGGCGCCATCCTGATGGCACTGTCCTTTGCCTTCGTCGGCGAGGCGTTTCCGAAGGAACGCACCGGCTTTGCCATGGGTGTTCTGTCCACCATGGTGTCCTTCGGCATTGCGCTCGGGCCATCGCTGGGCGCGCTGACGCTGGCAGCCTTCGGCTGGCAGGCCATGTTCTGGCTGAACCTGCCCTTCGGCCTGCTGGCTTTTCTGCTGATCAGCCGCTACCTGCCGGATGCGGTCGATGCCCCGCAGCATCCGGTCGCCCCCGCACGTTTCGACTGGGTCGGCACGCTTCTGCTGGCACTGACGCTCGGCGCCTATTCGCTGGCCATGACCTTCTCCGGCAAACAGGGCTTTGCGGCGCAGCCGGTGCTCCAGCTTGGCTTCGCCGCGATCATCGGACTGGCATTGTTCCTTGCCGTTCAGATCCGGGCACGGGCGCCCCTGCTCAGGCTCTCCATGTTCCGCAACGCCCTGCTCTCGACCAGCATGGTGATGAGCGTGCTCATCTATGCGGTGATGATGGCGACGCTGGTGATCGGGCCGTTCTATCTGTCGAAGGGGCTCGGCCTCGACACCCGCATGGTTGGCCTCGTCATGACCACCGGTCCGCTGATGGCGGCACTCATGGGCGTGCCTGCCGGCACGGTTGCCGACCGCATCGGCGCACGGCTGGCCATGGTCATCGGCGTTGCCCTGCTCACCTTCGGCACCTTTGCGATGTCGTGGATTTCGGCCGACAGCGGCGTGACGGCCTATATCGTTGCGATGCTGTTCGTCAGCGTCGGGCTGGCCTTTTTCCAGACGCCGAACAACACCGCCGTGATGGCCGATGCGCGGCCCGAAACGCGCGGTCTGGTATCGGGGCTGCTGGCGCTCGCCCGCAATCTCGGCCTGATCACCGGCGCTTCGCTGATGGGCGCGCTGTTTGCCAATGCGCTGGGCGACCCCGCCGTCGCGACGCCCGCGATGGTGGCGGATGCCACCAGCCACGCCTTCCGCATCGCGGCAATCATGACCATGGCCGCCTTCCTCCTTTCTCTCACCACGCTTCGCGGAGGCCGGCGCAACCGCTGACCCCGCCCCTGAAGGATTACCAAAATGCACATGCACACAGCATCATCGCCCGGCGTTTCCCGCCCCATTCCTCCCGAACGGCGGCTGAGGGTCGCCGAAGTCCGCAAGACGCAGCGGATCACGCCTCACATGCAGCGGATAACCCTTGCTTCGGCGGCTTTCATCGATTTTCCGGTTCGCCGCCCCGCCCAGTGGGTCAAGCTGTTCGTGCCGACGCCCGAAAACGAAAAGCCCAGTGGTCGCGCCTACACCATCCGCGAATTCCGCGAAGGCCTCTGCGAGATGGACGTCGACTTCGTCCTGCACGGTGACGGCCCCTGCTCGACATGGGCGCAGGCAGCCAGACCGGGCGACGTGGCGCAAATCGCCGGCCCCCGCGCCGGCTTCCAGCCCGACCCGGACCTGTCCCACCTGCTGATCGGCGGGGACGAGACCGCGCTGCCGGCCATCGGCTCGATCCTCGAAGCCCTGCCGGCCGGCGCAAGCGCCGATGTCTTCGTGGAAATCCCGGTGGATGCCGACGCCCAGCTCATCAGCACCAAGGCCGATGTGGAGTTTACATGGCTGCCGCGCAACGGTTCGGAACCGGGAACGACCACCGCGCTGGCCGAAGCCATGATGGCGGCCAGCCTGCCGCAGGAAAACAGCTTCGTCTGGTTTGCAGCCGAAGCCGGTGTCGTGCGCACGCTGCGCCGCCACTTCCTGTTGGACCGTGGCCTTGAACGCTCCCGGATGGCCATGGCCGGCTACTGGAAAAAGGGCGAAACCGATTTCCGCGACAGGGAAGACACCCCGTAGTCCGTCAGCATCCCTGCGGCGCGGAAAGCTCCTGCTCCGGAGGGAGGCTGCCCGTCTTTTCCCTGCCCCGCGCCGGAAATTTCTGCACCCTTAAGGTTGCCTTAAGCCTCGGGGCGAACCGGGTTCATGTCCGGCATTTCCGGCCCGGACAGGCAGCGGGGGAGCTGCCTTGAATTTTACGACAACAGGGAGGAGCCGCAGGTTCTGAGCGGGGTGCATCTGCGCCCTGCCGATTTGTCGTATCATCATTCAAGCTATTGAAATTAAAAGATAAATTCCGAAATCATTGACCTGAATCAACGCCCCTGAAGGGTGAAGCTTCATCATGGCCGCGTCTCATCAGACGAGGACATTATGAGAGTCGTAAAACTTGCCCTTCTTGCCGGATTGTCGGCTCTGGCGATCGGGTGGGGCGTGGCAGCTTCCACCCCCTACTGGTTCGCACCGAAACAGGACCGCAAGGTCGATATCGCCGATCCCGACCTGATTGCGCGCGGTGAATATCTGGCCCGGGCGGGCGATTGCGTGGCCTGCCACACCGCACCCGGCGGCGCGCCCTATGCGGGCGGGCTCGGCCTGCAGACCCCGCTCGGCACCATCTACGCCACCAACATCACGCCCGACCGTGAAACCGGCATTGGCGCTTACGACTATGGCGATTTCGAGCGCGCGGTGCGCAAGGGCATGCGCCCGGACGGCGTGCATCTTTACCCGGCCATGCCCTTCGCCTCCTATCAGGTGGTGTCGGATGCCGACGTCGAGGCGATGTACGCCTATTTCATGAGCGCAGTGAAGCCGGTCGCCAAGCAGAACCAGCCGACCACCATTCCATGGCCGGCCTCGATGCGCTGGCCGCTGGCATGGTGGCAGTTGCTGTTCGCCCAGCCCCGCGATTTCCAGGCGCCTGAGAGCGACGATCCGCTGGTGGCGCGGGGCGCCTATCTGGTCGAAGGGCTGGCGCATTGCGGCGCCTGCCACACGCCCCGCGGCCTTGCCTATGAAGAAAAGGCGCTGAAGGACGACGGCTCCGGCCGGTTCCTCTCCGGCTCGGTTCTGGAAGGCTGGTATGCCAAGAACCTGCGCAATGAAGACACCGGCCTCGTAACGTGGACCGAGGACGAGCTGGTGACCTTCCTGAGGACCGGGCGCAACAAACGCACCGCCGCGTTCGGCTCCATGTCCGATGTGGTCGAGCACTCGCTGCAATATCTGCGCGACGAGGATCTTACGGCAATCGCGCGCTACCTGAAATCCCTGCCGCCCCGGCCGGGGCGCGAACGATGGGCGCCGAAGGAAGACGTCACCACGGCAGCGCTGCGCGACGGCGATTTTTCGGCTCCGGGCGCCATGACCTATGTCGAGCACTGCACCGCCTGCCACAGGCTGGACGGCAAGGGCGCGCCTGAGGTCTATCCCGCCCTTGCCGGCAACTCCATGGTGTTCGCCGATGATCCAAGCTCGCTCATTCAGGTGACGCTGGCGGGCGGGCGCATGCCCTCGACGCCCGAACACAGCATGGCTTTCACCATGCCGGGCTTCGCGCATCTGTCCAATGCCGATCTGGCCGAGCTGATGACCTTCATCCGCAATTCCTGGGGCAACCATGCCAGCGCGGTGAGCGAGGCCGACATTGCCCGCATGCGCAAGGAAATCGCCCACAAGCCCGTTCACTACGCACCGGAGGCTGCGCCATGAGAAAGTCGTTCCTGATTGCCGGTGCCGCCCTGCTCGCCGTCGCCGGCAGCGCCGCCGGATGGATTGCCAGCCGCCCGAACACGGACGCGCCGCCACCGGCCAGCTTCGCCGTGCTCGATGCCGACAACAATGAGGTTGGACGCTATGTGGTGCCGGCCGACAAGGACATCCTTGCCCAGCCCAACGCCGACGAGATCATCTATGGCAAGCGGCTGCTGGCGGATACGGCGCGCCTTCTGCCCGACAATGTCGGCGCCGCGATGAACTGCAACTCCTGCCACCTGCTCGACGGCAAGATCGATGCCGCCAACGGCTATATCAACACCGTCAATTTCTATCCGCGCGTGATGCCGCGCGCGGGCAAGGAGGTGGATCTGGAAATGCGCATCAACGGGTGCTTCCAGCGCTCCATGAACGGCAAGCCGCTCGACCGCAATGGCCGGGAAATGAAGGCCATGATCGCCTATATGGACTGGCTGCGGCAGGGCGTGGCGAAAGACCACCGCGTCGATATCGTCAATGCCGGCGCAATCGACGAAAGCCTCGTTCCCGATCCCGAGAACGGCAAGGCGATCTATGCGCTGAAATGCGCGGCCTGCCACGGCACCGATGGCGAGGGCATGCGCGACCAGTTCGGCGACATCATCTTCCCGCCGCTGTGGGGCGAGGACAGCTTCAACATCGGCGCCGGTCTCGCCCGCACCTACAAGGCCGCCCAGTTCGTGAAATGGGCGATGCCGCCCTCCATGCATCTGGATGGCCAGCTTGGACAGGGCGGCGTGCTGAGCGATCAGGAGGCGATCGACGTGTCCGAATATTTCACCCACATGCCGCGCCCCGACTTCGCACCGAAGGTGAACGACTGGCCGAACGGCAAGAAGCCAAAGGATGCCCGCTACTGAGCAGGCACCGGCTGGCCGAAACAAAGGCGTCGCATCCTGCGGCGCCTTTGTGCGTTCCCGGGGGGGCATTTTCTCATGCCTCTCCCCCCGCTTCTCTCCACGAAACAGGTGCACCGTCCAAAACGGATATTGAACAACTGTTTTTTCAATGCTATCAGAAAAACAATTGTTCCATACACATCCGGCGACGGCCGGCTGGCGGAAAACTGCAGGGAGGAGGGCATTGATGTCATTGCCACGCGTTACCTACACGAATCTGGGTGAGGATTTTTCCGGCGTTCATGCGCGCCTCGATGCCGAGCTTGAACAACTGGCCACGCAAATGCTGGGCCGCAGCCACGCTGCCTCCATCGGTGGACAGGATGTGGCGGGCACCGAAACCTTCTCCATCGCCTCGCCGATCGACAGAGACATCGTGCTTGGCCATTTCGCGGCCTGCGACACTGCCACGGTGGACCGCGCGGTTGCTGCCGCCCGCGCCGGCGCTGCCGAATGGTCGGCCCTGTCCTGGCAGGAGCGTGTGGCACGGCTGCGCCGCGCCGCCGATCTCGTCGAAGAGCGCAAATATCCGATCTCCGCCGCCTGTCTGGTCGAAGTCGGCAAGTCGCGCATGGAGGCCGTCGGCGAGGTCGAGGAAGCCATCGACCTGATCCGCTATTACAGCGGCGAGCTGGAGCGCAACAATGGCTACGAGGCAGAGGGCAACAAGGCCCTGCCGCAGGAGCGCAGCTGGTCGCGCCTGCGCCCCTATGGCGTGTTCGCCGTCATCGCGCCGTTCAATTTCCCCGTGGCCTTGTCCATCGGCATGTCTACGGCTGCCCTTCTCGGCGGCAATGCCGTGGTGTTCAAGCCCAATGAAATGAGCGCGCTGACCGGCCGCCTGCTGGCCGAATGCTTCCTTGAGGCCGGCCTGCCGGCAGGTGCGTTCAACCTCGTCTATGGCGGCGCTGACGTCGGCAAGGCGCTGGCGGAGCATCCGGGCGTCGATGGCATCGCCTTCACCGGCTCCAATGGCGTCGGCATGGAACTGCTGCGCCGCTACACCTCAGGCCGTGCGGCCAAACCCGTATTGGCCGAAATGGGTGGCAAGAACTCCACCTTCGTGGCCGAAGACGCCGATCTCGACGTCGCCGCCGCCGGCGTCATGCGTTCCGCCTTCGGCCTTCAGGGGCAGAAATGCAGCGCGCTCTCCAAGATCTATGTGGCCAGTGCGGTGCGCGCGGCTTTCGTTGAAAAGCTGCTGGCCCAGATGGCGACCATCGTCATCGGCGATCCGCGCCGGGCCGACGTCTATATGGGGCCGGTAATCAATGAAAAGGCCATCGCCCGCTTTGAAAAGGCGGCGGCCGAGGCCGCCCGCGACGGCAGGCTGCTGGCCGGCGGCAAGCGCCTGACCGAAGGCTTCATGGCGCGCGGCCTGTTCGTGGAGCCGACGGTGGTGGCCGACCTTGACGCCGACCACGCCATCAACCGCGAGGAACTGTTCCTGCCGTTCCTGTCGCTGCAGGAATTCACCTCACTCGACGCCGCCATCGCCGATGCCAACCGCGACGCCTATGGCCTGACCAGCGGCATCTATACGCAAAGCAAGGCCACGCTGGAGACCTTCCTGAACACCATTCAGGCGGGCGTGCTCTATGCCAACCGGGCAACCGGCGCGACCACCGGCGCATGGCCGGGCATCCAGACCTTCTGCGGCTGGAAGGGTTCGGGCACCACCGGCAAGGGCGGTCTCGGAAGCTGGTATCTGCCGCAGTTCATGCGCGAGCAGAGCCTGACCGTGTTCGGCCAGCCGGCAAACGCCTGATCCCGCGATGATCTCCGCCACACCTCTGGTCGTCCGCGATCTGCGCAAGAGCTATGCCAGCCTTGAAGTGCTCAAGGGTGTCAGCCTGACCGCCAATAAGGGCGATGTCGTCGCCGTCATCGGCGGGTCGGGCTCGGGCAAGAGCACCTTCCTGCGCTGCATCAATTTTCTGGAAACACCTTCTGCCGGCGAGATCAGCCTGTTTGGCGAGCCGGTGCGGCTGAAGAGGACGGCGCGCGGCGCGGCGCCGGCCGACAAGGCGCAGTTGCGGCGCATGCGCACCCGCGTCGGCATGGTGTTCCAGAACTTCAACCTGTGGCCGCACATGACGGTTCTGCAAAACGTCATCGAGGCTTCGATCCATGTGCTGAAGCGCCCCCGCGCCGAAACGGCCGACAAGGGCATGGCGCTGCTGGAGCGGGTGGGGCTGGCCGACAAGCACGGCCACTACCCCTCGCAGCTTTCGGGCGGGCAGCAGCAGCGCGTGGCGATTGCCCGCACGCTGTGCGTGGACCCGGAGCTTCTTTTGTTCGACGAGCCGACCTCGGCTCTCGATCCGGAACTGGTGGGCGAGGTGCTGCGCGTCATGCGCATGCTGGCGGAGGAAGGGCGCACGATGATCGTCGTGACCCATGAAATGGCCTTCGCCCGCGAGGTTTCCAGCAAGGTCATGTTCTTCAGTCAGGGCCTTGTGGAGGAGGAAGGTGCGCCGGCCGAACTGTTCGGCGCACCGCGTTCGGAGCGTCTGGCGCAGTTTCTGGCCCGCGTTTCCGCGTGACGTTTTTTTGGGAGAGGAAAAACATGAAAAGACTGATCCTGCTGGCCATGGCCAGCCTTATTGCCGGTGCCGCACACGCGCAGGACGTACTGCGAATGGGCACCGAGGGCGCCTATGCGCCGTTCAACTATGTCGGGGCCGACGGCAAGGTCGCCGGCTTCGATGTCGACATCGGCAATGCGCTTTGCGAGAAGATGAACCGCAGCTGCGAATGGACCACGCAGGACTGGCAGGGCATCATTCCCGCCCTTCAGGGCGGCAAGTTCGACGTGCTGATGTCGTCGATGACCATCACCGAGGCCCGCCGCCAGCAGATCGACTTCACCGAGCCTTACTACATGTCCAAGGGCATGCTGATCGGCCGGGCCGATGCCGGTCTTGAATTCAGTCCGGAAGGCCTGAAGGGCAAGATGCTGGGCGCGGTGCGCGAGACGGTGAACGCCATCTATGTCGACGCCAAGTTCGCCGATGTCGCCACCATCCAGACCTATGTCTCCTCCGACGACCTGTTCCTCGACCTGAAGAACGGCCGCCTCGACGCCGCCTTCGGCGATGCGACGGAACTCAGCCCATGGCTGAAGGATCATGGCGGCGACGAATTCGTGCAGATCGGCGAGACGGTCAGCGATCCGCTGCTGGGCGAAGGCATCGGCATCGGCGTGCGCAAGGGCGACAGCACGCTTCTGGCAGACCTGAACAAGGCGCTCGACGCCATTGTCGCAGACGGCACATTCGCCACCCTCAGCCAGAAATATTTCGACTTCCCGCTGCGCTGACAGCCGGGAGGAAAGCGAAGCGGGGGCGGCCATCACTGGCTCGGCCGTCTCCCGCATCGCCCATCGCATCAAATGACCATCTGTCCGGCTTCAGGCAGGCACGGCGCATCGCACGCGCAGCGCCATGGCCGCAGGACCACAGCAGGCAAGGAGGCTTCGAATGGATTTGCAGGGCTTCGGCGCGCAGCTTCTCGCCGGCGCGTGGCTGACCATTCAGCTTGCCGTCTGCGCCTCGCTGCTGGGCAGCGCGCTGGGTTTCGCGACGACGCTGGCAAAGGTTTCCGACAGCCGCCTGCTGCGCGCTGCCGGCTTCGGCTTCGCCAATCTGTTCCGGGCCCTGCCCGAACTGCTCGTCATCCTGATCGTCTATTTCGGCCTGCCGCAGCTGCTCATGGCGCTGAGCGGACAGCGCGTCGAGGTCGGTCCGTTCATGGCCGGCGTCATCGCCCTGTCGCTGATCTTCTGCGCCTACTCTTCCGAAGTGTTCCGCGGCGCATGGCGCGGCATTCCCAAAGGACAGGTGGAGGCAGCCATGGCCGGCGGCATGGGCCCATGGCTGATCCTGCGCCGCATCCGGTTTCCGCAGATCGTGCGCCTGTCCCTGCCCAGCCTCGGCAATCTGTGGCTGGTGCTGTTGAAGGACACCTCGCTGGTGGCGGTGATCGGCCTGCAGGAGCTGATGCGCAAGGCGCAGATGGCGACCTCGGTGACCAAGGACCCGTTCACCTTCTACGGCGCCGCGGCCCTGCTCTATGTAGCGATCTCGGTGGTGTCCTCGGCCGGGCTGCAGGCCCTGGAACGCCGCTCGCGGCGCGGCCTCGCGGCATAGGGAGGGAACGGCCATGACATTCTTCTCCACCCTTGCCGGCATGTATGGCGAGCACTGGCGCGAACTTCTCAACGGCCTGTGGCTGGCGCTCGCGCTGGTCGCCGCCTCCTGCGGTCT
>Ga0265293_10013999_pt1 | contig 10278 bp, 9 predicted proteins | sample Munlanlewell138R_FD_192505 | JGI IMG/M metagenome (GOLD analysis project Ga0265293, IMG submission 192505) | Leachate microbial communities from a municipal landfill in Southern Ontario, Canada - Leachate well 138R | ecosystem: Engineered > Solid waste > Landfill > Unclassified | place: Canada...
TTTTTCAATATAGTTCATAATATAATTATAAACATTTTTTTATAAACATTTAGTTTTTAAAAAAACCTGTCTATAAATTTATTTAGGCTTCATTACTACTCTCCTTTTTCCATCGCATTGATTATTCAATGCGATGGTTTATTCAAAGCTATATACATAAGCACCTGAATTTATGAGCAATCCCACCTCTATTAAAACTGTATCTTCTTTTTCCATAGAGCTTATATTATTATTTAATATTTATAACTTTATTATATTGCTTTTTATTTAATATTGTTAAATATAATTTTTAGATATAAATAATATTCAAAATATTTAAAAACTATATAAAAGTATATTATAGTATTGATTATTAAATTTAGTATCTTAGATAATAGAGCGAGGTAAAAATAATGTTAAAGAAAATATCAATTATATTTTTTACACTAATAACAAGCATAAACTTAAACTCAATGCTAATAAAATCTAGCCCTAGATTTACCAAAAGACCTAAAATACTGTTACCAATCATAAAAAATAATCAGACATTATTAATCACAACAACTCTAGTTAATAATCTATCTTCAAATAATAGATTATTATCAACTGATTCAGATAAAATTCTTCACGATGCAAAAAAAATAGAGAAAATTAACGATAAATACGAAATTAAACAACAAAATATCTCTAATATCTCTAAAGATGAATTCGATACAATCTTATATAAAATGTTAAAAAGAATTAGAAAAACTACAAATAATAAATCAGAACTTAAAAAGGCAATTAAATCAATAGGAGATAATGCTTTAATAATCGCAACACAAAAAGGATACATAAATATAGTTAAATTTCTTTTAGATTATAATGCCGATATTAATGCTATAGATAATTCAGAACATACTCCTTTAATAATTGCATCATTAAATGGACATACAGATATAGCAGAATTACTTCTAGAATATGGCGCAGATATTAATACACAAGACAAAAATGGCAAAACTGCTTTAATATATTCAGCTCAAAAAGGCCATATAGACATAGTAAAATTACTTATAAATTATAACGCCGATATTAATATAAAAGACATATTTGGCAATAATGCTTTAATACGAGCGGTGATTAATTACCATACACAGATAGTAAAGTTACTTATACAAGCAAATATTAATGTTAATTGTAAAAATAAATTTGGTTATAACCCTTTAATATTAGCAGCAGAGGCCAACTATACACAGATAGTAAAATTACTTATCGCGGCAGGAGCTAAATATTAATATTAAAATTTTCCAATATTTTTATAACAAGTATTCCAAAGACCACATAAAGAGATAGCTATAGAATCTGTTATATCAAATTTACAAGGTAACTTAAAACCTGGAAATATTTTAATAAGCACTCGCGCAATCTGATCTTTAGAAGCTGCTCCATAACCAGTAATAGCCAATTTAATTTGCCTTGGAGAGAATTCTAATATATCTATATTATTTTGACTTGAAAGCAAATATAATATACCTCGCAAGTACCCTAATTTTAAAAAATTCTGGGGGTTCTTTGCCAAAAATGGAGTCTCTATAGATATTGCATTAACTCCAAAATCTAATATTTTTTGGTTAAAAAAATCATAAAAACGATTTATACGATAAGCAATAGATTCTGAAGATTTCATACTCAATACTCCTGAATCCAATAATAAGATTCTATTTGCTTTTTTATGCAAAATAGAAAAACCAGCATTTATAAAACCAGGGTCAACACCTAAAATAACCATAAGCCTATTAATATTAAGATTATAAATTAAATTTAATCGTAATCTTGAAATAAAGTAAGATCATTTTGAAAACTTAAATTTACAGTTCCTGTCGGACCGTTTCTTTGTTTACCTATAATTAACTCAGACAATGAAGGATCTTCAGTATCAGGATTATAAACATGATCTCTATATAAAAACAATATAACATCAGCATCTTGTTCTATAGCACCAGATTCACGCAAATCAGAAAGTATAGGCCTTTTATCAACTCTACTGTCAACAGCACGAGATAACTGCGAAAGTGCAACTATAGGAATCTCCAGCTCCTTTGCTAATGCCTTTAAAGAACGAGATATAGCAGAAACCTCCTGATGCCTATTTTCATATTTTTTTTGACCATGAATTAATTGCAAATAATCTATAACTAAAAAGTTAAGTCCATGTTCCATTTTAAGCTTGCGAGCTTTAGTTCTTATATCCATTATAGTCTGAGTAGGAGTATCATCAATAAACAATTTTGAACTTGCAAGCTTTGCAGCTACATGAGTTAAAGATATCCATTCATCAGAATTAACCATAGCATTTTTAATTTTTCTATGAGAAACCCCTGATTCAGATGAAAGTAAACGTAAACTTAACTGTTCTGCAGACATTTCTAAAGAGAAAAAACCTACGGTTAAATCAGCAACAACAGCATTTCTAGCAAAACTTAAGGCTAAAGCAGTTTTACCCATAGAGGGTCTAGCTGCTAAAACTATAAAATCACCATTTTGAAAACCAGATGTCATTTCATTAAGCTTTTTATAACCAGTAGCGATACCAGTAAGACCTTTTTGCAAACGCATATCAGACAGATGTTTAAAAGTTTTTTTCAGCCAGATATTAAGCTGAACAAAACTTTGCTCAACACGTTTTTGTGATATACTAAAAATTACACGCTCAGCATCATCTACAACAGAATCTATATCTTTGTCATTTTGTAAATAACAATTAGATATAATCTGCGCAGCAGAGGATATAAGCTCTCTTAAAACAGACTTTTCTTTTATGATACCTGCATGTTGCTCTATTAAACCAAGAGATGGTATATCTTCTTGCAAAGATAATAAATACACTATACCACCTACTTCTTTAACTTGATTATTTTTTTCAAGCTCATTTTGAAGAGTAACTAGATCTATCCTATGATTTCTTTTATTTATTTCAGCCATAGCTTCATAAATAATTTTATTGGCTGGAAGATAAAAATCACCCGGCAACAGCATTTCAGATATTAACTGAAATTGCCCATCATAAAGAAGCAAAGAGCCTAATACAGCTCTTTCTGCTTCTATATTACACGGTAAAGATCGCCCAAGTATCTTTTCAGCCGCAGCTGCTTTGTAATCCTGCAAAAGTCTCTTTTGCATCTAGTTGCCTTATTTAATTTATTATTAATTTTTATTTTTCTTGAACGATTTTTAATTTAAAAATAGGTTTTAATTTAGACGATAATTTAACAGTAACATCATGAACCCCTAGGGATTTGATAGATTTATCAAGTTCTATTTGACTCTTAGATACTGTAATACCTTTTTCTGCTAAAAGCTCTACAATCTCAGCTGGATTAATAGCACCATACAATTTACCATTATCATGAGTTTTACGTTTTATAGTAATCTCAGTATTTTTTACTTTTTCAGCAAGCATAGAAGTTTGAGTAGAAATTACTTGTTTTCTTTCTTCAATAACTCTTACTTTACCTAAAAAGTTCTTTTCATTTTTATCAGTAACTTCTACACCAAGTTTCTTAGATATTATATAATTACGAGCAAACCCTTCAGAAACTTTAACTATTTCTCCTGATAATCCAACCTTTTGAATATCTTTTAATAAAAATACTCTCATCAACGTTCTCCTTGAACAATATTTTGGACAGTATAAATAATAATATTTATATATTATTATGACACAGAATTAAGAATTTATAAACACCAAAATCTAAAAAATATGCTAAATTCAATATATTTTTTCGATTTTTAACTTATTTTTATAGGTACTTAAAAGAACAGATAGCTTGTTATATGTGTCAGAGCAGGCATTTTTAAAAACAGTTATCTCAATTGTTTTAGAATCTATTTTATTTATTTCAATATTTATCCCAGATCTTTTAATATTATTAATATTATTAAAATTAAATGGAATACTAATTTTTTTATGATTAGATTTGTAAAAAGCAATAGCATAATAAAGCCAGCCTTCAAGCTCATAATAATCAACTTTAGATTTAATTATGCTGCAAACAGTTAAAGACGCAAATCTATTTTGATCAAATACAAGTAATATATAACCAGAAACAAATAATAACAAAATTAAAAGATTTACTATGCTCAAATTAATATACCACTTCTTGGTAAAACAAATACCTGATAATCACAATAACTATTTTTAAATTCGCTTGATGAAACTCTAATACTTAATATATTTTTATTATATTTAAAATCAATAGACTCAATATTTTGTAAAACTAAATTTTTTCTCTTTTTAACCCAACTATTATTAGAATATTGACCAATATATTTATATAGATTATTACAAGATAATATCCAACCTATATCTAAATCAGATTTTCTATATATAAGATTATTTTTATCTATAAATTTAAAAGATTTAATATCAGGAGCTTTTCTAATGTCATCTATCAAAGTATTTATACCAATTAAAACATTTATTTTATATCTCAATAAAGATATATTAGATTTTATATTAATATATAAACTAGTAACAGATATGAAACCCAAAGCAAATAAAGCTAAACAAGTTATATAAACTAAAGTCTCAAATAAAGTGAATCCTTTATTGTTCATAATTATTCCAATAATAAACAAGCTTTCAATAAATATATTTTATAAATTTGACAAATCGCAATATATATATTAATATAATATTAAGTATATATTAGATATATTTATTTTTAATAATACCGCTTTTTAAAATTATCTTTCGATTACTCTTATAATTATTTTGGTCTAAATAGACTGTAATAGTTATCCAAAAAAAATTACTAATATTGCTATCGATATTATTATCTTTTGTAATTTTTATATCGACATGCGAATCTTTATATAAATCTTTATCCAGGTTTTTATTGGATCTATAGCATTCTATAATATTACAAGCTAAATTTAAAGCCTTAATCTCTTTATCTAGAAATATATGCTCTTCATGTATTTTATTAAACCACGTGCAAATACATGCGCTTAAAATCATCATTATTGAAAGAGTCAAACTTATCTCTAATAAAAGAAAACCATTTATCATTTGACTTTGACTGCTATATGAATTAAAATTAAAAATAGACATATTTATTATAAATATATTATATTGTACACAAAATAAAAAAATATATTGCCGTTATTTAATTATAATTTAATTTTTGTTAAATTATATAAAATAATATATAAAAAAAATATATAAAAATATATAAGGAAAGAATAATATGAATTACATGAAAATAAAGAAAATTATAATTTCTGTACTATTTTTTATATCAGCAGATATGTCTGGTATATTAAGCAGTATAATAAACAGTGGTGCAGGATTTAATAATATTGATAATGACATGAATTTTGATATGTCAGATGATATGGCACAAGAATTTGAAGATTTTCTTGCTGAATTCAATAACTTACCTGCTGACCAACAACAAGCATTAGCAGATTTAAGCAATCAAATAGAATCCATGATGCAAGATGAAGGATTAGATCCATCGAATCCGGATGATTTAATTAGATGGATAGAAAAACAAGAAGCACAAGATCAAGAAAATAACAAAATGCCGGAACGTGAAATAAAGCCTGTAGTAGAGCCTAAAAAAGTTATACCGGTAAAAGCTGGAAGAGATATAAACGATGCAATAACAATGTTGCAAGCTTTAAATAAATCTCTAGCTGTATTTAGACAAAAAGCGTCATGTCATGGTCAAATGAGTAATGATATAGGTAGGCTTAATCAGGAGCTTAATGAGTTTACTTATTTTCTTAATATATTAACAAACAAAGAAATAACAAAATATTTAATAAGTGAAGAATTCAATAATTTATATAATAATCTTAATCAATTATATAATACAATTGTAGATAACGATCATAATATACAAATCTGTGAAAGTTCTGATCAGGAAATAGAGAATCCCTATGAAATCTTAGGAATATCTTCTAAGGCGAATGCTTCAGAAATAGAAGCTGCATATAATAATCTAAAAGACATTTATGCAACTGATAGTATAACAGAGAATTTAAAAGAACAAAATTACTCTGAAAAAGATATAGAGAAAAAATTAAAACAAGCCAAATTAAGTTTTAGTTTTATACAAAGTGCCTATGATTCTTTAAAAGATCCAAAAGAGAAAGTACAAATAGATAGAGATTTAAGAGAGCAAGAAAATATAGAAAACAAATTACAAAGACAATCTTTAGATGCATTTGAAAAGATCAAAACTGGCTTAACTAACTCAATATTTAATATATTATCTGATATTAAAAAATTATTAGAAAAATATAATCCAGAAGAACTAGCTAAAGCAAAAGCTCATCAGGATTTAGAGAAAAAATTATTAGAAGAATCCAAAAAGCCTGTCAGATTCGTTCAATCACCGCCATTAAGAGAAACAACAAAACCTAAAGAAGAACAATATAAAGACTTCTGGTCTGCAATAAATAGAGAAGAAAGGCAAAAAGAACAAGAGCGGTTAAGATACCAAGGACAACAGATCCAAAAACAATATCAAGACGAATATGAGAGGAACTATAAAAATCAACAACGTCAAGAAGATAATAAGAGAAAACCAGAAGGTGGTTCAGGAGCAAGACCTCAAGACAAAAAACCAGAAGAAAAGAAAAAAGAAGAACCTAAAAAAGATATTGCTAAAAAGCCAGAAGTAAAGAAAAAAGAAGAACCTAAATCTGTAGAGCCAAAACTCATAGATGCAATTGTTAATATCAGAGATGTAAGCAAATTACTTTCCAATGTTAAAAACAGTGTTAAAATAGAAAAAATCACAACTAAAGTAAAAGATCCAACACAACCATTAGAAGCCGATAACATTGAAATTGAAAGGCAATATAATAAAGTTAAACTAGATAATATATTAAATAATCTAGATACTTATCTTAAATCAAAAACAGCACCAACAACTGCTGCAACTAGAAATATCGCTGCAGCTGATAAAGAAACTATTTCAAATCTGAAAGAATATTTCAAACAATCAAAGATTAAAGATATCTGGCAATTGCTTAAAAATATAACAGATAGCTTTAGTAAAGATAAGAAGATAGAAGACAAAAATCAACTTAAAGAATTGCAAGATCTAGTTAAAAAATACAGTAAAATTGCTAAAAATTGGGATGATAATATCAATAAGATACTTAACGATATTCATAATATAGATAAAGATAAAGCTGATTATTATGGACTTTCAATCAATGCAAGATCTATAAAGAATCCAACTAAAGATACTCAAGTTAAGCCAGAGATTAAACAGAAGTTTAATTATCTTGAAGATATGAATCTAGCTAAATATAGAAAATATATAACAGATATCAAAAACTTCTTTGATATAATCTCTAAAAAAACTACTGTTAAAAAATAATTAACTTATAAAATTATCTAAAATATTACTTAAAATAGTACTTAAAATAATATAGGTAGCTAAGATAAACTTAGCTACCTATATTATTTTAAAAGTTTTCTAAAAATATATTTATTATATTATTATAATCTTTAGCAATAGCAACAGATAAAGCGGTTCTATCATGCATATCTTTAATATTAATATCAGCATTATTAGATATAAGTAATCGTACCATATCTGCTTTATTAAAAATTACTGCATATATCAAAGGTGTATATCCATTATTCATCTGAGCATTTACATTAGCACCATTATCTATAAGAAACCTTGCTATTTTTATACATTCATCATTTTGCATCTTGACAAAAAACCTATTAAAAGGACAATAAGTTATCACTTTTATTAATGCTGTATAACCTTTATTATCTTTAGCATTAACGTTAGCACCTTTATCTATAAGAATCTTGACCATTTCATTATAACCATTTTCTATTGCTAATATTAAAGCGCTAGAGCCCGAAGAACCACTTTGAATATTAATATCAGCTCCACTATCTATAAGTAACTTTGCAAATTTTTCGTATCTACCATCTAAAGCCCTGATCAAAATAGTATCTCCATCAAAATCTTTATCATTAATATCAATCCCGTTAGATAAAAATAGATCCAATATCTCCTGGTTAAGTTTTTCTTCATGTAAATGAAAATTATCTAACAAAATCATTAAATAATTTAATCCATTTATATTATCTTTAAAATTACAATCAAGACCTGCTTTTATTAAAGTCTTTATTATATCTATATATCCCTTTCTTGAAGCAAGACAAAAAGCAACATATGCTGTTTTATTATATCGCTTAATATCTATCACATTAGATACAAAAAATCCTAAAGTACTTTTATATCCCGCTTTAGCTGCATCTATCAAAAAAATCTTTTTATCTTTATTAATATCAATGCCATTAAGCTTTAATGCTATACTTAAATTATTTTTCATATATTGCTTTACCAAATTATCAGTATAATTATTTAAAGTTCTTAATTGCAAAAGCTGCAAAATAACAATATCAATAATTTTTATAGGATCGACGTTACAATTATCTTGAACAATACTGCCTACAAGCTCATCTAAAATAATATATTCTAATTCTACAAATAAAGGCTTTATAAAAGTAAGATTGCTCTCTTTATGCTCTTTATTCATCGACATGATCTCTTTAAAATTACTTAATATAATAATAAATAATAATATATATAATTTACTTATATCTAATTTATTAAAGTATTTCATTATTATCTCCATTAAGTTAATTTGTAAAATTATTATTACGAATTAATACACGCTTTGCATTGATTTATATTATCAAATTGCATAATTTGAAAGCAATATTAATGGAGCTAATATTGATAAATATATTTGTCTATTAAGTAATTAGTTAAACCTGATTAAAGCTAGGTAGATATTATTAAATCAAAATTGATTTATAAAAATTATTAAACAAGTTTTATAGATTCTAATATAAGCTTTAATATATGATTAATTAAAATTAATTTTAATCTCAATATCTATATAGTAAATTTAAATATGGGAGTACTTTTATGAATAAATATCTATCAAAATACTTATCAGAAAAATTACCCAAGAGACTATTGCGCCTGACATTAAATACGGCTTGTACAATTGCACTAATAACATCTACAACAAATTTAATCCAAGCCAACAACCTAGATAATAATAATCCAGAAGATTATAATAATACTGATAATAAAGACTTATTACTGAACAAATTAGTTAATAAATTAACAAAAAAAGAGCTAGATTTAATAGAACAAAATCCTGAAACTTTATACATATATTTAGACCATGAGATAACAAAGCTTTTTAAAAATATAGAATTTGATAATCTTGGCAATCAGGGCAACCAAGATATTAAGCAACTCAAAGAATACATGATAAACAATACAATAATATCTCATGAGCATATGCTTCAAGCAATAGATCTAGCTTTAGAATATTACACTTCTTTAGATGATTCGCAAGAACAAAATTTAAAAGAATTAAAAAAATTAAAAGAAGATCTGCAAACAAATAAAGATAATACTTTTGCTTTACTAGATTTAAAAAGAAGCAATTGCAAAAAATTACATAACTTAATCGTTAGAAATAAGTTAATTGCTTCATGCTTAAATATACTTAATACCGCAAGATTTGAAGGTAAATTAATAGCAGAATCTGATGCTTTATTTGAGTCAAATATTACAGCAGAACAAAATTTAACCGTTAATAAAAACATAAATACACAGAATTTAAATGCCCAAAACATAAACACTGACGATTTAAAAACTGAAGATGCGCAAATCGATTCATTATATATAGAAAAAAAACTTGAGCTTGCTGATGGAGCACAGTTAATAGTTCCTGATGGTACACCAATATCAGCCTGCCTGATTAACACAAATACTTCAACAGTATATGAACAATTTGAATTAACAGGAACTCCTACATGTACCACAAGAATGGGGCCTGGCAATGTGCCATTTTCTTTAAATAAACAAACTTTGCAAGTGAATACAGATACTACAAATATAGATAGCCAAAAGATCAATATAGGAGACCCAAACTCGACATCTATAATTGCCCTTACTGGATCTACCATCAGTCTTAATGGATCTGCAACTCTTAATGGAGATCAAATCTGTGCCGGTAATTGCCAAGTTCTTAATTGCATTAAAACTGATTCTAATTGCGAAGATATTACTATTGGAAAAAATAATACAACTGATGTAAATATAAAAGGCTCGCTAAAAGCTAGTGATACAAAAATTACTGGCAGCCTTGATGTTTCAGAATCTACCCAATTAAATACACTTAATGCCTCAGGAGATACAAGTTTAACCGGAGAAAATATAACAATAGGGCAATATGGAAATTCTAAAA
>Ga0265293_10014000_pt1 | contig 10277 bp, 9 predicted proteins | sample Munlanlewell138R_FD_192505 | JGI IMG/M metagenome (GOLD analysis project Ga0265293, IMG submission 192505) | Leachate microbial communities from a municipal landfill in Southern Ontario, Canada - Leachate well 138R | ecosystem: Engineered > Solid waste > Landfill > Unclassified | place: Canada...
TGCAAAAATATGGAAAAACCAAATTTCCATATTTTTGTTGCTTCCAATGGAAGCTGGGAGAATGAAAAAATTATATCTGCACAGTAATATATTGAGTTTTATTTGAGGCAACATAAGGTATAATATCGCCTTTAATAACAACTCCGTTTACTTCTAGCTTTTCTTTACCTGATTTAGTGATATGAATAACATATGTATTACCTCTAAATTTTCTTGTAACTTCAAGCTCTGTTAGATGTTTTGGTAAAACAGGTTTTATCCTTAAACCATCAAATTCAGGATGTATACCTAGGATGTATTGACTGATTGCTACAAAGTTCCATGCTGAGGTACCAGTGAGCCAAGAGTTTTTCGCCTCACCCTGTCTAACTGCTTCTTTACCTGCTATCATTTGTGAATATACATAGGGTTCTGTTTTGTGTAGAGTTGAAATGTCTTCTAAATATGCTGGTGCTATTCTTGAATATATTTCAAATGCTCGATCACCATTACCAAGCATTGTTTCTGCACAGGCAACCCATGGATTATTATGACAGAAAATACCGCCATTTTCTTTATAGCCTTCAGGGTAACTTGAAATCTCGCCTAAGTGTAGATAGTACTTAGAGTATGCTGGATAATTTAATACCATACCATATGGTGTATCTAAGTACGCCTTAGCACTTTCTAAAGCTTTTTTTGCCATACCATTGTCAAGTCCGACCCCTGCCATTACAACCATGCCTTGAGGTTCAATAAAGATTTTGCCTTCTTCGTTTTCATTTGAACCAATTTTTTGACCATATGCATCGTATGCTCTTAAAAACCAGTTTCCGTCAAATCCATGTTTTTCGATTTGATTTATCATTTTAGTAATATGATAATCGACTTTTATTTTTTCATCATTATGCTTGATTTTATCTAGTAACTCACTGTATTTTTTACCGACATAGACAAATAACCCTGCAATAAATACACTCTCAGCAACCTTACCATCACCCTTGTTTTGAACTGTTTGAAAAGATTCCCCTGGTTCATCTGAAAAGCAATTTAGGTTTAGACAATCATTCCAGTCTGCTCTACCAATTAATGGTAGTCCATGTGGGCCAAGGTTATTCGAGGTTTTATAAAATGCTTTTTGTAAGTGTTCTAAAATCGTGCCTTTTAAATGTGGATTCGATTCATACATCACCACTTCGTCTAGTATCGTAAAATCGCCAGATTCTTTAATGTACTGAACACAGGCTAGTATAAACCAACATGGATCATCATTAAAACCTGTACCTAGATCTGCATTTCCTTTTTTAGTTAGTGGTGAATACTGGTGATATGCACCACCATCAATCAACAGCGTGGATGCTAGATCAAGTAGTCTTTGTCTAGTCTTATTTATATCCATATGCATAAATCCTAATAGATCTTGGTTAGAGTCTCTAAAGCCCATACCACGACCTACACCAGATTCAAAATAAGAGGCACTACGACTTAAGTTGAATGTTGTCATTGTTTGATATTGATTCCAAATATTAACCATTCGATTCAATTTTTCATCATTTGATTTAATACTGTAGTTTGATAATATATCATCCCAAAATGATTTTAAATCTGCTAATGAATCATTGACTTGTTCAACCGTTTCAAATGATTTGATCATAGCTTTAGCTTTTTTCTTGTTAATGACTTGATGTGATTCAAATTTATCAAATTTATCATTTTCAACATAGCCTAGTATGAATATAAAATCTTTAACCTCATTTGGTTTAAGGATAACTTTTATGTAGTGCGAAGCAATCGGTGACCATCCGCTTGCTACAGAATTTGTAGATGCACCATTGGATACAACAATAGGACTCGATATATCATTATACAGTCCAATAAAACTCTCCTTATCTGTATCAAATCCATCTATTTTTTGATTCACATGATAAAAAGCATAATGATTTCTACGTTCTCTATACTCCGTTTTATGATAGATTGTAGAACCCTCTATTTCAACCTCACCAATATTGAAGTTACGTTGGAAGTTTGTCTGATCATCTAATGCATTCCAAAATGCCCACTCTATATAAGAAAACAATTTAATTTCTTTTATTTTATTTGTCTCATTTTTAAGTGATATATGGTGGACTTCCCCATTATAGTGTTTTGGTACAAAAGATACTTGTTTAGCAATTAATCCATCTTTAATAGAATTAAATTTGGTATAGCCCATACCATGTCTAACTTCATAACTATCTAACTTAGTCTTTGTTGGTTTAGCACCAATATTCCAAATGCTATCGTTTTCTTTAATGAAGAAATATCTACCTTCATTATCAACCGGTATATTGTTATAACGGTATCTTGTAATTCTTCTATCCCTTGCATCTTTATAGAAGCTATACCCACCCGATGTATTAGACATTAATACAAAATAATCATCACTTCCCAAATAGTTTATCCATGGATAAGGTGTATAAGGTGTATTAATTACATACTCTTTATTTAAATCATCAAAATATCCATATTTCACATTGTTTTCCTTACCCTTTCACACTACCTGCTGTAGTGCCTTTTATAATATATTTCGAAAATATTAAGTAAATAATAACTGTTGGAATGATTGCTAAAAACATGAGCATAAACCTAGCACCTTGATCAAAGTTTTTAGGGTCTGATACCCCTAATTGAGCAATAATAATTGGTAAAGTACGTTTCTTGCCATCTTGAATAATAAGAGACGGTATAAATAAGTTATTCCAACTTGCTACAAAAGCAAATATAAACTGAACAGATAATGCTGGTCTAATAATTGGTAGAACAAGTTGGTTAAATGTTCTAAACTCACTTGAACCATCCACCCGAGCTGCTTCTATAATTTCATATGGCAATACACTTTGTATGTATTGTTTCATGTAGAAGAAAGTGGCTGGTGATGCAATTGCTGGAATAATAATCACCCAATAATTATTAACAAATCCTATACTATATAATATTGTTACTAAGCCAATACCAGCAATCTGTGATGGAATCATCATTACAGCAAGTATTGCAAGATGTATAAACCTTCTACCTTTAAATTGATATAAATGGATTGCATATGCAGTTAATGCACTAAAGTATGTTGTTAAGGTTGCTGAGACAAGTCCTATAAATAAACTGTTTCTTATACCCTCTAACACAAATAAATTTTCCTGTGTAATTATTTTCATGAAGTTTCTTCCAAAAAATTTTCCTGGAAGTATACTAAATCCTTTAGATATATCAATGTGAGGTCTAGATGCATTTACAAATAATGTATAAAATAAGAATATAATGATACCTGAAAATATGATTAATATAAGGTAGATGAAAAACCTAAGGAAATATAATGGTAACTTATCAACTAGGCTCATCTTCTTCAAGACGGCTGATTTGTTCATTTTTTCATCTCCTTTTTAATGCGTCTTTCTTCTTTATAGTCATCAATCTCATCACGGTTCATCACAAGGAAGAAGAAAATACTAATAACGGTAGTAAATAAAAATAGTATAACAGATGCCGTACCTGCCATGTCATATTGCTTACTTGTTCTTAGTAAACCACTAATATACATCATTACAGTTTGCGATGAACCATTCGGACCACCGGTACCTTTTGTAAAGACATAGGGTATATCATACAATTGAACACCACCAACTAAGGAAGTCACTAAAACGAATAATAGTATCGGTTTTAATAAAGGTAATGTAATCTTTGTAAATGTTTGTCTACTGTTTGCACCATCAACACTTGCAGATTCGATTAATGTATCATCAATCCCCATGATACCTGCCATTAATAGAATCGTTGTATTACCAAACCACATTAGAAAATTCATCGCTGCTATTAAAAACCTTGTTGGCCATACTTTATCAACAAAACTAAATGTTTCCGGTATGATACCCATATCCATTAATAAAGTTGTAAGTCCACCGGTATTTGAAAACAATTGTACAAACAACATTGAAAATGCTGCTGCCATAACCAAATTTGGCATATACATGATGGTTTTGAAAAATGTAGTGCCTTTTAGTTTTAATCTAAAAGATGTAAACCATAATGCCATAAGTAAAGAGATAATAATTTGAGGTATAAAACTTATCAACCACAATATAATTGTATTGCCAAGGTATTTCATAAACAGACCCTGACTAAACAACTTAACATAGTTACCGAAACCTATGAAATTGGGTCCAACTTGAACGAATCCACCTTGTGCATAATAGTATTCAAAAAAACTATAGTAAAAAGTAGACAGTAATGGAATCAACGAAAATATAACATAGACGAGGACAAAAGGTGCTACAAAATAATATCCCCATTTATTGTAATTAATTTTTTTTCTCTTTTTAGACATGCTTTATACCTTTCATTTGCTTATATCTCCATATAAGCAACTTTTAATTTTTCAAGTTATTGAATTATAAAAGTTTGATGAGGGAAGGTTATTCCCTCATCAATTTTTTATTTATGAGTGTTATTTAGGCTCAGTTGGCGTTGTCGTGAATTTTAATTCAGGATATTTTTCAATTACTATTTCTTTAAATCTATTCCAAGCTTGAGTAAACGTTGATTCTCCAGAAAAGTAATCTTTCATTGCTGTTTGAATACCTTCATTTAATCCTTGATCATAAGGTGATGCGTTACTCATATCAATTTTTTGTGCTGCTGATGTAAATAAAGCGATATGGTTTTGTCCACCTAAGAATGCTGATCCATAAGTTGCGTCATTAGCAATTTTTGTCATTGCAGTTTTATTGTTTGTATAGTCTTCAGTTTCTCTTGTAATGCTTTCTGCAATCGCAGGGTTTGCTGTCATTTTGATCATAATGTCTTTAACAAGTGTTGGATTATCTGTACCTTTAGCACCAACTATCCAAGTACCACCCCAATAATAACTTGCAGGACCTTGAACAACACGGTATTCACCAAATAAACCATTACCTACTTCTTTAGGTGCGTCAGCATCATCAAGTGAGTTACCTAATAATGTGAAATTAATGCCCCAAGTTGAATAGAAGAATCCAAATACATTACCATCTGAACCTTGATCACTTTGCCATCCATCACTCCATAGACCGTTACCATTATTATAACCGCTTGTTGTATAGGTCTTAGTTTGTTTGATCCAGTTTAGAATTTGTTGATCAACAACAACTTCATTTTTGTCATTAACCCATTTAGCAGTTGTATTGTTTGAGTATGCTCTAAATGCATCATCATAACCAGATAACATACTGTAATTCTTCGCTTTCATTTGAGCTGCAACGGCATCAAATTTAGCCCATGTATCAATTTTAGCTTGAACTTCAGCTGGTACGTCTGTACCTAAAACTTCTCTTGCAATATCTGCTCTATATGCGAACAATCCTGGCGTTGCTTGCCATGATGTAGCTCTTAATGCACCCTTTTCATCAGTAACAATATCCTTAGTGTATTGATATTGATCTGCAAACACAGATTCTTTGATTTTTAAATCTTTAATTAAATCGAGTGCATAGCGATCGTTTGCATATTTTGTCGCATAGTCTGCTTCAATTAAGAAAATATCTACTTTATCATTAGCAGCCGCTGATGATTGATTAGCTAGTGCAGCATCTAATGCAATTTGGTATCCATTGTTGTCGTTAGCAACTTGAATCCATTTAACAATTGTGCCATCATCTAATAAATCTGTTCCGTCAGAATTTGTTTTAACATATCCTGGATAGAAATTTCGGAAACGACCAATAAATTCGTCATTCCACACTCTAATTACTAGTGTATTGCCTTCTTCTGTGACTGATACACCACCTGAAGAGTTATTACATGCAACCAATACGCTTGCTGTAAGTAATACTAACATCCCTACAAATAACTTTTTAAACATTTTTTTCTCCTCTTTTCTTTTTTTTAGTTTTAAAAAGTACTTTTAATATTTTTAACCGTTTGTCCTTTTTGTAGCTTTCCACTGATGATTATACTTTTTGCAACAAAATCTTTTGGATTTTCAATTTGCTCAATTAATTTTAATGCAGCTTGTTTACCTATTTCTGTACTATTTTGTACATAGGTCGTTAGAGATGGTCTAAGTATGGTTGATAAATAGATACCATCATAACCAACAACTGATATATCATCTGGTATATTTAATCCATGTTTTTCTATTTCTGTCATCCCCCCCATAAATGAGTAATCATCTGGATATATGATACAGGTTGGTTTTTCATTTAAATCAAGTAGTTTCCTTGTAGCCAATCCACTTTCTCTAGGTAGATGATAATCTGCCTGTAGAACATATTCAGGTGGAATGTTAATACGTAGTTTTTCACACATGTTTTCAAATGATTTTAATCTATCTTTCGTAACTTGTGTCATCTCTCCGTGTATAAATGCAATCTTTTTGTGGCCCATTTTATAAACATATTCAACTATCTTTCCTAAACCGATATTATTATCTGACATAATTGCAGTTTTATTTGGAAATTCATGATCAATTGTCACTACTTCCATATCTGAACTGATAAGTTGTAGAATTTCAGGATCATTATAATCAGCTGTTGTTATAATGACGCCATCACATCTTCTATATCTTGCATGACTAAGTAATGTGTGTTTGGTTGTACCTACTAAATTTGATATGAATGTGAAATCATAACCTTTTGTTCTTAATGTTTCTTGAATACTACTTAACATGGTAGAAAAGTATTCATGCTTTAAACCGGCTTTTGATTTATCTATGTATACAACGCCTATATTATATGAACGATTTGTTTTTAAACCTCTTGCTTGGGAGTTTGCAATATAACCCATTTCTTTTGCAATCTTACGGATTTTTTTTGTCATTTTTAAACTAATTTCATGACTATTGCTTAATGCTTTACTAACTGTTCCAATACTTACACCAGCAACCTCAGCAATATCTTTTAATTTAACCACATATTGTCTCTCCCTCGTGTTTTTTTACTTAAACGTTTTCGCAACTATATTTTATCATTAAATTTCTACATTGCAAATAGTATTTTGAACAAATTGTAAGCGTTTGATTTTTGGTTTTTTTATGTTTCGCTTAATTAAGGCATTAACTCAAAAAAAAGAACGTAAACGTTTTCGTATTTTCGTTGTTATCACTTCATTTAATTTTTAATTATTTGACTATTTTTAATGATAAAATCATAATTTTGATATCGATAAAGTATCAAAATCTATCCTGGTGATTTTTCTTTTATGCGACGAACAACAATAATGACAACATGTGTTTTTTTTATTCCCACGCCCAAGATTCTATAAATTTTAAAGTAAGTGTATCATTTTTTTTATTTTTCCATTCGTATATTTTACTTCATATGCAATATAACCTTCTTTATCTTTTGAAACTAAGTCAAACGCACCATTAACTTTTTTGATTGGATTATCATACCAATATCTACCGATTTATTAAAAATAAAAGACTAAGAGATTACTCCTAGTCTTAGTATACGAAAAACACTTCCTTATCACATTATATAAAGAAGTGTTTTAAAATATTTTTTTGTCTTTTAGTTTCTTATTAACTTACACTAAACGGGGTTCAGTCTAAAATACTTTTATGTTCTTATCGTCTTTTACTCTGTTTATGAATGAGTCATCAATGTGCGTATTTATCACCAATATATTCAAGAATATTTAGGGCGGTGATGTTTTCTTTGTTGGTGATGAATATATCAATCATGGTTGAATAATCTGCTTCAATCTTTGTCTTAGTCTCAGCACTTACATCAATATTGAATGTGGATAAATTCGCGTTATTCGCTTTCACATCTGTGACCAATGAATCATATTGTTCAGCTTGAACAAATAACATTGGTACTTCAATTTCAACCTTAGTTACATTTGCTCCGTCTAGGTAATACACATATTGCTTTCTAAATTCAATATCGTATCTTCTTGAAAGGGCTTTAAAACTGTGTGATGCTACCTATTTTAATACAAATTAGCACCCCATCAAAATTTTTAGCACCCCTATGATTTTTTTAGCACCCCTGCTTGATTTTATGCACCCAATAATAAGAACCATTCAAGATTTTTCTGGAGCAATACTGATCTATATTAGATGACAGATCATATTTTCTCGTGAATTAATTTTTGCTCTTCTCAACTTTCTTTTTACACTGGCTTATTACTCGCTCAAAAAGAATGGGATTATTGTTATCAATCAAAGATACGACAAGAACATTTTCAAATTCATCACACATAGAATTAGTAATTATATATTCTTTGAATTCAGTAATATCAACAAACATCATGTTATCAATGTGATACTGCCTATCAAAAGAACGTTTTTTTCTTTCATCATAATCCATCGACAACTCTATAGTATGAATTTTATTCATTTGGTCTTTAATATAAATAATATCTGGGATATCATAATTTTCAAATACTAGGACAACATCTTCAAGTCGATACTTTAATGGTTTATGTTTGAGTTTTTTTTCACCATTTTTGATTAGTTTTTTTTCTTTGTTATCAGAAATATTTATTAGTCGAGCTAATGATATAAAAATTAGCAATAGAGCAGTTAAATACACAGAGGTATAAGTTAATCTAATAAGAATGATTAAGTAAGGTTTGATGTTGTTATACATGTTAGCTTCCTTGATTAGTATGTCAGATGCGACAAAAGCACCAACTATTATTATAATGACTAATAGTCTTTTAAATTCATTGCTATATGAGTATTCTGACGTTTCAGCTGAGAAGTATTTTTTGATTTTTAACATAGTCCCTCCATCCACAAAGCATTGTGTAGGTATATCTTTTTGTGTCTCTTTTATATAACAAAATTATAACATGGTAATTGTTACAAATATAGATTGTTTTTATCTATAAATTATTTATTTATATCCAATCAGATCATCAATTTTCATATTATAGATTTGAGATAACCCATATATCACATCAAGTCTTGCTAATCTAGTTCCTGTCTCATAGCTTTTAAGAGTTGCTTCGTTAATATTAAGTAAATCTGCAACAAACTTCAATGACATATCATGATATAGTCTTTGATTCTTTATCGCATTACCAACTTCAATTTTAGAGATTGATTTGATTTTAAATTTATGCTTCGGAAAGCAAATTTGACTCCAATTCCTCATAATTTCATCAATATTATTAAATGTTTTTATGTTGTATGTAAAACTCTTATTATTAATCATTGATTTTTGTAATAATTGATTTTGTTCTTCAGTTAGTGAACATTTTAAAACTTCATATTGTTCAATGATTTCTTTCGCATCTTTGTATTGCTTTATGTTTTTTATACGATAATCAATACTTTCTATATTATCATATGCTCTAATGATCGACTTTGCTCGTTTCAAATCATATCGACACCATTTCCAAAAATCAGTTTCATTGTTTCTAAAGTACATTTGTATAATTTTCTTTAAAGATGTTTATGAGATTGTTCTTAATTGAAAATCTTTTTAACAATTCATCGAGAGTGGCTATAGTTGAATATTTATACGGATGGTGTGTAATAATCTCTTTGAAAATCTCATCAGAATATGATTTTATCCCAGATTCTTTTTCTTCATTATAGCGAATATAATCGATATCTTTTATAGAACTTACTTTTTCTATTAACTCCAAGGCAGTAATTAGACTTACTACTTCATCATAAAAAAATGTGTCAAATTTAATGAGGTGATATTTATCAATTGATTTGTTGTTAGAAATTATCTTATTCGTAAAGATCTGAATGGTATCATCATCTTGATCTCCGATGTCATAATAGTTATACATTGCTTTACCAATCGTCATGCCGCTAAAATGATTAATATAACATTCTTTGATCGCTATATCAATGTCTATATCTTCATTGGAGTTGATAATATATACTCCTTTTGTAATACTTGAAACAATTTGTTCATCTTCTAATCTATTTAGTATTTTTAGTAGTGTTTTATATGGAATCAAAGAAAAGCGATGATTTTGCTCATATTGAACATCAAATATTCGTCCCCGATTCTGCATACAAAACTCTCTTAATGTTTTCGTATAATTCATTACTTCACCTTCTTTATCTATAATTATATCTTATTATGTCGACATTTAGAATATTTTAATCGACATTGTCGACTTTTTTCTAATCATCTAGATGCTCTTAAAACATCTCTATAGAGCGATAAATAAAAAAAGACATATTGTATTGGATACAAAATGTCGACTTTTAATTTATGGAGCAGATGAGGGGATTCGAACCCCCGTCAACAGCTTGGAAGGCTGTGGTTCTACCATTGAACTACATCTGCAAGAAAATGGTCGGGAAAACAGGATTT
>Ga0265293_10014001_pt1 | contig 10277 bp, 14 predicted proteins | sample Munlanlewell138R_FD_192505 | JGI IMG/M metagenome (GOLD analysis project Ga0265293, IMG submission 192505) | Leachate microbial communities from a municipal landfill in Southern Ontario, Canada - Leachate well 138R | ecosystem: Engineered > Solid waste > Landfill > Unclassified | place: Canada...
CGCGGGCCACCACATAGCCATGACCCACGGGGTCCGCGCGGCGGCGCTCCGGGAGCACTACGGGCTCAACCGGCTCCAGGCGACTTGCTCCCCGGAGCGGTCGGCCATCTTGCGTGCTCGCCAGTTCCAACGTCGCCCACCACCACCCCTTCCGCCGCCTCCCTCGTAACACGCCTGTGAGCAGGCTCTTTTCACCCTTCGCCGTGCCGCCTCGCGCCACCGTTTCCACGGGTTGACGCGAAAGACGACACCGAATGGACACCGAGACACTTGACGACGACGGCGGTAGCGATAGAGTAGCGGCGTTGCCTAGATGGCTTGCCACACCGGCCGGAACGGGGAGGCATCATGCAGCGTGGGCGGTAATGCCGCCCGTGAAGACCCGGACGATCTCCGGGTCTTCGTCCGTTCCGACCCCGCCAAACTCTCCGTAGAGGGGCCTCAAGCGGTGCTCTAACGTTGCAGGCATGGAAAGAAGCCACGCCCAGGAGGCGACCATGCCAGAGGCACAGCCCGCAAGCATCGGACGCATCGTCCACTACGTCAGCTACGGCACCCCGAACGGGGAGTACGAACCCGAACACCGCGCCGCGATCGTCACTGAAGTCAGCGAGGACCCCGGGGTAGTCGGGCTGTGCGTCTTGAACCCGACCGGGATGTTCTTCAACCGCTACGTGGCCTACGACGAGAGCTGCGCCGGCGGAAGCTGGCACTGGCCAGAGCGCGTCCTGACGGGGCGAGACGGACAAGCCCGCCTTCCCAGTGGTACGCTCTGTGCATGACCGCCGGCCAGAAGACCGCCTTCTGTCGCCTCGTGCTGCGAGGCCGACACCCGGCGCTCGCGCTGCACGATCTCGGCAGCTCGGCCGAGGCCTTCCTCGATGCCATCTTCGAAGATGCGCAGTTTGCCCAGGACGCGCTGGCTGCCATTCTCACCCTGCACATCACCTCGTTCGAGGAGCGCTTCCCGACCGACTGAGGGCGGCGTGAGCGGGCCCGCGCCAGCGGTCTGTCCGTTCTGCGGCAGCTGCGCTATCACCCTTGCCGTCCATAGCGTTGTCGCCGACTCGTACCACTGCCCGCGCTGTCACCTGTTTTTCAGCGTCACGTGCGCCGTCGAGCGCGAAACGTGGGTCAGCGCCAGCACGACGGGCTGTGCGCACGTCTGGGACTTCGGGCAGCAGGGCACGGCGTACTCTGCCGTGTGCCGCCTGTGCGGCGCGCTACGGCCGGTCATCGCTAACGACGGGTGGCACGGGTGAGACAGCGCGCCGTCTTCTGGGTCTGCCTCACCGCCGCATTCGCCGGGCTCCTCGCCCTGACCGACTCGCCGCCCCTGCAAATCTACGCCCTGGTGGGCATCGTCGCCGGGCTCATCTGCCTGGCCGTCGAGGTCTACTGATGGTCGCCCAGCGCCGCCCCGCCATCCCGCAGGCGATCGTGGTCAAGCGCGGCCGCCGCTCGGCGCCCCTCTCGCGCACGCCCACCTGCCTCTGGCCGGGCTGCGCCGCCCAGCTCGCCCACGACCACCCCGAGCCCGTCTGCGGCTGCCACGTGGGCCCGACGTACAACCTCTGCCACGACAAGCAGGCCGCCGCCACCGTGCTGCACCTGCTCGTCGCCGCCTACCCGGCGGCCGTGGATCTGTGCGCCGTCCTGCGCTGCGAGCCAGATGCCGCAAAGAACATCGTGAGGTACCTGCGCAGACACGGCCACCAGATCTCAGGGGCGAGAAGGGGATACGTCTACGAGCTGTCCACAGATGGCCCTAGACTGCGCTATGGAAGCCGTATCGTGAAGCCGAAATGAGCGAGAAACCAAAGCCGGGCAAGGTCTACTCAGAGGCCGAGCGCGCCGAGATCCTCGAGTACTACCGCACTCACGGCGGCCGCCCCACGGCGCGTCACTTCCACATCTCCACGAACACACTCTACCGCTGGCGCAAGCAGGCCGGGGCTACGACCGAGGTGGCGGGGAAAGAGGCGACTGAGGCGGCTAGCGCGGCGCTCGCCAACAAGCGCGCCAAGCTCAAGGAGACGCTGCTCGACAAGGTTGTGCTGCTCCTCGGTCGCATCACCGAGAGCACGCCGCCGCGTGACTGTCGGGACATCGGTTGGACGACGGGCGTGCTGTTCGACAAACTGCGCATCGAGGGCGGGGAGCCCACGGCTCGCCAGGAGGTGAGTCACGAGTACCCGGACATCGCAGCCCTCTCCGACGACGAACTCGAAGCAGCCATCGTTCGAGAGGCTGAGAGCATTACTCGCCGAGAGCCAGAAGCGTAAGGACGCTCCCGGGCGGCCGAACGAGATCGCCTTCATACAGTCGCTCTCCATTGAGGACAAGGTATCGGGTGGCCTCGTGCCCTTCACGCTGTGGCCGTTCCAGCAGGACGCCGTGGCCACGCTCAACCAGTACGACCGCCTCTTCGCACTGAAGGCCCGCCAGCTGGGCATCACGTGGCTCATCCTCGCCCACCTCCTCTACCTCGGCGCGTTCTGGGGCAACCGTCTGTTTCTCATCGCCTCGCAGTCCGGCTCCGATGCTATCGACGCCCTGCACCGACTGCGCGTCATGTACAACTCGCTCGACGAGCAGCCCGTCGCCATGGTCAAGGACAACACCGAGGAGATCGCCTTCGCCAACGGCTCGCGCTTCGAGTCGATGAAGGCCACGAAGCGCGCCGGGCGCAGCAAGGCGGCGTTCGCCGGGTTCGCGGATGAGATCGCCTTTTGGGACTGGCCAGAGGAGCAGCTGAACGCTCTCGACTCTGCCTGCCAGAGCCTCTACGCGGTGACGACGGGCAACGGCCCTGGCGACCTTGCCCACACGATCTGGGAGCAGGCCGAGCGCGGCGAGGGTCGCTGGAAGACGCTGTTCATCCCCTGGCACGCGCATCCCGGACGCGACGCCGACTGGCACCGCTTGAACGTCGACGAGGCACCAGAGCCGCGCCTCGCCCGGCGCGAGCACGCGGCCATGCCAGAGGATGCCTTCGCCGCCCCGGGCGGCATCTTCTTCGAGCGTTTCAACTCGGACGTGAACGTGGACGACGTGGATGTCGAGCCGAGCTGGCCGACCTACCGAGGCGTCGACTTCGGCTGGCACCACGCCGCCTGTCTGTGGGCGCAGGTCTCACCCACGGGGCAGCCGTTCATCGTCGACGAGCTGCTCCCCGAGCACCTGACCACCGACCAGTTCGCCGCCGCCATCCTCGCCCGTGAGAAGGGCTGGAACCTATGGCGCCCACCCGTCGCCACCTACTGCGATCCGGCCGGCAAGCAGATGAACGTGCAGACGGCGCAGACGGAGTTTGAGGTCTTCCGGCGCGTTGGCCTCAACCCAAGGGGCAAGGCCGTAGGCCGCCGAGACGGGGCCGTGCTCATCATGAACCACCTCGCCGAGCCGCAGATCCCGCTCGTCGTGGCTCGCCGCTGCCACGGGCTGCGCGACGCGCTCGCCCAGTCCAAGCCGAACAAGGCACGGCCCGACTGCTACGACTTCGAGCACCCGATCTTCGCCCACCCGCTCGACACCCTCAAGTACCTGCTGGCCAACCTGCCGCGCTCAGGTGGGAGCGGATCGGCGATCGCCACGGGCCGCCCCGGCAAGCGTCGGCGAACGGTCTACTGACGCCAACAGCTCCACTACTCTCAGGCTCAAAAATAGCCCTAGACCGCACATCCTGAGCCGTCAGGCTGGGATGCGTGAGCATCTTCAGCCGCCTTCGCCTGGCCGAGCCGCCGCGTCCGGACACCTCCGAGCACGGCTCCAACGGCGTCTCATGGAACTACGGCCGCGGCACCCCCCGCCTTCGCAATCCCGAGTACCTTTACGAGCTCAGCGGCCGCCAGGGCTCGGACACCTACCGCCGCATGCGCTTCTCGGATCCGCACATCGCCGGCCTGCGGCGCGCCCAGAACATGCCGCTCATGCGCGCCGCCGCCTCCATCGAGCCCGCCGACCCAGACGACAAGGACGCGGTCGAAAAGGCCGACTTCATCCGTCGCGCCCTGCTCGAGGACTTCCCCTGGCGCGCCTTCCTCTCCGACACCTGCCTCGCCCTCGACTACGGCTTCGCCGCCTTCGAGATCGTCTGGCGCATCGAGGCCGGCGAGGCGCGCTTCCGCCTGGCCCTGCGGCCTGCCTCGTCGATCGACCCGCAGGACATCTACGTGAAAGACGGCGCGATCGAGAAGGTCGTGCAGCACCCCGAGACGGGCGGCGAGTTCGAGATCCCCGGCGAGAAGCTCGTCTGGTTTTGCCACGACAAGGAGGGCGACGCCTTCACCGGCCGGCCGATCCTGCGGCCCATGTACAAGCCGTGGAAGATCAAGGAGGAGCTCGAGGTCGAGCTGCCCATCCTGCTGCGCAAGCTGGGCGGCATCCCCGACATCACGACCGTGGGCGAGCCGCCCAAGGACGAGCGCGACAAGCTCGACGAGGCCGGCGCCAACTTCGGCGTCGTCTCCGAGGCCTTCTTCCGCCACACCGACGACGTGACCGTGCAGCTCTTGACCGGCTCGGCCGACGTGGGCGACCTGCTCGAGGCCATCAAGGAGCGCAACACCGAGATCACCGCCGTCTGCCAGGCGCAGGTCCTCGACCTGGGCACGAGCAACTCCGGCAGCCGCGCGCTCGGCACCACCCTGGGCGACATGTTCGCCGACTCGATACAGGCGCAGGCCTCCTACAAAGAGGACGTGCTGAACGCGAAGGGCGGCCTCATTCACCAGGCCATCGCCTACAACTTCCCCTCCGACGACAACCTGCCCAAGCTCAGGTTCGGCAACGTCCAGAAGGCCGACATGCGCGCCATGGCCGCGGCGCTCTTGCAGTTCTCCCAGGCCTTCGGCACGCTCGACGCTGAGACCGAGGAGTGGGCCCGGCGCGAGCTGAACATGCCCGAGGGCAGCGCCTCGCAGACCGTCATCCCCGAGAAGGCGCCGCCCGTCCCCGCCTCCAGCAAGTCGCCAGGACCGGGAGCTGACGCGACGGGCGGCGCCCCTGAAGATTCCGGTGCGCAGGCCTCCGAGGCGCACGCCCACGGCCTCAAGCTGGCCGAGCGTCGCGAGCCGCGCGGCGTCGAGCGCTACCTCGCCCTCGACGAGCTCGCGAAGCGCTTCGACGATGCCAAGACGGCCGTGGCCGAGGCCACCGCGAAGACGCGCGAGGCGCTCGTTTCCGAGATCGGCAAGCGGGCCCGCGCCGCCGCCGCCAAGGGGCAGCTCGCCAAGTTCGCTGCCGGATCCCCGCCCATGGTCGACAAGCTCACCGCCGAGATCCGCGGCGCGCTCGAGGAGTTCTACGCCGCCGGCCGCGAGCAGGTCGCCGGCGAGCTCGAGCGCCAGCGCAAGGGTGAGCCGGTCGCCGAGGAGATCGTGGCCGAGCGAAGCGGCGAGGCGCTCGCCATGGCCGACCCGCCGAAGAAGCCCAAGCGCCCGACCCCCGAGGAGCTCATCGCCGAGCAGGCCGAGATGCAGGCGCGCTCCCTGGCCGTGGCCGCGCAGGCCGCCGCGGCGCAGCAGGCGGCCCGTATCGCCACCGTGCCCATGGCCGACGACGTGTTCGACGAGATGGTGCGCCGCGAGCTCGAGGGCGCCGCGATGCGCGCCTACGGCATGGTCAGCGACCTGATGCAGCTGGGCCGCGCCGACGAGGCGGCAAGCCAGGCGACCGACGTCGAGCAGGCCGTGTACAGCGCGCTGCTCGACGGGGCGCTCTGTGAGAACTGCGAGCCGATGGACGGGTCCACCACCACGGACCTCGACGAGGCCGCCGGCTGGACGCCGAATCCTGACTGCCTGGGCGGCGACCGCTGCCGCTGTGTCGTGGTTTACGAACTCAAGCAGGAGGCCTCATGAGCATCCAGCACCTCTACCGACTGCGCCTCGCCGAAGATATCAAGGCGGGCGACGTGACACCCATGATGGTCTTCCCGATCGGCGAGTGGCACTCGAGCAAGTACCCGTCGCTGCCGCTCACCGAGGACTTGGCGAACGAGCTCATCGCCAACTTCGAGGCCGGCATCCTGGGCACCGAGCCGGTGGTCGACTCCTCGGGCCGCCACGACACGAGCGCGCCGGCCGCCGGCTGGGTGAAGCGCGTCTACCTGGCGAGCTACGAGGAGGGCGAGGTCACCGGCCTGGCGCTCTGGGCGGACGTCAAGTGGACGGCGCTCGGCGCCACGCTGCTCACCGATGAACAGTACAAGTACGGCTCGGTCGAGATCGGCTCCGTCGTTCTGAACGACTCGGGCGAGACGGTCGACAACGTGCTGCGCTCGCTCACCCTGACGAACACCCCGGTGCTGCGCCTCATGCCCGGGGTGCAGAACGCCGCGGAGAAGCAGCGCGACGTCGTGACGCTCTCGCTGTCTGAGATCACGCTTGCCGAGCCCGGCAGCACGAACGACCGCCGTGAGGCGCTGCAGGAGGCCGCCCGCGAAAGGCTCGCGCAGCACGGCTACATCGACGACTTCGGGCCCGACTGGGCCATCTTCTCAAGCTGGTCTGAGACCGACGGCGACCACTACTGGCGCTGCGAGTACGAAGTCACCGACTCCGGTATCACCCTCGGCCAGCCGGTCGAGGTCAAACGGGAGACCACCTACGTCCCCGTCGACAGCAGCCCCGCAGGGGCGCAATCCGCCAGTTCCGTGACCGTTGCCGAAGGCAAGGCCGCGGAAGGGCACGGCGCGCACCTCTCCGAGGGCGACGCTGCGCAGAAGGGAGTTGACCCACCCATGAAGACCGTAGCACTCAAGCTCAACCTGGCCGAGGACGCCGACGAGGCGACCATCCTGGCCGAGGTGACGAAGCTGGGCGAGGAGCGCGACGCCGCAGTGACCAAGCTCGCCGAGGCCGAGAAGGCCTCACGCGACGCCGCCACCGAGGCGACGCTCGCCGAGCTCATCGAGGGCGGGCACATCACGCCCGGCAACAAGGCGACCTGGCTGGCTCTGGCCGAGGCCGCGCCCGAGCAGTTCGCCGCCATGGCCGAGCAGGCCAAGACCGTCAAGGCGATCGAGCTGGGCGAGAAGGGTTCCAGCGACGAGGGCACCGAGCCCACCGCCGACCCGTCGGTCGAGCTCACCGAGCTCGCCACCAAGCGCGCCGAGAAGGACGGCATCACCCTCGACGAGGCACTGCCCATCGTCCTCGCCGAGAACCCGAACGGCATCAAGGAGCGCTACCACACGTTCACAATGGCCGGCCGCAAGGCCGACTGAAAGCGAGGTGAATCCATGAGCCAAGCGACATCCGCGAACAGCGTCGTCAAGACGTTCGTCGCGAGCGGCATCGTCCACGCCGGTCACATCGTCGAGCTGGACGCAGGCGGCACCGTGAGCGAGAACAACGGCGCGAACACCGGCATCGGCGTGTACCTCGGCGACGCCGACTGCGCCGCGAACGACCACATCGAGGTCTGCATCCTCGGCCCGTGCAAGGTCTGGGCCGACGGCGCAGGCGCGATCGTCCCGGGCGCCTACGTCGCCTCTGACGGCAACGGCCACGCCGTGGTCGAGGCCAACGCGGGTGACCGCGTGCTGGGCGTCGCCCTTGAAGCACTCGCTGCAGGCACCGCCTACATCGAGATCCTCGTCTGCCACCACACCATCTGAGAGGGGTGACCTGATATGACACTCATCGTCGGCCACCTCAACCAGCTGCTGAGCGGCTACGCCACCAAGGGCGCGACGAACAAGGCCGCCGGCTTCATCGCCGACACCGTCGCGCCAGTCGTCCCCGTCGCCAACCAGTCGGACGGCTATGTCGTCTTTGGCGACGAGGAGCTCCGCCTCGACAACGCCGCCTATAAGGGCGGCGCGCAGGTCAACCGCGTGAGCTTCACCGAGTCCGACGACTCGTTCAAGTGCAAGGAGTTCGCGCTCGAGAGCGCGATCGCGTGGAGCAAGATGCAGAACGCCGACGCGGCGATCCGCCTCGAGCAGCGCCACGCGACCGGCCTCGGCGCCAAGCTTCGCCTGCGCCGCGAGCGGGCCGTCGCCACGCTGCTCACCGGCGCGACCTTCACGAACACCGCGGCCCTGGCTGCGGCAGACCGCTGGAACGTCGACACCTCGAACCCGGTCAAGAAGGTGCGCGAGATCATCGCCGCCATCCGCGCGCTCTCCGGGCTCGAGCCCAACACCCTGGCGATCGGCGCCGAGACCTGGGACGGCCTGTCCCTGCATCCCGACATCACAAGCCGCGTCGCCGGTCTCGTGGCCGGCACCCCGGCGACCCTCGAGCAGGCAGCCGCCGCGCTCGGCATCGACCGGGTGCTCGTCTCAAGCGCCATCTACAACACGGCGCTCGAGGGCCAGACGGCGAGCTACTCGCCGGTGTGGCCGAAGACGGCCTGCATCTGCTACGTCGACCCGTCCGCGGGCGGCGACGCCGAGGGTCTCATCACCCCGGCGCAGCAGTTCGTCTGGAGCGGCCTCTTCGCGCCGTTCTCGATCTCGACCTACGAGGACGAGACCTCCATGAGCCACGTGCTGCGCTGCTACGACGCGGTCGACGCGAAGGCGATCGCCGTCAACAGCCTGTACCGCCTGACCACGGTCGTCGACTGACGGACCTGACCATGAACCGGGGGCGGGCTGCGGCTCGCCCCCGGTACCGGAAGGAGAACGGTTCACATGGCAAAGCACTACAGAGTTCCCAGCGCGATTGTGAGTGCCATCGTCGGTGTCGGTAGCCGCAAGCTCGGCAACACCGGAGGGGACTTCCCGCTCATCGCCGTGACCGACGCCTGGGCGAACCCGCCCGTCGTGCCGACCTCGGAAGGCGCGACCTGCAACCTCGTGGCCACCGTGGCCGCCTCTGCCGACGCCGCCGGCGTGGACCTCACCATCGTGGCCGAGGCCGAGGCACTCCTGCGGAACTGCCCGCGGAACCTCGCCATCTGGGCGAGCGCCGCGCAGACCGAGGACGTCGACGTGACCGGCTACGACCAGTTCGGCAACGCGCAGACCGAGACCATCACCTTCAACGGCAACGACAAGGTCGAGGGGACGAAGGTCTGGGGCCGCATCACGACGATCCACCAGGACCAGCGTTCGGGCGCCGCGAACATCGGCATCGGCTTCGGCAGCCTGTTCGGCACGTCGCGCAAGCTCGTCGCCGTCGACCACGGTGCCGTGTTCGTCACGGCCACCGGCAAGTACGCCTCGGTCAAGGAGACCACCGACCCGCTGAAGGCGACCACGGCCTCCGTGCACGCCGTGAGCTTCACGACGGCGATCGCCGCCACCAACACCTACGTCGTGCACTACTTCACCGACGAGGCCAGGTGAGCGCATGCCGTACATCGTAGAGAACGGCGAGGTCCACGACGGCGAGAAGCACTACAGATGCGGCGAGTTCGTGCCCGGCGGGAAGGGCGAGCTCGCCGACATGGAAGCCGCCGGCGCCGTCAAGTGGGTCGACTCGCCGCCCCGCGCGCCGCGCCCCAAGCCCACCGCCAAGCGTAAGGCGGTGACGTGATGGCGCACTTCCCTCAGGCCATCACCCTGCTGCCCTCGGCGGTGCGCACCACGGCCGTGGCCAACGCGGCCGGGACGGCGGTCGCCAACCTGGCCAGCGCGAAGCGCGCCGAGATCACGCTCGACGTGACCGCCATGGCCGGCGCCGCGGGCGATGTGCTCGACGTCTACGTTGACGTGGAGGTCGCGCCCGGCAAGTGGGCGAACGCCGTGCACTTCGCCCAGGTGGCCGGCAACGGCGCCGACGAGACGAAGGTCGCCATCCTCGACCCGTCCAACCCGGGCACCGACGAGCTCGACATCACGAGTGACTGCGCCGCCGGCAAGGTGCGCCCCGCGCTCTGGGGCCTCTCCATGCGCGCCCGGCACACGCTCGTCGACGCCGGGGCCCACGGCCAGTCGGCCGAGTTCTCAGTGACGGCGATCCTGCAGTGACGCAGCACGCTTACAGCCGCACGGTTGTCCCTGACCCGCAGACGCGGGCCGGGGAGAGCTGCGCCACCCGCAACACCCTTGACCGCATCCTCGCACGGGAGCAGCTGAAGCTCAGGACACGCAAGCGGAAGGGGGCATAATGGCTGTCGCGTATGCTGCGTCAATAGCCGGGACCGAGCAGGCGGGTGCCAACGCGGCATCTGTCGACCTGAGCGGGCGCAGTGTCGGCGATCTCGCCTTCGTCCTTATCAGTCGCAGTGACGAGCTTGATCCAAACTCCGTCCCGAGCGGGTGGTCGCTAGTCGGCAAGCACGTTGAGGCCACGTACCCCTACGAGTCCTTGTTGTAT
>Ga0265293_10014002_pt1 | contig 10277 bp, 7 predicted proteins | sample Munlanlewell138R_FD_192505 | JGI IMG/M metagenome (GOLD analysis project Ga0265293, IMG submission 192505) | Leachate microbial communities from a municipal landfill in Southern Ontario, Canada - Leachate well 138R | ecosystem: Engineered > Solid waste > Landfill > Unclassified | place: Canada...
GGGCACGTTCCGATTCCAGCCGCATTTCGAAAATCACGCGAAGGAGTGAAGTCATGACATCGGGTAGCGCGCTGACGCCGGCGATCGATTACGAAGAACTGCGGCGGGTTGCACGCGAGTTCGCCGAGCGCGAGATCATGCCGATCGCCGACGAGATCGATCGGAAGGACCTCGATCTGCCGGAGTCGCTGCTCGACAGGATGGCCGCGACGGGCTACTTCGGCCCGCAGATCCCGGAGCAATGGGGCGGCGCGGGGCTCGACACCCGCAGCATCGCGATCATCACAGAGGAACTGTGTCGCGGCTTGCTGTCCGCCGGCAGTGTTCTCGGCCGCAATTTCCTGATGGCCGACCTGCTCTGGCACGACGGCACCGAGGAGCAGCGGAAGCGGTATCTCACCGCCATCGCGACCGGCAAGATCCAGACGGCCTGGTCCGGGACCGAGCCACAGGCCGGGTCCGACAGCGCGAACGTCCAGCTGCGCGCGGAGCGCAGGGGCGACACGTACTACCTCACGGGCACGAAGATGTGGTGCACGTTCGCGCACCGCGCGAACGTCCTGTTTGTCTATGCGCGGACGGATCCGAACGCGAAGCCAAAGCATCGCGGCATCTCGTGTTTCATGGTCGAGAAGACGCCCGGACTGGAGTTCGCGCCCCCGACGCTGACCGGATCGCACATCCCGACGAGCGGCTACCACGGGTTAAAGAGCTTCATGCTCCATTTCGACAACCACCCCGTGCCTGCCGAGAACCTGCTCGGCGGGGTCGAGAACAAGGGCTTTTATCAGCTCATGAAGGGATACGAACTCGCGCGCACCGCATTCTCCGCCCGCTGTGTCGGCCTCGCGCAGGCAGCATACGAGGCAGCGCTCGAGTATTCGAAGAGTCGCGTGCAGTTCGGCAAGCCGATCATGGACTTCCAGGTGACCCGCTTCAAACTGGCCGAAATGGCGACGGACATCACGGCCGCACGGCAACTCGTGCTCCACGTCGCGTCCCAGCGCGACTCCGGCCGACGTTGCGACCTCGAGGCGGGCATGGCGAAAGTGTTCTGCAGCGAAGTGGCGCGCAAGCACACCTGGACCGCGCTCCAGTTGCACGGCGGCCTCGGTTTCTCGACGGAGACGAAGGTCAACCGCTATTGGCGCGACGCCGCGCTGCTGCCGATCGGCGAAGGGACGAACGACATCCAGAAGGAGGTCATCGCCAAGGGTCTCATCGGTGAGGACAGGCGTTCATGAACGGTCACGTTCGCACGCTGGCCGGCGTCACCGTCGTCGATCTGACGCAGGGGGTGGCAGGGCCACTCACGACACGGAATCTCGCGAGCATGGGCGCACGCGTGATCAAGGTCGAGCGTCCGGGCGTCGGTGACATCATTCGTCACTGGGATACGCTCGTCTCAGGGCACTCCTCGGGCCACGTGTGGGTGAACCCGGGCAAGGAGAGCATCGAAGTCGATCTTGCCTCGGAACGCGGTCGCGGGATCATCCATCGACTCCTCGACAAGCCCAACGTCGTCCTGATCCACAACTTCGTTCCGGGAACGATCGAGAAATTCAAGCTCGATTACGACACTGTTCGTGTCGGGCGTCCGGGCCTGATCTATTGTTCGATTTCGGGTTACGGTGAACGTGGTGAGTATCGCAGCCGGAACGCAATCGACCTGATCATCCAGGGTGAGACGGGCATCCTGCTCACGAACGGTACTCAGGAGCAGCCGGCGAAGTTGTCGCTTTCAGTGTGCGATATTGCGGGATCCTGCAACGCCACGATCGGCATCCTCGAAGCGCTGATCCACCGCGAGCGGACCGGGGAAGGCCAGAAGATCGAGATCTCGCTGCTGGAAAGCATTCTCAGCTGGTCGGGGTACTTCCCATACATGGTGTGGTACCAGGACACACTGCCGAAACGCGTGGGCTTGCACCATCACACAATGGCACCGTATGGCCCCTATCGGAGCAGCGACGATCGGCAGGTGATTCTCGCGGCGGGCAGCGGCGAGCGCAATCTGTGGGTGCGATTCTGCACTGCGCTCGGCCATCCCGAGCTCATCGACGATCCCCGCTACGACTCGAACGGGGCGCGGCTCGAGCATCGTGCCGATCTTGATGCCATCGTCTCGAAGGCGATCGGCTCCCGGCCGGCTGAGAAGTGGATCGACATCTTCACCGCCCACGACGTTCCCTGCGGTTTGGTGCGCGATCTACGCGAGGGGCTCGATCATCCTGCGATGCGGGAGGTCGGGGCCGTTCGGGAGATCGGTTCGAGCATCGGCCCGGTTCGGCTTCTCAATTCGCCGATCCATTCGACAGTTGCCAACCACACCATCGAGCGTGGTCCGGCAGTACTTGGTGAGCACACGGCTGCGATCCTCGAGGAGATCGGGCTCAGTGGCGCCGGAGGAGCATCATGATGATCAATCGTTCGACCAGCAACCCTGCGGGCAAGTGGCGTGTGGTCACGGGCGTGATCGGTTCCGATCCACATTCCGTCGGCAATCGTCTCGTGGCGCGGGTGCTCGAGGAGGCGGGGTACGAGGTTTTCAACCTCGGCGCGATGGTTCCGCCCGACGAGTTCATCGCGAGTGCGCGCGAGGCGGCTGCGCACGCGATCCTGATTTCCTCGCTGTCCGGCTTCGGCGAGGTGTACGCACGCGAGATGCGTGCTCGTTGCGATGAGGCGGGACTTCCGCACGTCGTGCTGTACATGGGCGGCAACGTCGTCAACGGGAGGGCGGACTGGCAGGAGGTCGAAGCGACTTTCAAGCAATACGGCTTCGATCATGTATATCCGCCCCAGACGCGACCCGAGGTGTTCCTGCCCCACTTGGCCGCTGATCTCAAAAGCCGGTTCAGTTCTGCGAAGGATCCGGTGCCGGCGTCATGACGGAGTTCGTCTGCGTGGACATCGGCAGCACGTTCACGAAAGTCATCCGAATCGGCACGGACGGCGAGATGACGCTCCTGCGAACGCGCACCTGCACCGGCGATCCCATCTGGGTGCAGGAGGTAGTGGCGTTGATCGGAGCTGTACCGCGTGAGCGCGTCTTCGTCTCGAGCAGCGCCGGAGGCGGTCTTCGGCTTGCGGCCGCCGGGCTCACGCGTCAGTTGACGACAGAGGCGGCGCGCACCGCTGCGCTGAGCGCTGGCGCACGTCTCGTCGGGACGTTTGCCGGCGGGCTTGCAGCCTCGGATGTCGAGGCGATGTCCGTGACGCGTCCGGATGTCGTGCTCCTCGCTGGCGGCGTGGACGGAGGTGACCGCGAAACGGTGATTGAGAGCGCACGTACGCTCGCGAGGGCCGGTCTTCGCCTCCCCGTCGTCTTTGCGGGAAACCGGCTGGCGGCGGCCGACGTCGACGCCGTGCTCGGCGCGAGTGGTTGCCAGGTGATCATCGCCGACAATGTGATGCCGGAATTCGGTCAGCTTGCCATCGACTCCGCCCGCAACGCGATTGCGTCGGTCTACATGACGCAAATCGTCGCTGCCAAAGGCATTGCTCCGATCGCAGTGCGTTCGGCTCACCCAGCCGTACCGACGCCGTCGGCCGTCCTCAATGCGACGCAGGCGCTCGTACAGCAGCATTCGTTCGAGAGCGTCATGGTCGTGGATCCCGGTGGTGCGACGGTTGACGTGCACTCGTTCGCCCTGCAGGAGTCACGTCCCGACGAATTCCGTGCCGGCCTGCGGCCGCCTGACCTCACGCGGACGGTGGAGGGGGACTTGGGCCTGAAGTGGAACGCGGCCGCTGTCGTCGAAACCAGCCGCAGCGATTTCGGTTGCGACGATGCCGCCGAAGCGCGACGGCTGGAGAATGACGAGGAGGCGCTGCCTGAAGGCCCTTTCGCCGAACGACTGCTCGGGCAGGCGGTGAGCGTGGCGGTACGACGCCATTGCGGACGACCCCTGCCGCACCTTGGGGCGCTTGGCGTCGGCTGGGCCTTCGAAGGCAAGGACTGTCGGGCCGTTCGTCACATTGTCGGAACCGGAGGGCCGTTTCGGGTTTCAACCGATCCCCACCGGGTACTTGAGAACGCGCTCACGCCAGGGGAAGCGCTGGCCCCGCGAGGTGCTCGGCTCTGGGTGGATCGCGAGTACGGGCTGATCGCAGCGGGGTTGCTTGCAAACCACCATCCGGAGGTTGCTGCGCGTGTGCTCGAGCGCGCGCTCACGTCGGCGGGGGTGGGGATCATCTGATGGCAAACGTGATTGGCATCGACGTGGGCGGGACGTTCACTGACTGCGTCCTCTACGACAGCGATTCGGGGACCATTGAGGTCCGGAAGGTCCCCACGACTCCGGGCGACGAGGCGCGTGGACTTCTAAACGGCATCGGCGCACTCGACGTGACCCCTCGGGACGTCGAACTCGTCGTGCACGGATTCACGACGGCAACCAATGCCGTCATCCAGCGCAAGGGTGCCGTCGTCGGCCTGATCACCACGGCCGGCTTTCGCGACATCCTCGAGCTCCGTCGCCGTGACCGGCCGCAAACATGGGGCATGAGGGATTCGTTTGTGCCGCTCGTGCCGCGCCGCCTGCGCCTGGAGATCGCAGAGCGCATGTCACATACGGGAAAGCCACTGGTGGCACCCCGGCGCGACGAGGTCGAACGAGTGGTTGCGGATCTGCTCAAACTCGGTGTCGAGGCCGTTGCCGTGAGCTTTCTCCATGCGTACACGAACCCTGCGCACGAGCAGCAGGTCGCGGCGTGGGTGCGCGAGCTGTGGCCAAATGAGTACGTCGTGGCGGGCTCGGAGGTACTCGGTGAATGGCGCGAATTCGAGCGAACGAGTACGGCAGTCGTCAACGCTTACGTCCAGCCTGTCGTCTCGAGCTACCTGCTCAACCTACGGCGACGGCTCGACGACGCCTCCGTCGAGGCACCCCTGCTGCTCGTGCGCTCGAACGGCGGTCTGATGCCAGCCGAAGACGCCGCGCGCGCGGCCGTGCACACGATCCTCTCCGGGCCGGCGGTCGGAGTGTCCGCGGCGGCTGCGCTGGCGCGCGCGCATGGCATCGACGCTGCGATCAGCTATGACATGGGCGGCACGAGTCTGGATGTCAGCCTCATCCTCGACGGCCGCGTGCAGCTCACGAACCGCCGCAGCATCGAGTTCGGGCTGCCCGTTCACGTGCCGCAAGCGGATATCGATGCGATCGGCGCTGGCGGTGGGTCGATCGCGTGGATCGACTCCGGTGGCTTCCTGCGAGTCGGCCCGCAGTCCGCAGGGGCCGAGCCCGGCCCTGCGGCTTACTGCCGCGGGGGCACGGAGCCGACCGTCACCGACGCCCACATCGCCCTTGGCATCATCGATCCAGAGCTGGCCATTGGCAGTTCGGCCGGAGTGCGGCTCAACCGCGACGCATCACTGAGCGCACTCGAGCAACTCGGCCGGCGGTTGCAGTTTGATGCGCTGGCCACGGCGGAGGCCGTCCTCGAGGTCGCGAACACGAAGATGGTCGGAGCGCTGCGCGCGATCTCGGTGCAGCGTGGCCACGATCCTCGCCGGTTCGTGCTGATCCCGTTCGGAGGCGGCGGTGGCATACATGCGTGTGCGTTGACCCGAATGCTCGGCGCAGCCGGCGCAATCGTACCGCCATTCCCCGGTGTCATGTCTGCGATCGGATGCGTCTTCGCGGATCTCCAGCACGAAACCTCGCACACGATCAACCGCCCTGTCGAGTCCCTCGGCGACCATGATCTCGCCGACTGGATCGCCGCGCACGTGAGAGAAGGAGCGGAGTTTCTCGGCGCCGACGCCGGCGATCTGACGGTGTTGCCGCGCGTCGAGATGAACTACCAAGGGCAGACCCACACCATCACCGTCCCCTTGAGCACCCGGCCCACGCGCGAGGAGGTGGCGAAGAAGTTCGAGGAGCGATACCGCCTGCGCTTCGGACGAACGCTTGCGCACATTCCCGCGATCGTCGAGGCGCTGCAGACGACAGTCGTTCTCGAGCGCTCGCTCGACCAGCCCGCCGCACCCAGGTGGGAGGAGTTCACGAGTCCGTTCCAGCGGCGCCGAACTGTTCACTTCGGGGGAACTGATGTGGCGACGGAAGTACGGCATCGGAGCGAAATCTCGAGCCCGCTCGAGGGGCCGCTGATCATCGTGCAGAGCGACTCGACGATTTTCATCGAACCTGGATTTCGCTGCCGGCCGTTGATGGGCGGTACCTTGATGGTGGAGCGGTCATGAGCATCGACTCGGTGACACTGGCAGTCGTCCGGGGCGCGTTCGAGGAACTCGTCCGCGAGATGGACGATACGCTGGTCTCGTCCGCGTTCTCGCCGATCATCTCGGAGGGACGCGACTGTGCGCATGCGCTCTTCGACCCGGGTGGAGACTTGATCGTCCAGGGTGAGCAGAGTCTTCCCCTGTTCGTTGCTTCCATGCAGGCGGTCTGCCGGCACGTCGTGCAGACGACCGGGCTCGGGAGAGGCGACGTGATGCTCTGTAACCACCCAGACGTGGGTGGTACGCACGTGCAGGACATGAAGATGATCATGCCGCTCTACGTCGGCGATCGTCTCTGCTTTTACCTGGGGTCGGCAGGCCATTGGAGCGATGTCGGGGGAGCGGTTCCCGGCGGGTGGCATCCGGAAGCCAGGTCGGTCTTTGCAGAAGGCCTCGTCGTCGATGGCCTCCGGCTGGTGAAGGGCGGTGTCGTCGACGAGGAGGTCATCGGCATGTTCCTCACCAATGCACGCGTGCCGGTGCCCCTCGAGGGCGACATCAATGCGCATCTCGCGGCTTTGAACGTCGGCCAGCGCCGCCTCGACGAACTCGTCGGGCGCTACGGTGTCGAGACACTGCTCGACGTCGCCTCGGAGATGAAGTGCCGCTCGGAGCAGGCGATGCGAGCCCGGATCCGTGAACTCCCCGATCGTACAGTCGCGTTCTCCGCGGTCCTGGACAACGACGGCGTCAACGATGCGCCGATCACGATCGCATGTGACCTGAGCGTACGAGGCGATTCGCTCGTGATCGATCTCACGCGTTCGTCCGATCAGTCGGAGGGTCCGATCAACCTTCCGCGACCCGGCACGCTGACCGCCTGCATGGTTGCAGTCAAACACTGGTGGCCGGAGATTCCGATCAACGCTGGCTGCTTCACGCCGGTCGAAATCGTGACGCGGCCGGGAAGCGTTCTGGACTCGCGCTTCCCAGCTCCCGTCGCCGGGTATTCGGAGGTGCTGCTGAGAGTCGTTGACGTCGTCTTCGCGTGTCTCGGGCAGATCGATTCTGCGCACTCGATCGGTTGTTCGTTCGGAACGACGAGCGGAATCAGCATCAGCAGCAGTGGGCCGGACGGTATCGAACTCGGTGCGTGGTATCTCGACGGTGGCTACGGCGGATCCGAGTTCGGCGACGGCCTGAGCGGCGGAACTCCTGCGCACAGCATGGCGCGCCTGCCACCCGTTGAGATATTCGAGCACCGACTGCCCGTGCGGATTCTGCAGCGGGCGATCCGGCCCGACTCCGGCGGCGACGGAACGCACCGCGGTGGGTGCGGGACGATGTACGAGTTCGAATTCACGCGAAACTGCTCGATCGCGTTTCTTGGTGACCGTTCGCGGCAGGGGCCATTCGGCACAAATGGTGGCCTGGCAGGCGCGCCCGCGTCCTGGTCATTCATCGTCGGTGGGCGCGAATGGAGACCGCCAATGGGTGCAAAAGGAACGGTTGCCGTCGCCGCAGGCGATCGCATGTGCGTGATGAGTCCAGGTGGGGGCGGCTGGGGCCCGCCAGAGAAACGCAGCCGCCAGCGGCGCGATGAAGACATTGTCGGAGGATACGTGAAAGGAGCAGCCAAATGACCCGCCGAATTGACAACAGACGGCTCGATGACGAGGAGTTTGCGGCGATTCGCAAGGAGGTGCTCGCGTCCTGGACGGCAAAGCCGCCGGTAGATCTCCAGGAGGGGCTGGCGTATCAGGCGAAGTTGGCGCCGCATCGGCGACTCACGACGCTTTATGCGGATGCTGACGCGAACGGCTACACCCTTCTCAACCCGTACGGTGGTCTCGCGCCGTTCGATGCGTACCTCGAGCTGCTGCATGGGCTGGAGAAGGACGGGACCGTCGATTTTCTTCCCATGTCGATCGACAGTCACACGCGGACGAACGAATACGAAGCGGCCGAGCGTGCCGTGCGCGAGTCCGAAGAGCGCGGGCGTTCGATGCTGAACGGCTTTCCGATCATTCACTACGGTGTCGAGGGTTGTCGCAAGGTCGTCGAGTCCGTCGAACTGCCCGTGATTGCGCGTCTCAGCGCGATCGATGCGCGTCTCGTCGCCGAGACCGCATTTGCCGGTGGTTGCACCGCCTTGACTGGCTCGCCGATGGCAAGCTTTACGTGCTACAGCCGCGACACTCCCTTCGAGGTCGTTGTCCGCAACTGGCAGTATGTCGAGCGGCTGGTCGGCATCTACAACGAACACGGCCTGCCGTTGATGCGCGACCAACCCGAATTCAACATCGGCGTGGCGCATCCACCGTCGCTCTCGATCGTGATGGCGATCCTCAACGCGCTCATCGCGGCCGCACAGGGTGCGCCCCATATCGCGCCGGCACACCAGCAGCAGGGGAGCATTCTCCAGAACGTCGCCTCCGCGCTCGTGGAACGCCGCCTCGTCCGTGAGTATCTCGACCGGTTCGGGTTCGGCTCCTGTCGGAACTCGTCGATTCTCGTGACCTGGGTTGGGCAGTTTCCGGTCGACCCGTACCGCGCACTTGCGATCCTGTGCCAGGGTGCCACGGTTGCGTCGCTGGCGGGAGTCACGAACCTCGTCTGCAAGTCCTACGACGAAGGCGTCGGCCTTGCGCGCCCGCAAGCCAATCGGGAATCGATGCAGGCGGTGCGCCAGACGCTCGATATGCTCCGCTTGCAGCGGTATCCGATCAACGATCCGGCGGTGCATGAGGAGATGGACTTGATTGAGGCCGAGGTGCGGGCAGTCATGGAAAAGCTGCTCGAACTCGGCGATGGCGACCCCGTCGTCGGTGCCGGGCGCGCGTTCGAACTCGGCGTGCTCGATGTCCCTTACCCGCCGACCAAGCTGATCAAGGGCCGTATCACCACGGCCTACGATCGCACCGGCGCCGCGCGCTTCGTCGATTTCGGGGATCTGCCATTCCCGCCCGACGTCCGTCGCTGTCATGAGGCGAAGTTGCGCGAGCGAGCGGAGGCCGATGACCGAGCGATCGACACGACACTGGTGATGGACGACATCCTCGGCGGCATCGTGCCCGCGCTGAGGCAGCCGACCCGGCCCAAGGTCAGAGCGTCATCCCGGTGATCGAGCACACGATTCTCGAACGCGTCAGCGCCTGGGCCGCTGGCGCAAGCGATGCCGAGGCGGCGGCGGCTGCATGCGTGGACGACTTCCTCGCCTGCCTCATGCTCGGCCGCCGCGCTGCGCAAGTTCAGCAGCCGCTGCGTCGCTGGCTCGGCGCCTCCCGCGATGCGTGGCTCGTTGAAGCCGGCGCGCTCGCTCATGCCTTGGAGTGGGACGACTCGATCGTCAGGTCGGTCGTGCATCCGGCAGTCGTTGTCGTCGCCCCGGCGATCAGCGCGGCCCGAGACGTGGGGACGCTGGTGCGCGCAGTCGGTGCAGGGTACGACGTCATCGGGTACCTGGGTGAAGTTCTCGGCGAGGCGCATTACGCACGGTGGCTCCACCCGACGCCGTGCCTCGGACCCTATGGTGGTGCTGCGGCCGCCGCGCTCGGCCTCGGACAGCTCGAGCTTTTGCCCCGCGCATTCGGTCTGATTCCCAGTTTTGCCTCCGGTTCGATGTCGTTCCTTCAGGACGGCTCATGGACGAAGGGCATCCAGACTGGCTGGGCGAACCGTCTTGCGGTCGAGGTCCTGCGGCTCGCGGAAGACGCGTTTCCGTACCCGACACGGCCGTTCAGCGGTCATGCCGCGCTCGGCGCGTCGTTCGGCGTCTCCGAATGGCCGCAACCCCTGTGGGAGAGTGAAGATGCGTACGTACGGCATGTGACCGTCAAGCCATTCCCGTCGTGCAGGTTGACGCACGGCGTGATCGAAGCGGCACTCGCGCTCGCCCTGCTTCCCGAGGCGATTGAATCGGTTGAGATCGCGCTGCATCCACGTGCGCACGCGATCGTGGGGAGGCCGGACGATACGAAGCGCAGCGCAGCCACGCTCGTCGAGCGGCAGTTCAGCGCCCATTACTGCGCGGCCGTTGCGCTCGGCGCACCTAGGCACCTGGCGGCTGCGCTTCTAGGTGGCGAGCTCG
>Ga0265293_10014003_pt1 | contig 10277 bp, 10 predicted proteins | sample Munlanlewell138R_FD_192505 | JGI IMG/M metagenome (GOLD analysis project Ga0265293, IMG submission 192505) | Leachate microbial communities from a municipal landfill in Southern Ontario, Canada - Leachate well 138R | ecosystem: Engineered > Solid waste > Landfill > Unclassified | place: Canada...
GGCAGGCGCTCGCGGCGCTTTCGGCGGAGGATCTCGCCACTTACGGCGGCGCGCGCAGTCTTGTCGACTGGCACGCGCGGCACCGCTTCTGCGCGCGTTGCGGTGGCGGGACTGTGCTGGCCAAGGGCGGCTGGCAGCGCAACTGCACCCGCGAGGGTTGCGGCGGGGAACATTTTCCGCGCGTCGATCCCGTCACGATCATGCTGGTGGAGCATGACGGCGCGCTGCTGCTGGGCCGCCAGCCGCGCTTTCCGCCGCACCGCTATTCCGCGCTGGCGGGCTTTGTCGAACCGGGCGAATCCATCGAGGAAGCCGTGATGCGCGAAGTGCGCGAGGAAACCGCGGTGGTGACGCGCGACGTGACTTATGTCGCCAGCCAGCCCTGGCCGTTCCCGTCATCGCTGATGATCGGTTGCCATGCCTTCGCCGACGCGAGAGACATCACGCTCGACGAGACCGAACTGGACGACGCCCGGTGGTTCTCGCGCGAGGACGTGGCCGATGCGCTGGACGCGGCCGGACATGATGAGCCCGGCCGCGCGTTCCATGCCCCGCCGCGCCACGCCATCGCGCATCATCTGCTGCGCTGGTGGCTGGCGCGGGATGCGAAGTAAGCATGGGATCGTCATCGCGAGGGGTGAAACCCCGAAGCGATCCAGGGCGTCTGTCTGCGCGGTCCTAGATTGCTTCGGCCTTGCGGCCTCGCAATGACGAACGCATCATTCGGGATCAGAAGCGGAAATAGACCCCGCCGCTGACCACCCACGGATCGAGCTTGTGCTTGGTTTCCAGCGCCTTCACGCCCGTCGCCGTGTAGAACTTCGCTTCCGGCCTGACGAAATAGCGCTTGGCGTCCAGGCTCAGGCCCATGCCGCTGCCGTTGACGGGAATGTCGACGCCGGCTTGCAGCGCGAACCCAAGCTGGTTCGACATCTTGACCTTGCTGGCGCCCAGCGCGCGGGCGTCCGCCCCCGGCTTTTCCCCGAACACGGCAAACAACGCCGGCCCCACACCGACGTAAGGTTTGATCGGTCCGGCGTTCAGGTGATACTTGAGCGTCACTGTCGCCGGCAGGATCAGCACATGGTTGACCAGCCGCGCGCCCGAAAGCGGGCCCGCGCCGTTGACGTGGTGCTGCGTGAAGCAGCAGATGGTCTCGACCGAGACGTTCGGCGTGGCGAAGTATTCCACCGCCAGCGTCGGCACCACGTTGTTGTTGGCCTCGGACTGCGATCCGGCGGGAAGGCCGATCAGGTCGGTCCTGACCTTGTCAATCTTGCCGTCGGGGAGAACGCCGGTGGCGAGCACCTTGACCTGGATCTTGCCTTCGGGATTTCCGGCCATGGCCGGTGTTGAAATGAGTGGTGTGGAAATGACGGACACGGCTACGGCCGCGGCTGCCCACGTGAGTTTGTTCATATTGCCCTCATCGACGCCGCATGGGTTGCCCTATGCAACCCGTAAGGCGCGGCGACGGATGAATGATCGGCCGATCCGCGGGTTGGGGAATTGATGGAAAGCAAATTTCCCGCGCGATTTCCGCAAGCTGTATTGCAGAAAATGCAATTAAATATAATCAATATATATCAGTAATTTATAATGACGGTGTGGTAATTTGATCGCCGTCAATGTTAGGGCTTTCGGACAGGTTGAAATGAGCCGATATTTCGTATATTAGTTATAACTTATTTAAATGCGATCAAATTCGTCCATTTCCACGATGGGGGGAAGTCAATGCAATCCGTTCTCGCGCGCGCCGGCTGGTGGCTCGTCGCGCTTCTCATCGCGATCGTCGCCATGGCGGCCGCGGCCGACAGCGGTTTCGCGGTCCAGATGGCGATCATCGCCGTCGCGGCCTTCGTCGGCCTGTGGGTCAGCCTGACGCGAACCGATTACGCGGCCGTGGCGCGCGGCATCCTGCGCGCGCCGCCGGACGAAGGCGTCTATGACGACGATCCGGTCCGCTGGGGCGTGCTCGCGACGGTGTTCTGGGGCATCGCCGGTTTTGCAGCCGGCCTTTTTATCGCCCTGCAACTGGCTTTCCCCGACCTTAATTTCGAGCCTTACCTGAACTTCGGGCGTGTCCGGCCGCTGCATACTTCGGCGGTGATCTTCGCGTTCGGCGGCAATATCCTGATCGCCAGCAGCTTCTACGTGGTGCAGCGCACCTGCCGCGCGCGGCTGGCCTTTCCCGGCCTCGCCCGTTTCGTGTTCTGGGGCTATCAGCTCTTCATCGTGCTGGCCGCGACCGGCTATCTCCTGGGCATCACCCAGTCCAAGGAATACGCCGAACCCGAATGGTATGTGGACCTGTGGCTGACCATCGTCTGGATCGCCTATTTCGTGGTGTTCGTCGGCACGCTGGTCAAGCGGAACGAGCCGCATATCTACGTGGCGAACTGGTTCTACCTTTCCTTCATCATCACGATCGCCCTGCTGCACATCGTCAACAACCTGGCCGTCCCGGTCAGCGTGACCGGCTCGCAAAGCTATACTCTGTTCGCCGGGGTGCAGGACGCCCTGGTACAGTGGTGGTACGGCCACAACGCCGTGGCGTTCTTCCTGACCGTGCCATTCCTCGCCATGATGTATTACTTCGTGCCCAAGCAGGCGGGGCGGCCGATCTATTCCTATCGCCTGTCGATCATCCACTTCTGGTCGCTGATCTTCCTCTACATCTGGGCCGGTCCGCACCACTTGCACTACACCGCGCTGCCCGACTGGGCGCAGACGCTGGGCATGGTATTTTCCATCGTGCTCTGGATGCCGAGCTGGGGCGGCATGATCAACGGCCTGATGACGCTGAACGGCGCGTGGGACAAGATCCGCACCGATCCGATCATCCGCATGATGGTCATGGCGATCGCTTTCTACGGCATGGCCACGTTCGAAGGGCCGATGATGTCGATCAAGGCCGTCAACAGCCTGTCGCACTATACGGACTGGACCATCGGCCATGTCCATTCCGGCGCGCTGGGCTGGAACGGCATGATTTCCTTCGCCGCCGTCTATTACCTCGTGCCCCGGCTGTGGAAGCGGCAGCGGCTCTATTCGCTGCGCATGGTCAACTGGCACTTCTGGCTCGCGACCGTGGGGATCGTCTTCTACGCGTCGTCGATGTGGGTCGCGGGCATCACGCAGGGCCTGATGTGGCGCGAATACGGGGCCGATGGCTATCTGGTGAACACCTTCGCCGAAACGGTGGCGGCGCTTCACCCGATGTTCCTGCTTCGCGCGCTGGGCGGCGCGCTCTACCTGGCCGGCGGCGTCATCATGATCGTCAACGTCTGGGCGACGATCGTGGGCAAGCTGCGCGAGGAAGCGCCGATGAGCGATGCTCCCTACGATGCGCAGGCCGACCGTCCGATCGTTTCCGTTCCCGCCGAGTAAGGGCCTAGAAATGACCGCAAGCAATTCAAAAGTCCTCGACGGGCACAAGAAGATCGAGCGCAACGTCACGTTGCTGGGCGTGTTCGCGTTCATCGCCGTCGCCATCGGCGGGATCGTGGAGATCGCTCCCCTGTTCTGGATCGACAACACCATCGAGAAAGTGAAGGGGATGCGCCCCTACACGCCGCTCGAACAGAAGGGGCGCGACATCTATGTCCGCGAAGGCTGCTATACCTGCCATTCGCAGATGATCCGCCCCTTCCGCGACGAAGTGGAACGCTATGGCCACTACAGCCTGGCGGCGGAAAGCATGTATGACCACCCGTTCCAGTGGGGGTCGAAGCGCACGGGGCCGGACCTTGCGCGCGTGGGCGGCCGCTATTCGGACGAATGGCACGTCCAGCACCTGAAGGATCCGCGCTCGGTCGTGCCGGAATCGATCATGCCGTCCTATCGCTTCCTGGCGGAGACGGACCTGACTTCCCGTGACATGCCGGCGCGGCTGACGGCGCTCTACCGCACGGGCGTTCCCTATACGAAGGAGCAGATCGAGCAGGCGAATGCCGATCTCGCGCTTCAGGCCAGCGCCGATGGCGACGCTGCCGATCTCCAGTCGCGCTATCCCAAGGCGCAGGTTCGCGATTTCGATGGCGATCCCTCGCGTCTGACGGAAATGGACGCGCTCGTCGCCTATCTGCAGGTGCTGGGAACCATGGTCGACGTGAACGACGCGGCCGCGCAGGAAATACTGGCGAAGGAGAAGGGACGGTGAGCGACTCGTTCCTCTCCGGCTCCGCGCATTCGACATATGAAACGCTGCGGCACTTCGCCGACAGCTGGGGGCTGGCCGGGATGGCCGTGGTTTTCGTGCTGCTGTGCCTGTGGCCGCTCCGGCCCGGCGCGCGCGAGGACAATCACAAGGCCGCCAACATGATCTTCGAGGAAGGACACGAAGATGGGCAATAAGCACATCGACCAGGCGACCGGCGTCGAAACCGTCGGTCATGAATGGGACGGCATCGAGGAACTGAACAACCCGCTGCCGCGCTGGTGGCTGTGGGCGTTGTATGCCAGCATCCTCTGGGCCATCGTCTATGTCGTGCTCTATCCGGCCTGGCCGCTGGTCTCGAAGGGGACCGAAGGCGTGCTCGGCTGGACCAGCCGGGGCCAGCTTCAGGGCGAAATGGACGCGGCGCAGAAGGCGCGGAGCGGCGTGCTCGCGAAAATCGCGGTCATGCCGGTGGAGCGCCTGCCTGAAGATCCGCAACTGATGAAGGCGGCGATCGCGGGCGGCAAGGCGGCGTTCCGGGTGAACTGCGTGCAGTGCCACGGCGCGGGCGCGGCGGGCAGCAAGGGCTATCCCAACCTGAACGACGACGACTGGCTGTGGGGCGGCGACTTGCGCGCGATCGAATACACGATCACGCATGGCATTCGCCAGCCGGACGTCGACGACAAGTCGCATTTCAGCCAGATGCCCGCGTTCGGCAAGGACGGTCTGCTGACGTCCGCCCAGATACAGGACGTGGTGAGTTATGTGCGGACCTTGCCCGGCCTTGAAAAGCCCGGCGCGGCCTCCGCGCGCGGCGCGCAGGTCTTCGCGGAAAATTGCGCCGTTTGCCATGGGCCGGACGGCAAGGGTCTGCGGGAGTTGGGAGCGCCGAACCTCGCCGACGCCATCTGGCTTTTCGGCGGCAGCCGCGAAGACGTGACGCGCAGCGTTTCCTATCCGCCTTTCGGCGTCATGCCGGCGTGGGGAGGGCGCCTCGATCCGGTGACGATCAAGATGCTGTCGGCCTATGTCCATTCGCTGGGCGGGGGCGAGGATTTTCTCGCTTCCCCCGGCGGGGCGTCCGCCGATTTCTCCGCCGATTCCGCGGTGAAGGCCGATGCCCAGCCCTGACATGATCTCTCCGCCCGCCAAGGCGGAGCGCTCCGGCGCCGCCACGATAGCGTGTTCGGCGCCCGTCCGGGATGCGTCCCCGTCCGCCGCGCCGCTCTATGAAAAGCGGGAGCCGGTCTTTCCCAAGGCGGTGCGGGGCAAGTTCCGGCTGCTGAAATGGCTCATCATGGCCGTGACGCTGGGCATCTATTATCTGACGCCCTGGCTGCGCTGGGACCGGGGCCCCTACGCGCCCGATCAGGCGGTGCTGGTCGATCTGGCGCACCGCCGGTTCTATATGTTCGGTATCGAGATATGGCCGCACGAATTCTATTTCGTGGCTGGCCTTCTCATCATGGCGGGCATCGGCCTGTTCCTGGTGACGAGTGCGGTGGGCCGCGCCTGGTGCGGCTATTCCTGCCCGCAGACGGTGTGGACCGACGTGTTCCAGCATATCGACCGTCTGGTCGACGGCGACCGCAACGCCCAGATGCGGCTGCAAAAGGCGCCGTGGGGTCCGGCCAAGATCGCCCGGCGCGGCTTCAAGTGGTCGATCTACCTCGTCATCAGCCTGCTGACGGGCGGTGCCTGGATTCTCTATTTCGCCGACGCGCCGACCCTGTTCCGCGAGTTCTGGGCGGGCGAAGCGGCGCCCGTGGCCTATGCCACCGTCGGTGTGCTGACGGCGACGACGTTCGTGCTGGGCGGTTTCATGCGCGAGCAGGTCTGCGTCTACATGTGCCCCTGGCCGCGCATCCAGACCGCGATGCTCGACGAGAAATCGCTGATCGTCACGTACAAGGACTGGCGCGGGGAACCGCGCGGCAGCGTCAAGCAGGCGGAGAAGAACCCCGGCGCGGTGGGGGACTGCATCGACTGCAACCAGTGCTTCGCGGTCTGCCCCACGGGGTATGACATCCGCAACGGGCCGGATATCCAGTGCATCACTTGCGCCTTGTGCATCGACGCCTGCGACAACGTGATGGAGCAGATCGGACGCCCGCGCGGGCTGATAGACTATGCGACGCTTGAAGATACGGAGCGCGAGAAGGCGGGCGCGGCGCCTACGCCGCACTGGAAGCTGATCTTCCATCTGCGCACGCTGATCTATCTCGGCATCTGGTCCGCGATCGGGCTGGCGATGCTGTTCGCGCTGGGCGCGCGCCAGCGCATCGACATCTCCGTCGCCAAGGATCGCAATCCGCCCTACATGCTGCTGAGCGACGGCAGCGTGCGCAACGCCTATACCGTCAAGCTGCTCAACATGGAGAGCAGGCCCCGGCCGATGGAAGTGAGCATTTCGGGCCTTCCCGGCGCCGCGATGTGGACCGATGACATGGGCCGCGAATCCGCGTCGCGCACGCTGAAGCGGACCGTTCCCGCCGATCAGGCCGATCCGGTGCGCGTCTATGTGGTGGCGCCCTCCGGCACGGACGGGCGGGAGTTCACTCTGACGGTCCGCGCGCTCGACGACGAAGGCGGAAGCGACACGCATGCCGTCCGCTTCGATGCTCCGGGGGACGAGGGATGAAGCCGAAAACGAAAGGCCGCTTCACCGGCCGGCATATGGCCGCGATCATCGTCGGGTTCTTCGCGGTAGTGATCGCGGTCAATCTGCTGATGGCGCGGTTGGCCACCAGCACCTTCGGCGGCGTCGTGGTGGAAAACTCTTACGTCGCGAGCCAGAACTTCAACCAGTGGCTGGAGGAAGCCGATGCGGCGAGGGCGCTGGGCTGGCGGGCGGAAATCCTGCGGCGGGACGATGGGCGCATCGCCGCTTCGCTGGCCAACCTGCCCGAAGGCCCGGCCACGGTGACGGCGCTGGCCCGCCATCCGCTGGGCCGTCAGCCCGATCAGCCGTTGTCTTTCGCGCGGCAGGCGGACGGGCTCTGGCTTTCGACCGGCGCATTACCCGTCGGGCGCTGGCGGCTGCGGCTGGAAGTGAGCGCGGCGGGCCATATCTGGCGGCATGAGGAAGACGTTTCGTGAACGTCCACGCCCGGCAACCGGCGGACGGCCTGGCGGAAACGGTCCTGATCGTGCCCGGAATGCATTGCGCCGGGTGCATGGGCAAGGTCGAGCGCGGGCTTGCCGAAGTGTCGGGTGTCGACGCCGCGCGCGTGAACCTTTCCGCCCGGCAAGTCACCGTGCGGCATCGCCCGGACCTGACCGGCCGCGATCTCGTGGCCGCGCTGGATGCGATCGGCTTCGAATCACAGCTTCGCAGGGGCGCTCTGGCAAAATCCGAATCCGCCGCTCGCCCGCTGCTGGCGCCGCTGGCGGTGGCGGGCTTCGCGGCGATGAACGTCATGCTGCTCTCGGTCGGCGTCTGGTCGGGCGCGGAAGGAGCGACGCGCGAACTGTTCCACTGGCTTTCCGCCGCGATCGGGATTCCGGCCATCGCCTATGCCGGACAGCCGTTCTTCCGTTCGGCGTGGGGGGCGTTGCGGCGCCGCCGCACCAACATGGACGTGCCGATTTCCATCGGCGTCCTGATCGCCACGGGCCTCAGTGCCTATGAAGTCGTGGTCGGCGGGCGCCATGCCTGGTTCGATGGCGCGCTGATGCTGCTGACGTTCCTGCTGGCCGGGCGCGTGCTCGACGCCATGATGCGGGACCGGGCGAGGAGCGGCGTGGACGCGCTGCTAAGCCATGTCGGACATGGTGCGACGGTTGTCGCGGCGGACGGCACGCTGGGCTGGCAGGCGACGGACGCGCTTGCGCCCGGCACGGTCATGCGCGTGGCGGCGGGTGAGCGGCTGGCGGCGGACGGCGTGATCGTTTCGGGCGGGAGCCGGTTCGACCAGTCGCTGCTGACGGGGGAAAGCGCCCCCGTCTCGGCCGGAAACGGCGATCTCGTCATGGCGGGCACGCTCAACCTCGACGATCCCGTGGACGTGAGAGTCGTGGCGGCGGGCGAGGATACGACCGTGGCGGAAATCGCCCGGCTGATGCAAGCCTCGGCGCAGGATCGCTCGAAATACGTCCGCATCGCCGATCGCGCCTCGCGCCTCTATGCGCCCGCCGTGCACACGCTGGCGGCGCTCACGCTGGTGGGCTGGCTGCTGGCGGGCGCGGGGCTCTACAAGGCGCTGGTCATCGCCGTGGCCGTGCTCATCATCACCTGTCCGTGCGCGCTGGGGCTGGCCGTGCCCGTGGCGCAAGTCGTGGCGAGCGGCGCGCTGATGCGGGCGGGCGTCATGGTGAAGGATGGTTCCGCGCTCGAACGCATGGCGACTGTGGACTATGCCTTGCTGGACAAGACGGGCACGCTGACGCTCGGCAGCCCCGCGCCCGACAAGGCCGTGCTGTCCGCCATGCCGGCGCATGCGCGCGAAGTGGCGCTGGCGCTCGCTTCGCACAGCCGCCACCCGATTTCCCGCGCGCTGGCCGCCGCGCTTTCCGCGCAGGGCGTGAAGGCCGCGCCGCTTGTGGATGTGACCGAACGCGCGGGCAACGGCGTTTTCGCGACATGGACCGACAGGCCGGGTGCGCCGCGCGCCGTCAGCCTGCGGCGGCCCGATGCCGCATCGGGCATTGCCGTCAGTCTAGACATCGCGGGCGATCCCGCCTGGCTGATCCCGCTGGCCGACCCCCTGCGCCCCGACGCGCGCGAAGCGCTCGCGCGGATGAAGGCGCTGGGCATCCAGTGCCAGATTCTTTCGGGGGACAATGCCGCCGCCGTGCGCGATGTCGCGCGGCAGACCGGCCTGTTCGGGCAGGCCGCCGCTTCGCCTGCCGACAAGCAGGATGCCATCGCACGGTTGCAAGCGATGGGGCGCAGCGTCCTGATGGCGGGTGACGGGCTGAACGACGGCCCGGCGCTCTCGAAAGCGGATGCGTCCATCGCGCCCGGCACCGCCAGCGACGTGGGGCTTCAGGCATCGGACCTCGTGTTCGTGCAGCCTTCGCTGCTGGCCGTTCCCCGCGCGGTGCTGGCTTCGCGGCGCACGATGCGCGTCGTGCGCCAGAACTTCGCGCTGGCGATCGGCTATAACGTGCTGGCCGTGCCGCTGGCCATGGCGGGCTTCGTGACGCCGATGATCGCCGCCATCGCCATGTCAGTGAGTTCGGTGATCGTCATCGGCAATTCGTTGCGCCTCAATCGCGCCACGCGCCTGCCGCGTCTGGCGCAAGCGAGAGGGCAGAAGGCGGCATGACCAGCCTGCTTGTCCTTATCCCCATTGCGCTGGGGCTTGGTCTGCTGGGGCTGGCGGCGTTCTTCTGGGCGCTGCGCGGCGGCCAGTTCGACGATCTCGATGGCGCGGCGGCACGTATCCTGATCGAGGACGACAACGAGGGACGCGGCGATTGAAGCATCTGCTTTACGGGCTCGGCATCGTGGCGATGCTGCCCGCCGCCCTGAACCTGGGCGCGACGGCACAGGCGCGCACGCTGGTCATGCCTGTCTGCACCGGCGACGGCACGGTGCACATGATGCGGATTCCGCTCGATCCGGCCGACCCGGCGTCCGGGCAGACCGGATGCTGCGTGAAAGGGTGCCACGCCGGATCGTCGCGCAAGCGCGGAGATGGATGCTGTTAGCCTCGTTCGGCGCGGCCTGAACCGGAAGAGTCCGGGGCAGAAAGGATAAGTGCCGGGATTTTGACCGGCCGCAATGTTCGCCCCGCCAGGCTCTGCAACAAGACCCGCATGTGGCCTTACCATCCCGATCTGCTGCAAACGCCCGTGCCGCGCTATACCAGCTTTCCCACGGCGGCGGAGTTCACTGACGCGGTCGGCGCGGCGGAGATGGCGGCCGCGCTGGACATGGTCGATGAGCCGGTATCGCTCTATCTCCACATCCCGTTCTGCGAGAAAATCTGCTGGTATTGCGGCTGCAACACGGGCGCGGCGAACCGGCGGGAGCGGCTGGAAAGCTATCTCGGCGCGCTGGAACAGGAAATCGCCATTCTGGGCGCCCGGCTGCGGGGCAAGGCGCCTGTCACGCGCATCGCGTTCGGCGGCGGCAGTCCCAATGCCATTTCCCCCACCGATTTCGTCC
>Ga0265293_10014004_pt1 | contig 10277 bp, 12 predicted proteins | sample Munlanlewell138R_FD_192505 | JGI IMG/M metagenome (GOLD analysis project Ga0265293, IMG submission 192505) | Leachate microbial communities from a municipal landfill in Southern Ontario, Canada - Leachate well 138R | ecosystem: Engineered > Solid waste > Landfill > Unclassified | place: Canada...
CAACGTCTGCCCCTGTTGGTAGATAAAGAACGAAAACAGCGAAAGAGCGGCCGCATACGGCGTATCCTCAGACGGAAACGGAGTCGGCACGGATAGCTCGGGCAACGTCCGCAAATCAACATTCGGTGGATATTGCAGATACCTCGTTTCGTGAAGGTTGCAATTCTGCGCCGGAATGAATGCCGCAATGTCCAGGACCTTCTGGCGCGTCAGCGGATGCCACGCCCTCACGCGGTAGTACGAATAGACCGGCGCCCCTTCGTTCGCTACGAGAGAAAGTACAAGCGAACCCGCATCATCAGTGTGTCCGTCAACCAAGTGGCGCTTCGGGATAACCAGGTCAGTCAGCACATCGGGCGTGATGAGCTGCGCTTTGACGTATGCGCCCGCGACGGGCGAGCCCATCAGGTATGTGAGATTGATGGTGACGTTTGGCACTTAGCCGAAGCTCCGCGTCTCAACGCGCAGCGACTTGACAGTATTTCCGCGCAGGGTCATAGAAAGCGCGTCTGCAATGGCGTTACCGAAGTCGCGCTCGTACACCGGCACAGCTTCACGGTCGCTCCACGGCTTGTTGGGGATCTTCTTGAGTCTCGCCAATGTCCCGGCCGCAATGCCTTCGCGCCATCCGTCCAACACGTCGCCGCAGGTTGTCGCTGAATGCGTTGGGCGCAGGGCCGCGAGAATGATGATCGTGTCCTCGTCGTCGGCAACAGGAACGGGGTAGACGCGAATGCTTGATGCGCTGGGAATGATGACCGATACGTTTCCGCCGCTCACATTGCGCCAGTCAGTAGCGTGAAAGTCCATTTCTCGCGCCGTCGTCAAGGGAACAGGTCGCCCGGCATATGTTGCGGACAGAATGCGCGCCACTTCAGAGTCGGGCGGCGTGTCCATGTCGTACTCTGGAAAGCCTTCGAGCGGCGCAATCGGATCAAGCGTCTCCTGCCATACGTGCGTGCGTTCGCAGAAGTCGCGCAGCGTATGCCGCAAGGCATTGAGCGCAACCGCCTCCGGGCATCCCGTTGCTTCAAGGTAAATGTCGGGCAGGAAGTCGCTCAGGTTCACAGGCCAAGCCCTCCGCGATATTGCTCAAGGTAGGCGCCCGCCTTGGCGGACGAGGCTTCCTCGGTTTCCTCAAGGAAGGCGCGATGCAGCACCCACGCCAGAAGCGGGACTTCGTATTCGTCGGCCATGCCGATGTCGTCGGTGTCCTCCGTGAGCACGGCAGGATAGGCGGCAAGCTCAATCTCCACGTGAACGGATGGAGAAGCAGGAACGGCTGGATACACCAGATAGGTGCGCTGCCTGGGGTCTTCTAGCGCAAACTCCTTTACCGCCGTTCCTGTGCCGCCCATCCAAGACGATGCGAACGCATCCAAGGCGGCGCGGTCCACCTGGCGGATGATGGCCCCAGGTGTCGCGCCGTCTGCGCCCATGTTACGGACCACGCTGAAGAAGTGTGCGCAATCCGTGGGCACCGACTGCGACGCGCCCGCATCCAACGTCACAGAACGCCTAGATCGGAACCGCTCGGGCACGTCAGCGACAATGCGCCGCCGTGCTTCGTTCAGGTAGTCCAGCAGGCTAGCCGATGTCCAGCGGGTAGCGCCGGTATCCTGAAGCAGCTTACCGGCGCGGGAGAGGATGACGGATGCGAGCACGGTATTAGCGCAGGTTGTGCTTCATCATGGACGGGCGCGCTTCCGCAGGAGCCTTGATGGGGCCGAGCTGGTCGCTGTAGCCGTACATGGTGTACGCGAAGCGGTCCACGTCGCGCTCGCTCACCTCGATTTGCCCGGTCACTGGGTTGTTGACGGGCTCATAGACCGTGAACACCGCGCCCTTGATACAGGACTCGAACACGGGCTCCGGGATGTCCACCTCGACGTTTCGCTTGATGACGTAGGCGCGCCCGTTCAGACCTACCTTCACGTCGTTGTTGCCGTCCTGGCCGTCAGACTTGTGGATCTTGATGCGGACCTTGCGCACACCCTTGGGAATGGCGTCTTCTGCGTCCTCGATTTCTCCGTTGGCTTCACGCATTTGGTAATCCTCGGCGTCGCGCAACTCGCGCAGCTTATGGATCATTTCTCCCTTGGTCATTTTCGGGTCGAACTTCACACCGAAACTGTCGCGCGCCTCGTTCATCAGCGCGGGACGGTCCCAATCGTTCATGTTGTCAGACATTCGTTTTCTCCAGACGGTAAAAGGGCCTCGCGTTCGTGAGGCCCTTATGGTTGGTGGTTACTCGGGAGCGGATACGTTGGCGCTGAACGGGGTAGCTTCAGAGCCGCCCGACTGCGTGATGAAACCCTCAACCAGCCACAGGCCGGCGGCCATGTCGGTAAACTGGAACCAATCGCCGACCTTGCCGCCAGTTGCCGTGCCGTCAAGGCTGATCGTGTCGTCGCCGGATTCGGCCTTCCAGGCGAGTGCGGCATCGGCGTCGTCGTCCACACCGAGAACGCCGCCAAGGAAACCATCATCCGTGTCGTCCGCAACGGCGATTGTCATGGCCGTGGCGGCCGTCTTCAGGACAACCTTGAAGCGAGCGCCGCTGCCCGTTGCACTTGGCAGGGTGATTGCTCCATCGGCATCGCTGAAGTAAACGACACGGTCGCCATGCGTAGCTGCCGACAAGGCAAGCGCAATATCGGTTACGCCAACGATTCGGCCTGACAAGTCGGCTACCGCATTGATCTCGGCGGCAGTCGCCGTTACCTCAGTACCGTGGATCTTGAAGTTGCTGGCGAGGTTCAGGCGGATTTCGTTGCTAAGGTTGCCAAGGAGTTCCGTCAGCGCATTGCGCGTGGCGTGGTCCTTGACATCCTTCAGCCACTTGATGGTGCTTGCTACATAGTCACCCATGGCGCACCCCCTTAGAACGCATCAGGAATGACGGTCACCAGGTCGTAATAGGTGTCCGTGATGCCTGCCGCGCCGTTGTCGGTGGTGCCGGCCGTGTAGGTGGTGGCCGAGTCAGTTTCGATCTTGAATGCGCCGAGCACCGCCTGATCTTCGGGCGCATCAGGAAGATAGGCGTCGCCGCCTGCCGCAACTTCCTCGCCCTTGGTGGTGACAACCGTGCCATCGGCCTTCACCGACACCAGATACATGCACTTGGTCGATTTGGCCTGAACGGCATTTGCGGTGATGGCAACGTTGTCGCCGTCCGCCAGGTGGTACAGCACGCCGTTGATGCAGAAATCGACGCCTGCTCCGTTGGGTGCGGCGGTCTTGATGGTCGCTGCGTTGGTGCCCTCGGCAAGCCCTGCCTTGGAGAGCGAGCGAGTCAGGAGCGCATTGCGCAGCGCCTGCGATTGGATGTGGTCAATGTCAGACATGATGATTACCTCACGAATTGATAGGCCCTGCGTCACACAGGGCCGAGATGACGGTGATTACGGGTTCTCGCTGACGGCCACGTAGCCCACGCCCATCCACAGGTCGTTCAGGATGACGGCGGTGTGATAGGTCTTCCAGCCGACAGATCCACGCTGACCCAGCGGGTCGCCGTTGGCGGGCTTCGGGTTGACCACCATCGGGGTGATGGCGTTCTTTCCGCGCAGAGGGACCGTTGCGTAGGCGTCGCGCCCGATGTAGAGGATCGGGTACACGTCAGCATTCGCGCCGCCCGTGGTCAGCATGTCGGAGCCGCTACCGTTGAACGCCGCGCCGCCATCCTCTTCCGGTGCCATCAGCGTGGAGCACAGATAGCGCACGTTCTCCACCTTGCCGACTTCGTGCGGATAGGGGGTCATGTTCGCGTACTGCTCCACCGGGATGAAGCCGGGCATGTTGCGGATGTCGGATTCCACGTCGGTGTGCGTGATGGCGATGTAGGCGGGCGCAACCGGGCTGGTGCCGTACTCGACGGTCGGGCGCACGATCTTGGTGATGGGCCGCGAAAGCTGGCGCTTCAGCGCTCGGGTAATCTTGCGCTGGAACGTCAGGCCAATCGGCGTGTTCACGTCGGTGATGGCCGCGCCGTTAGCGTAGAAACGGTTGGTGCCGGCCTTCAGGACGCCGTAGGTCACAATTTCCAGCATCTGCGGCGCTTGCTCGGCAAGCACGTCGGTCATCTCGCGCAGAACCGGATCTTCGTGGGTGTCGGCAACCACGTCCGTCAACTCCATCCAGTCGCCGTACTGCGTCAGGTTCGCAGTCACGTCGGTCTTGGTGAGCTTCTTGGCAGTCGGGGTGACGCCCTCGGTCAGCGCCTTCGGCGTGTTGTCCAACGCCTCGTAGCGACGGAAGATGATCGACTTCGTGCTGTTGGGAGGAATGGGCTGGCTCTGACCGAACATCGCCAAAATGGCTTGTTCGATGGCGCGCTCAAGGAAGTCTTTTGCCACATAAGCGGCGGTACGCGGCGAAATATCGCCGTAGGTGGTTACACCGGACATGATTTGTTACCTCTTAGGCTCGTGTCGCCTCATCCCATGCCGCGTCAAAATCGTTCTTGTCGGCCCGCCCACCGGGGCGTCGGCCACTCGTCCGATGTCTGACGGCTGCCATGGCGTCGGCGTCGTCGGTTTCTGTTTGCTTGTTGGGTTCGCTTGCCGCCTTCTGTGCGCCCTTGTAGGCGTCCAGCATGGCGATCACCTCTTGCGCATTGCCTGCTTGCAGGATGCGCGCGTATTCCAGGGCATCTTTACCGGGTAGCGTTTCGATCCAGGCGGGAAGCTTTTCGACGTGCTCTCGCCAGTCGTTGTGCTTGGCCTCGATGGCTGAGAAGTGGGAGGCTACAACCGCCTCTTGTTCGGCTTCTTGCTCGGCGGCATGTTCGTGCTGGATGCGCTCTTTCGACGTATCGACGGTCGCTTTTACGGTATCGTCGCTTTGCGCCTCAAGACGCTCTCGAACCATGGATGTGATGTGGTCGAAGTCCTCATCCTCTCCATAGGTCTGAATCCATTCCTCCAGCTTCTTGCGGTCGCCTTGCTGGAAGCGCTGCTCCATGGATTTCAAGCGCTGCTCCATCTGTTGCCGCGCTTCACGCTCTCTCTCAAGCTCGGCATCGGACTTCTTCAGTCGCCCTTCCCATGACCGCATACGCTGCTCGGCCTCAGCCCTAGCCTTCTCGGCGGCCTCGGCCTTTGCTCGCCAGTCCTCTTCCTGCTCGCCACTCGTAGCCTGCTCGACCGGCTCGCCGCCTGTTCCGGCCTCTTCTGAGGTGTCGGGCTTGGCCGCTTGCTCTGAGGGTTCTTCCTGTTCGGAAGTCGCTTCATTGAACGCCTTGTCGAATTCGCTCTCGGTGTTGCCCTGCTCGTTGCTCATGCCTTCTCCGGGTTGCCTATGCAGTGTCCAGACGTGAAAAACCCGGCACATGGCCGGGCTGGTTTGGTGCGGTTATCCCTTTCGGGGACCGCTAGGTATATGCGCCGTCGCGCTGCTCAAGATGCTCGTCCGGGTCCTTTCCGAACTCGACGTATAGCCTCTTTAGCAAACGCGCCTCGGCTTTCAGTGCTGACTCCTGCCCGTCGCTCGCATCCACCAAACGCTCTTTGGTTTCCTCGTAGAGGGCCTGTAGGTATTGGCGTACAAGCGACACGCCGGAGCCGGTTCGAAGTTGCCTCACTTGATTGAGGATTTCTGCGCTCATGCGGGAATGCCTCGTCCCATGGCGCGGATGCGCTCCTTCTGGACATCAGCCATTGCGCCCACCTGTGCGCGCTCCATGGCGCGCTGATGATCAAGCGCCTTGTCCTGCTGCGCGGCCTGCATCGCCTGCTGCTGCATCGTGGCCTGCTGCTGCATAGCCTCGCGCTCCTTCGCCACCTCGTCATCGGTCTTCACGAACCGATCTGCGTCAACGTCGCGCGCCTTCACGCGCTCTCTCAGCAACTCGCCACGCTTGATGTACGGGCCGTCGATTTCGTCCTTGGTGGTTTGCGCGAGCATGTCCAGCGATTCGGCGTAGACCTCGCGAGCCACCAGCGCCGTGGAACCGCGCGCCTTGATGGAGAAATCGCCCTTGATGTCATCGCGGGGATTCCACTTCATGTTCCAATCGTACAGGTTGGAAATAAACGGCCCGGTCACGCCGTCGTCGAAATTCTCCATGATGTCCTTCACGGTCACGCGCTGAGCACCCATCAGCATGGAGATCCCGCGCGCCGTTCCACCGGCCTGCTTGTCGCTCTGGCCCTGCACGTAGGAAGGGACAGTGGATACCTCGTCGTTCAGTTCTTTCCACATGCGGAACATCGCCATGAACTCCGCCGTGTTGGAACCTAGATTCGTCACGCGCACTGCCGGGTATTGCGCCTCAAGCCCGGTGGCGTAGGTCACGTACACCTTGAACGGGAAAAGTTCCGTCGGGTTGGGGTCCTTGCATACGGCGGTGTTCACCTCTACCAGCGGACCCGCAGTAATAGCCGCGTTGTCCTGCATGACGCGAATCGACGCATTCGCGCCGGTCTGCGTGTCACGGATGGCGTACGGAAGCCCGCGCCCAAAGATGGATGTCTCGTCCTTCTCGAAGTAGTAGAAGTAGTACGGCCGCCACTGTTTGTTGGTCTTGTTCAGTGCCGCCTTGATTACGATGTCGCCGAGAATCCAGATGTTGGCCTCGACCTCTTCGCACAGCATGTCATCCGGCACATTCACGCCGAGCGCAGCGATTTCATCGCCCGTCACAAGGCCCCAGTATTCCAGTACCTCGTAGCGGCGGCGGCGGTCAAGCGCCTTGTATACCTGATCTCGTGAGCCCGCCCGCAACTCTGATTCCCAGTTCTTGACCTGGGCATCGCCATGCGGAAACGCCTTGATGTACTCAAGGATGGCTTCGCCACGGAAATCCTTGCGCTTGGCGAGTTTGCGCAATTGCTGGCGGTTGTAGACGTGCCGTTCAAATACGAATTCGGCATCGGAAAGACTGTTGACCGACATGTCCGGGTAGCAGTCCCACAGCGGGATTGCCTCAACGTAGGGCTTACGGCGCTCTACAGTGCGCAGGACCCATTGACCGCCAATCAGCTCGTACGCCTGCTCATCGGTTACTTCAACCATCGGCCCTTTGAGCACGCCAGTACCGAACAAGTGCCCGGAATGGATGACGCTGCGAACGTGCTGAGGGTACTTGCTCTCCGAAAGCTGGTCGTCGATCTCCTTCGCCATGCGCTCCGCCCGCGCCTTGGCTTCCTGCTGCACAGCCGTTCGTACCTCTTCCTCATTGGGAAGTAGCATGGGCGGGATATTTCCCGCCTTGATAAGCTTGGCAAACTGCTCGACAGGCACAGGAAGCGGCTCTCCGCTCTGCTCTGCTGCTTGCGCCACCTCTGACAGTTTGCCAAGCGCAATTGCTTGGACGATGTCGCCGTGCTGCTCAGGCTCTACGGTTGCAATAGGCGTTGCCTCAATGGCGTAATTCTTCTCGCCGCCACCGGGGAACAGCATGTCGTAAATCTGCGCATCCAGCGTCTTGACCTTGACGCGGGTCAGGCGGATGAACGACTTGGACCGCTTGGGGTGGATCTTCGCCAATACCTCCGGGTCATACTCGCCGTTGTACTGGCGCAGGTCTTTCAGCCACTCCTGCTCGATGTCGCGGCGCTCGGCCTCAACTTCGGCGAATTCGCTGCGCAGGCGGATGCCAAGACTTGAGCCAAAGGACTCCTTCAGCGCTGTGACTTCGGCTGGCTGGGTGATGATGTCTTGCGCGTCAAACATCAAGCGGGACGCCACACGAAGGATACATTGGTCTGCGTGGTGAGGTCTGCGCAGATGCCGTGCTCGAACATGGCGCAGACCTCATAGAATCCGGGTACAGGGTCCGCCAGATAGATTTTCACGTTTCCGTCGCCGTCGCTTGCGTGGTCTGACACCTCCACGATACCGCCCTCAACATCCTTGCCTATGATGATGGCCTCAAGAATGGCCTGTCCGGCAAACACCACTTGATCTGCCCCTGCTGCGGCAATGTAGGTGATCCGATTTGTCCGCTTGCTCATGCTCAATACCCCGCAGCCGTTGCCGGCTGGTAGTCCTGTTTCGGCTGATTCGATTTCTGCTCGAAGCGTTTCGCGATGATGGGCCAGACATGGTTGGCGCAGGCGTATTCCAAGGCGTCCATCGGATGCGAATACTTGTTTTTGTCCGGGGTGTCGTGGTAGCGGTCAGAGCCAGTTACCTGCACGCGTTTGTGCTGATAGCCACCCTGCAACCCCTTGCGAATCATGTTGCAGCGAGGGTGAATTTGCAGCATCGGACGCCCGCCCACCAAGTGGGTCAGGCCATAGCGCACAGACTCTAGCCGCGCAAGAAGCGTCTGGATGCCCGGCTGAATGTCGATCCCTTTGGCCTTCAGCATCATGAATGCTGTCTTCTCGTCGGCCTCGCTGCGTCCTGCGCCCGCCGGGTCGCCCACGTCCTCAAACGTGGCGGTCGGGTAATAGAGCGCGGAATGGTGCAATACCTGTTCAGCGAACCGCTCAGCACCCATGTCATCGGCAACAAGCTCATCGAGCACCAGAATGCGCGGCTCTGCGGTCACCTGGATAAATACACAGGCCGGGGTTAAGCCGAAGTCCCACCCTCGCAGAATCGCGCGCTTGTCGATGGATTGCAGGTCTGGATTTACGACCAGGTGATCGTTGTACTCGGGGAACACCGGCTTTCCATCGAACACCGCTCCGTACTCGTTGGCGAGGTTGACGGAAATCCAGGCGTCCGACTTGCCCTCCATACCGCGCTCGTAATAGCCGCCTGGAAGGTTGCGCAGGTTCTCGGCCTTCGGGTTGGGTCGCCACTTGATGCGCCCCATGCCGTCTACGCCGTCGCGCGTGACGCCTCCGGGCTGACTCAAGAACTCCCACCCCTTCGGGGCTGACTGCTCCAACTCGTACAGCCAATGGTCTTGGTCGGGCGAGTTAGTGTCGCCAATCATCCCGTGCCACGTTGGGCCGCCATCCATTGCGGACGGATAGCGCCCGTGCCGAAGGTCGGCCATATCAATGACGGCCTTCACCAACTCCTTGACCTCGTTGAGCCAGAAGCCAGTAACCTGTGCGCCACGGAGCTTCTTTACGTGGTCGGGCCTGTCCAGCGCGAGGAAAATGACCTCGGACAGAACTGTCGTTCCGTCCTCAAGCGAGAAATTCAGGCGATGCGTGGGAGGCTCCATGCCGCCCGCCTTGAACTTACCCAGGTCCCCAAACAGTTCCAGCCAATCTTTGATGGTGGTGCCCATCAAATCCGGGTAGGTGTTTCGTACAGCAATCCAACGGGTCTTGCGCAGCCCCTGCGCGTTCGGGGTCTGCTCAGTCATTAGCTTTAGGAGTTTCTGGCAGGACTGATACGTCTTGCCGCTCCCGAGCGGTCCGCGAATGAAGCACACGCGCGACCGGCTTTGCATGTACCGCTCAAGGGTGGCCCCTTGCGGCTTCATGCGGATTTCAATCGTCGCCACGGGTGCCGGTGAAGTCCTTGATGATAACGGTGGTATTTTGCTGCTCGTTGTCGCGCTCAAACAGGCCAAGGTGCTTCATGGCCTTCTCGATGGCGCTGTTCTTGTCCCACAATTTGACCTTCTTGGTGCCGGTCACTACTTCGTCGCCCGATTCGTGGCGCTCAACGGTGAATTCAACCGATGCCACAGCGCCAGCCATATCATCTTCCCAATCGCGGATGGCGATGATATTGCCGTTCTCGTCGAACAGCTTTCGAGGATCGGCATGAACAATCTTTGCCAGTTCAGCGATGACAGACTCGGCAGTCAATTCGTACTTCTTTGCGAGGCTTTCGCGGCGCTCACTCAGGGATGTATTAACCTCAACGTCCTTCAACAACCGCTGACCTTGGCTGTATGCAGTCTTTGCACTGAACCCCGCCGCCTTTGCTGCCTCTGTAGCATTCCCGCCATTGGCGATATATGCCTCAACAAACAGCCTCCTGCGGTGTTCTGCGGCCTCCCTAGACGTACCGGGCTTCACTCTCTGCTTATTCCCCTTCGGCGCAGCCATCACTTGCCCTTGCCGCCTTTGTTCTTCTTGCCTTTCTTGCAGGCCATCATTTATCCCCCCTTACCCGCGCCTTGTTCAGGCGATAGTTCAGCCAGTGGAACGCCAGCGCCGCGATAGTCATTGTGATAGTGCACGTAATACCGATGATTTGCGCCCATTCGGCGAGAGTGAACGAACTCACAATTGTTATGACTCCTGCGCCGATGGATGTCCTGGTCGCGATAGGCTCGGCTTGCTGGACGAAGTGGGTAAGGTGGTCGCTCATCGGGCTGTCACTGTGTCTGCGTACTCGTAGCAGGCTTCAAGTGC
>Ga0265293_10014006_pt1 | contig 10275 bp, 11 predicted proteins | sample Munlanlewell138R_FD_192505 | JGI IMG/M metagenome (GOLD analysis project Ga0265293, IMG submission 192505) | Leachate microbial communities from a municipal landfill in Southern Ontario, Canada - Leachate well 138R | ecosystem: Engineered > Solid waste > Landfill > Unclassified | place: Canada...
ATGCCTGATATAACAAGTGCAAAATTATCTATGATTTGCAGTTCTTGTAACAGCTGACGCGGGTGGCTTTCCAGGGCTTCTATTTTCTCACGTTGATGAGCTATAACCGCCTTAAGTTCTGATAACAGTATCATAATATTCCTTCTTTGCCATCAAAGATAGGGGTTTGCATTGATAATGACAAATAGTTTGCATTAGAAATGATAACTATTTCTAAAAATTGCAACTTTCTGATTTAAAGTGGCGCGATACATCTAAAGTGGCGCGATACATCTAAAGTGGCGCGATACATCTGATGTGTCTGTGGTATATGTCTGTAGTTTTTTTAGTACTTTAGAGGCATGTATTTGCCAGACGGTCGCAATATTGATGCAAAAGTGTTGGCCGGGGTCTATAAAAACACAACGGCCACCTATAAATTTTATTGGTTTGCATCTATTCTGGATATATTGGTGAAAGAAGGGAAGACGAGCATGTCTTTTTGGGAGGTCATTATTGGGATGGTGGCTCAGGCATGGTATCCTGTGCATTACTTTCGTATATCTTTTGGTAAATCAGATTCGCTTGCTTCTCAGATTATTAAACTGCAACAGGTGTTGAACCTGCCGATTGATTCTGATATCTCCCTGCTCAAACGGACTCTTTCCGAAAACCTGAACAATCCGGATGTGAAGAAGCTGCTTACGATTTTTACTTACCATGTACCGTACAGGTTCCTTTCTCCCTGGATTGCTTGCAGCTCTAACAGTCAGGTAGAGGTTCAGTCCCGCACGTATTCGAACAACTGTATATATGCCATACTAGTGGACCAAATTCAGATTAACCCTTTATGGATCCCTTATTTGACAGATAACTATGTGATTCTTAGAGAATTCACTTTTTGGAACCTGACGCTTTTCTTACAGAAGCGCAACCCTAATGTTCCTGACCTCTCGGCAAAGTTGGTAAAACCCATTCAGCGGGATTCGCTATTGAAGCAACGCAAGTACTGGGATAACTTTATCAGCACAAATGGATTCATTGAATGTATATATACAGGCAGGCCGTTGCACAAAGATGAATATGACATTGATCACTTTATTCCCTGGAGTTTTGTTTCTCACAACCTGTTGTGGAATCTGCTGCCGGTGGATCCGTGGATAAATGCATCTAAAAGCAATGGTTTGCCTCGGCTTGGAATTTATTTACAGCCTTTTGCTGAAGCCCATAAAAAGGTTCTTAAGTCTGCTTATTACAATAATCCCAATAACAAGTTGCTGGAAGACTATTTGGTTATTTACGACTCTTTGTATGAGCTGGTTGAACTTTCATCGGAGGATTTTTACAGCATATACAAAAAAACCTTTTCTCCGTTGGTACAGATTGCTGAAAATATGGGATTTACGTATTGGGAAAAACAAGATAACCTGGTATGAAAACAGAGAAAGAATGTCCATTCTGCCTTATTGAAAAAAACAGAGACATAATCTGTGAATCAAAAGGAGCATTAGCTATCCCTGACAAATTTCCCATTAGCCCGGGTCATATGTTAATTGTACCCAAACAGCATGTTTCCGATTATTTTGAACTTTCAGAGGCCGAGCAACAAGAACTTTGGCAGTTGGTGAACCGGTGTAAAGCCATTCTTACGGAAAGGTATCGGCCCGATGGGTTTAATGTGGGTATTAATGTGGGACCAACAGCGGGACAGACTATTTTTCATGTGCACATCCACTTGATACCGCGTTATAAAGGCGATGTGAAAAACCCTAAAGGTGGAATACGCCACACCATACCAGGGAAGGGGTATTATTAGTAAAGCGCTTGCATAAAAAACGCTTGCTGGTCGCTGCACCAAAAGAACGGGGAACGCTTGCTGGTCGCTGCACCAAAAGAACGGGGAACGCCTCCCAGTTGCTACGCTACTGCTCCGCTGTCGCTGCGCTGTTGCTTCGCAACCGGGCCCCTCCCTCCTCGGGTGCGAGGTTCCCCTTTCCCTTTTGGTGTCAGCTCCCATGTTCCGTGCAGTTCAGTTCTGTGCAGTGAAATTCAGTGCAGTTCAATGCAGTTCAGTTTAGTTCCGTGAAAATGCAGGTATTTTGGCGCATTTCTGGCATGCTGGATTCAATCTAGCGCGCCAAGTTTTTTTGCCATTGCGGTATCTGCCTTTTAATCTGGCAGTTGCAATTTCTTCAGAAAATGTTGGCGCGCTTGATTGAATCTAGCGCGCCAAACAGGGGGACTATTTCGCAGTGGAAATGCCCTGATTGCAGCAGTCCAATCAAAATAGATGCAGCTGTTAGCATTCCCACGTCGTTAGCTTTGGTGTTTGGTCTGATTATTATTCTGAACTGGGTTGACCCTCCCATTTGGGGTGGCTTGCTGATTGCTGTCGGGTATGTTGCGTTTGCGTTGATTGTTTATTATAAAACGGTGAGGCTCTCATAGAGAGATATATAGATTCACCTACGATTTCTGTATGGAACTATTAAGGGTGGGGGCTAGATATAAATGATGGAGGTTACATTATGGCAAATTATTATTGTGAGTATTGCGGAACAAAGCGCTCTTCAGTTATAGCGCTAACAGGTCAGTTTTGTCATAGACATCCTGATGGTCCTAATAAAGGAAAACACGCACCTGCTTTGTAAAAGAAAAATCGTTGCAAAAATAATACTTAGAACCCAGACAGTTATTAGTAGGAGTAAGATGGTAATTTTCTGCGTGCTCCATCCAACAAAGAAGTTATTCAACGAATGAAACGAGGCCACTGCTAATAAAGACATAGTCTTGTCGGCGACCAGCCCAATTCCCCAGCTACCTAAAAGCAATATTCAAAAAAACAGGAGATTCTGGTTGCTTAGGTCAAAATTTAAGTGCCATACAAACAACAGTACAGCTATAATACCTATTCCTGCATAGTTGGGCAATGGCTTTAAAGCAATCCATAACACAGGATGGTAGCAATGGGACAAAAGGTAAGTGGTAATATTCATTTTGATTCCAAATAGGGCACAGGCAATGAATGCCCCAACAGCAATTCGTTTACTTTTTTTTAATCAACTGTTTAAGAAGTTCCTTCTTGTGTTATACATTAATAGATAGCCACGTTTTTCAGCCGGACTTAAAAATGAACGATTTACCAGCGTCTCTACAAAGGGTTGTTGTTGTAAGAATGGATTCAGCAATTTCTCGATTCTAGGTTCAATAACACCCATTCTTTTGGCTAATTCAGCAAAATCGGCTTTTGAGGGGTGTCTAAAACTATCAGCAAACAGACCTTTGTCTAATGCAAAATCAGAATCGTCCACATGGAGTCTTGTATTTATTAAATCATAAGCCGGGCTGAGTAAGTAATCACCTTGTGACGATTCCAATAGTGAGAAATTTTTTAAGTGTGCATCACCATTTGAGAATAGAAAATTGAAGACAACCAATGAGAAATATTTCTCTATTTCTACTTTCCATGCCGGCACAAATTTCTGTATAAGCCTGCCAATTTCTTCATAACTGTATTCATATTTAAAATTAGCTCCTGCATTGTCTGTAGTTTTACCGGCCAGGGTTGCCAGATCTTCTTTTCCCCACTTGCCTCCATCCTTTTTTACATCGAATCGTTTAGTGATGTATGCAGGTGAACCGTCTTTAAAAAATATCAAGGCATTTTCGGCCGTATGTATCCCATAAACTTGCTTTGCAATTTGCATGGTTAGATGCTCGTTTGCCGGAACCTGATCAACCTTTTTTAAATCTCTTGGTATGGGCTTAAGTATATATGTTCCCTGTTCCCCTTCTTTGGTCAGGCGTAACGTATTTTTTTCAAGAATCAAACTCAACTTCTCTTGAACTCCCGATATAGATATACGTTTGCGGTTTTCCAGGAACAGTTCTGCTACTTCTTCATTATGCTTCGGGTACTCATAAGGTAATATATGACTTACCTTTTTGCCATTAAACATGTTTCGTAAACAACCCGGACTATACGTTGTGTGGCCTTCTGCTAATGTTCCCGGGCAGTATTTTAATTCATTGGGATTCATTTTTCGGGTATTGGTTTTACTGTAACCGCTCCAACGGTATCGATTTGTGCTGTTGCCATTAGCAATCCAAAGCTGTCATCTTCATCAATATGTAAATGAAGGCTTTGTAACTTTCTGTTTACTCCTTCGCTTAGCATGTTAAAGAAGAAGGGGAACAAAAACTCACTTCTGTATTCTTTTTTTGTTTTAGGAAGCGTTAAGCTGATGGCCGGTTTGTTGTCATCCATAAAATAATTGTCATCATATCTAAATACGAATTGATGACGATTTTCTTCTACCAGTGTTCCTGCCAACAGGCCGTTACGATACACTTCTACTGCTCTCATTTACACTCTTTATGATGTTTTTTTTACTTCCAGCTTTAGTTCCATTCCTAAAACATCGGCTAATTTGTTTAACACACGTAATGAAGGATTGAATTGCCCTCGTTCCAATTTGTACAGGGTGTTAATACTGATTCCCGCCAACTCAGCTAAGTGAGCTTGCGTTATGCTTAACTCTTCTCTCCTTTCTTTTATTGTTTTTCCAAGTGGCTTGACTAACATTATAATGTGATTTTGACAACAAATATAGATTTAAATGTTAAAACAAACAACAAAATCACATTAAAATGTGATTGTTAAGGTGTGGAACCAAATCTTACATTTGGCAACCCCACCAGGGCCCTTAGGTATCCATGAAGGATGGCGAGGGGTAAAAGCAAGAAACCCGCCAGAAGCATACCCTGTTCGTAGAACACTGTGCTGCCTTTGTATTTTTTTCCTTTGAGTCTTGAAAGGGCCGCGCTAAAAGGGATGCCGTACATGTTCCCGGCAATCATCATTTGGCATGCCGCCAGTATAATCTCGGCTTTTTCCCGGCCATATTCTTCCACAATCGAGTTGTAGGTGCTTTTTTGAGGGAGGCCCCTGGAATCGGCAAAGTGTTGAGCAAAGAGGATGGCTTTTGCCTCTTCCACTACGACAAAATCACTTCCTCCACTCAGGAAACTGTTTATTTCTTCGTTGCTCATGCCTTGTTCCAAAGCCATTTGCGTGTGCTGGTAGGAACAGGCTGCACATCCGTTTACCTGGGTGACAGCCAGCTGCAACCGTTTTATGAAATTGGGGTCAACCAGATGGGTTTTGCTGTTACCTCTAAGTTTTGATATTGCTCTTGGAGCAAAAACAAAGGAGCGGTACAACTCCCATAATGTAAACTTGCGCTTAAACTCATTGGTGAGAAGTACGGCATCTGCAAGGCTTCCTTTTTTTGTCATGTCTGTGTGATTTTGGTTGCAAGTTGCAATATTTATACCAATACTGTTGGCATCATTTTCTTGCAGATTTACGATTCAAAAGTAAATCTGCAAACTTTACTCATTTAATCTGAAGGATTTTTTAAAGCAAGCTCTTTCGTTTTATGCTTTGTCTCTCTTACATTAATAGCTATTTCCACTATGATTCTAAGTACAGACCAAGTAGCTACTGAAGTCAATAATATGCCAAGGGAAATAACCAATCCTGTGAAAGTTATGTCGTTATATCTATCTAGACCAATAGTGAATAGAGTGGTTATGCTAGCAATTATTCCAAATATCAGAACAATAATAGCAATGACTTTTAGGATTTTTTCTGCCGTAGTTGGAACATTGATGACTTCTTTCTTGGTTGGTGGAAAATATTTACAGATTTCACTGTATTCTTTATCAGTAACCGTAATAGCTCCGTCTATTAGAATAAAAAACATTTTCTTTTCCGGATCCCATTCTGTATCTGGAAAGTGATAATCATAGTATTTGCGTTCGCTTTTTTTCTTATCAGTCAATCCAAGGCTTATTAAATGTTCATCACGTTCTTTTTTCTTCAAAGCATCCAGCCGTTCTATTTCTTGATTTATCAGGTCTTGTACTTTTTCATTCATGGCATAAATTTTAAGTTAATATCTTATGGAACAGAGGTATGTAAAATTACATTAAATATTAAAAAGGCACAAAGATTTAGACCAAGTTAATCGGCTTAAAATGCTACCTTAGTACGTATGAAATGTAACATCCAATATGCCTCGGACCTTCATTTAGAATTCCCTGCCAATAAGGAGTACTTAAGGCAGCATCCGCTACAATCTGTAGGGGATGTGTTGGTGTTGACAGGCGACATTGTGCCTTATGCGGTAATGGAGAAGCACAAAGATTTTTTCTCATACGTGAGTGATCATTTTGAGACAACTTATTGGGTTCCCGGCAATCACGAGTACTACCACTTTGACATTACTCAAAAGAGCGGTGTATTGTTTGAACCCATCCGCAGTAATGTGTTTTTAGTAAATAATACAACTGCGGTTCATAGGGGTGTAAAGCTTCTTTTTTCAACACTTTGGAGCAGCATCAGCCCGGCTTACCAATGGCAGATAGAAAGAGGACTGAATGATTTTCGTTTAATCCGACACAAAGAATTTCGCTTTTCTGCAGAACGTTTTAACCAATTACACAAAGAGAGTCTGGCATTTATTAAAGCCGAGGTAAAAGTCGAGAAGGATAAAAAAATGGCTGTTTTTACGCACCATTGCCCTACGTTTTTTAATTACCCCCGGCAATACAAAGGCAGTGTGCTGAACGAGGCGTTTGCCGTTGAGTTGTTTGATCTGATTGAAACATCGGATATTGCCTGTTGGGTATTTGGACATCATCATATTAACGTCCCGGAATTTCGTATTGGAAACACCCGGCTTGTTACTAACCAGTTGGGATACGTACATTTGGGAGAGCACGATCTGTTTGACACAAAAAAAGTTATAGAACTATAAAGTCCGATAAAATATTTAACGTAATGAATAAATTACAGGTAATATCTTCAATTGATTGAATAATTTATTATATTTGCTATGTGAAAATAAAGATATTATGCTACCACGTGAATTAGAAAATAAAATATTATCTGATATTAAACCACAAAAAGTTGTATTGCTATTGGGTGCACGACGTGTTGGGAAAACTGTACTTATGGAAAAAATAATCAGGCAGTTTGGAGATGGTGTAGTTTTTTTAAATGGAGAGGATTTTGCCACTTTAGAAATGCTCTCGTCAAGAACCATATCCGGTTATAAACAGCTGTTTGAGGGAGTAAAATTACTTGCCATAGACGAAGCTCAGAACATTCCTGATATTGGTAATATTCTCAAATTATTAGTTGATCACATAGAAGGTTTATCTGTGATTGCATCGGGATCATCGTCCTTTGATTTATACAATATGGCAGGCGAACCACTCGTGGGAAGAGCCACTCACTATCAATTGTTCCCTTTTTCAGTGAAAGAATTATCTGGGGAAGAATCCGGAATGGATACTATGCGACGTTTGGAGGAACGACTTATATATGGTATGTATCCAGAGCTGAGGTATATACTTGATTTTGCTAAAAAGAAACAATACCTGCATGAAATAGTTAACTCCTATCTTCTAAAAGATATATTAATGATTGATGGCATAAAGAATTCTTCAAAAATGCGTGACTTATTAAGACTCATTGCATTTCAAATGGGTAGTGAAGTTTCTTATGACGAGTTGGCAAAGCAACTTGGATTGAGTCGTAATACGGTAGAGAAATACCTGGATTTGCTTTCTAAAGTATATGTTATTTATAAACTTCCGGCTTTTTCAAAAAATAAACGGAAAGAAATATCCAAAAGCAGCAAATGGTATTTTATAGATAATGGGATAAGAAATGCGGTTATTAATGATTTCAGAGTGATTTCCATGAGGGAAGATGTAGGTCTGCTCTGGGAAAGCTTTCTTATAGGGGAAAGAATGAAAAAAAGGAACAATGCTAACGAGTTTGCATCATTTTATTTTTGGCGCAGTTACAGTATGCAGGAGATAGATTTGATAGAAGAGGTCAACGGTACAATTGCAGCGTTCGAATGCAAATGGAGTAAGAAAAAAGTGAAAGCTCCCTCCAGATTTGTAGAAAACTACCCACAAGCAACATTCAACGTTATTAATAAAACCAACTTTTTGGATTTTGTAAAATAATCAAACTTACGCCAGGGCAATGGGTCCGTCGTCAAACAAGTCTATCTGCTCGCGTAGGACAACGAGTTCTGACAAGGTGGAATTGCTGCTCAGGTCTATGTAATCCCACTTGTTGGCTCCGCAATTGAGTATTTCCAGGTCTTGGTTGTTTTTAAGATTGAGCGTTCTCAAGCGGTTTCCGTAACACTGCAGATTGAATAAGAAACGGTTTTGACTTACATCCAGCTCCACGATATTATTGTTGGTGCATTCCAGGTACTCCAGTTTTTTATTGGCACTGACATCCAATTGCGTCAAATGGTTCATAGAGCAATCCAGCTGCTTGAGTTTCAGGTTGTGCGACAGATCTGCAACTCTAAGATCGTTTATATAGAACATCAGGACCTCCAGCTCTGTATTTTGGCTAACATCCAGCGCAGTCAGCAGGTTCGCACCGCAATATAGTTTTCTTAGGTGTACATTATTTCTCACATCCAGTTCGGACAGTTTGTTGCCGGTGCAATCCAGATATCGCAGCCCTGTGTTAAGACGGATATCAAGAGCTTTTATTTTTGTTGGTCATGCAGTCCAATATTTGTAACCGAGGGTTATCTCCTGTGATAAGCCGAGTCATTTGGTTTAGTTCACAATACACCTTTTCCAACTTCTTGTTTTGGCTCAGATCCAGTGTCTTTATTTCGTTGTCATTACAATACAGGGCCATCAGATTGGCAAAATGCTCAATGCCTTTCAGGGACGTGATATGCATGTCATCACAATATATTGTCCTGATATTCAATGCCTCGGCAAAAGAAATTTCCCCGTCCCCGTCTGTGTCGAAGTTCGTAACACAGTAGGCTTTAAAGATTTCATCGGCAAAATGCACCAATTTTTTTGAGCTTTCATAATGGTGCAAACCTACCAAAAAAAGGCCACAAAAAACCCTTCCGGCACAATTTATTAACAGAAAAGTTAAAAATAAGTATCTACAGCAAATTGGTACTGATCAATGAAAATTTTCTTGAAAGCCCAGATGTTGTTTTGTTCATAGAACAGAAGCATAGCCTTCTTGTAGTCTACCGAATCAACAGTTCTAAATGAAAGAGGACAATGTTTATGGTTTATTAAAGCTGCATTGCTCACAATTCTGGCGGTCCTTTTATTTCCATCTACAAAGGGTTGGATGTATGAAATGAGCACTAACAGGAGCAATGCTTTCTCAAACACGTTTTCTTTTTTATTAATTAGCTTACACATACTCAAGAGGGCCTCTTTAATTTGGAACTCATTATCCAGAGGTTTATAATTTGTTCCCGAAATACCCACCCTTCTCTTTCTAATATTTTTATCAACCCCAAGATCCTTTATAAGCAACCCATGAATGTCTTCAATTTTTGAAATAGATATTGTGGAAAAGAAATCGGGGTTTTCAACTATGAAATCGATAGCTTCTTTATGATTGAGAAGCATGATTGCTTCTTCTTTCGTTTTCCCCACGGCTGTTTCCTTCTCTTTGAGAAGCCTTTCTGTTTCTAGTAAAGAATATGTGTTTCCTTCTATCTGTGAAGATTTCCAGCTTAAATCAATGGCCAATCTTGCAAATTCCTTTTTGTATTCTAATTCGGATAATTGGGTAGTATTTTTGACGAATTTACTTTGGAGTACATTCAGTTGTTCTAATTCATTATGAGTAAACAGACTGATATTACCCAGAATTTCGGGTATAAGCTGAAAGCTAAAACTTTCTTTAATTTCTCTGTCGTCAATTTCCTTTTCATAATACGACTCTATATCCACCGGATATAGAATCTCATAAGCCGGAGATATCAAATATTTTGTTGACTTCCCCTGACCTTTTTTAATCAGAAGTTTCTCGTCAACTAATGCAGAAAGAACTCTTTTTACCGTAGCATAACTGATGGGCATGCCAATACCTTCAAACACTTCTCTGGAGGAGGCTTCCTGAGTCTTTTTAATAAACTCAATAACTTCGATATCTCTCTGATTAATCATAGATTATAATTATTTGGCTCACAAATATAATTATTGTAGCTCAAATAACCGTGTTTTTGAGCCACATTTTTATACAAAATGAGCTACACTTTCAATGTCGCCTCCAGGATGGTTACGGCCTGGCCCCGGATTTCTACGCGGTTGTTGTTGAGTTTCACTTTTAGGCGGCCGGTTCTTTTTGAGAGTTGCAGCGAGTCCAGGGCTGTTTTTCCCAGTTTTTCAGCCCACAAGGGGGTAAGGGCACAATGGGCCGAG
>Ga0265293_10014008_pt1 | contig 10274 bp, 9 predicted proteins | sample Munlanlewell138R_FD_192505 | JGI IMG/M metagenome (GOLD analysis project Ga0265293, IMG submission 192505) | Leachate microbial communities from a municipal landfill in Southern Ontario, Canada - Leachate well 138R | ecosystem: Engineered > Solid waste > Landfill > Unclassified | place: Canada...
CGATAACCCGCCAGAATACCAGCAATCGGAGCACCAGCATGCTGGCGCATTTTTTCTTGTGCCTGTTTGCCAGTGACCGTCTCTTTAATAAGAAAATGACGGATAATAGAAAGCGAAGACATTGAAATAATCGCAATCAGGAGAAAAAACCGCTCTGAAGCAGCTAGCCCCCTCTGTGCCACGATAATACCGGCGAGGGGGATTACTAAACCAGATAATACTAAAATCAGATTAAAGAGGTTCATTGACACCACACTATTTTGCTGCGAATTATCCTCAACTAGTAATAAATAGTATCCAATACTCATGATTCGATTCAAACCAGTTAACACCATAGCTATAATAGCTACTGGATAAGTCGGCCATAAGATGAACAATAGTGGAGGAATTACAGAAGAGGCCAGATCAAACAGAAGCGTAGCCCACCGCCTGCCCAATCGATCTACCACAGGTGCGGCAATCAAGGAACACACGAGTGCCGATACATTGGCTACAACCATAATATTACCAATGTGGAGATCGGTAAATCCATACTGCTTGAGATAGAGACTTAAATAAAAATTATATACCGTAAAAGGTATGGCCCAGAGAGGAAACATTGCTGTACAAATACGGGCATTACCCTCTAGTTTTGAGAGATACCTCCCTATTTTACCTAGCATTTCGACTACATATTTCCCTTATCTCTGTTTCAAGAATAAGAAAATCAAGATTATTAACTGCCCGCACTTTTTCAACTATAGCAGAGGGAATATTGTGGTTCCCGGCATACGCCGTGCATAAGGCACCAACTAAAGCTGCAATCGTGTCGGTATCACCTCCTACTGAAGCAGCCAAGGAGATCGCCTTGAAGACATCTTTTTCAGCACAGAGGAATATACCAAAAACTGCCCCACACACATCTGCCGAGGCTAAACCAGTACCATATACAGCAAAGAGAAAATCAAGTAACTCATCATCACTAGCAAACTTTTGGATATGATCTAAAAGATAGCTAATCCGTGAACCTGATGAAGCAGCACAGGCCTGATACGGTGCTGCTTGCAATCCTCTTTTCGCCCCTTGCAAAGCTGCCACTACAATTGCCTCCAAAGGGTTGCCATCTAGCGCACTAAAAAGGGCAAAAGCATACGCACAAGCTGCTTCCAACGCCTGTGAAGTATAGTGGGTGGGCTGTAAACAGGTAGTAACTGCAGCAACCAACTCCGCTGGTTCATACCCACTAGCATAACTAATTAAGGTCGGGGCCAAAGAACGCATCAATCCACCACAGGTGGTCCCCTTCCGCCCTGTCTCAGTGGGAGATTCCCCCGCCTCAATTGCCTTGAGTGCTTGTAATGAACTAGGACCAATATACTTTTTTGCTATTGCATCAGTCTCATCAATCCAGGCTAATAAAGCTGCTACCGTTTGCTCTAAAGTTACCTCTCCTGCCTTACAATACGCTCGTAAGAGATAGAGGTTTTGCTCAGTGTCATCGGTAATGGATCCTGAAGGAAGATCGCTGTGGTTCAGAGACTTCGTTGAAGGTAACAACTCCCAAACCATCCCCAAGTCCTTGGCAATCTGTTTTCGGGTCATAAATTCAGTGGGCATACCCATCGCATCCCCAACTGCAAAAGCCTCTAAAATAGTGGTAATAAATCCTTCTTGCATAAGCTATGCCTTACACCATACTGCTAATGAAAGCAAAGTCACGTTCTAGTTTTTTTGCTATATCTTTCAGGTAGTAACGATAGGATGGTTCTACGGTATAGTATCCTTTATAATTTTTAGCCTTAAGAGCAGCAAACACATGTTCCCAGGCAATCGCACCAAGACCAGGGGGTAAATGTTTTTTACCCTCCTTAAAATCACTCAAGTGCAGATGACACGGAGCAACACTGAGTTTTTGAATAAAATCGGCCGGTTCTCCACCCCCTTCAACCACCTCGGTCGTATCAACCATAGGTTGTATACCCGGCATGTTCAAAGATGTGATATAGGCTTCGAGGGTCTCTGGATATTGGCCGACTCCCACCGGATAGTTCTCCATAGCTAGAGTAATTGAATTTTCCTCACATAGATCATAGAGATATCTAATATTACCTAACACCTGCGGCTCAATAATTTCTTTAAGATTCCCCTCATAGGCTAAAGTGGGATGAATGACAATCACTTCAGTACCCATACGATGGGCAAACTTAACAAGTTTAGCACTATATGCTCGCCCCTCCTGTGCCATCGACTGATGCCCTGAATAGAGCATAGAGAAAAGCGCTAAGGGGTAGTGTATCGAAGAGATATGCACATCACATTTTGCATACCGTTGTATGGCATCATCAGAAATATCTCCAAAAGCTTGGGGCATCAATTCAGCATGACCAAAACCAGCCTGCCCTACCAAAGTGAGTGCATCATTGGATTCTAAGGGATAGAGAGCTCCTGTGGAGAAAGCATAGCGCTTATCGTGCATATTTTCACCTCTCATCTTTGTAAACTGCCCGTTTGCTAAAGACAGCAATTATATAACCTCCCATCGGGATCCCGATGGGAGGATCAACCATTATTCCATTTCCTTAATCAGCGAAGCGGCAGCTTTATCTAAAGCAGCTTTTGGTGAAAGGACCGCCTTTTCAATCTCATCGAGAGCGTACCAGAACATAGCATCCATAGTCCCCATCTCACTGAAGTGCAAATAAGCCCAAGTGTAATCCAATTGTTCAAAGGCAATCTTGTAGAGTGGATTGCTAATAAAAAGCTCTTGTACCTTTGGGTTCTGCTGGGATGATTTTCGTATCGGTAGATACCCTGTGCTTAAAGCAAAATCAGTCTGATTCTCCTCTTTGAGCATATGCTTCACTAACTCCCAGCCAGCCTCTTTCTTGAATTGATCCTCTGAGAGAATGACCATCACGTTACCACCTAACGCTAATGCATTCTGGGAGAATTTAGGCATGGGGATGGCACCGAGTTCAAAACTGGTGTTTCCCTGCCAACGTGAGATCCTATTGGAAGAGGCCGCGATTATAGCTAAATTGCCCGCTAGGAATTTTTTCTCAGCATTGTTGTGCTGCCCGGCTGGCATAATCCCCGAATCGATCATCTTCTTCCAGAAAGTTGCAACTTCAACTCCTGAAGCCTCATTGAACACCGGAACGACCGTATCCCCAGCTTTTTTCACGACCGGATTCCCATTCTGTGAAAACATAGATTTTATCAACCAAACACCATCAGAGGTATCAAATCCATAGAAATCTGAAGACTTGTTAATGTTGCCCTTCTCTACCGCAATTTTTGCAAGAGTAAGTAACTCTTCCCATGTCTTGGGAGGGTTTTTCTCTAAATCTATTCCCGCCGCATTACATATAGTTTTGTTGTAGTAGAGTACTTGCGTGGAAATGCCAAACGGCACGGCAGCTAATCGGCCGTCAAACTTCCCATACTCCAACATTCCGGGATAGACATCAGAGATATTAAACTCTGGATCCTTAGCGAACTCTTCCATGGAGAAATCACCCCTGCCGCCAGTATAGAGCTGTCCAGCTGCCATGACAGCAACATCGGGAGCATCACCGGAAAGTAAAGCTGCACTCACTTTTGTGGCTGTATCGGCATACTTTCCCGAATAAGTTAGCTCCAGTTCAATATCAGGGCGCGCTATATCAAAAGCTTCAGCCTTACTCTTAAAAGATTCTCCTGAAGTACCGCTTAGCGCATACCAGACCTGTAATTTTACCACCTCTGGCCGTGTAGTTGTCTCGGCCGCTCCTTTTGCAAACACTATACCAGTGATAATGAGCAGAACTAAAAATACCGCTATAACTTTTTTCATAAAAAGCCTCCTTTAAGCTTTCAAACCGGTGAGCGTAATAGATTTCACCAGTTGTTTTTCAAATATCATAAACACAATAAGCACCGGTAAAATGGCCATTACCGATGCAGCCATCATTACCTGATACTCTGATGAAGATTCTTGGACGAGATACTTCATTCCAATAGGTAAAGTACGGTACTGTTGCTTGTTTGTAACAATAAGGGGCCAGGTGTAACTCTTCCAATGCCCCAAGAACGAGAACAACATTGCCGTACTGATGGCCGAACTTGCGTTGGGAATTACCACATGCGATAAAATGCGGTAATAGCCACAGCCATCCAACTTTGCCGAATCGTAGAGATCGTGCGGTATACTTCTGAAAAACGAGACTAATAGAAAGATTGTAAACGCTGTAAATATCTGGGGAAGTATGATACCAGCATACGTATCGATCAAATGGACTTTACTTACCATCAAATACATAGGAATTAGAATTACGATTGTGGGGACAAACATGGTCGATCGCACTACACTAAATAATATTTTCTTTCCGGGAAAATCTAACACTACCAGAGCATAAGCCGCTGTCACCGAAATTCCGAGCTGCAAGGCTGTTTGCATGACAGAAGTATAGATACTATTAACATAATAACGTGCAAAAGGAATCATCTCAAAAACTGTAGCATAGTTAGAGAATTTCCAACTACTAGGAAGCCACTTAGGGGGGTACGCATAGACATCGGCTACTGTTTTAAAAGAAGACAGAACTACCCAAACGAAGGGAAAAATCATAAGTAAAGAGCCCAACAGGAGCACTAAAAGAACTGGTTTATTTACTTTATGTAATTTCTTTTTCATGGTGTTACTCTAATGAGATGGATTTTTTGGTATCCAACTTATTTTGTATCATCGTGAGGATAAAAATGATGATAAATAATGCAATTGCCGCGGCACAAGCACGCCCCATCTTGCCCTTAGTAAAAGCTTGTTCATAGATGTAGACCACCATAAGTGCTGTCGAATAGAGAGGACCCCCTTTCGGAGTCATCACGTTGATCTCGGCAAAGACTTTGAAAGTATTAATGATACCAATCATGACCACAAATGATATTATTGGCCGTAATAATGGCAATTTTATCTTGAACAAAACCTGCCAGCCAGTAGCCCCATCGACCTCCGCAGCCTGAATATAAGAGTCAGGAATATTCTGCAGGCCCGCAAGGAACAGGATAATATTGTAGCCAATCCCTTTCCAGATCGAAAAAATCAAGATGGAAAGAAGTGCGGTGTTTTCATGGTACAGCCATTGAGATTTAGGTAGACTCAGAGCCTCTAGAATCTGGTTAAACGGGCCAATACCCGGGTCATAGAACCAAATCCAGATTAAACTCGACGCAACTACCGGAACTACCACCGGTGCAAAGAACGCGCCTCGTAAATAACGTTTAAATGGAACTCTGGCATCCAACATCAAAGCAATTATGAGGGCTAATGAAGTATCAATAACTAATTTCCCGGTTGCAAATACAAAGGTATTGCGCAAGGCTTTATGAAACTGGTTATCAGTCAAGATAAATTTATAATTGGTCAGTCCGTTAAAGTCTTTAACACCCGTGGTAAGGTTGTAATTTGTAAAACTGTAGAGAACTACCTGTACCACAGGCAAAATAAAAAGTACTAAGATAGCAAGGAACGAAGGGATCAATAAGACAACGGCAGCCCGTAATTGCGCTGTCTCATATTCTTTCCCAAAGAGGATCTTGCGATAGGGATTATTACTTTTAATCATTCGCTTCATAACGAGTTCCTCCTTTACGGTGGCTTCTGAGGGCTTTCAGTACCGCAGGTAGTAAGCGGAAGGAGATTTTTTGATTTTTTCTAAGATAAGGATTCCCATCTATTACGATATGAGCATCTTCACCCAGATTACAGAGTGTTATCTCCAGATCAGGAGTAAAAACTAGATGCTGAATAGTCGTAAACTCAGGCTCAGACCAATGAGCAGAATCAGCGTCGACAATCACCCGATTAGACAAGCCTATGGCAGCCATAGGACCACGCTCTTTTCCCAGACAAAGCGCCCCAAAAATAGCTCGCCCATACAATTGGTCGAACTGCAATGATGTCACGATAATTTGTTTAATTTCTTTACTATTGCTAATCTTGGTGATCTGTCCGTTGGTTGTAATAGTGAAGGTTTTATCTACAATTTTTTGCCCAGGTTGTATCACAACCTTCTGATCGTGAGTAACGAGCGCTTCGACCGAAATATTAGCCACCTTACCACCGATTGTTGCGAGTAGTGAATTACCGATGATGACATCGTTAAACGCATACCCGACATGCTCTGAGCCATCGAGGACTTCAATGGCATCTACTTCGATAATTTCCATAGCATCTAGTTTCAAAGATGGTAATTGGTTGACAGCTAGGGAAACTATAGGTCCCACATTGGCCGTCCCAGCCGCAACTCCAATCATAGCAGGCCGTTGAGATATAGCAAGGTGTGTTATCACCGTATCGGCAACGTAACTTGCCAGTCCATCCCCTCCTACCGTAATAATCAAAATGGGTTTTTCTTGGAGTATTTCTAAAATTGCAGTTCTCAGAAGTGCTTTATAATCCATCTCCTGGACAGACGACGAAAGTTTGACAACACCATGTGTATCTGGAACAGAATCCCCACCCAAGCGAGTATGAACAATAACTTCATACTTCACTAAAAGTTCTTGCAGATAGGAGCATATTCCTACCATTTTTTCTGTGGTCAGTGAAGAATTAGGATTACTTACAATTGCGATCTTCATGCGTGCGTTCTTTTGACGATCCATTGTTGAACACCTCCTCATCTTCCTTGTTATGGAGTGAGCACAATCTTGAATGCTTTCCCTTGTTCCAGTAACGAAAAAGCCCGTTCGCCTTCTGATAACGGTAAAACATGGGTAATAAGTTTACTATAATGGCTAACGTGTTTTGAAATTAATTCTAAAGCTTTTATAAAATCAGGGAGCCCGAACCCACTGCAACCAGTAAGAGTTACTTCTCTATAATGGATTGCGTGGGAATCAATAATAAAAGCCTCACTTTTTTTAACACCACTGAAGGCCAGCACTGTTCCCCCACTAGCGATAGTTCGAACATACTCGGCGAGCAGTTCAGCCTTATTTACCGCCACAATAATATTGTCAAACTGTGAAGCATCACACTCACCCGGCTTTTTACACTCAATTCCCCAGGCTGTTATTTGGGTCCGTCGTTCGGCATTCGGTTCTATTACTACCACTGGAACTGCTTGTTGCTGAAAATATAGGGCAAACAAAATCCCCATAGGACCACCGCCTACCACCAAGACCTTATTGGAAGGCCTGACATGTAAACGCTCTACGCCATGTAACACACAAGCAAGTGGCTCAACCAAACTATAGACTGCCACATCCTGTTTGGGTGCACCAGTTTCTGATCTCGGTATTTTATAGATACCTTTGTCATAATTATCGGGAATGGCAACATATTCACAAAATGCTCCCGAGACAAAATGCTTTTGGGTACATTGGGCCAAGAGTCCCCTTTTACAATGCTCACACTCACCACATTCAAAGTAAGGAGCAACTACTACTCTATCACCCACGGTATACTTACTCGCAGTAGGTACCTTCACGATTGAAGCATAAAATTCATGACCAAGTATGGTCGGAGGGGGAAAGAAATGGTGACCTTTCTGATATGTTTTAAGGTCGGTTCCACAGATACCACATCCCTCTACGCGTACTATAAAATCACCTTCTGGGTCGGAAAATTCCCGATACACAAGTTGTCCAATATCTTCAAATACTAACGCTTTCATACGCTTCTCCCTATGGTTGCATCCTGGAGCTCTTTAGCCGTAATAGAATCGGTTACGAGGGTGTGAAACAAACCCTGTTTTGCTGCCGAAATAATGGCCTGTATTTTATGCGTTCCTCCGCAGAGACACATAATGTTCTTAGCTTTTTGTAGCATATCGACTGGAATTCCCAAGTAGATCTGATCAGCCATATTAGGAACATCTTTGGTAATATAGGTCTCTCCCAAAGCCTGCTTGGCAATAAAACCATCGTTGCTAAAAAACCGGCCAAGAACATCGCCAATAACATGTTTAGAACGCAATTCGTCGATTGCTTCGGGGGTATATTCATCAAGTAAGAAGTTAGGAATTCCTTCAAAAGCTCCCAACCCGATAATAGCCAGATCTAAATTTCCCCAAACCCCTTGGATCGACTTGAGTTGGGGATCACTGAGTAGTTCTTCAATAATCTGACTTGATTTAATGAACGCAGGTATATTGAAAAACATCGCTTTCCCTGCAAAATTGCGGGCAATCCGATCGACAATAACATTTACTTGATAATGAGACTCATTTCTTCCAGCACTACCCACCAGGGGGACAAAAACAGTATCTACTGCTTCTTGGCTGGCGGTGAGGGAGAGCACGGTCTGATACAGAGTTACCCCCCACCCGATGCCCACGGCCATATCGGAATGGATCATATCAGAGAGGCGTTGTCCAGCAAATTCAGCGATGTTCGCAACCCGCGAGGTGTAATTATCAATTTCCTGATTATTACGTGGAGCTACCAACACCTGTTTTAATCCAAGACGCCTAGCTAAACTAACTTCAAGATCAGAAAAACCAGCCGGTGGTACTAACTCAATTCGCACCATCCCCATTTTATGAGCTTTACTTAGCAACCGGGAAACTGTGGGACGTGAAATTTCCAGAGTATCTGCTATCCTCTGTTGTGTGTACGACTTATGGTAATAGAGATTTGCGATTTTAAATATCGTACCAATGGTATCCAAGGCGTTACCTCCTTAGGATAGTACTAAGGTTTTTAATAAGAGTTTTTGGATCTTTATTTTGAAATATATTGCGTCCAAAGGCAAATCCAATTGCACCATCATCCACTACAGACTTCGCTACGGGCAGGATATCGGTGTCTTTAGGTCCTCCAGCTAGCATAATAGGAACTGGGCAACCATCAATTACCGTTTTGAAATTTTCACAGTAGAAGGCTTTCACAAAATCGGCACCCAGTTCAGCCGCGATACGGGCTCCGTTCTTTACAAATTCAGTGTCATTATTTTTAGTAAAATCTGCCGCAAGGACCTCTACTATTACTGGTATGGAATAGGCGTGAAAATTAGCGACTGTCGTGGCCACCTTCATCATTGACTCTTTATCATGCTCTCCGCCTAGAACCATCATAATCAAGATTGCATCGGCACCTAAAGAGAGCGCTTGGCGGGGTGAGACCATAATATCGTGTGTATCCGGGAAGGTTTTCGCCATGCTGGTTCCCCCTAAAGAGGAGCGAAGAACCATTTTTTTCTTGTGCACTAATGAGGCATCGACAAGAGCGAAGATACCAGGATTTAAAATAAATCCACCTATATCCGTTTTCTTAATATTCTCAATAACCTGCAACGGATTTTCCAATCCTGACATAACACCGTAGATTTGAGGATGATCGAATGCCGCCAAAAATATCTTGCCGGCATCATCTAATAATTCAATTTTGTTTCTTTCCAGTCCAGTCACTATAGCCTCCCACCAAGACAGTTATTCTACACTATCCTGAACTTTTGTTCATAGAACGCCCTAATTCAATCATAGAAGTACTAACATCCCCTGTCAATGTGAAATTATGTTCATTATATTTATTACTACTTTACATTTGTTCATACACAAAGAAGATTCTTATTTGGAGTAAAACAGAACCAGGATTTGTCTATTGTGAGAATATCAATGAGGTAGTTTGGTCGTAATCTAGAATAGCTCTTGCACAGATTCAACCATCAATTTGGCATAGCCATCAATGTTTTCATGCATCCTAAAAGCGGGTCCTGTAATAGATAGCGCTGCAATAGGTTTACCTTTACTAGTACATACTGGGGCCGCAATACACACAATTCCCTTCTCATGTTCTTCATTGTCGATGGCATACCCCTGTTTTTTAATAATTTCCAACTCTGCTAAAAGTGCGCTAGCACTAGCTAAAGTATTTTGAGTGTATTGCACATACACCAACGAATTTGCAATGCGAATTTGCTCCTCTTTTGACAGCCAAGCTAAAAGAGCTTTGCCCAGTCCAGTACAGTACAATGGAGCCGCTCCTCCCTTTTGGCTCGAAATTACCACACGCAATTTCTCAGTCGATTCAATCTTATCTATATATTGCAACTGGTAATCTTCTAATACGGCCAAATGAATGGTCTCCTTAGTTACCCGCGAGAGTTCCTCCATAATTGGAATCACTTGTTGTTGTAAGCGCCCTCGCTCACTCGTATGGGTAATAAATACATTCATCTTTTCGGTTAAGCTATACTTTTCACTCTCACCATCTTTGTAAACATAACCAAGATCAGATAAGGTCTGTAAAAATCTGAAAACCGTACTCTTATGGATTTCTACAGCACGAGCTACATCGGACAATAGTAT
>Ga0265293_10014009_pt1 | contig 10272 bp, 4 predicted proteins | sample Munlanlewell138R_FD_192505 | JGI IMG/M metagenome (GOLD analysis project Ga0265293, IMG submission 192505) | Leachate microbial communities from a municipal landfill in Southern Ontario, Canada - Leachate well 138R | ecosystem: Engineered > Solid waste > Landfill > Unclassified | place: Canada...
TTGTCCATCTAGAGTTATTTGTTCATAATTGTAATTCACATAGATCATCACGCCATTAGAATATGTTACTTTTACAAATCCAGTCTCTAAAACCTCACGATTAGAAATGTATGCACCAATCACATGTGATAATGCTTCATTTAAATATTCATAAGTCTCAACAATTTCTTCTTCATAATCGCTTCTTGTAGTTGTATAATACATGGAAGCGTTCGTATATCTCATCTTATATGTATTTTCTTCTGTTAGGATATAACTTGGATTCATTGCGAAATCAACCATCGTTAATAATCTGTCTTCACCCATTGCGTTAAAGTTTAAGTAAGGAATATAGTAAGACATACTACCTTTTAAGATTAAAGGAATAAGTGGTACTAAATCTGAATAATAGTCATATTGAGCATTTGTGATTGGCATATCTAGGTAACCACTCATATCTTCGTAAAAATATTGGTTTGGATTAGATAATAACACTTGATCATATAATGAAATAATATCTTTATAGTATCCTAAACTATCTAGGCGTTCATAGTTTTGTTGATCGTAGTAACTATATAATGTAGAGCCTATCGTATCTAGTGATAGACCTGAGATGCCTAAATCTTTGTAAAATGCTTGATCATCAGCAGCTAATTTATAGCTTTGTTCAGGATATAAGAAATAAATTTCAGTTACTTGAGCATTTAAGCTGCGATAGTTTCTTTCTAGTTTTAATCTTGATAAGTTTCTTGCTACATCTCTATTGTATGAAATACGATTAGTTTCTTCTGAAGCTGTCACATAATCATTATCAAGATAAATCGTATTTTGATCTTCTTTAATCGTTTCAAATAAATCAATATAATCGTTTTTATGAGCCATACTTCTACTATATGGTGTTTGGAATACAAATCCATCTTTACTCCAACCATGAAGTTGCGTTTGTTGATTGGTAATACCTGATGATTTAAAGGATTGATAGCTATTATAAACATCTTCAACAGTCGTCATAGTAATCGTAGTTGACCCAATAAATGATTTTTCTGTATCCCCCATAATATAGCTTAAATGTAATGGGATTTGGTTATTTAAAGTTTTTTCTTTATCTGATAATATACCACGCTCTATAAGTCGATTACGATAAACACTTGCCATACCAACATAACTTGCATCATCATTAGTTAAGAAGTTATAGTTGATTTTAAAATTACTTTTTGTAAATGCTTCATTGATGGTATCATTACCATCCCCTGCTTTATTAATAATGTATCTGTATATACTTCTTACATTATATTTAGTACTTACTCGGTGATATCTAGAATTATTACCCCAAAATTGTGCTTGTAAGGTAGTAACCTCAGAGCCTTCTTCAACTTCTACAACATATCCATTTTCACCATGCGCATGGACCATACCAAAAACAGGCACTGATAGTTGTGCGATATTGCTAGTACCATAACCTAGATCACCACCATAAAATTGTGCTTGAAATGAAGTATTATGTGCTTTATTCATTCTAACTAGTGCACCAATGCCATCTGGAATCATAATATATCCTGGGATATGATCTTGTCTTGAAGCACCTAAATTAGGGAATATTGAAATAGATAGTAATTTATAAATTTCTCCGTATTCTTCAATAGATTCTACAGGAATATAAACACTAAGTGTCCCATTAAGTAATGTGATTTCAACTTCGAATTTAACATCAATTTCTTTTAGATCAATATTAACAGTAAATGATGTTGCTGTTTTTCCAGAAATACTTGTAGATACTCTTCTATTTGAATAACTACCAGCTTCTAATTGATAAGGACTTAGTGGATCTGTTTGACCTTCTCTTATTGAACCATCTGTCATATACTTAGCTTCTGCTAATGTATAAAGTGAAGCTGTTGTAATCGTTGATGATGATACATTTTGACTTCTGACATAATCAACCCATAATCCTGAATTCATTAAGTTTCTAGTTGCTGTATTATCTTCTCTAACACCACTTAACCCTTGAAATTCCGGTCTTGATGACCATAGATAATCTGTTGTTTTGTTATATACCATCATTGAAAATGAGTCTTTTTCAAAATAGACGGTTAATTCAGGTGTATCAAACATCTCTACAAAACCTAACTCGATAAGATCTTGACTGTCAAATGATAAAGTAAAGTCATCGTGATAGGTATCAAGTACATCTTGATCAATTTGATCTTTTTGAGTATATCTTGATGATTCTAAAAATATTTGATTGATGTAATTAAAATTTGATTCAATTTCTTGTTGATCGCCAAGACTAGCTTTGTTGTATCCATAGGTAACAACTACTACACTCATGACAAATAATATCATGATCAGTAAATATTTAGCGTATTTAACCACGGTTGATCAACTCCCTTACAATATCTGCAAACAGTCCGTAAACTTCATTTAATAGTAGATAAACGATAAACAATACTGCAACAATCATTAAAGCAGTAAAGATAGAAATTAAAATATTTCCAATCGTTGGTTTCATGTCATAGAAATGAATTTCTTTAACCATAATGATGAAATAAATGACTGTTATAGCAACACCTAAAATCAATAATGCATCATAGATGAATGCTTCGTTATATGTAAGTCCATTAGATACTAAAGTTATAATTGGGAAGGTAATAATCATCGGTAATAAAGAATAAGCTGATGCTTGATATACATCTTTTAATTTGCCTTCGCCATCTCTAATGCTACATACTAAGTAATTTGCGATAACCCATAATAAGAATGGGATAAAAATAGTAATCATTTGTTCGAATAAATTAATTTCAGATGGTATTTGATTATTAAACAAGAAACTTGTTCTATAAATCCATAAAATATAGGCTAAGAAAAATAAGAATAAATAGATTGTAGCTGTAAAGTTAGAACCTTTTTGTTCTCGTTTTATCCCATAATAACCATCAGCTGGATGTTTAAAGATATAGAATGGGAAAACTAATTCCTGATATATCTTGTATTTTGATAAATATGTTTTTAATTTCTTAATTGGTGATAATAAGACATGCATGAAATGTGTGAAGTAATTAACAAAGTATAATACGATCGCAATTAATAGCAATGAAATGATTACACCACCACTATTAAGTAAGGTTTGGTTTCTTACTTCCCAAAATGCATTTGAATATCCATCTTGATCTCTTGCGACTTCATAATATTCCATCGCTTGCTCATAATCTTCATCTGCAAAATATGCATTACCTATACCTTTATTTGCTAAATCAAATAAACCATTCATCTTTAAAACTTCTTGCCATGGTTCAAGTGATTCACTATACTTACCATCTTGATATAGATTAATCGCATAATGGACTAAGTTTGCAAATTCAGTTGGAATAAATACTTGAAGTGCTGATGTTTCTTGATCAAGTGCATATAAATTGTTCTTAGAGTCTACTGCAATACTTGTTGGAGCTTTAAATAGTCCCTTTTGATTACTAACATCTTGACCACTAAAGACAAATAATACAGATCCATCTGGCGCATATTCTGTAATATAACCATCAGATGTAATGGTAAATATAGTTTCATAAGGTCCAACAAATAAATCTTCTGTTGTATCAAAGCCCCATACTGATTCACTATAGACAAAGTTAGCGATATTTAATTTTAAATATCCATAATTGCCTTTAGTTGTTGTTAGAATTAAGCCATCACGATCAACAGCTATATTATATACAGGATCAGGAATCATTTGGAACCATTGTCTTCTTTGATCTTCATCAAATAACATATATTTTAAAACGTTATCCCAAGTGTTTGGAATGGTGTTTCCACCAAAGAAACCAAAAAACATACCAGAATTTTCATATTCTGCAAGTCCATTGATATTACCTGCTAAAAGGATATAGACATTATCACCTTTATCTGTGATAATTTTTGATGGATCAAAAGCATCTTGATCCGAAAAATAAGGTGAATTGGTTGGTTTTTGATATGTCGTTTCAACAACATATGCCATTTCAGTTTCATCATAGACAAATTTTAGACCCATTTTTAATCCAAAATCCGCTACATATAAACTACCATCTTCACCAACATGAACACCTGTCGGTTCATCTAATATATCTTCTCCAATGACTGTAACTTCATCGCTTTGAAGACTATATTTTATAACACGATTATTACCATAATCTGCGATATAGATGTTATCATCTTTATCAATGGTTAAATCTTTTGGTTCATTTAACTCATAACCTGCTAGTGACTCTTGAATTGATAATGGAATATAAGCATCTTGTGTCCAAACCATTCGATTAAGAGCACTACTATAAGTATATGTGCTATAAGGTAATCCGTTTGCATCTGATTTAAAAGTTGGGATGAATAATAATGTAAATATAAAGAATAATATAAATAGTTTTTTCATTATTTGATACCTGAATGAGCCATGGTATTCATGACTTTACCTTGTAAGAATATAAATAATATTAGATTAGGTACGAACATAATCAAAGAAGCTGCAGCGGCCATCCCTTGCCCAGCAACGGTATTTCCTTGAATAGAGGTTAAACTTTGCATGTAAAATGCTAACGTTCTTTTTGATTCATCATTAATATATAAAACTGATGTTGAAACATCATTCCAAATAATTTGGAATGCTAATATACCTACGGTTGCGATTGCAGGTGCGATAACAGGAAGCACTATCTTCATAAAGATCTGCATTTCTGATGCGCCATCAATCTTAGCCGATTCAATGATTTCATTAGGTGTTTGATCAATAAATTGCTTAATCAAAAACATAGCGACCGGCATGACAATCACAGGCAAGATATGCGCTGCATACGTATCGATTAATCCAGATCTCGCGATAATTAAATATCTTGGAATTTGAACTGCTATCGGTACGAACATTAAAGCTAATGTATTAATTTCAAATAAAAGTTTTTTACCTTTAAATTTTAGTTTAGATAATGCATAAGCTGAAAAAGCTGTAATAAATATAGCTAAAGTAACACCAATAATAGTTACTAATAAACTATTGACTAAATATCTTGAAAAAGGAACCCCTGATGCAGAAACTAATCGTGATAGCTCATTAAAGTTATCAAAGGTAGGATTTCTAACAAAAAATCTAGGTGGATATGCAAATAGTTCACTTCTAGGCTTAAATGCGTGATTAAAAATAAATAAGATTGGCAGTAACATTAACATTGAAAATGGTACTAAAAACATAAAGAAAGGTAATTGACTTCTATGAAATCTAGTAGGATTTATTTTTGTCCCTTGAAAACTTGCTGATGCCATAAAATCACTCCCTTTCGCCTAATATCTTAAATGTTACTTTTGATATGAAATAAACCATCAAGAGTAACACCACAGAAACTGTTGCTGCATAACCCATCAAATATCTAATAAATCCAAAGTCTTCAATATGATTGACGATGAGTTGACCTGCATATTGTGGTGTGGGATTTGATCCTGATAATTGAACACCAATACCTCCAGCTTGGAATGTTGTTACTACAGCCATAACTGCACCAAATAACATTTGTGGTTTCATTGAAGGTATAGTGATATAAAATATTTCTTGAGCTCTATTTCTAATACCATCAACATATGCCGCTTCATAAAGTGTTTGATCGATATTTAATACCCCTGCAAGCATCGCTAAGAATCCAACACCCATAGAGCTCCATAAACTAACGACAATCATAATCGTCATTAAATAGTCTGGTGATTGTAAAAATTGTATAGGTTCTAAAATCACACCCCAATTAAGAAGTAGACTATTTAAATATCCTTGTGAGTCGCCAGAGAAAATGATTCTCCACATCGATGCCATCGCAACCCCTAAGGTTAAGGATGGTGAATATAAGATGATTGCTAATACCGTACGATGTTTTTGTGGTATTTGTGCAAGCATCCAAGCAAGCATAAATGATAATAAATATCCAACAGGACCAACGATTAATGCAAACTTTAATGTATTAGATAATACGTATTGCATAAATACAGTATCCATTGTAATAAGTTCTATATAGTTTGTAATCCCAATAACATTTGGTGTTTGAATTGCATTAAAATATGTAAATGATAAGAATACTGCTGCAATTACAGGTATAATTACGAACACCAAAAACAAGGTCCAGTACGGTAGGATAAACCATGCTGGATGATTCATTCTTCTAGTCATGATCTACCTCCGTTAACCAATCGTCTATGTTATATATACTTGGTACAATATACTCTTTAATAATTTCACCATTTTCTGTATATCCAAACTCAGCCATCTTATAAATGATTTCTCTATTAGAGACTCTAACAGCTTCATCTAATGCTTGTCTTGGATTTGTGCCATCAAACACAATAGATGTCCATGCATTACTTACAGAACGTTCAACCATATAAGCACCAGGAATTCTTGATGCTTCAACACCATATGCCCATTGATTTAAAATGATTTCTTTATATTCATCTGGCATAGATACATTTTTAAATGCTTCCATATTAGCTGTATTCCAGAAATATGCTTGTCCATAAGTAGATTGTAATAAGAACGCAAACTCACTTTGAACAGATGTTGACATCCACCATTTTAAGAAATCCCATGATTCTTCAGGATACTTCGTAGAACTCATAATCATCGATGATTGCCCACCAATTGATGAATATCTAACGATTTCATCAAGTTCTTCGTCATAAACACCAGGATGTAGGTCCATGCCCCATAATCCATCTAATTCGACTGCTGCTGTTTCTAATAAAATATAAGTTGCTAAATTAGAGATCCCAATAGGTAATAATCCGTATCTAAAGTGATTATAGAAATTAGGTACATATTTAGGTAGGTTATATAAAGTAAATAAATCACTCATTAAAGTAATACCTTCTAGAGTTTCTTCTGAGTTTATAGCTGTTGACATACCATCTGCTGCATATAAATCTCCACCAAATTGGTAAATAAATGGTAGTGTTGCTACATATGGTTTAAGTCCACTAAATTGTGCAAGAGGCACAAAATAATTCATACCATAACTTTGCAATAATGGTAAGATTTCAATGATTTCATCCCACGTTTGTGGAACTTCATCAATACCAATACTAGATAAAATATCTTTACGGTAATAAGTCACCCAGAAATCTTGTGTTTCTGGTAATCCATAAACCCCATCTTCAAAAACGTAAGGGATCATTGCACCTTTCGTAAAGTTAGCTACTGCTTCTTCATATCCACTAAATTGTCTTAAATCTAGTGATGCATCTCTTACTGCAAATTCATAAGGAATCCAGTGATCAACACCAATCGCTAGATCTGGTGCTTGATTAGATGCGTTTGCTAGAATTAATTTATTTTGATCAGGCATTTGTGATAAAGTCACTTTACGTTCTCCATCATAATATTGATCAATTAAAGCTTGCATGATTTCAATATATTGTCTTGGATGATTTACCCAAACAGTTAAATCTTCATCGTTTCTCTTAGATGCTGAATAAGGGTTATTTACAAATGATAAGACTAAACGTTTAGTTCCTTCAAAAAAGCGTGTGAAAATATTTGCGTATGGTTTTGCAATCTTAGTATCACCATGAATGATCATACGTTCCATTTCCATATTGGTTCTTAGTAAATTTTCCATGAGATTTCCTAAGATTTGATTAATCGATGAATCTCCATCTGAAAATTGAACCATGCGCGATGGTAGTTTATTAATATCATCTGCAATCTTATTTAGTCTACTTGCCGCTACTTTTAAGTTAGCAATTTCTGCAGGTTCATCTATATCTGATAAAACTAGTAAATCTTCATAAGTTTGTTCTAATAATGTTGCCCAACTTCTAATATCATTTGTAGCTTCTGGAAAATATGCTTCGATATCCCAATCTCTATATTTATCAGTACCACCTGATGTATAACGTTTAACATCAAGCGCAAGCGATTGGATGTTACTCATCACATATTGTACAGTTTCAATCGTATCACGATATGGATAGTTAACTGATTCAAGTGTGATTTCATGTGTGCCAGCTTCTAAATAAACTTTAATGAACTCACCATTTAGATCAGTTAATGTTCTATTAATAAAATTTGTTGTATAAGGAAATGCATAGCTTTCAAATAAATCAAATGGTACTTCACCATTGATCTTTATTTTTCTAAATACAGTCATATCTTTAATCATATATTGTCTATATTTAAACGATAAATGATAAAATCCTGATGTCTCAACTTCTATTTCATAAGCAACTTCATCACCTGAATTTTGCCATGAATCCCCAAAAATTGTATTTAATCTTAAAAATTGAGTGTCATAATATAGATTTGATGGATCTTGTTCGGTTCTAAGTCTAATAGAAGGATTGTTACGGTATAAAATGTTTCTTGCTGAAATAGTAATTTCATCTTCAACCACAGATTCATTTGTATGATTGTCTAAATAATCTTCATATGAGACAAATGTTTCATTTTTAACATAATAAATTTGACCAATTAAAAGATCTTGATTTACATGAGATATCGTAATTTCATCACCTTGTTCTAAATAAAACGCAAAATAGCCAGGATGCATCCCACGATAATCATAGATGCTTTGATTAGTCCAAGATTTCACTTTATGTGAACTTGGCATAATTTCATTTTCATATCGATCTAAAGTAAAATCATAAGTATCATAAACCCATCTTGATTTTAAAACGATGGTTTGTGCTTCATAAAACTGTGGCTCACCATTAATTGAAACTGCGATTTGTGCTTGATTTATATTATCTTGTAGTTCATAATAATCAATTGCTAAATAATAAAGCCCAGATATTGCTTCATCATGCGTAAAAGTAATATCATGACCTTCTTCTAAAAGTAAAATATCATCACTATGAGATTTTAATGCTTGATAGTCTTCTACCATTTGGCCATAATTTGAATCATTGATATCAATCATTTGACCCTGCATCTCAAGTGTTGTTATTGTTTTTTCAATGTTTGTATCTGAAATATTATTTTCGATATATGTTTGTTTTAACTCACTATATAAAGTTTGATTATATGCTTGTGATAGTGTTTGATTTGTATAATCATAAGATAAAGACTCAGTCTCATAAAACTCATGATTAGAAGATACCTTAAAAAAAGAAATTGTTATGATTGTCACAAGCAATAGTGAAAAGAACAATATTAACCCCTTCTTAACGGTCAACGCTTTAAAAAATGCGCTTATTTGAGCCATTCCTTTTTTTAAAATATCTGCTATTTTTTTCATACATCCTCCAAAAATATAGTGTCAAGAGGGGATGTTTATCCCCTCTATCAACTTTTATTGTTTAATTTTTTTTATTCTGTACCTAATCTAGCTAATTCACCTTGTACAATTTCATTCGCTTTCTTTTCCCATTCTACAGCATATGTTTCAACTGCAGTTGGTCCAGCTGTGACTAAGTTTTCCCAATTATATGGATTTTCAGGATCACTTACCCATGCCCAGAAATCTTTATAACCTGGTAACCATTTGTCTAAGTCAGGTTTAGCATATTCAATACGATTAAATATATAATCAATACCTTCAATACCATCAACTAAATCATAAACTCTATCCCAAACACCAGGATAATCAGCAACTGGGAATCGATCTAAATATAGAGGCGTTTCACCAGCAGCAACCGCTGCATCATAATCAGCTTCTAGTAAATCTAGTCTTGCTTCCCAACCTTCTTGTCCAAATGTCATCCATTTAGCAAGTAGATATGCTTCTTCTGGATGATCTGTTTGACTTGAAACAGCTTGATAATCTAGGATAGTTGGTGGAAATAGTCCAGCATCTCCACTTGGATATGGCCAGAAGCCTAAGTTAATATCAGATGCTTCTTTCGCTTCTTTTAATACCCAAAATTGCCATGAACCTTCAATGTCCATTGCACCAACACCAAATTGGATTAAGTATTGTTGTAAGATTGGATTTGCATCAAATACATCTTGATTAAATCTTGTTGTTGTACCATTTGTTAATTGGTGCATTGCAACTTTTTGTTCCATTGCATAAATCCAATCATCAGATGTATAGTGAAACTCTGTGCCATCCCATGTGTCATATTGTACATTTTCATCTTCCATCATCGGCCAAACTTGTTGGAAATCAGGAGTACCATACCATGTATCAACACCAACAACTGTACTAGCTGGATCTACTAATGTAGAATCTTCTGGGTTAACTTCAAAATTCTTAATTGCTTTTGCAATTTCTACAAATTCTTCAAATGTCCAGTCTTTAACAGGATAACCATCATTATCTATACGATACTTACCATCAACTGTAACTAAGTTTGCTG